>Ga0315274_10016719_pt1 | contig 10362 bp, 6 predicted proteins | sample YL17G02_20_MG_FD_203700 | JGI IMG/M metagenome (GOLD analysis project Ga0315274, IMG submission 203700) | Sediment microbial communities from Yellowstone Lake, YNP, Wyoming, USA - YL17G02_20 | ecosystem: Environmental > Aquatic > Freshwater > Lake > Sediment | place: USA: Wyoming | collected... | reverse complement strand
AAGCAAGTAGCACCATTAACAGAATTTCAAAGAGAGTTCATTCGAGCATTGGGTTTGCCTGGGCCTAATAATCTACATAGAACACGTTAAGCTCGAATAGGATTTTCATGGGTGTTGAAAACAGGCTCAGATTTCATCACGAAGAAATAAGTTCCAGAACCAACGGTAAACATAACGGATTTTTCATCTTCTTCAGCATTATCTATTCCCTGACAACCTTCTATAAATTTACCATTAACCCAAATCAAATATCCGCTTTCGCCAATGCTGACATTTCTCATTCCCAGTTTGGGTATAACAACTCTGGCAGTGCTATTGCACGAAATTGTCACTCTCATACTGAACCGTCCCTGCTCCATCTGCCAGTAAACGGAAATATCCCCTCGAAGCGTTTTAATAGATGCTTCCACAAAGTTCAGATCGTCAGCGATGTATGGTTTTATTATGATCTTCTCAAAACCGGGAGATTCTGGACGAATACCCGCCAGCACCTTAAAGAACCATCCGCTGACGTATCCAAGCATGTGGTGGCAGTGAGACCCGCCGCCGTTCCAGCTTTCCCACATAGTAGTAGCACCATTGGCGATCATGTAACCAAAACTGGGATATGTCCGCTTTCTGAGCATTTCAATCGCAACGGATTCTTGCCCGTATTCAACTAAAACATCAAGCAAAACAGGCGTACCGATTATGCCAGTATCAAGATTCCCTTTATTTTCAACGGTGATCGTATGCAAAAGGTTTTTCAAAGCGTTTTTCTGTAAGTTTTCGGGTATTGGTTTTAGCGCAAGCCCAAATGCGTCTGCCCCGTGCCTGCCTATGGAGTAAAAACCTTCTTCATAGAAATGCTCATGAAATGCTTTGACAATCGCCTCATAAAGCTCCGAAAACTTTTTTGCATCATCATTCTTATCTAAAATTTCTGCGATTTGAGACATCAATTTAGCGACAGTGGCATATACAAACGTATTGACTAATGGTTCTGGTAATTTGACATTATCTTTTTCATCCATAACGGGAACGACCCAATCACCAAGACACCAACTTCCCGGCTCTTCACGAAAGACAATATAACCGTCATCAGTGCATTTACCGAGATATTCGAGCCAATGTTTCATTCCGTTGTAGTGTTCCTCAAGTATTCGGCAATCACCGTAGTATTGGTACATAGCCCAGGGAACAATAACGTAAGCTGAACCCCAGCCAGGTCCTCCTCCACCTCCGTAGAATGGTGCAGTATGCGGAACAAAGCCAGAGTCGCTATTTTGCTCATCCGCCATGTCATTTAACCATTTGGCATAAAACTGCGGCATCCAGAAGTTATACATAGACGTCTCAGCAGTCAACTGCCCATCACCAGTGTAGCCAAGCCGCTCTCTGTGCGGGCAGTCGGAAGGTATTGCTCCGTGCATATTGTTAAGATGCGCCCAGCGATAGATTTTCTGAATCTGGTTAAAGAGCTTATCCGAACACCTGAATTCACCGACTTTTTCAACTCCGGAGTGAACGACTATCCCCTCAATCGTATGCAAGTCAGGTTCGCCCGGGTAGCCTGTAAGCTCAATGTAACGGAAGGTATGCCATGTAAATTTTGGCTCATAACACTCAATGCCTTTGCCCTTCAAGTAATAAGTATCACTTTGTATCTGATCGTTTCCGCCGGCTGACTCAAAATCCAGTGTCCCATCTTGTTTAAGTTCCTCGGCAAAGCGAATAACGACCATAGTTCCTGCATCACCTTGAACCTTCAGTCTTGCCCATCCTGAGATATTCTGTCCCAGGTCATAGATAAAAATACCCTTATATGGCTGAGTCATTCTAATCGGTGAGATAGTGTCTATGACTTTATCACTTGGAGAAGTCTGAGTTTTTAGTATTCCATCGGGTTTCCTTATAATCCTTGCCTTATCCCATATAGAGTCGTCATAATCGGGAGAATTCCATCCCTCTTTGTCCAGTCGCCCATCAAAAACCTCGCCAAAGAAAATGTTATTGAAAGTAATCGCTGAACTTGAGCAAGACCATGATTGATCGCTGAAAACGCTCTTACGACTGCCATCCTCATACTCTATGTTAAGCTGAAAAATCAGGCGTGGGGTATCATACCACAGCTTGCCTTCAACGGTGCGCTCACGCTGGTTGTACCAACCATTGCCAAGTATGACTCCGACAGCGTTCTCGCCAGCATTTAGAATATCAGTCACGTCATAAGTCGAATAAAGAACTCGCTTTCTGGATTTATCCTTGTAAGGATAGAGCAGATCACGCATATCTCGCCTGTCAAAGTCAGTCCAGTTTGGGTCAAGGACGTGATCACCTACTTTATCACCATTGATGTAAAACTCGTAATATCCCAATCCACAGATGTATGCACTTGCTCGTTTAACTTTACCTTTTAAGTTGAATAATTTACGGAATAACGGTGCAGAGATACTTTCATCAGCACCAATCCATTTCCCCTTCCAATCATCAGGATTCAGCAGACCCATCTCAAACATAGCAGGTTTACTGCATAGTGATTGATCGTTGCTGTTATCCCAGCACTGCACCTTCCAGCAACATCGTTCACCACTGGCTAAAGGTTTTCCATTATATTCTACGTGAGTTGATTGGCTAGAAGTGATTTTACCGCTGTTCCATTTTAGATTTCCTGATTCAAGATCATCAAATGAGTTAGCGACTATAATGCGATAAGCCGTCTGTTTAATACCTCTTTTATCAGAAACCAGTTCCCAACTGAATCTCGGTTGCGGAGAATCAATCCCAATCGGATCTTTAAGATATTCGCACAGTAAATTTATTGGAACGAAATATTCTGAAGAATTTCCTTTAATTTTCATATCAATATCCTTATCTGGCTGGGTTTCTATATCAAATGCTTTAAACACTACGAGTTTTTCAGTTAGCAAATAATTAAATCCCCTTTAACTCCCTTCTTGAAAGGATGAAGTATGAAATATTAAATATTAAATATCCTATATTCATCCTTCCGTCTTCATCCATCATGAAAAGGGGGGAAGGGGGGATTTTGAAGCGTTGTTTATAAAGTTAAACATTAATCTGGTAAAGTATTACTCATAACTGAAAAACTCGTATTGATCATTACCAATCGTCACGGATAGATTACAACAGCTATTCACTAATATCAAGGCTTTATTTCTTTTTTCTATTGACAATCAAACCAGAACATGTTATCTTGACTTTGCCCATAATGTTTTTCATCCACGAATTTACGCTAATCGTCACGAATATTTTTATTCTATTTGCGTTTATTCGTTTTATTCGCTGATATATATTCGGAGCAGTATATGAAAACTTATGAAACGGATGTTCTAGTAATTGGCTCTGGCGGAGCGGGATTACGTGCCGCTGTTGAAGCTAAAGCTAATGGTGCTGACGTTATAATCGTCAATAAAGGCAACTCAGGCGAGACCGGATGCACAAAGAGTGCCGCATCCGACTGGATGGCGTTCGGCGCCGCCTTTGGTCACGCTGATCCAAAAGACAGTCCAAGGGAACACTGGATTGACATTATGGTTAAGGGCGGCCTATTGTGTGATCCAGTGCTAAGTAAAAACATAGCTTTTGACGCACCAGATCGGTTTATGGACCTGGAAAAATGGGGTGCGGATTTTAGTAAAACTGAGGATGGTAAGTTCGTCCAGATACTCAGCGATGGCGCAAGATACCCTCGTGCCTGCGGAAAAGGTGCAGATACAGGTCCCGTGATAGTAAAAGTGCTGATGCAAAAGGCTAATGAGCTAAATGTAAAGTTTATGGATAATATATCCACGATTGACCTGATAAAAGACGAATCTGGTACTGTTGTTGGATGCTACGGCGTTGACAGAAAAAACCATGAATTGATAATATTCAAGGCTGGTGCAGTAATATTGGCATGTGGCGGTGCAGGCAAACTCTACGCTTTGAACGTGTTTCCTTATGGGATGAGCGGCGATGGTTATGCTATGGCTTATCGTGCCGGTGCGGAATTAGCCAACATGGAGTTCGTCCAGATCGGACCTAGCATCGTCCATCCCATACACTTTGCGCTCTCTGGTGTCTTTTGGCGTCTTAACCCGCACATCACAAACAAGTATGACGAAGAATTTATACCAAAATATATCCCCGAAGGTGTAGACAAAAACAAGGCGATCTACATCAAAGGCGTATCATATCCCTTCACCATAAGAAATGAGTCTAAATGGGTTGACGTTGCCGTTTATACTGAAATCGCAGAAGGCAGAGGCGCGGAACATAACGGCGTATACATGGACATCTCACACAATGATCCAGAGGTAATCGAAACAGAAGCAAGAGTTCCATTTAACCATCTGATGAAATACGGCATCGATCTCCGTAAAGACAAAGTGGAATTTGCTCCGGCGATCCAGCACTTCAACGGTGGAGTGCGCATTAACGTAAATGCTGAGGCGTCTATTAAAGGTTTATACGCCGCAGGTGAAGTCGCAGGCGGACAGCACGGTGCTGATAGGCCCGGTGGTAATGCACTCGCTGATTGTCAGGTACATGGCAAAATAGCAGGTGAAAATGCGACAAAGTTCTCTCTGTCAAAAAGACATAAACCGATCAGTGAAGAAAAAATCACCGAGATCGAGAAAACTTACGCAGATTTGATCAAAGAGAGAAAAGGAGATAAATCACTGGATCAAGCGATAGCTGATCTACAATGGGTTATGTGGAAAAATGCCAGCGTTGTCAGAATCGCTGTCGGGCTAAAATCTGCCATCTCATATATCTCATCAGCTCCATCACCTACGATCAACCAGAGTGAAGTTGGCACGTATATTGATTATAGAAACATGCTAGTCGTTGGAAAAATGGTTGTCGAGAATGCACTTATGCGAAACGAAAGTCGAGGTACGCATTATCGTGCTGATTGTGAGGTAGTCAACGATCCATCGTGGTTGAAACAAATCATCATAGCGAATAAAGACGGAGAGATGGTTTACTATACATATCAGATCAATTTACCTCAAGACCTTGAGTATCTGAAATTAAAATTGGAGGGAGCTTAATATGTCACTACCAGTAATAGAAGAAAGAGTTGATTCTCTTGAAACCGCATTAGGACGTTTCATCATTAATACGGATTTGTTCCTAAAAAGGCTGGAAAGAGATATAAGAGAGAATAACAGGGAGAATAACAAGCAACTAGGTGCGCTTGCCAAGAAAATGGGGACGATTGACGAGGATTTAGTCGCCCCAGCGACAAGACCGGTAATGCAAAAATACTTCGGTTGTGAGCCTATTGATAGAACGATAAGGTTTACAAGGCGTTCCGGAGGTGAAAGCTTTGAAGTTGACGTTCTGGTCGTATGTGAGACACAGGTCTTTATGATTGAGGTAAAGTCAACTCCAAGATCAGAGCATGTCGAGGAAATTCTGGAAAAAGTAAAGGTTTTTGGGAGATTCTTTCCTGAATACGAGGATAAACAGGTTATTCCTATCTTTGCAGGAATCATGTTTACTGATGAGATAGTTAAATATGCCTCGAAAAAAGGCTTATACGTGATGGCATATAGAGAATGGGAATACATGGACATTATCAACTTTGACGAAGTTACGAAAGGAACTGAAAAATGAAAAGTATAGTTATTGTTATGACATTGCTAATATCGCTTTCTGTATTGGCACTTCCATCTATGGGTACAGGAATAAAAACCCCGCAGGGAATAACTGATCTTTCTGAATTGATCTATAGCACGGGCTACGCTCTGGTAATCGGGATCAGCGATTATACTCCTGTGGAATATCAGCGCAAATATGCAACAGCAGACGCAGATGCGGTCGCCGATCTGCTTCAGGTAAAATATGGTTTTGAGAAGAAAAATATTACTGTCCTGAAAAATGGTGAAGCTACAAAACAGAATATCATGGAAAAACTTGCTTCTTATGTAGAACCCCAAAAGGTATCACCGGAAGATTGCTTGCTGATCTTCTTCTCTGGGCAAGGAATATCTCTTAATCTTCCAGATAAAGACGAACAGGGCTTTCTGGTTCCATACAACACAAAATTCGATCTATCTAAAGAACAGGAATTTGAGACATATAAGCAGAATTGCATCGGGTTGAATGAGCTGAAACAAATTCTTAATGGGATAAGTACAAGGCACATGCTTGTTATCGCTGACGCTTGTGTTGGCGGAACAGAAAGCTGGCAGCAACCTGCCCCGGACGTTCCCATTTCCAGTTATCTGCTCAAAGTCTCAGCCGCTAGTGCAAGGCAGATAATAGTAGCAGGTGGTAAAGATGAAAAGCCAGCCGAATCCGATATTTTTAAACATGGACTATTAACAGCGAATTTGTTTAATGGTCTGAAAAACGCTCAAACTGACGGAAATAAAGATGGCGTGACGACAGGTTCAGAGCTTGCGTCTTATCTTACAAAAATAGTTTCGGGTGCAACTGATGGCAAACAAAAACCCCTATTTGCCAGCGCAGGCGCCGGTGAATTCATATTCGCTCCACAACCGTTCCCCGTTGCTGTAATTGAGATGGAGAACGGCGGTCGAATCGTCATAGAATTCTATCCATTAGATGCGCCAAATACAGTTGACAACTTTATAAAACTGGCAAAAAAAGGCTACTACAATGGCTTGACGTTCCACAGAGTGGAGAAAGGCTTGCTAATTCAGGGAGGAGACCCTAACGGGGATGGAAGAGGTGGACCAGGGTATACAATTAAAGCTGAGTTTAACTCCCAAAAACACATTGCAGGTACAGTCGCTATGGCAAGAAGGCAGGAACCAGATACCGCTGGAAGCCAGTTCTATATATGCCTTGTGCCACTGCCAAGTTTGGACGGAAAATATACTGTATTCGGTCAGGTAATAGAAGGGATGGACGTTGTAAATAAAGTACAAAAGGGTGACAAAATGAAAAAGGTCACAATCGTTGACAAGGTAACACTTAACCCCAAGAAAGAAGAGAAAAAATAGAACTGATTAAAAGTCAGGTTCATCTAAAGGAGATTTATACTTAATTTACAGTATCTCTCTAACGCTATAATCCACGTTGATCCTATGAATGTATCAAGTGAGGAATATCATCAAATCGTTGAACATATACATGACAATCTGCCTGCACATGCACACCAGTGACGATATGATTAGTGCCAGAAGGTGTAAGTCGGAATCCTCATGAAAACCCCAAGGCTGTTCCAGAACCCGCCGATCAGGTAATCGCCAAGTATCAATCCCATAAAAAATGGAACAGCCTTGCGATAAGACTTAATCCCACCATACTTAAGGATGAAATATTTAGTCAGCCAGCTTACAAAGACACTTGACCACATCCAGCTCATGCTCCAGTTCAAACTGCTGGAAAGCGGATATGCCACTGGATGAAGGTTCCACCATACGAATCTTGTATGTAAATACGACAGCAGTATAACTACGCAAAATCCCACTACCATAAGCACAGTAAACGTGTGTTCTGCCCCAGGCTGAAAGTATATCCAGCTTTGCAGTCTGCTATATGACTCATATCCGGCGCTCCACATAACATCCCCGTAGCGATACTTCGCAAACAGGTAGCACCACATCGCTATCGGCATAGCTATCGCTGTTGCGCCAATCATAACTTTCATCAGACGGCGACTGTCCATCCCTGATTGCTCTGCCAGCTTAAATGCCTCTAACTGATGCGGCATTGGATGACAGCGATTGCTTCGGTTAAAGCTCCAGAAAAGTGAGAATATTGTTAGATTCTGCGCTCCCAAGCTATGTGTGCCAAGTGCCTGTACGAGTATCATATCAGGTCCGATATGGTAAAGCTCATTCACCGGCGGACCGAGTTCCGCACGTATCCTTGCAATAGCAAGTGAAATAGTGAAGTAGATACCAAAAAAGATGGGGAATATCCAGAGAGATAAACCTGCTTTAAGGCAAAAGATGAGAATTCCTGTAAGACAAACCAGAATACCTATCAATGCCGTACGATAGCGCATGGGTTCTCCGCTATCATCTAATCGCTGTGGTGATCGTTTTTCTGATCTTGAAAATATCATTTTCAATACCTTGACGAGATGATGCCGTAACGTCCAGAGAGCAAATAATCCAACTGCGATGTATGCACCAGATGCTTGAGACTTATAATACACGTAAGGAAACTCAGGGATCTTACCAAGCCCCAGAGCGTCGGCAAATATCAGTTGAACCTTCCACAGCAGATAAAAGAACCAGCACGAAAATGACAGATTGAGCGGCATAAACGTAGCAATGCCGATTATAAAAGGAAAGAAGCACACAGGTGTCCAGCCCATAGCACTCCACGGTTTTTCTACAAAGTATTGTCCCAGTTCGATTGAGCGTGTAGGTATAAGTGGGATTGCAGGTAACAGGTAATGAAAGCCGTTAATCAAATCAACCCCGCCGGCAAGAGCAAACCCAAGCCACAACATGCGGTTCTTATAAAACTTGGCTGACCCTCCATCTTCAGTCATGCGCAAAGGCAGTTGTATTATCGGATAGCTCAGTTTCTCAGTTTCTGCCCATTGCCTGCGTATAAGGACGTTAGCAAACAGCATGGTCATCATGAGCATAAAGAAAAATACGCTCCACCAGATAATCGGCTGGCTCCATGCTTTAATATGCTCCAGAATATGAAAGGTAGTTTCGCCTTTATAGTATCCTTCCAGCACTTTTATATTGTCTACAGTTAGCCATCTCGGTAAGTATTGCCAGAAAAGTGACTGCCACTCGTTTTCAGGTGTCGCATAGTAAAATGGGTGTCCCAAAAGCGGGACAAGCACCTGAACCATATCCAGACCCGACACAATTGTGGTTAAGCTCAGGACGACGTATACCGTCAATAATTCCGCCTGTGTGAAAGCATATTTTGGAACAAAGCGTTTCAAAGGAAGGTTTATGGCAAGTAATACCAGTAAGTTGAATATTACCGGGTAAACGAGTGACATAGCGGTAGCAGTGGGAGTCTGAACAGAGAGAAAGCTGTTAGGTATTACTAACAAGAAGGCTAGAATGATTGCCCTTAATGTAATTTTGTTTTCTTTCTTCTGATCGTTTCCGATAGGCACAATTCAACTCCATATGAACTTATTAATTGGCAATTTGAGGATTAGCTACTCTCCAAAGGTAGGATTTTGATACCAAACTGACGGAAATGTTTGTCATTAAAAGATATTGCCTTACTTACATGATTCTCATCTGTGATGAATTATTTAATATCATTGGAACTTCCCCAGAATGCCATCAGGATTTTCGATAGTATCTGTTCGCCATACTCATTGGCATGTACTACATCACGGTAAAACACGTGAGGGTGCATGTTCGTTGAGCGTATATATTCCGCCCATGGTGTGGTCATGTCTAGGTAAGCACATCTTTCTTCGACTGCGAGTTTCTTGAGGAACTGACCATAAGCGCCGGTTCCTGAATGAGGGGCTTTGGCAAGTTCCTCTGGTGATCTCGGATCTGCTGTGCCAAAGGTTCCGCTGGCTAGAAGAATCTCAACTTCTGGTAAAGCGGAGCGCAGTTGGTGAATAACCTCACGAATGCTATCTATATCTTTCTGGCTGATACCGCCTATAAGCACGAGATCAGGCTTGCGTGGGATAACGTGCTTTGCAATACGGTTTTCCTCTTTATAGTGCTGGCAACCGCCTCCGCCCCTTACATAAACAGTGGCTTTAATATCAGCTTTTGGATAAACCTTACTCAATTTAGCTACCCAACCGGATCGCATTGTATCATTTACAATGCTATCACCTATAGCCAACAATCGAAGTGTTCCACCTTCAGTCAAAATACGCCGAGTGCGCTGCAGGTGAGTCCAATCCGACGGAGGAGGAGAGAAATTCCCCTTGGGCATTTCTGCTTGGATAACCGCAATCTGTACCAGAGACCGTTCAGGCGTGCTGAAGATGTAGTAACCCTCTTCTGAGCTTTCCCCTTCTATCGCAAGCTGATCGGGTCTCCCAGACTGATCGGGTGGATACTTAGCAGGCAATGCACCTTCCTTCGGAAAACTCACTGGAGAATCTGCTATCATGTCGGCGAAGACAACCTTTGAAAATACGTGATTGAGCATCGCAACGGTAAGGAACAAGAAAAGTAATACAAAAATTACATTAAAATAACAAGCATGGTAAAACATTTAGGTTCTCCTTGTATAATATGTATTGAATAAATAACCAAACTCCATATCATCTTTACGATGCTTGGAACTATTCACGTCCTCCTTGAAGCTTAGTCTGCTAGATAAAGTGTGTTTCCTACTTCTGGTTGACCATCTGATTACTCGCAACCTGCATTAATGGAGATTATCCTATGGATGTTATACTGCGAAGGGTCTCCTAATGAAACTTCTCTGTATGAC
>Ga0315274_10016717_pt1 | contig 10363 bp, 16 predicted proteins | sample YL17G02_20_MG_FD_203700 | JGI IMG/M metagenome (GOLD analysis project Ga0315274, IMG submission 203700) | Sediment microbial communities from Yellowstone Lake, YNP, Wyoming, USA - YL17G02_20 | ecosystem: Environmental > Aquatic > Freshwater > Lake > Sediment | place: USA: Wyoming | collected... | reverse complement strand
AGCATATAGCTTATGAATATGAAGAAATGCCTATTTCAGATTTTCCAGCAGGAACAGGATGCATGCCTGGAAGACCTGCACATTATAGAGAAGAAGAAGGAGAAACTGAATTAATTTCTGGAAGAGGTTGCATTCCTTAGTAAAATGGAAGATTTTTGTAAAAAGTTAGAAGATGCAATTATTGATGAAGAAAAAGCAGCTAAAGATTATGATAAGTTAATGGCTAATGCCGTAGAAACCAGTTATAATGTTAAAATAGAAAAAGCACTTAAATTTCCCGAAGCTGCTAAAAAAATTCTTGAAATTTATGCTGATGAAAAAGAGCACGCTAAAATTCTCACTAAAATAAAAGAAGAACTTTGCAAAGGTTGAATTTTATTAGTTAGAATTTTATAGTAGTAAGAAAGTTTTAAAAAGATTAGAAAATTAAATTTTTGATGAACAGAACAGACATAAACAAATCCGAAATAGAATTCTATAAAGATAAAATTAATAAATTTGCTAATATAGATTATACTAATTCTGATGGTCTTCCAGATGTAGCTAAAGGAAGATTAATTTCTGTTTCTGATGGAAAAATTTTTCTCGAGGGTACTTATAAATCTTTTGTTGTTGAAATTGATAAAATAACTAATGCCTCTTTTACTGAATTTAAGGAGAAAGGAGAGAAAAATGGTGGAAGAAATTGAAGATGTTCTTGGAAAGGGAATTTTAGAAAAGATACTTAATTTATTATTTGAAGAAAATCCCCTCTCTTATAATCAGATTTCTGAAAAGATAAGTATTGATTATGGCACTCTAAAAAAAACCATGATTCGAAATAAAGATTATTTTCAGGAATCTTCAAAAGATGGAAAAACCAAATTCTTTAAACTCTCAATTTTAGGAGAAAAATTTGTGCGGGAAAAACTTGAGGATTATAAAAAGAAGCAGGATTATTTTAAGGAATTGGATGAGGCATTGAAAAGAAAACAGGTTCTTGTAGAAGAGCTTTCAGAAGAAGTAAAAAATATAATTCAAAATAAAGAAATTAATCTAAACAGGGAAGGAAAATCTATTTATATTGATGTTGGAGAATTGGCTGTTGAAAATCCTGCACTTTCGGAGATGCTTTTAGAAAAACCAGATGAGGTTATTGGAGTATTTAAGAATTCTTTAGAAAAAGATTATGATATAAGATTTAAAAATCTTCCAAAAACTGCTATCATAAATATAGAAGAATTAAGGCAGGAACATCTAAACAAACTTATTATGGTTGAATGCAGGTCTGTTTCTTTGTCAAATGTCAGGCCAATCATAAAAAATATAAAATTTGAATGCCCATCTTGTGGTACTGTTCATTCTGTTTTGCAAAACGATTCTTTTATTAGAAGACCTTCAAGATGTTCATGCGGAAGAAAAGGGGGTTTTAGAGAAATTTCAAAAGAGATGGTTAATGCAGCTAATGTAATGTTGGAAGATTTAACTTGCAAAGGATAAGGGCACTAATTCAGAAAGATTTGACAGAACCTGCAAATTTATCTATATTTATTCCAGGAAATGAAATTCGCGCGGTTGGAATTTTAAGGGAAGTTTCTATTTTTAATAAAGGCAAGCAATCTGTCTCACTTGGTTTTGTTTTTGAAATCCTATCAGCAGAATTATTTGAACCTGAAGTTAATATTTCTAATTTTACAGAAGAAGATATTGAAAAAATAAAACAATTATCAAAAGATATTGATGAAAAAGGCATGGGAGAAATTAACACTTCTTTTGCACCAGATATTTATGGATATGAACAAATTAAAAATGCTCTAATTTTTCAATTATGCAATGAGAAGAATGATCCAAATAGTCCTACAAGAAATAAACCAAATATCTTATTAATGGGTGATCCTGGCATCGCTAAAAGTGTCTTAGCTAAATTTTCTATTTCTTTGACGCCTGGCTCTAGGGAAGCTGTTGGTGGAGGTAGTTCTGCTGTTGGTATTACTGCTTCTGTTATCAAGGAAGAAGAAAATCTTGGAGGATATAGAGTTGAGCCCGGGGCTTTGATTTTAGCAAAAGAAATTTTATTAATTGATGAATTAAATAATCTTTCAGATGAAGATAAACCAAAATTACAAGAAGGAATGGGACAGCAATCTGTAACAATTAATAAAGCAAACCTTCATGTAAAGTTAAGAGTTACTGCTGGAATTTTAGCTACAGCAAACCCTAAAAATGGCTCCTTTAATCCAACTGAAGATCCAGCTTCTCAGTTTAATATTCCTTCTCCAATAATAAACAGATTTGATGAGATATTTATTATGATAGATTATCCAGAAGAGAATAGAGACAGAGAAATTGCCAACAAAATGATAAAGAGGGAAAAAGGAGAAATAAAACCAAAATATGATATTAAATTTTTAAAGAAATTTTTTATTTATGCCAGGAACTTTAGCCGACCTGAAATTGATGATAATATCTCAAAAAAACTTCAAATTTTATATGTAAAAATTAGAAAGGAAAAAACAGAAAAATTAATAATTAACCCAAGATTTGTGGAAGCTTTGACAAGATTAATTAAAGCATCTGCAAAAATAAGGCTATCTAATAAGGTTAAAGATAAGGATATTGAACGAGCTTTAGATATTTTAAATAAAACTCACTTTCAGACTTCAGAATACTCAAGATTCAATTTTGATGAAAAACCTGTTTATGAATTAAGCGATAAAGAAAAAGAAATACTCCAAATTCAAAAATAATAGAGTTATTCGGTATAAATCAAAAAAAGAAGCACCTGTCACCTATGTGTCACGGGTCACTTTTGACACTTATGTCACTTTTGACACGGATATGAGTGTCAAAAGTGACATAAGAGACAGGTGTCACACGTGACAAAAGTGACATAAGAGACATGGGACACATACATGCAAGGCGCAAGATAAGATAAGATAAGATATAAGATATAAGATAAATAAGATAAATAAGATAAATAAGAACTAGAAAAGATAAAGAACTAGAAAAGAAAAACAAGATTTTCGTTGAGGCGAATAATTAATATGGTTAAAAGGAAAAATAATAAAATTCATAGGTTTTGTAAAACTTGTATAAAGAGAACAATCTTTAATTTAAATAAAGTTGGATATTTAGTTTGCTCTAGGTGTGGGTTTAAAATTGATGAATTAAAGGAAGATAGAAAGGTTTAAATAGTTTAATTAATTTAATTAATTATGGCTAATCTTAATGTTCATCTTGATGATAATTACTGGAATAGCTTTAAAGAAATAAAAATTTTTCTTAAATGCAATACAAATGAAGAAGCAATTGAAAAAATAATTCTTCTTGTTATTCAACAGCTAACTAAATCAAATGGAGAGAAAAAAAGTTAGTAACTGAAATTAGTGCTTAATTCAGTAATTGAATAATATATACTAACAGCATATTTAATCATGGCAGAAAAAGAATTTGTTTGTGACGATTGTGGAAAGTCATTCAAAACTGTGCAAGGACTGCAAGGGCATATACGATTTGCTCATAAAGAACCAGGAAAGAAAGAGGCTCCCCCAGAGACTGCAAGTATAACTGCACCAAAAACTGTAAATCTGAGTGGTGAAGACTTAGGAATAGCAGATATGTTAATAAGATCAGGTTTTGCTAAAGACCTTAATGAGCTTACTCATAAAAGTTTAAATTTCACAAACTCAAATATAAATCGTATAGGAGGTTACATGGAAAATCCAAGAGAAGAAACACTTGAAGATGTGAATAAGATGAGAGACAGAGACATTGTAAGGCACTACAAGGAACTCCAGATAAAAGCCATGGAAAAGGAGTTGGAGGGCAAGAAGGAGAAAGAGGAAAAGCCATCAGATGAAGATAAGGTAATTCAGCAGATGGAAAAGCAGATAAGATTAAAAGCATTGAAGAAAGCAAGTAGTGACGACGATTTTGATTTTGACAAGCTGATGAAGTATAAAATGATGGATAAAATGTTTGGTAGTTCAGGAGGAAGTTCAGAAGTTCAGGCAATGCAGAACCAGCTTAATTCATTACAGCAACAATTGCAACAAGAAAGACTTGTTGCAGCACAGCAGTTACAGAATGAAAGAGTTATACAAAAAATTGAGCAAATGAGCCAAGCTCAGCCAGGTATGACAGCCCAGGATGTCTTGACTTTTACATCAGACAAAGCAACGGCTGTGAAAGAGATAGATATAAGATTGCAAGCAGAAAAAGAGAAGCTAACAACTGAAAAACTTAATCAGTTGCAACAGCAAATACAACAGGCACAACAAGGTGGAGGTCTGACAACTCAAAGATTGCAAGGATTTAGAGAGGAATTGAAAGCAATAAAAGAAATGCAATCTGAAATTGGAGACAGAGAAAAATCTGGTTCAGAGGTTTTTGGTGAGCAATTAACAAGGGTGGCAGAAAAAGCTCTGCCTTCACTTATAGAACTTGGAAAACAAAGAATGCAACAACAGCAATTTATTCAACCACAACCACCACAGTTTTCAGAGCCAGAGCAATTTCATCACCCAGATGATATAGAAAATTCAGAGCCAATAGAAATTCCAGAATCACGCCAACAATTCTCTGAAATGACGCCCTCAGAGAAACAAATTAGTAATACCATGTCTGATATGTACCTTAAAAAAAGAAGATGAAATATACAGGTGAGGAATTAGAAAAACTTTTCATCTCAGCTTTAGGATCTAATGAGATATTAAGGTGGTATTTAAAATATGAAATTAATTTAGTTGATTATTTAGATAAAGAAAAAAAAGGCACGATGATGATTCTCGATTTGGTTACAGTTTTAATTCCAAGAGAAACAAAATTGGAAATGATTGGAGATGTAAGTGCTGAAAGAATTCTAAAAATTTTGCAAAAGGAGAGACCTGATCTTTATAATACTTTAATAAAACATCCAAGGGGGGTAGCCTGGATTAATAATCAGACTGAATTGTTTAAGAAAAGGTTTTTATAATTCTCTTTCTTATTCTTTTTATGAATATCTTAACATATACAGATAATGAAATAATAAAAAATTTAGCCTTAGTTGAAAATCACTTTAAGCAGGCTCCATCTGGAGACGAAGTTTTTTGCAGTGATTGCATTAACAAACATTTAATTTTGCTAGAAGGACTAAGTGAAGAGGGAATGGCTGTTGGGGATCCAGAAAAATATAAGAAGGTTTATAATTTTTCAAAAAAAACAAAAAATAAAGATTATAAAAGCAAGGGAATAGAATTAGCAAATGAAGCAAGGCAGATAAGAAAATCTTTTTCTGATTGCAAAAATTGCGAAGAAAAACTTGGCCCGGAAAAAGTTGAAACAATTAAATATCTAACAAAAAGTTTAAATACTGGTGATGATTATAATAATTATAAACTAAATTTAAGTAAAAATAAAATGGCTGATTTTAAAGAATTAGGGATGATAAATGCAGGGCAGTTTGCTGCTGAAGGCATTAGATATGTTGTAGAAACTTACAAACCAGAGTGGGATAAGTATGTTAGTATAGGTGGAGGTATTGGTTTACAAGCACTTCCATTGGTTTGGAAAGGGTGTCCAGAGTATTTAGCAAAAATTTTTAATATTACAGGTTCTAATTTGTTAGCTAATGGAACTGTTAAATTAATTAAAGGGGCTGTAACACCAACAGCAACAGCAAGAGCAGTAAGTGTAAATTCAAATAGTGGAGTTGGTGGATATGCTGGAAAATCATTTAGTTATGCACCTTCATTTGGTGGACCAACATTTGGCGGAAGAGTAACAGCACAAAATATTCCTACAAGATATGCAAGAGCAGGAATCTTGGCAGGAGCCCAGGCTTTTGAATCCCCAGAACATGCTGATTTAATTAGAGTAGATTAATCATAGTCAATGGCCTTTGGTCAATGATGCCTCGAGAGAGGTAAAATCAACTAAACTAAACTAAAAAACAATGACACAATATGCTGATTTAAAGGGCGTACCTTTAGATGCCTATAATAAGTGCTGTAATGAGATACTTAGAAGAGCTCAAGAGCAGATGGGACTTCCAAGAGAAGAAATAATTCTTAGAGATTTAAGAAGTGATGACCTTGGTGTAACTGGAAAGTGGAAATTTTCAGTAACAACTACTGCTGGATGGAACAACCTCGTATGTACTTATTCGATATCAGATAATAGATTTATCTGCATTTCAGGAATATTTACAGAAATGACAGTTCCGAATGTCCATAGCATTAGAATTACAAGAGCTGGAAGTGTTGCAAGATGGTGGAATGTTCAGAGAATCGCACTTCAAGACGACAATGAAATGCACATTGATGACCCAATAATTGTTGATCAGAATCAAACAATTACTATTGAAGGATATAATGGAATGACTACTACAACAACTACAGAAGAAATAGGTTTCATAGGTTGCGTCGCTGAGAAGAGAGGACTTGTAATAAATCCATAAATAACTGTAATTGGTTTTTCATTTACACACATAGAAAATGCCAACAGAATTTGATTTAGAAAAAGGATTTGGAATTGGAGATAATATTTGCATCCGCATAGGCGGGACTAAAAAATATTATAAAGTAACAAACAGAGACAATTTATTTTATTTAGATCAACCTGCTGCAATTGCTGCTGATACTACTGCAACTTATGCAGAAGTCACTAATCTTAACCCACCTCATGGGCAGCTTTATCAAGTCTATAAAGTCTGGATAGATGGAAATGTTTATCTTTATTTAAAACAGCCTGCTGCCACAAACAGATGGGGAACTCAAAGAAGTCCCGAAGGCGGTTTTATTAATGATAGAACTTCTGGTGTTAAGGGTGGAATGTTTACTGATTTATGGTTTACAATAGATAATCCGCCAAGCATTCAATTAGTAAATCAACAGCCCGTTTCAATTACTCCAAAAATTTGGTATATTGGCTGGAGATATGCAATTGAAGAATTAAGAAGCATGCCAGCAACATTTACTGAAGTCACTATATCGGGTATTGCTCAATAAATAAATCAAAAAATAAAATGGGAGAAACACAAAATTTAAGGACAGAAAGGGTTGATAAATACGACCCTTTGTATGGTAGATTTAGTAGATATATTAAAACTACAGACATCCCAAACATAGGACATAAAGCAGCATGCACTACAACTTTAACAGCATGGGATATGGTAACTTATACAACAGACGCTGACCACGCCTTATTTCCATATATTTTCACAGTTCATTCAACAAATACTGCAGCTCAATTTATTGTATATATAGGGACAACAACTACAGCATTATCATTACAAGTATCAAGCAAAGCATCAGAAAGTTTAGTTACAAGTTGTGATTGCCCATTAATGAGAATACCTCCAAGCTCAACAGTTAAAATTAGAGTTCCAGCAGCTTTGATTACAAACACTTCAGATACTTATGCAGCATTCTTGATTTCTAAACGAGAACCTATACCGAGTGTTGTAGAGAATTAATAATTTAATGATAAAATCTTTTGGTACCCAAAAATAAATTATTCTTTTGGTACCCAATAAGTACCCAATAAGTCCTGATTATATTATATCGGAATATTTAAATAGTTAATATTTCTTATATTTTAAGATTAAAATGGATATCATTGAATATACTGATAATGAAATTAGGAAAAACTTAGCATTATTAGAGATTCATTTGAAACAAGCCCCTTTTTCTGATAAATTATTTTGTGAGGAGTGCATTAATAAACATATTTTAATTTTAGAGGGATTTGCAGAAGAAGGACTTACCGTATGCATCGATTGTGATACAAAAAAATATGAAATATTATTAAAATTCTTAAATCAAATTAAAGCTGAGGATTTTCAAAAACAAGGAATAGAATTAGCAAAACAAACTAGAAGATTAAGAAAAAATTTTGTGCCTTGTGACGGAGAAAATGTTGGAATGAAAGACAGGGATGATATAAAAGAAAAAATAAATAAGCTGATAGAAGATTTGCATGCAGCAGAAGATGAAAAATCACAAGATAGAATAAATTATGGAATCTATTTATTAAATTGGGTTCTTCGAGGGAAGAAATGTTCAGATGGGTAAATATCTCTGGATGAGCACGAGCTCTAATATTACTACTGGATATGGAATCCTGACAAAAAATGTTGTAGAAAGATTAATAAAAAAAGGAGTTAATATAAAACTTCTAGGAATGCAGAACATAGGGCATCAAAAAGAAGAATATAATCTACCGATGTTGGATGATATTTATTCGAGTGACGCTCTCGATTTTTATACCAAGCTTTATGGAATAGACTATGTTATAACAGTTTTAGATAATTTTGTTTCAGTTTATCATTATCTTCCAAAATTATTAAGGGAATTGAAGGTAGGGCATATTTGCCATGTTACAATAAATTCTCTTCCCCCTTCTCCATTATTGACCAATAAAATTAAAAATGCTAATTTTTGGATAGCCCCGAGCAAATTTGTCGAGAAAGCATTGCTGGATATTGGTTATGATAAAAACAGAGTTCATTATATTCCACATGGCGTTGATACTAATATTTTTAAACCTCTTCCTAAAGAAGAAACAGAAAAACATAAAGAAATGATTGGCTATGAGGATAAATTTATTTTTCTTGCAGTTGCTACAAATACGGGATTTGAAAAAAACTGGCAGGGATTATTTTATGCTTATAAAATATTTCTTCAAATGACTGGTGCAAATACTATCTTGCACTGTCATACAAGCCCAAATTACCCTGGAGGTTATGATTTAGAAGCACTTGCAAAAATGTTTGGAATAGCAGAAAATATTCGATTTATTTCTGGGATATCTTTAAATGCAGGACTTCCTCCTGAAGAGATGGCTAAACTCTATAATGCAGCTGATTGTTATATTTCAGCGAGTATGGGAGAAAGTTTTTCCCTACCTGCACTTGAGGCCATGGCTTGTGGAATACCATGCATAATTCCAAATCATACAACCGGCCCTGAATTAGTTGGAGAGCCAAAAACAGGACTCTTGATTGATTTATTAAAGATGAAAAATGGTCAGGAATTTGGATTAACCGGCCCGACAATTTCAGATAAATGGATTATAGATCCTTTTGATATGGCATTGAAGATGACAGAAATTTACAGAGACAAAGAATTAAGAGAAAAGTTTTCAAAAAATGCTGTTGAATTTGCTCAGGGCTATGATTGGGAAGTGATAATTCCTAAATGGCTAAAGTTTTTTGAATATGTTGAAGATTTTGTTGAGCCTTTAGATTATAAAGAAAATAAGTTAGGGATCTGAGTGGTTGTAATTTAGTCTTTGATATATCAAAATATACTATCAGAACATTTAAAAAGTCTAAATTTATATAATTCTATGGGTAAAGACAAAAATGAGGCTTTGAAGATTATAAAAGAATTCCAACCAATATCTGTTTATCAATTACATAAAAAGTTAGGTATAGCTTATTCTACTACTTGGAATCTTGTTGAAGAACTTAAAAAGGATGATAAAATTATAACTTATTTTAAAGAAACAAGACCAGTTAAATTAATAAAAATCAAGGAGAAAGAAAATGAGTGATGGTTCAGCAGCAATAATAGAATCAAATGGTAGAATACTCTTGCAACAGAGAGACTTAGAAATTAGAATCTTTCCAGGTTATTGGAGTTTATTTGGAGGACATGCTAATGATGATGAAGATCCAATAGAGACCCTTTTGAGAGAATTGGAAGAGGAGTTGGGTAGAAAATTTGATGTTAGAGATTTTAGATATGTTGGTGATTTTGTAAGAGTAGAACAACCAGTAGGGAGAATACATATATACCATCATGAAGGTAATTATACTTGTAGTGATTTTGAACTTAGAGAGGGAAAAGCGATGGCTTTTGTAAATCCTAAATATTTATCAAGATTGAGAATTGTTCCTGATATGGAAAATATACTTAAACAAATATTTAGGGGGAAAAATGACAGAACTAAAAACACTTAAAGATATAAAAGAACATATCAATTCAACTGTTTCAAAAAAAGATTTAAGACAAGAAGCAATCAAACAAATTAAAAGACTTGAAGTTACTGGCATGCACAAGCAAAAGATAGATGGTGGCTTTGAAAGAACTATTGATTGGATTAAATATTTTTTTAATATTAAGGAGAGTGATTTAAAATGAATAAAGAATCATTTACTGCAGCAAGCACTTTTCCAGCTAAACTTTTGCATGCAAAAGTTATAGATAATGGAAAAATAATTCCAATACATATACAACTATCTCCTACAAATACATGCAATTTAAATTGCAAATTTTGTTCTTGTTCCGATAGAGATAAAGAAAAGAAATTATCTTTAAAACAAATAATGTGGATTTTAGATGTTTGTTCAAAAAGAGGGACAAAATCTATGACTATTACTGGAGGAGGAGAGCCACTT
>Ga0315274_10016716_pt1 | contig 10363 bp, 3 predicted proteins | sample YL17G02_20_MG_FD_203700 | JGI IMG/M metagenome (GOLD analysis project Ga0315274, IMG submission 203700) | Sediment microbial communities from Yellowstone Lake, YNP, Wyoming, USA - YL17G02_20 | ecosystem: Environmental > Aquatic > Freshwater > Lake > Sediment | place: USA: Wyoming | collected... | reverse complement strand
GGAGAGTCCGGGACAGCAGGATAACGGAACCATCTCGCATTTCAATGAGAATCGGTTTCTCTTCTCCGAATACCGCTTTGAGGTCTTCGGGGATTGAAGCCTCCCTAAACACGATGCGCCGCATGGAGGCAAAGGGGTACTCGAGGTGATCAGTCGTCGAGATACGGTCTCTTGTAATGTAAAGGACAACCGACAAGCTTTTCCGGATGCGGGTTGGCGTACTGCCAATCCACATACCTTCAGCCCTATATTCAGCCGCCAAAGTTGCGACTTCATACATCTTCCCATCAGTGGCTAGGACGGTTGCTGTGAGCGGGGTGCGCTTCAATGTTGACACGATCACCGGATTTAGAGTATATGTGCGTCGCGGCGTGGCCGTAACGCCGACAACGACCGCCGTGCGGGTAGGTTGTGGTGTGGTTGTGATAACGACCACAACGGGTTTTACAGGTGCGCCGCACCCGACCAAGAACGGCACGAACAAAGCTATGCCACCCATCAACTGTACTATCTTGCGGCAGGTCATTTGTAAATCCTTGTCCTTGTGTCGTGTCAGCGAGAGTGGGACAAATCGGGGCTCCGAGCTAAGACACGCTTCTGGGGCCCAGCTCGTGTCGAGGACTCCCGCAGGAGGCGAATCACACGATTCGGCTCAGGATGGCCCCGGCAATGAGCTCGAAAGACACTTCCTTGAGGATGTCGCCCATGACGGGCCAATACTTCTTCTTGAAGCGCGGCAGGGCGCCTTTGACCGGCTCCAACCGGTCGCGTCCTCCCTCCGCCAGAAAGGCCTCTACCGTCGCCTGGCTCTCCTCCTGGCCGGCCGGCGCCAGCACCTCCTGGGCAACCCAGCGCTCGAGGCTAGGCGAGAACAGGGCGTAATGCCCTCCCGCCTCTTCGAGAAGTCCGCGCTTGCCGAGGGAGACCAGGTCCAGTGGGGCACGGCTGTGCAGGCGCGCCAGGTTCTCGCCATTGGGTACGGTCTTTTTCGAGGTCTTCTGCCGGCTCAAGCCCAGGACGGCCAGGAGCGTGATTCGCTCGCTCTCCGAGCAGTGCGACCAGAGGTACGTATGGTGCGCGTCGGCCTGTTGATCGAATTCCGCGGCGACGAACGCCCGCAGCGGCTGCGAGGTCAGGCCATGCGTCTTGCCCTCAATAAGATAGTAGCCGGCCATCTGCACGAAGAACGGGTGCCCTCCCCCGAGCTGCAGCACGGAATCCCTATCTTCCGGGGTGAGCTCCCAACCGGTGTTGGCGACGTAGCCTCTCAACATATCGTCCAGGTCCGGCCGGGCCATAGGACGCAGCACGACGTTGGCGAAGATGTTGAAGAAGGGCGAGCCCTTGATCTCGTCCGAGTGACACAAGTCGACCAGCTCGCGACGGGTGGCGGGCACCAGCGCCAGACAGTGGTGGATGGCCAGCGCCCGCAGGCCGCCGAAGAAATCGGGGCCGAAGTTGGGATTCTGGGTGACGTACTCGAACTCGTCCAGGAGCAGGACGGCCGTCACACGGCAAGTGCCGATGGCGTCGAAAAGGTCCTCCAGATCGAACAAGTCGAAATCGTTGCGCCCGGCGAGCTCCTTCATCCGCCCGGACAGCTCGGGGTCGCCGACGGCGCGGGACATCTTGCCGAGCACGCGTTGCCAGAAGCGCTGGGGGGTGATGTCGGTCAGGCCCTGGAAGTCGAGGTAGACCAGGCAGTAATCTTGCGGGGCGAGTCCCAGGCCGGGGGCGACCTGCGGGTGGGCGAGATAGTTAAGGAGCGAGGTCTTGCCCATGCGCCGCTCACCGACGACCGAGGTGCTCTCGTGCGCGCTGGAGGTCAGCCGGCTGACGATCTGGCGGATCTCGGCCTGGCGCCCGTAGAAGCGGGCCGGGTCGCGAACCGGATTGCCGAAGGTGAACGGGTTGGCGGTCACGGGGGCACGTCCATCATGGCAGCCTCAGCCCGCTGATGTCCCACAAGCGCAGGTTGTCCAAGTCGACCACGGTCAGGGGCTGGTCACTCGGAGGCTCCACCCAGATACTGTTATCGCCGCCTCGGGACGCGGCCAGGTCGTAGGCGTAGGTGAACTGCTGGTTCAGGTATACCACCATGCGGCTGCCGCGGGCGACCAGCGTCAGCCGCGTCGCCTGGCCTTGCCGGACCTGATCGGTGGGGCCGCCGGCGATGGGCAGGTCCGTACCCGGCAGCCAGAAATCCCACGCATCTGAAAACTGGGGGCCGCCCAGTGGCCAGACGACGAAACGGTAGGCCTCGGCGTCCACAGTGATACTGATACTGCAACCGGCGCATTGCCGGGGGGTGAAGTCGAACTCCAGAACGAAGTCCGACGCATTGGGGCTAATGGGGATGTCGCACCGGCCGGTTGTGAGGCGGCAGCGCAGAACGCCGTCCGTGATCGAGGCGGTCACCGGCAGCCTGACCCAGGCCGGGTTGGGGTGGGTGAAGTCGTCCTCGAGAACCGGAGGGAGCTCGGCGATGGCCTCCAGGATGGGCTTGGCGAACGCGGGGGCCCAGGAGGGCATGGCGGTCGCAGTCGGCAGCGGGGTCGCGGCCTGCGCGGTGGGAGGTGGTGCTGTGTAACCGCTGATGTCCCAGAACTGGACGTTGTCGAAATGGACATCGGCAGTCTGCTGATCTGCACCAACGCTCAGTTTATAACCGTTGCCGCGCATGGAGCTTCCCGTGTAGAAGGCCAGCGGCTCACCGTTGAGGAGCACGGCGATTCGAGGGCCGAGGGCGATGACCGTCACCCGCGCGCGGAGACCGAGGGCGACGGCGGCGCTGGTGCCTTCCCGGACATTGAGCCCGGTGTTTCCACCCTCCGAGATTTCCTTCAAAGCCCAATCGGCACCTTGGGCGGGGCTCGGCAGCAGGCTCATCCAGAACTCGAGGAGCGCGTCCTGGTACGAACGGAAGTGCAGAGCGACAAAGTTGCGGTTGCTCGGTGGCATGTAGGTGAATTCATACTCGGCGACGAAATCGGAAGTGCCGCGTTCCCAGAAGAAGCCGCAGCCCTCGTTGTACACCTGGCACTGGAGCACCCCACCGGTGATCGTCGCGTCCCCGAACAGGCTGTCGACGGGTGGAGAGTGCGTGGAGAAATCGTACTTGAACACGGGCTGAACTGCGGCGAGGCTGGCCAGGATCGGATCGGCGAAGGCCCTCAGGTCGCTTACCCAGGATTGGCCAGATCCCGGCACGGGGTTTGGGGCGGTATCCCAGCGGAAGACACCCTGGGGTGTGGCCGCATACAAGACACCCGGATTCTCGGGGTCGACCACGAGGGAGTAGACGACAGCCTCGTCCGGCAGCCAACCCGAGAGCGGCGACCAGGAGGCGCCGTGGTCTTCGGAGACATAGACTCCGACGTCCGTCGCGGCGTAGACGGTCTCGGGGCTGGCTGGGCTGGCGGCGAGGGCGTTGACGAAGGGAGTCTCCAACCCTGCGCTGCTCTCGGTCCACGATCCGCAGCCATCGGCGCTCACAAGCACCCCTGCACCCAGCGTGGCCACGAGCAGCCGGTCACGGTCCTCCGGGTCGACGAGCACCTGAGAGATCTCGTCCGAGGCAAACTGCTGCCCGGTCCCGGGTTGGCATGCCCTCCAGGTTCGCCCGGCGTCGTCGGAACGATCGATCTCGGACTCGGCGGCGCGCAGGCTGTAGCTGTAGACCCGCGACCCGTCGCCGTGGTGGAAGGCCATCCTGGGAGGCTCATAGCCAACCTCCAGCCCCGTCACCGGCTGCCAGGTCAGGGCGCCATCGGTGGAGAGGAAAACGGATTCGCCTCCCCCGGCCCGCGACGAAAAGACCCAGCCATCGTTTGCCGGATGGACGGCCAGAAGTCCTGCACCTTTGGGAGGAGCCGACCGTTCATCCCAACTCGCAAGCGCGTCCGAAGAATGCCACACGCGCTGTCCGTCGGTGGCGTAGGCGGTCTGCCCGTCGGGATGGATGGTCCAGGCATCGCCGACCAGGGGTGTGCAAGCCGGAACGGGAACGGCCTCCCAATCGGAGGCGTTGACATCCGAGCGGATGCCCGGGCAAGATCCGGTCCGGCCGTAGAGGCGCGGTCCCGACCCCCTCACCATGGTCAGATCGACCGGCGCCAGAGGCAGGCCGCTGCTTTGCTCGGCCCAGGTGAGCCCGAGATCGGTTGACACGAAAAGGCCGTCCGAAGTCCCCGCGTAGTAGCCGCTCGGTGTGATCATCAGAACGCTGATGGGAGAGGGGAGCTCCCCATCGGTGATTCCGCGCCAGGTCTCCCCGCCGTCAGCGGTGCGCGACAACGTGCCACCCCTGGCGCAGTAGGCCGCGGCCGCGTCGTCGGGGTCTGCCGCCAGGTGGTCGCATCGATAGTCCAGCGTCTGCCGCCAGGTGGCTCCGCCATCGGAGCTTCTGTATGTGAAGCCCGTGTACCCGCCAACATACAGGTGAATTCCCTTCACGGGGTCGACCGCCAGCTGGCCTGGACCGATCCCAACCGCGTCCAACGAGAGGAGAAGCGTCCAGGTCTGCCCTCCGTCGCGCGAGGCGAAGACGCCCTGTCCCTCGGCCGAGGAGGTGGCGAAGAGGGTGTCCGGCTCCAAGAGGTGGGGGACCAGGTTCGTGAACTGGAAACCCTCGGTCTCGTGCCCGATCCAGGTCTCGCCGCCGTCCATCGACTCGTACACGGTACTGCCATCGGCGAACCAGAGATGCAGCCGGTTCTGCGGGTCAAGGACCACGGAAATTCCCCACCCGCTGATGCGCGCCAGATCGATCCCCCGGTTGATCGGCTGCCAGCTGGCGCCGCCGTCGGTGGAGCGGTATACCCCGCCGATGTCGACGCTGGCGTACAGCAGGTTGGGATCGGCGGGATCGATGGCGAGGGAGGTGATGGATGCTCTGTCGAGGCCGTCTCGGGCCGGCTGCCAGGTCTGGCCGCCGTCGTCCGAGCGGTAGATCCCGGCGTGGGCGGTGCCGAGGAAGATGATCTCCCGCTTGGAGGAAACCTGGGCGAGGGCCGTAATCGTATCCAAGGGGAAAGTATGGCGACTCCTATTCGGGTCAGACTCGGCGGGCAGAGTCTTCTGCAGGGCCTCGAGCTCGGATGCTAGTTCTGCGGGGACCTCCGAATCCAGCTCGTGGAAGGGCGCGAGCAGGACCCCGCCGTTCTTCAGATTCCCGGTCAGCAGTTCGCCGGGGAACGCGCCCTCGACCAGGCGGCGGATCGCCTCCGTCACCATCTGCTCCAGACCCAACTGGGCCGAGGAAAGCAAGATGTTCGCGTACTCGGGATAAACCGTGGCCCAATCCAAGTCGGCGCCGATCACATAGGCGGACTCGCGCGCCTGGGCGGCCTCGGCTGAGGCGGTCGTGAGAAGGGCGGTGACCGGGAAGAGGACGTCGGCGCCCTGGTCGAGCAGGTCCTCGCTCGCCTGGCGCGCCAGCGCTGCGTCCTCGAACGTGTCAATGAAGAGCCCGGTTTGGAACGCCGGATTGCGTCCGAGGACCACGACCTCCCTGTCATGCACCCGGTTGTAGTGTTCGACGCCGCGAGCGAATCCGTCCATGTAGAGCGTCACCGCCGGGACGTCCATCCCGCCGAACGTGCCCACCGTGCCCGTCTGGCTCATGCCCGCCGCCAGGTATCCGGCCAGGAAGGCAGCCTCCCACGTCTTGAACTGCATGCCCATGATGTTGGGCAGATCCGTGTCGAAGACGGTGTCGAGTACGAGGAAGTGCGCCTCCGGGTGCTCGGCGGCCGCCGTCTGCAGGGCTTCTCCATAGGGCCAGTAGGAGACGACCAGGTCACATCCCTCGCCGAGAAAGCCCTGGATGCGTTCGAGGGCGTTGGACGCATCGGTCCCCTCAACATAGGCGCCCTCGATGCTATAGGTTGCCTGCGCAGCCTCGATCGCGCGCCAGAACGGCGCGTAGTACGCGCCGGCGATTCCGTCCGCCTCGGTCAGAAGACAGACCTTGGTATCCGAGGTCGCCGCGGGAACCGCGGCGGTGCCGGCCGCGTGAATGGCGGCCCCGACGAACCGATCCCATGTGAGGAAGACGATCGATCCCAGGACCACTGCGGCCAGGCCGACGGCGAGGCCCAGCCGGGCCCCGCGGGAGAGTCGGATCCGCGTCCATTTCCGCGTCGGACGTGCCCGGCGCCGGGCCTCGATCGCCTGCGTCATCAGGCGGGCGGAGTCTTTGTAGGTTTCGTCCTCCAGGACGATGGCCTTGAGCAGGCGGATGCCTTCGTCATAGTCTCTGCGCCCCAGGGCGGCCTGCGCTGCGAGGTAAGCCTGCGCCCGGGCGGCCTCCTTCTCCAGGCGTGCCAACTCGGCCTCCACCGCCGGGCGATCGTCCGGCCCGAGGGCCAGGACTCCTTGCCAGGCGGTGATGGCCTCCGCCCAGCGCTCGGCCGAGGCGGCGGCACGGGCCTGGGTCGTAAGTGCCTGGAGGCGGGCGCGGCGGTGCTCGGCCAGGGTGAGTGCCAGCCGGGTTTGCAGGTCCGGTTCGTCGGGCTTGTAGGTCAAGGCTTCGCGGAGGAGATCCAGGGCGGGCTCTGTCTCCCCGGCGGCCAGTGCCGCCTCAGCCTGCTGCCGGCATAGATCAGCCAGGCGCTGACGCGCCTTGCCGTGTTCCGGGTTGAAGTCCAGGACCGCGTGAAAGGCCTGGCGCGCCTCCGAGGCACGCCCGCTGGAAAGCGCCTGCTCGCCGAGACGGACCTGCGCCTCGCACATCCCGGAGCGGGCGACGACGTCGTCGGCGTCGATCGCCAAGGCCTTCTCGAATGCCTCCGCCGCTTGGGCCAATGCCCCCTGTTCCAGGTAGACGGAGGCCAACCCAACCTGCGCTGGAAGGTTGTCGGCATCGGCGGCCAGCGCCTCGCCGAAGCTGGCGATAGCCTTCTCACCCTGCCCGGCGTCCCTGTATTCGAACCCGATCTCGACATAGCGGCTGGCGATCGGGTTGACCACGGTCAGCTCCTCGCGCACCTGCTCGATCGGCCGGTTCTTCTGTAGCCAGAGGCGGATCAATTCGATGATGAAGCTGTTGTCCTGAGCGAGGACATCCCGGTCGCGCAGGTGGATCAACGCCGCCTCCAGTTCAAGGTCGGGGAAGCGCACCCGTTGCTTGCGCAGGAAGGCCGCCAGCGCCGGGGTCCCGCTCCCAGCCTCCAGACGCGCCAGGCCGGCCAGAGCCCATTTCTCGATATCGGAAGCCTCGTCCCAGACGAACTTCAGATTGACCGTGCCGCGCTCGATGACGTCATCCAGGACGCGTTCGACATCGGCGGCATGCACCCGGCTCTGGGCGGTCTGCTGGCAGAGCGAGAACGCCTCGTGGCATGTCAGCTGCGTGAAGTACGGGTGGCCGCTGGCGAGGCGCAGGATGCGTTCCACCGCTGGTGGATCGTATTCAAGGATCCCCTCGACCGGCTGGGTGATCAGGCGCGCAGCATCGGCACGAGAGAGGAACGTGACCTTCTTGTACAGCGCAGCCTTGAAGAACTCGGTATAGGCCGCCTGCATGTTCTCGAGCTTGCGGCCGGAGGAACCGATGGAGAAGATGAAGTTCAGGCCGCGGCGGCCCATCAGGCGGTGCAGTGTCTCGACCAGCGGGCGGCCCAGGCTCTCTCGGGCCTCGCTTACTTCGAGCGTGTCGAACTCGTCGAAGGTCAGGAGCAGGCTGGACTCACCCAGGATGGGTTCCAGGGCGGGGAGGAACTGCGTCTCCAGGTACTCCGCGTCGCCGGCGAAGGCTTCCTTTTCCGGCAGGGAGACGACGATCTCGCGCTCCTGTTTGAGGACGCGGACGATCTCGCGCGCCAGCCACCACAGGAAGCGATCGAGCGAGGTGTGGGTGCGGCCCTGCAGGTCGAAGAAGACGGGGATGTAGCGCCTGGGCAGTCGGGCGGGGAGCTGCTTGAGGACGGAGGTCTTGCCGACACGCCGCTGGCCGTGGAGGACCAATATGTGGTCGCCGTACTGGCCGGCGAGGTTGTGTTCAATCCAATCGAAGATGTCCTCCCGGCCGAAGAACATCCGGGCGTCGGTGACCGGTGCGCCGGCGATGTAGGGATTGAGAGGAGTCGACACGGGCGCCCCCCGGGGAGCGATGCCGGCCGGGGCGTCATCCGGCCACGACCGTGGAGAGGGAATTCTGCACGAATCATAGGCCAGCGTCGAGGTATTGTCAAATGTTGTGGATCGTGCTGCTGGCTAGACTTGAAAGTGAACTGTTAAAGCCTCAAAAGTGAACACCCCCTGATACCCTTGTCCTGACCGAAAACCCCATCCGCCCGACAACAAACCTCGATCGGACCTGAAATACACTCCGTTGATGGGTTCTGAGAGTCCATCAAGGGATCAATCTGCGTGTCTTCCTTCGCCAAGACGTTTGTCCGACTCGTCCACTCTACAGGTCCCTCTCTGCAATTGGCTTTCCTCGACCTCACCCAACCCTCTCGCCGTTCGGTCCTTCTCGCGACAGCCTTCGACCTGACGCGCAACAAAGCCGAACTCATCGTGTCCCATCGGAAGCGGATCATGCCTTGGTCCGTTTGCTATGGATGTAGTGGATGGCCAGCACAACCTGTCGCGAGGCGTGGGGCAGTTTCCCTATTGACAAACAAGCGCTCATGGCATATTGCCCGAGTCGATCTTGCCATCGAAGACATCCGGGCAGCGAGTATCGCGGAACGACGGGCACCCTCGCGAGCATGAATGTGGGCTCCGAGGCCCCCTTCCCAGGAGCGAAGATCATAACCCGGAGGTCCCAGGTTCCCTGGCCCGGACACCAGGACGGGCGCGTCCTGGCCCCGCTACAAAACAGGAGATCCGAGGCCATTTGAGCCTCAGTTCTGTTTTCATCCCCCTCCAGCTCAGTCAGCCAGATTTCGCTGCAATTGCGATGTTGTGATCGGATTCCGGATGCCGGGCTAATAACCACCTGATCCCGGGTTCGTGTCCTGAGAGCGTCATTGCCGCGAACCTCAGCTGGCCGGGCTCGTTGCCTCTCTCCTCGGGTTCCTATGCCACATCCGACATGCGTGGGACACCCAGTCACTGATTCCCAGGCCTTGACGATATGTCTGTTTTGACATATACTGCCAGTCAATGGCGCCACCCGACAAGGACATCGTTTGGCTTCACGGGGAGGCGAAGTCCCCTCTATTCTCAGCGGAGGCCCGCCTGGAGGCTGGTGTCCTTCTTCGGCGGCTGCAGAGGGGCGAGCGGCTGGGGCTCCCGCACTCAAGGCCAATGCCGATCATTGGCCGCAGGTGCCACGAACTAAGGATCGTCGACCAAGATGCGACCTGGCGAATCATCTACAGGGTGGATCCGGACGCACTCATCATCCTGGAGGTATTCGCAAAGCAAAGCAGTCAGACCCCTGTCCAGGTGATCGAAACTTGCAGGCTGCGATTGGCTAGGTTTGACCGGTAGGCAACATAGTCGGAGGACGTATGAACAAGAGTAAGCGTCTGAGGCTCGAGAAGCGCGGCTGGAAGGTGGGGCCCGTTTCCGAATTCCTCAACCTGTCTCCCGAGGAGGCAGCGATCGTCGAGGTGAGGCTGGCTCTCAGCCATGGGGTCCGGAAACTCCGCCAGCGTAAGAAACTCTCCCAGGTCGAGCTGGCAAGCATTATGGGTTCCAGCCAGTCAAGAGTCGCGAAGGTGGAGGCCGGGCACCCCTCCGTCTCAGTTGACTTAATGGTCAAATCGCTGGCTGCGCTCGGTGCGTCGCGAGAGGATGTAGGCAGGATGATCGCATCCTGGCGTGGCTAGGCTTCCCCCTGGCCACAACCTCCTGCTCCATCGTCGAGACCTCACTGGACAGCAGATTCTCAAGGTTGACTCCGCCACCTCGGAACGCCGGGCTCGTCCCAATCGCAGCTGTGAAGGCACCACTGCGAGAGAAAACAACGGCGACGGACATCCAAACTGCTTGCCTCGGGCATCATCCCGGCGGTCTTCGGTAAGTGGCGTGAGCCCGCTCACCAAGAAGATGAAGAAAGGGTCACAGACCGAAGTGATCTGCGACCCTTTCGTTGGTACCGTAGCTCGTCAGGCTGGTAGCCTGGAGGTCCCCCGTTCCACTCCAGGGGGGTTTACCCCGACGTACTGCAACCCCGACCGGGCTCGTACCTAGGCCACTTCGAGTCGTATGCGTACCGTGGACTTGCTGGGATGGGGCTTTCGGCTAGCACAGCGGTGCTTTCACTGGTGTTGGGCAGCGGGTCACATCAGCGCGGGGATGGGGCGGTGTGCCGATGTGGCCGTATGTCTGTGAGAACGCTAGCTTCCGTGCGCCGCGCTCGGTAGAGATCCCACCGCAGCTGGAGGTTCATCCAGTAGCCCTCGGT
>Ga0315274_10016715_pt1 | contig 10363 bp, 20 predicted proteins | sample YL17G02_20_MG_FD_203700 | JGI IMG/M metagenome (GOLD analysis project Ga0315274, IMG submission 203700) | Sediment microbial communities from Yellowstone Lake, YNP, Wyoming, USA - YL17G02_20 | ecosystem: Environmental > Aquatic > Freshwater > Lake > Sediment | place: USA: Wyoming | collected... | reverse complement strand
AAAATCGGCGCCATACTCGCAAGCCATACATGCATATTGTATTGATAGAATTTCTTCGTATATGAAGGAACCATTGACTCCGATTTCATTCAATGAAGAGTTGGCATTTTGCACATGGTATGTTTTGTGCACTTCATTCAATTCAGCGATGGATGGCGGGTTTGGGTATGGTTCCTCCTGTCCCATTCCATCCGGGAGCACAAACAAGGAAACAAAAAAATTGATTACTTACCGGGAAGCGATGCTTAATTTTTCTGCAAAACTCGAACGGGTTCAAATTTTCAATGATGACGCACTCGTCGTGTTGGATAGATTTTGTAAAAACAAAGAAAACTCAAAAACGCTGATATACATTGACCCTCCGTATGTCGGCTATGGATTTGGAAAAGAAAATGGAAAAAAAGCGGACCAGGGGTGGTATGCTGGATATACCGAAAACCAATATATTGACTTGCTGGATTGGCTTTCAAATTTTGATGGGATGTTTTTTCTTTCAAATTATCCATCAGAAATCCTCAAAGAGTATGTCATGGAAAATGGATGGAATTATCACGAACTTGACTTGCAGTCTTCGGCAAATGTGAAAAATAACAAGTCAAGGAAAATTGAGGCGATTACGTGGAACTATTCAGAGCAAAAAACTTTATTTGGAGGATTGTAAATATAAAATAAAAATATTTGACAAAACCTATTGACATTGAATTATTGATATGATATAATTAAGTTGTAAGTGAGTGATCTGGAATTGCCACTACAAAGGAGCTAAGCAATGAATGAAACATGGACCGCAAGCGGAAATGGTCAAGAGTATTGCGAAATAAATGGAGAAAAATATTTTGTGTTTTTGGCTTGCGGTGGGTTTATTTCCGGTATATTTCGCAAGGGATGGTTTGGGTATGATGGAAATTTCCAGAACCATGCGTCAAACAAAATGGTTCGACTATTTTCTACAGTCGAAGGGGCAAAGGAATTTTGCCTCAATCATGCGGGAGGTGGAAAATCTAATTCAAATAAAATGGTAATTGGCGGTATAGAGTGGGAGCGCTCAAAGTCTCACATAACAACGGAGGCATGGTTCACGAAAGTTGACGGGGTCAAGTGGACCATGAAAAAAAAATACAATAATAAAAATTGGTCCCTTTATTCGAAACAAGGGAAAAATTGCGAGAAATACCTGGGATACTTTCCAACAATGGACCAGGCTTCACGGAAAATGATGGAGTTGAAAAATGATTGGAACGTGTAAATCTAAAATGAGCGTGTACCTGGTCGCATTAATTGATTTTTTTCCGCAATGCGAATGGGATAGAGACCGGGGGCAATGGGAATTTTCAAAAGACTATCACCCTGAAATCCGAGGCAGGGAAGTGCTAAAAATGTGTGGGATATGGGTTGTTGGTCCAAATATGATTTCAATCAACGAATTCATCCAGGAATGCTTCGAAGAAGAATTTGAAATTGACGTGGAGGATTTCGGACCCATTTCCAGAAGATTTCATCGAGAGGTGAAAGATTTTGGATCCGCTATATCGTGGATAGTAAGGGAGCAACAATGAATTGGAAAGAAATAGATACAAGCTTAATTATTCGATTTATGCTTATCCCGGACCCCCGGGGTAATGATGTTCGATGGGGAGTACATGTATATCCGTATTCCAAAACAGATTGGCGGGTTGACGTTTCAACGGTTGGCCTTTCAAATTTCCTTCCTGGAAAAAAAATTTACAAAACAAAAGCGGCAGCGAAAAAAGCTGCAGAAAAATTCATTCGTGAAAAAATAAAAGAATGGACGGAGGCGATAAATGATTAAGCAAATTATTAACATTATTTTTCCCGGGATTGCCGTTCCAATTTCATGGGCCTGGTGGCTGTCGGCTTCAATGATTGAATATGAAATTACCACGCCGGAAAAGGTTTGTATCGCGCTGGGTACGTTTTATCACGAAACACAGGACTTTACCCGGTTTGAAGAAAACTTCAATTACCTGGGAAAACGTGGAGTTGTTGAAGGTGGAAACCGATTATTGAAAGTTTTTCCTTCTGCGTTCCGGGTGTTTCCTGCAGAACAACGAAAATATCAAGCACAATTGTTAGTTCAGAAATCGGAAAAGGAAATCGCCGACTTCGTATATGAGAATATCGGTGGATGGGGGTATCGTGGCCGTGGCCCAATAATGCTGACTGGTTCAAAAAATTATGACACGTATGTATCGATCAGGTGTTCTGTTGATTTAGCGAATTCTGTTTCTGAACCCAAAAACGGAAGCAAGTCGGCATGTGCTTTCATGCGAGATATTTTTGCAAACGCAAACCCGGATTTAGTCGACTTCAACAATCCCAAAGACCCGGTTTTAATTGAAATTTTCAAGCGGGTTTCGGGAAGCGAAATGGCGAACGTTGAAAGGTATCGGAGTATCAAGAAAGTTTTCGACGTGATGGTTGGCGCTAAATTTTTCAATAAAAATAAATAATAATAAAAATATTTTACAAAAATAGTTGACATTGAGGTAATGATATGTTATACTTATATCGTAAGTGAGTGATGTGGCCCGGGTGGTCGATAGCTTACTTACCTACGAAAACGAAAAACTAAAAAAATGGAGATTAACATGACGAAGAATGAAAATTTGACCAGAGAAGAAATAATTAAAAAGCTAATACAAAAAGAGAAGGCAACCGGTATGGTTTCGGATGACTTTGAAATCTACGCGAATTATTATATTGATGATATTAATGACGGAAAAATTTCAGAAGAAGAGGCCAAAGACCATTACGTTTTTTATTCGTTCGATGAATTCGGGATATATTCTTATCCTGGACCGAATCGGGACAGCGCGACATCTATTTGTGTAGAGCCGGACTCATACGAGGTTTTTGGTAGTGAAAAACTTGCATACCTTCTATCTCTATAGAAACCACCCACCTACCCCGGGGGGTGAAGTGATACCCGGGGAACAAATCAAACTTTACATTCCACTATGGTTGGATTAAAACTACGTGGTAATATGGTTGAGGAGAACAAAAATGATTGAAAAATGTATTATTGCTAATGAAGGTTTTATTTTAGGGAAAATTTATAACCAATATCGACTGCATGGACAGCTGTACATTTGTGATGAATCCGATTCTTCCGTTTGGGAGTGCAGTCGGGAGCCCGTAAATGAAGAAAACGGGTTCACCCGGCATAGCATCATTGGATTAAATAAATTTAAGGCCTTATTCGAGGAGGTTTAAAATGAAGTGGATTAATTTTGTAGACGGATTACAGTCAACAATCATCCTTCCCGGTTTCGAAATTATATTTGACATTTCGAACGAAGTGGATGGTTGGAGGTTGCAGGTTACATTGAATACAGAAAAAATGGAAGCCGATAATTATGATTGCCTTGTGTATGAAAAAAAATGCCTCGTGGATTCAGAACATGCGAAACGTGAAGCCTATAGCTGGATGTCCGACTGTTGGCACGAAATTAAGAAATGCATAGATGTTTTATTTGATTTCGGAAAGCCAATTTGTATCATCGGAAATTCCGCGTTTGTGGTTATCAATGATCAAGGCCGTCGATATGATTTGAAGAGTGAAGACTGGAGCCTCGGCCACACTTTTTCGAGTCCGGGAAGCATGCTTGAAATCATTGGGAAATGTGTCCAGGCGACTGAAAAAAAAGTTGAATGGTGCCAAAAATGAGGATTGCGAGGGCCATTTTGGGTCGGACGCCGAACGATTTATTTTTGCAAAAAATCAAAAATGAATGCGGGAGCGTTCCGGTCCATATTTCCGAAATATCCCAATCAATGGGCGTTCGATTTCCGTTCCTTATTTTGGAGCGGTTGGCAAAAATTGAAAATCATGGGATTGAAATAGTTGTTTGTCTAGGAAAAAAAACCTGGATAATGGAGGCAAAAAATGAAAAAAAACAACAATAAGGCATACAATCCATACCAGGTCGGCGACACTTTGACACTTGACGGGAAAAGGGTTCGAATAGTGGCCCGTAATCAAAATTCATGCCAGGTAAAAACTGAAATAGGATTGATTTGGATTGACTGGAAAGAACTTTCCGGGAGTCTGCAGTGTATATGTTCGAGTGAAAATTTGTCTAATATTTATGAGGTTGGTAAGATATACGTTCCAACTCGAGAGATTCGTCCCATTTCCAGAAAGATTGAATTTTTCATAAAGGCAGGAAATAGACAATTTGAATTGATAAAGGAAATTGAAACTGGAAACCTTTTGATTGAATGTCGTGGTATTATTTACGCAAGATTTGAGGAGGCAAAAAATGAAATGTGAATGGAATCCGTTTGACTCATGCGATGAAGTGGCGTTCAATGCCTGGTGCGTTGAAGCGGAAAAAATTGGTTTTATTTCGAGATTCGAGTATCACTTGAAATCATATGAATTGATACCGGAAATCCCGTACGTTAGTGAGAGTTTCAAGAAAAAGAAATTACACTCAAGGAACTATACTCCCGATTTTTGGATTTGGCCTGCATGGGAAAACGTCCACACTGCAGTCGCAATCCCCGGATTGATTTTAACCGGTCCAAAAGAAAAAAAAAAAAAATACAGTGCGTCCGATTTTTATTTTTGCATCGACGTTAAGCCGGGTCATCAAGTCCAGTCAGCAAGAACCCAACTTTTCCGGTATCAGCAATCCTTGATGCTTGAAAAATTCAATATTCATGTCAACGAATTGAAGATTGAAGATTTTTTCAAGAAGACATTTATTCCTGCATTCTGTCGATTGAAAAACGGAAGCATTCCCGTCAGGTTCGCCGGCTGTATGAGCTCCGAAAATTACAAGAAAAAAATGGAGCCCCCTAACTACATTCCATTATCATTCCCCTGAAAAATGGGTATTGACATTGGAAACGGAAAGTCGGAAGCAAAAGAAGCATTAAGGCGGAGGTGAAATAATGGGAATAATTGGAATTTTATTTGTTTTGTTTGGATTTCTATCTATAATGGAATATCGAAAATCAATAACTGTTCAGGGAAAATTGAATTTTGCATCCGGGATTGGATTGATTATCATCGGAATAGTCGTCATTATTTTTTCCTTGGTGGGCGACGTATGAAAAAATTAAACTTGAATAAAATAACCATCGTTGACCTGGACGTTTATTTCCGGGACGAAACGGGGAGTTTTGAAATCGATAGGCTACCGGTTGACTTTGTATCATGGAAAGAAAACGTTGATGGAGGCGAAAAATGAAAATAGGTGATAAAGTAAAAATATTGGAAGATTTATTGCCGGACCACATTGGAAATTTAATAACCCGTGGTGAAATAATTTATAGACAGGGGCTTTTTTGGCGAGGTGTAATGTGGGGTGTTCGCATTGAAATGAGCCCTGGAAAATTCAGGGAAACTATGTATTTTGAAAATCAACTGGAGGTTGAGAAATGAACTATACAACCATATCAGGTGTCATTTCCTGGGAAATGGTTGATGGAATAATTGAGAAAGTCGGCAAGTTGGCTGATGGAGACTTGACCATTTTGTTTGATTCCACCGGAGGGGAAATCGCCTGCGGAAATGCAATCGACTTAATAATTTCCGATGTAAGGAAAACCAGGAAGGTATTTTTTTATGCTGCGGGCCCGATTGAGTCGATGGCATTTAGTTTATTTTTCAAAACAGAATGCGACGGTCGGACGTTTGGTAGTTTTTGCTACGGAATGGCGCATCTACCATATTTTCATATGAATTATTCAAAGGTATCTCCAGCAGACTCTTACATTGAATTTAGAAAACAATTTTTAGGCAGTGAAAGTTCCAGCCATTTTTCCTGGATACGCGAATCATTGCCAATGTTTCCAAAAAAAATTGACGATTTCGTTGAAGGAAAAGACGTTTATTTTTCGAGAGCGGAATTGATCGAAATTGATCGAAATTTCAAACAAAATAAAAATTGATTGAAATAATGCTTGAAATTTAATACAAAGTATGTTACAATATTGTCAAGTAGAACACAAGTAGAAATCAAGTTGATTTCGAAATTTACCGGCGCTGAACCGGGTTTTAATTCTTCTCATAATATCTCTCCATTTCCGGCGTTGAAATATACGCCGGCTTGGGGCATTTTATGTATGCCGTCGTAATTCAAAGTTGGTAGAAATCCTAGGTTAGACCCGGGATGTTCCTGGTTCGAGTCCAGGCGACGGCATTTTTTTAAATTGGAGGTTGAAAATGAATGGAGATTCAAATTGGCGGTTGAAAATGAGTGGAGATTCAAATTGGAGGTTTGGAATGAATGAAGATTCAAATTGTAGGTCGGATGGAAATATTAAGAAATTCGACGGCAGGGTCGTTTTTCCAAACAGCAAAGGGGAAACTAAAAAGAAAACAAGATGGAGTGAAGGTGTTGACGGCATATCCGTTCTAATTGAAAACGGAATTTTTGCGGTTGTTTGGGAAAATCGATTTGATGAGACCAGGTGGGTTATTTATAATTTATCTGGAAAATGCATTGACGGTGAAAGTAGGCACACCGACGAAGCCAAAAAAACTGTAATTCGAAAAATAAAAAAGGGGTTCGCATGATAAATATTCTTGTAGGCTGCGAGGAGTTCCAGGCGGTTTGCGTTGAGTTTCGTCAACTTGGTTTCAATGCGTATTCATGCGACATTCAAGAACCGTCCGGCGGACACCCGGAATGGCATATTCAACGCGACATTTTTGAGGCAATAGACGCCGGCGTTCCTGGGACTGGTGAAAAGTGGGACGCCCTAATTGCATTCCCGGATTGCACCTACTTGACGAGCGCCGGCAATCGGTGGTTCAATGAGGGTAGGTACGGACATGAAGCGATTGATAGAAAAAAGAAACGTATTGAAGCAATGTATTTTGTTTTTCGCCTTTGGTCCGCTGATATTCCTTTTATTTCGATTGAAAACCCCGTCGGATTCCTTTCAAAAAATTGGATGAAACCGTCACAAATAATCCATCCCTGGCAACACGGGCACGAGGCAAGCAAGAGAACGTGCCTGTGGCTGAAAGGCCTTCCTTTGCTGGAACCGACTGAAATTGTCGGAAAGGGGGAATTTTATTATATGAAAACCGGGTCCGGAAAACGATACCCAAAAAGTATGGGGACAGGTGGAGTGAAGAAAAGACCGGAATTCATGGCGATCACAAAAGGAATGTCTCGCGAGGAGTGCAAAAAGAAACGTTCGAAAACATTTCCCGGGATTGCAAAGGCAATGGCCGGGCAGTGGGGGAAATTTTTATTGGAGGTGATAAAATGAAAGAATTGTTAATTTTAATCCACCCGCAGTGGGTAAAGCTGATTGAATCCGGTAAGAAAACTGTTGAGGTTCGAAAGTCATGGCCGAAAGATTTCAACGGCACGGTATGGGTTTACGAGTCATTGAGGTATGGCGGCGGCGTAATGGTTGTTTTGAAGTTTACCGCCGGAATTCCGGTAGAGTTATTACAAGGTAAGTTCACACAATTGAGTGATTTTTATTCTTATTTTTATGGGTCTTGCATTTCTCAGGAATTTCTTGCAGACTATATACCGTCCGGTGGGGGTGTTCGCAAAATTCCCATCCTGAACTACACCACCATCACCCCCGTTCCAATTTCAGAAATGTTTGCAGGGAAGAAAGTGCTGCAGAACTATGCCTGGGTCAACTGTGATTGAAAACTTTTACGATTTTTTCTGCGGTATCGGTGGGTGCAGCGTCGGTGCAGATTTGGCGTTTAGAAAGGTTTGTCCAGACAAAGTGAAAATTCAAGGCTTCGACAACAATCCGGTGCCCCTCAGGCAATATCCATTTGATTTCGAAAAAGTTGACGTGATGGAGAAAATATTAGAGATGGGCCCAGCAAAGTTTATCTCCCAAAATGCAATCTTTCATTTCTCCCCTCCATGTCAATTGTTTTCTTTAGGGACTCCTGCGGCCAATAGGAAAAATCATGTTGACCTATTCAACCCTATCCGAGAATTCCTAAACAGTTTGCCGGTTTCGAGTTCAATTTATATCGTTGAAAATGTGAAGCAAGCCTGGATAAAATCAAACATCGACATTCGACGTCTTGAAAAATCGCTTGTAGTTCGTATTTTTGGATATCAAGTAGGCCTACCGATTTTGATGGAAAGATGGTTTGAAATTTGGCCTGGTACAAATTTAAATCCGTTTATGATTCTTAATCCGAACGACTGTAGCGGGCATACAGTGATGAACGGAGAAAGAGTTGAGGTATCAGGAAAACCAAAAGTCAAAAAGTTTTCTTCGAAAAAAGGCGGTTATTATGGCCTTGAATACAAATTGATTGAAAAGACCGGTTGCACTGCTTGCGAGGTGAATTCGGTTGCAAAGGAAATTGACTGGATTAAACCTGGACCTTATGGCAGCGGGGAATGTATTTCGCAACTTGTCCCGTATGTCAACAATGCGATACCGCCAAAAATGTATTGTCTGGTTATTGAAAAATTGATTGAAAATTTAAAGAGGTGAAAAATGAAACAAAAAAAGCTATTTGAAGTTGAAAAAGAAAAACCGGTTGAATTCATTTTAAAGGAGCGACAGGCCCTTTCAATATTTTTTGAATTTTTAGAGGCGTTTGGTGGAGACCTGTGCGAAGTCAAGTTGTCTCCAAGGCCTGGAGGTTGCTTTTTCTATGTCAGGCAGTGTGAAGATTGCGATTTCGTTCTAATCGATTTCGATGGTTCGGACAAAAGAATGATGGAAGATTTGAAAATTGAAGTTGAAAAAAAATGGAATAACCTGCAAAGGGGGCATGGGTTGACAAAAATAAAAAAGTGTGATATAAATCGATTGTGAAAAAATCAAAAACACAGACCGACAAAGGCAAGCCAAAAAAACAATCAAAAGAATCGGTAGAAGAAAACAAAGAAGACACAAAAGAAGACTACAGGCTTAGCCCAACACAAATAACTATCATATACCTAATGCGGAAATATGACGCGACCTGGCAGGAAATAGCGTCAAGGTTGAATCTTTCCTGCCGGCAACTCGAAAGGAAAAGAATAAAGTTTAATCTTGATGACGAATTGGAAAATATTACTGCAGCAATGAGAGAGCTTGTAAATGTCGCAGTGTTCAACCGGGCCGTCGGAATGAAGAAAAACAAAAAAATGAAAAGGACTAAGCGGACTCCATCGGGCGAGGTTGACAGTAATGGAAATCCAATTTTCATTGAAGAGATAACGGAAGAAAAAACAGAATCATTCCTTGCTCCCGATATCGCAGCCGCTCAGCTATGGTATGAAATGAATGATACCCCGATGGCAGAGGTTGTTCCGAACTTCAAGCCAATTTCAGAATTTCCAAGTATCGATGAATAAGGTATACAGGAAATCCGCAGACCTTTACTACATGCCACATCAAGGAAAATTTCTTGATGCGATTCTAAATAAGGGGATAAGGCATGTCAATTTAAGGGGTGGGGTAGGGTGTGGAAAAACCGCAACACTGGCAATGGCTCTATATCTTGCACAAAGACAATGGCCGGGTAAACCATTCCTAATTTGTTCCAACACAATGACAAACCTAGTTGCGTGTATAAACGGAATGTGTGAGTTTTGGGACAAGATGAAGCTGGGGGTTAAGTATGAACTGCACAAGGGTGGAACGGACCCGCATTTATTATTGAAAATTGCAAAAGATAAAAGATGGATTGAAGTAAAGCATCCAATTCGGTCCCTATTTGAGCCAAAGAGCTTACTTGCATTTGAAGTTGCCGGACTAATTGTTGATGAAGCGGCGTCATGTAAAGAAGAGGGTTTCATGCGTGCATCCGGCAGGGTGAGACTGATTGACTCTCCATTATTTCAGGTTAGCGCTGGAACACCAATGGGAAATAATTGGTTTGCTGAATATATAGACAGAATGGTGGCCGATGGAAAAATACTTAACATTGACGGCGTTTCAACGTTGGCCAACCCATTTCTGCCAAAAGAATTCAAAATTGACCTAACAAAAAAATATGAAGGGACGCCCTACCTTGAACAAGAGCGGGACGGAAAAGTTGTGACTTTGGGCTCTACTTGCTTTCCATTCGTAACCATTGAAGATTTCTGGCCGGATGCAAATCATCCCTGGGAAATGGCGGTGGACTTTGGATACAATCGACCGGCGCTAATTGCTATTCAGCGGCTGCCTGGAACTGGCTCATGGTGTATTTTTCATTCATACACGCCGATGGAAGTTACAATTACGGACGCAGCCATTGAATTTTTCAAGCAAATGGAAAGGCTTTTTGGAATGAAGTCAAATCCGTATCATTGCAGCTATGACCCGGCGGGAAGGAACAAAAGCGATCGAACAAGCGGGAGTGCAGCGGAAGATTTGGAATCCGTGATTAACAATCGGCGGCAGTCAGGAAAAA
>Ga0315274_10016714_pt1 | contig 10364 bp, 2 predicted proteins | sample YL17G02_20_MG_FD_203700 | JGI IMG/M metagenome (GOLD analysis project Ga0315274, IMG submission 203700) | Sediment microbial communities from Yellowstone Lake, YNP, Wyoming, USA - YL17G02_20 | ecosystem: Environmental > Aquatic > Freshwater > Lake > Sediment | place: USA: Wyoming | collected... | reverse complement strand
ATCGGCCGGGCTCGCCATTTTGAACGTCTCCAATCCCGTCCAACCAGTCCGCATCGGCGGTTACTCGGCTGGGGGAGACACGACGTACCAGGTGGACGTCTCGGGCAGTTACGCGGTCCTCGCCAGTGGCGGCGACGGCCTGCGCATCGTGGACATCAGCGGGAGCATCTTCGAAGCCGCGGCGAGCCCGGTCGTCACCCATGGCCGGGCGACGGACGTCCAGATCGTGGGAAACAGGGCCTATGTCGCCAATTCCACGGGCTTGCACGTCTACAGCCTATCCGCTTTGCCCGCCTCGGTAGCACTCGTCGATTCGATGCCCCATCCCGCCGGAATCCACTTCGATTTGCGCGCGCTGGATGTGTCCGGCGACACGGTGTTCGCGGCCAACGGGAAGTACGGGCTCCTGCTCTGGAAAACGTCCAACGACCTCATCCTCTCCCGGGACATCGGCGGCGTCTGCACCGACCTGTCGGTGCGCGAGAAAACGCTCTACGCGAGCGACGCGGTGAACGGTCTGCGGATCTTCGACGCCTCCTCGGCCGGGGAGCTGCACGAAGTCGGATACTACCGCCACCGTGGGAACGCACTCGGCATCGGCCTCTCGCCGACGGACGGCAGGGCTGTTCTAGCCGACGGCGCGAGCGGACTGATGACGTTCAATTCCTTCATCCAACCGAAAATCGTCGTCACGCCCTCCCGGCTCAACTTCGGCCCTGTGCCCACCGACTACACCCGGTCCCTGCAGCTGATGGTCCGCAACACGGGAACCTCGCTGCTCAATGTCACGGGCATCCAGACCATCACGAACACCAAAAAGAACGAATTCAAGTTTTCCGAAACCCGGTTCACGGTCGCGGCCGGCGACACGCACAAAATCACCGTCCGTTTCGAACCCAACCTGCTCACATATCCCTTTAACGTGATCGGCAGCACGCAGATCCACAGCAACGACCCGGTGGATTCGCTGACCGCGATCACGCTCCAGGGGCAGGTCACGAATTTGGCCACCCAAGAGCCATACACCGCGGACGATTTCACCGTGGGCCTTTGGCACTTCGACGAGGCGGACGGCATCGGAACGGTGACGGACGCTTCGGGCAACGGCCTCCACGGACTGGTGTATGGCGATCCCGTGCGGGAGGATGAGGATCCGAACCGCCTGGGGTACGGCCGGCAGATCGACTTCGACAAAGTCAACGACTGGGTCCGCATTCCGGCGAGTCCCCTGATGAATTTCTATAACACGCCGTTCACCGCGGAATTGTGGTTCAACATGGCGTCCAAGCCGGTGACGAGTTACGTGCTGGCCAAGCGGGGGAACGACCTCACCCAGCAATTTGAGCTGGCTCTGGGCTCAGGAGACATCGGCCTGATCGGACGCGTCTGGGACTCGAACGGCAACACCCACACTTTGACGTCGGGCTCCATGGAAAGCCTCAGCGTCAACCAGTGGTACCACGCGGCCCTGTGCTGGGACGGCGACACGCTGAGGCTTTACCTCAACAGCGTCCTCAAGGGCAAGACCGCGGTTTCCGGGGAGATCCGCTTCCAAGCCACCGAACCCCTGGCCATCGGGGCGAATTCCTTCGGCACGTCGGCGTTTCACGGCGCAATCGACGAGGTGCGCCTTTCCAATATTTCACGCGAGGCCTGGGAATTCCACGTCACGCGGTCGCGGCTCGACGTGTCTCTGCCCGTCCTGAATTTCGGTGACGTGCTGGTCAACCAGTCGAGGTCCGTTCCTTTCGCGGTTTCCAACGTGGGAAGCGAGCCGCTGCTCATCACCGGTGTGTCATCAACCAACGCCTACGTGACCGTGTCGCCAACCCAGCCGTTCCCGTTGCAGGCGGGTCACACCGACACGCTCCTGGCGAGGTTCGCCCCAGTGGCGGAGGAAATCCTCACCGAAAGCAGCGTCCTGAACATCACGAGCAACGATCCGACTTTCCCCCTGTACACTCTTCGACTTCGCGGAGCCGGAGTCACCACCCTGCAGGCCGGGGCATACAAGACCGATCCCTTGACGCTCGGGTTGTGGCACCTCGACGAGTCCGCGGGCACGGTCGTCCATGACTCGTCCGGAAACGCCCTGAACGGAACACTCTCCGGCAGCGTTTTCCACGAACTGGATGTCCGTAAATTCGACTCGGGCGCGTCGCTCCGGTTCGAGAGCCAGAACGGCCTCGTCTCGGTGAAACCGCCCGCGGGCGCGCGGATCGCGCCGACCTGGGGCGGCATGACGGTCGAAACCTGGTTCAACCTGCGCGGGCTTCCACTCGGCAAGGGCACCATGCTCAAGCGTGGTTCCGGAGCGATCTCCCAGTTCCATCTGTACATCGACAGCACGGCCACTCTGGTCGGCCAGGCGGCCAACTCGGCGCAGAGGATTTTTACGGTGACGAGCAAGTCCATGGGCGCCCTCAAGATCAGGCAGTGGTATCACGCCGCACTGGTCTGCGGGGTTGACAGCGTGCGGCTGTTCGTCAACGGCAACCGGGTCGACGCCGTGCCGTTCAAGGGGCCGATGGCGGGTGCGCAGGCCTCGGCGATCACAGACACCCTCTCGATGCTCGCCGGATCGAACTGGGAAAGGGCGACCCAGTTCTACGGGTATCTCGACGAAATGCGGCTGTCCTCAGTCGCGCGGCAGTCGTGGGAATTCAACGTCAACCTGGCGCGCATCGAGGTGTCGGCATCGAGACTCCAGTTCGGCCAGGTCCTTCTGGGTAAGGAGCGGACCTTCCAGCTCCGGGTGAAAAATCCGGGCATCGACGCGCTCGTCGTCTCGAGCGCCTCGACGTCGGCTCCCGCCACCTTCCAAATCGATTCGACGCACTTCACCGTCCCCGCCGGGGGCAGCCAGCTGATCCAGGTCACTTTCCGGCCGCTTGCGTCCGGGAGGCAGGCCGCCCAGCTCGTTTTCCGCACCAACGATCCGTTCTGGCCGGTCTGGTCCGTGTCCCTCGAAGGCGACGGCCTCGTCGAACGGTCCTTCGAACCCTATGCTTCGGACAGCTTCACCCTCGCGCTTTTCCATTTCGACGAGAAGACCACGACCGCGAAAGTCGTATGGGATTCCTCGTCCACCCGCCTTAAGGGGACGTTCGGAGACGGAGTCACCTGGTCCGATTCGGGACGCTACGGACGCGCGATGCGGTTTTCCAGCGGCTCGGTGCGTATTCCCCCGAATGCCGCGCTGAATTTCACCCGGGGCGACTTCACCGTCGAATTCTGGTTCGACATGCTCCGGCAGGTCGGGGCCAAGGCGGTGCTTTTCAAGCAGGACAGCACCGAGGCCGGCACCTTTGAAATCGCACTCGACACGACCCAAAACGCGGGAGTTGCCGCGAGGTTCAAGGACGGCCAGGGCGAAATGCGCCTGTTGAAAACGGGCGGCATGAAGAACCTGCATCTGCAGCAGTGGTACCACGTCGCCCTTTCATACGGCACCGGCAAAATCCGCCTGTATCTGAACGGCATCGCCACCGATTCGCTGGTCTTCGCGGGCGGATTCCGCACCGTCCGTTCAACCGACATCCGGCTCGGAACCGGATTCGCAGGCAGGATCGACGAATTCCGCGTTTCGGGAATCCCCCGCGCGGACTGGGAATTCAACGTGGTCCCGCCCGTCATCGCCGTAAATCCGACATCCCTGAATTTCGCCACGGTACTCGTCCAAGAGGCGAGGATCATTCCGATCTGGATCCGGAACCAGGGAGATCAAGATCTGTCCGTCACGGCGGGACACGGTGTCTCGGCCGCGTTCAGCATCCCCGATTCGGTCAAGGCGTTCACGCTGCACCGCCTGCAGACCCGCATGATCCCGGTGACCTACCACCCGACCCGGGCCGACTTCACCGACCGCGACACGCTCACCCTAATTTCGAACGATCCCGCCAGCCGGAGGATCGTCGTCCTGCTCGAGGGCAGCAGCACCGAAGCCAAGAGCAAGACCGAATACGCGTCCGATTCGCACACGCTGGCCCTGTACCATCTGAATTCGACGATAAGCGACACGGCATTCGACGCGTCCGGTCACGCGCGTGACGGCATTCTGAACGGTGACGCGCGATGGATCACCAAGGGATTTTTCAACGGCGCCGTCTCGCTCAATGGAAAGACCGATTTCATCAGGGTCCCGTCGGGTCCGGCTCCGCTTTTCGACTACGCCAGGCAGAGTTTCACGATCGAATGCTATTTTCGCACCGACACGCTGTCGCAGACGCTGTTCTCGTCCGGTTTTTCGGACTCGTCGCACATCCCCAATTACGGGCTTTCCATCGATACAGACGGCCGGCTGACCGTGCCGTATTTCGGATCGGGCGGGGCGCGCGTGAACGACGGAAGTTGGCACCACGCCGCGTTCGCATTCAATTACCTGGACGCGAGCGGCACCGGAAGGCTGTACTTGGACGGAAATCTGGTCTGGTCCAGGGCCTTGAAAACGGTGCCGGCGGTCGATCCGAACCGGCCGCTCATTCTGGGCGCGTCCGAAATCCACTCGGCCAAGATCGACACGTCCCACTACACAGGATATTTTTACGGAATGCTGGATGAAGTCCGCATCTCCGACATCGTCCGAGAATCGTGGGAGTTCAAGCTTGTTGATTTCGGCATCAAGGTCGAAAAAACGGAGCCCGAAACGCTGAAGGTCGGCGAACCCCTGGTCATGCGGATATCAGTGCCATCGTCGCTGAGGGCCGTCAAAGCGGTGTTCCACTACCGGGCCGGAGGCCAGACCTCGTACCGGTCCCTCGACATGGAGGCGGCCAACAATTCAGTGTACAAGGTCGCCCTGCCCGCCGCCGCGATCACGCTTCAGGGTCTGGAATATTACATCGAAGTCCAAAACGCCACCGAAACGCTGACGTATCCCGGGCTGGATCCCGTCAACAATCCCTTCTCGCGGAGCGTCGAGACCGCCGGGCTGGAGGCCGCGACGAGGTTCCGGATCCGGCAGTTCCAGATGTTTTCCGTCCCGCTTCAGCTCGATACGACCAGCGTGCGAAGCGTGCTCGAGGACGACTTCGGTCCCTACGATCCGTACCAGTGGCGGCTGTTCTGGTGGCACCGCGAGCAGTACCGGTACGTGGCCTACAACGCGACCGACACCACCAGGATCTATTTCGATTTCCGCCCGGGCCGGGCGTACTGGCTGATTTCAAGCACCGAGAGGACGTTCGACGTCGGACGCGGCAGAACTGTATCGCTCGATTCGATGGTCTCTGTGCCGGTGGATTCCGGCTGGAACATGATCGGCAATCCCTTCAACTTCCCGGTGCGGTGGGAGGACTGCTCGGTGTCGTCGGATTCCGTCACCACGCCCTACGGCTACGAATCCGAAAACGGAATCCAGCCCGATCAGCCGACCCTGGAACCTTGGAAGGGATACTGGGTCTACAACTGGGGCGCGGCCAGCGCGAATCTGTTCGTTCCGCCCAAGGCGACCAACATGCAGAAGGCCGCCCGCGGCCGGGCCGGACTCGTGCAGTCGCTCGCCAAGGGCGAATGGCTGATCCAGCTGTCCGCGGAAACCAAGGCACGGCGTGATTCCTACAACTTTGCGGGCGTGAAGAACGGGGCGCGCGAGACCTTCGACGCGTTCGACAGGCCCGATCCGCCGGCGGTGGAGGCGGGGATTGCCCTGGCCTTCGACCACGGTGACTGGAAGCGGCACGCCGGAACCTACGCGGCCGACATCCGGGGCGCGGGCGAACGGGGCCACGTGTGGCGGTTCCGCGTCGAATCGCGGACTCCGGAGGAGGAGGTTACGCTGGGGTGGAAGTTCATCCAGACCCTTCCGGAGGGATGGGATGCGTACCTATTCGACCTGGCCGAGGGGACGTCCGTCAAGCTGGCCGACCTGCCGAGCAAGCGGTACAAGACCGGCAAGGCACCGGTCGGCGCCCGGACGTTCAAGCTGGTTGCCGGTTCAAGGGAATTCATCGCCGCCGAGAGCGAGGGTATTCCGCTCGAGCCCGTGGCGTTCCGATTGTTCCAGAATTATCCGAATCCATTCAATCCCGAAACCGTCATCCATTACAGCATTCCGAAGAACGGGCACGCGGAGCTCGTGTTGTACAACGCCCTCGGGCAGAAGGTCCGCACCCTGATCGACGCCGACGCCAAGACGGGCGTGCACGATGCGGTCTGGAACGGGCGGGACGATTCGGGACGCCTCCTTCCGAGCGGGGTGTACATCTACCGTCTGAAGACGCCGGAATCCGCGGCCGTCCGGAAAATGATCCTGATCAGGTGAGGCGGACGTGACAACCGTACGAGGAGCATGCATGAAATACACACGGATAATCCTTGCCGCCCTGGCGGCGGTCCCGGTTTTTCTTTCGGCGCAAACCGATTATTCGGCGACCGAGCAGAACGAGCCGAACGGATCGATCTCCACCGACTGCGTCTACCAGCTGTGGCAGATCGACGGGGACTCGCTCGGTTCGGTGAGCCAGGTGTCGTTTCCCGTCACGCTGACCCTGCCGCTGAATTCGGCGGTTCAGCTCACGATCGTCCACACCCCCGCGTTAAGCAAGGCGAACGACATCTACGATAAGAACTACCGCACCCGCGCCAAGCACGACCAGATGAAGATCAACGGTCTGTCGGACACCTGGGTCCAGGGGACCTACCTGTTCCCCAACAACGTGGCCATGCTGAATTTAGGAGTCGGCGTGCCGACTGGAAAGACGCGCCTGACCAACAATCAGTTCGACCTGGCGAGACAGCTCAGCCTGAACCTTTTCCGGTACCAGGTGCCTATATATGGTCAGGGATTCTGCGGCCGCGCCGGGGGCGCCGCGTCGTTCCCGATGGGCAAGACCGCGGTGGCGGGAGTCGGAGGGCAGTACCTGTACCGGGGCAAGTACCATCCCATCAGCTACACGTACGCGTATCCGGGGCTCGTCGGGCCGGCGACTCCGTATGATCCCGAATACAAACCGGGGAACGAGGTCACAGCGCAGGCCGGACTTGACCTGCTGCTGGGAGAAAAGTTCAAGCTGATGGTCGACGTGGAGTACACCGCGTACCAGAGGGACATGTTGGGCGGCAAGGAGGTGTTCAAATCGGGAACGCGGTCGCTCGCGTCGGTGGGATTGTACCGCCAGTTCGACCAGCGGTTCTTCATGGCCAACGTCCGGTACCGGATCAAGGGGAAGCACGAGTTCCTCGACAGCCTGGCACTGAACATGCAGACGTCGACACGGAACCTGCTGGGCAACCAGATCGAGGCTGACGTGGTGTTCAAGGCATATGCGTTTCGCGATGGCGGGTTTTTCATCTACGGGGACCTGCGCGTGTACGACAAGAACGAGTACGACACGGACGGCGCGCTGGCCGTCGGCGGGGGGATCGGGTTCCAGTTTCCGCTGGGAGAGACGGTCTCCGGAGACTTTCGAATCAAGTTTCTCGGGGGAAACGTCAAGAGCCCGCTCACACGCAACCTGCTCGGCATGGACGCCGGGATCGGGCTGAAGTTTCTGCTGTAACATTCCTTTTCAGGATAATGACCAAGGCGGGGCCCCGGGTTCCGCCTTTTTATTGACCGGGTTTCAACGGCCATAACCCAAAAATGACTTGATTTTCTAACTCGGATTCGTTAATGTCTTTAATTATATATTCTATTTTTCAGTCATTTCTACATCTGTGCGTGTGCATCCGGGAGAGGTCATGGTGTTGGATAAAAACACGCGGGATGAGGCACATGAGCCTATCCCCCAAGGCCAACCTTTAAGATGTGCGCCTGGGTTATCGCCTTTCTCCCGGGTGCGTGAAGAACATGAACGTGAATTACGTGGACAAGGTGGACCCTGTGGACGAAATAAGTCGGTATCGTCCACAAAGTCCACTCCGTCCACTTACCCGGAGATTGCCGCCAACGCCGCACTGGTATTGCTGGCGGTTGCCTGCGCCCTTCTGGACCGCCAGATCACGGCCCAGGCAAAATCATTTGAGAACGAGGGTGGCTTTACCGAGCGGTTGTACCGCGTGCGATCCGCCGTTCGCCGGAACCGGCGATAAAAACTGGAATTTCAATGCTCGACACCAGTGCCAAATACCCCAGTAACAGCGCCCGCGATGAGGCGGAGGCCTCGTAGACGTAAGACTCGATTGCGATGGGATTCTGACCTGGAGCGGTCAAGGCGGCCGATCATTTGAATTTAAACATTGGAGTAAGGATCATGACCACGTCGGAGACAAATCGTCGGATATTCATCATTGTTTCAGCAATGGCATTGTCCGTCGGATTTATCAAGCAGGCATTGAGCCAGCCTGAATGCATGGCGTGGGGGAATTTGACAGGAATTCGCGTGGAAGGACAGCTTATTGAATTTGAATCCAGCTTATGCCTTATCGGGACCGACCTGACGCAGGTATCCCAAACGGCCAAGGAGCAACAACGGCCCGATTACCGGTTGGAGGGAAACCGACAGACCATTCAAACCAGCCTGGGTGACATTTCCTTTGTCGAAACGGTTGAAGAGTTAGGCGATGGGAAAGCCCTCCTGAATGTGGAAGTGAAAGCCGAAAAGGATACAATCATATCGGGCGCATTTTTTTGTCTTGAACTTCCGCCAACGGATATTACCGACGTTGTGATCGAACTCATCGACTCGACAGCCTCTGCGGTCGCGCCAATTCCGTCTTTCCAGGGCAGGCGAGAGAGACGTTTCAATCGCAATCTCCAGGCCTCCGCAAAAGGGGCACGGATTATATTACAACACAGTAAAATAGAAGTGATGGTCAATGAATCAACGGAAATCCTGGTTCAGCGCGGCAATCGATTTTTCGGGACCTTCGGCAACACCAGAATTTACTTCGGTCTGATGCTGGGAGCCGCAAAAAAGGACCAGACTGCGAAGAAAACGTTTACGATCAAGGCGTCGGGCCAGATAGACAAAACACCGATTCAAATGAGCCTGGATGCGATAAAACCCGGTCGAGCATTCGACGGAATCGGAGGTAACTTTCGTCTGCAAAATCCGGATATGGATCCCCAGGTCATTGATTATTGCCTGAAGAACCTGCCCGTCACCTGGGCCCGTGTCGAGATGCCATGGAGCAATTGGCATCCCGTTGAGGGCGTGAATCCCATCGAGGCGGCAAGAGCCGGGAAAATCCATCCGAGCGTAAATGAAGCCATGCGGATGGCGCAACGTATGGCCAGGAAGAAAAATCCAGTCATCCTCAGCGTATGGCGGGCCCCTTCCTGGGCGATCACGGGGGAGATGAGTTTCAGGCCGCAAGGTGGTTTACGGGGAAATCCGCTTAACCCCGCGAAAATGAAGAGTATTATCAAATCCATAACAAGCTATATTCTATATCTTAAGGAAGCATACGGAGTCGAAGCGGAGCTGTTCTCATTCAACGAGTCCGACCTCGGCATCAATGTGCGACAAACCGGCGATGAACACGCCGGTCTCATCAGGTCCTTGGGCGCATCCATGGCATCCCAGGGACTCGAAACAAAAATGCTTTTAGGCGATAATTCGGACGCGACTACCTATGCATTCATCACACCGGCCATGGAGGATCCTGAGACGCACAAATATATCGGCGCCATCTCATTTCATTCGTGGCGTGGGTGTGACAATTGGACGCTTTCGATCTGGGCGGATGCTGCAAAAGAGTTAAACATCCCGCTGCTTGTCGGCGAGGGCAGTACGGATGCGGCAGCGCACGGCTATCCCGACATTTTTTTACAGCCGGCATTTTCGTTGAACGAAATTGACATGTATTTAAGGATTGCCTCCATTTGTCAGGTTCGATCCATTTTACAGTGGCAGTTGACCGCTGATTACTCCATACTCGCCGGCGACGGCATTTATAATACCAAGGGAAAGCTTCGACCCACACAACGGTTCTGGAATCTTAAGCAGTTCGCCTTGACACCTTCAGGATCCTTCCATCTGCCCCTCAACTGCGACAGACCCAATGTCAGTTGCGTCGCCTTTGGCGATATTGCGAACGGAGTTTACAGCGTTCATCTGGTCAACAACGGCGCCACTCGCCAGGTCACACTCAGCGGATTGCCGGATGGCGTCAAACAGTTGCGCCTATATTCCACGGACCATAAACGGGGAATGGAGGAAGGTAAACGCATTCAGGTCACCCATGGGACGGCTCAGTTCACACTCGACTCCATGAGTTTCACATCATTGATCAGCATTCAATGAAATCAGAATCGGAATAGCCCTACTTCGACACGATCATCTTTTTCGAACTCGCGAATTCTCCGGCATTCAACCGAAGGATGTATACCCCGCTCGGAAATCCGCTCGCGTTCCATACGGCGTTGTACAAGCCTGCAGCCTGACGACCGGCCGCCAGGGTGGAGACGCACCGTCCAGAAA
>Ga0315274_10016713_pt1 | contig 10364 bp, 6 predicted proteins | sample YL17G02_20_MG_FD_203700 | JGI IMG/M metagenome (GOLD analysis project Ga0315274, IMG submission 203700) | Sediment microbial communities from Yellowstone Lake, YNP, Wyoming, USA - YL17G02_20 | ecosystem: Environmental > Aquatic > Freshwater > Lake > Sediment | place: USA: Wyoming | collected... | reverse complement strand
TGGCCGAAAAGCGCGGTGTCGCCCCCGAGGTGATCTTCGACGAGCTGGTGAGCGCCATCCCGGCGGGCTCCATGGGACTCATGCTCCATCCGCACTGGTCGCCCATGCCGAGCTCCAAGTACGGGAAGGGATCCATCATCGGCTTCGGCGACGTCCACACGCGGGCCCATATTTACCGTGCCATCCTCGAGGGGATCGGGTATGAGCTGCGCCGGTCCTACGAGATCGTCAACCAGAAAACCGGCATCACCCTGACGGAGATACGCGTGGGCGGAGGCGGCTCCCGCAGCGACGTGGCCGTGCAGACGGCCGCCGACATCTTCAACCTGTCGGTCTCGCGGATGTCAACCAGCGAGATTTGTGCCCTGGGCGCCGCCATCGACGCGGCGGTCGGGTGCGGAATGTTCGCATCATTCGAAGAGGCCGTGTCCTTAATGGTTAAGAAGGGCCGCACCTTCGAGCCCATCGCCGCAAACCACCGCGTGTACGACGACCTCTACCGGGAGGTGTACAAAAAGACGTACCCGAAGCTGGAGCCCCTTTATGGGAGAATCGCCGCAATCACGGGTTATCCTTCCGGGGATTAGAGAACAGCAGTTCCACGCAATCGGGTCAGGAAACGGGCAAGCCGGACGACGAACAGATTGACGATTGAGTGGCGGCACACGATACTGTTCTGATTTCAATCCGGCAATTAATGGGATGATTGTTCCAAGCAAAGATGAGACGCATGCATGATTATTATAAATAAAAAGGGGTGAGAACAAATCCACTCGTCCGAATATACCGATGCCGATGGCAATGCCCCGGCCATGCCGACACCCTGATACAATTGCTTATAGATTATACAGATAATTGATCATAACGAAGGAGCGGCTCTAGGGCACCCTGGGTCCTTACCTTTTTCTCCCATACCCTTGCAAATGAGTTATAAGACATTATTATAGTAAACTATATTCCCATGGCTCAATAAGGGGAGATATCTATGGAAAAAAAACTTTTCATGATCATTATTTGCATCCTGGCATTCGGCTTCATATCGGGGTGCAACAAATGGAACAGAACCTTCGGGGGAAGTGACGGCGAAAGGGCCCATGACGTGCAGCAGACGAGCGACGGCGGGTATATCCTGGCTGGATATACGTTATCATTTGGGGCTGGCGATGGTAATGCCTGGCTGATCAAGACGAATGCAAATGGAAACAAAGTCTGGGACAGAACCTTCGGAGGAAGAGCCTTCGACGTAGCCAATGCCGTGCAGCAGACGAACGACGGCGGGTACATCCTGGCTGGAAGTACCGGACCACAAAGTACTGGCTACTCGGATGCCTGGCTGATCAAGACCGATGCGCACGGGAACAAAGTCTGGGACAAAACCTTCGGAGGAAGTAGCACCGACATTGCCTATCCCGTGCAGCAGACGAGCGACGGCGGGTACATCCTGGCTGGATGGACTTCTTCATTTGGGGCTGGCTATGAAGATGCCTGGCTCATCAAGACCGATGCGGACGGGAACAAAGTCTGGGACAAAACCTTCGGAGGAAGTAACAGCGACGAGGTATTTTCCGTGCATCAGACGAGCGACGGCGGCTACATCCTGGCTGGGTTTACTGGGTCATTTGGGGCTGGTCATGATGATGCTTGGCTGATCAAGACCGATGTGGATGGGAACAAAGTCTGGGATACAACCTTCGGCGGAAGTGACCGCGACGGTGCCTATTCCGTGCAGCAGACGAGCGACGGCGGGTACATCCTGGCTGGAAGTACCGGACCAACTACTGGCTACTCGGATGCCTGGCTGATCAAGACCGATGCGGATGGGAACAAAGTCTGGGACACAACCTTCGGCGGAAGTCACAACGACGGTGCCTATGCCGTGCAGCAGACGAGCGACGGCGGGTACATCCTGGCTGGACGTACTACACCATCATTTGGGTTTGGCCGCCATGGTGATGCCTGGCTGATCAAGACCGATGCGGACGGGAACAAAGTCTGGGACAGAATCTTCGGGGGAAGGTTCAACGGCGAGGCCAATGCCGTGCAGCAGACGAGCGACGGCGGGTACATCCTGGCGGGGTATACTTGTTCATTTGGGGCTGGCGGTGATGATGCCTGGCTCATCAAGACCGATGCAGAAGGCAATGCCCCGCCCATACCTATACCGTGATAAGCGTCTCAATCAATTATAGAGATACGTGCTAATGGAGAAGGGGGGGCTCCGGGGAAACCTGGAGCCCCCCCCCTTGCAAATGAGTTATTAGACATTATTATAGTAAGCTGTATTCCCATGGCTCTCTAATGGGGGGAGGTGTCTTATGAGGAAAAACTTAACATTCTTTACCTTGATCACGGTTGCCGCCCTGCTGGGCGGGTGCATCGTCACGAAGACGCCGCTCACGAATGACGTTACCATACCGTTGGGTGCGCAGGTGACGTTCAGCGTGCTCGTGTTTCCGTCCACCGCGACCTATGCCTGGACCCTGGACTGGGAGCCGCTCCCGAATACGGGGCGCTCGTATGTGTACACCGCGCAGGACGGAGAACACTTCCTCACGGTCAAAGCAACACATAACCTCGGTACGGACACGCAGACATGGCATATCCTCACAAATACGTTTAACAAGATTTATGGAGGAATTTACGGCGACTATGCCCATGCCGTGCAGCAAACGAGCGACGGCGGGTACATCCTGGCTGGATGGACTAATTTAATTTGGGCTGTCTATTATGATGCCTGGCTCATCAAGACCGATGCAAACGGGAACAAAGTCTGGGACAAGACCTTCGGAGGAAGTTACGAGGACGTTGCCTCTGCCGTGCAGCAGACGAGCGACGGCGGGTATATCCTGGCTGGAGTTACTCGTTCATTTGGGGCTGGCAATGGTGATGCCTGGCTCATCAAGACCGGTGCGTACGGGAACAAAGTCTGGGACAAGACCTTCGGAGGAAGTTACGAGGACGGGGCCTCTGCCGTGCAGCAGACGAGCGACGGCGGGTACATCCTGGCTGGATATAATGGTTCATTTGGGGCTGGCTCTTCTGATGCCTGGCTGATCAAGACCGATGCGCACGGGAACAAAGTCTGGGACAAGACCTTCGGCGGAAGTTACGAGGACGAGGCCTATGCCGTGCAGCAGACGAGCGACGGCGGCTACCTCCTAGTTGGATATACTGATTCATTTGGGGCTGGCAAGGAGGATGCCTGGCTGATCAAGACCGATGCTTCTGGCGAGACGTGTGATTGTAGTGGTGATGGCAATTGCTATGAAAATGAATCTAAATGGGTCAAGACCCTCGGCGGTTCAGGTGGAGATTATGCCTACTCAGTCCAGCAGACGAGCGACGGCGGGTACATCCTGGCTGGATTTACCAATTCATACGGTGCTGGCTATGATGATGTCTGGCTGATCAAGACCGCTGCAAACGGGAACGAAGTCTGGGACAAAACCTTCGGGGGAATCAGCGGCGACTGGGCCTCTGCCGTGCAGCAGACGAGCGACGGCGGGTACATCCTGGCTGGAGGTACTGGTTCATTTGGAGCTGGCTATGGTGATGCCTGGCTGATCAAGACCGATGCAAACGGGATCGAAGTCTGGGACAAAACCTTCGGGGGAATCAGCGACGACTGGGCCTTTGCCGTGCAGCAGACGAGCGACGGCGGCTACATCCTGGCTGGATCTACCTATTTATACGATGCTAGCTATTATGATGCCTGGCTCATCAAGACCGATGCGAACGGGAATGCCCCTGACACACCGATACCGTAATAACTATGATAAGAGGAGGTGGCCATGAAAAAGAAAATTTTCATTAGCATGAGTTGCATCCTGGCAGTCGGCCTCATTTCGGGTTGCAGCAAAACTTTTAACAAGACCTTCGGCGGTTCAGGTGCAGATTATGCCTACTCAGTCCAGCAGACAACAGATGGGGGATACATCCTGGCTGGATACACTGCTTCATTTGGGGCTGGTGATGATGATGCCTGGCTGATCAAGACCGATGCGGATGGGAACAAAGTCTGGGACACAACCTTCGGAGGAAGTGAAGGCGACTGTGCCTGGGCCGTGCAGAAGACGAGCGACGGCGGATATATCCTGGCTGGAGGTACTGACTCATTTGGGGCTGGCTATGTTGATGCCTGGCTGATCAAGACCGATGCGAACGGTATCGAGCAATGGAACAAGACCTTCGGCGGTTCAGATTACGATGAAGCCTGGTCAGTCCAACAGACGAGCGACGGCGGGTACATCCTGGCTGGAATTACTTGGTCATTTGGGGCTGGCAGGTGTGATGCCTGGCTGATCAAGACCGATGCGGATGGGAACAAAGTCTGGGACAGAACATTCGGAGGAAGTGAAGGCGACAATGCCTTTGCCGTGCAGCAGACGAGCGACGGCGGCTACATCCTGGCTGGATCTACTCAATCATTTGGGGCTGGCTATGTTGATGCCTGGCTCATCAAGACCGATGCGAACGGTATCGAGCAATGGAACAAGACCTTCGGCGGTTTAGGTGTTGATGAAGCCTGGTCAGTCCAACAGACGAGCGATGGCGGATACATCCTGGATGGAAAAACTTCTTCATTCGGGGCTGGCAGTTCTGATGCATGGCTGATCAAGACCGATGCGAACGGGAACAAAATCTGGGACAGAACCTTCGGAGGAAGCAGCAGCGACTATGCCTATGCCGTACAGCAGACGAGCGACGGCGGGTACATCCTGGCTGGAGCAACTTATTCATTTGGGGTTGGCGCGAGTGATGCCTGGCTGATCAAGACCGATGCGAACGGGAAAAAGCAATGGAACAAGACCTTCGGCGGTTTAGGTGGTGATGAAGCCTGGTCAGTCCAGCAGACAAGCGATGGAGGATACATCCTGGGTGGAATTACTACTTCATTCGGGGCTGGCAACTGGGATGCCCGGCTCATCAAGACCGATGCAAACGGGATTGCCCTGTCCATACCTATACCGGGATAAGCGTCTCAATCAATTATAGAGATACGTGCTAATGGAGAAGGGGGGGGGGCTCCAGGGAACCTGGGGCCTTTTCTTTTATTCACCCCCCCCTTGCAAATGAGTTATTAGACATTATTATAGTAAGCTGTATTCTCATGGCTCTCTAATGGGGGGAGGTGTCTTATGAGGAAAAACTTAACATTCTTTACCTTGATCACGGTTGCCGCCCTGCTGGGCGGGTGCATCGTCACGAAGACGCCGATCACAAATGACGTTACCATACCGTTGGGAGCGCAGGTGACGTTCAGTGTGGTCGTGTTTCCCTCCACCGCGACCTTTGCCTGGACCCTGGACGGGGAGCCGCTCCCGAATACGGGGAGCTCGTATGTGTACACCGCGCAGGACGGCGAACACTTCCTCACGGTCAAAGCAACACATATCCTCGGTACGGACACGCAGACATGGCATATCCTCACAAATACGTTTAACAAGATTTATGGAGGAACTTACGGCGACTATGCCCATGCCGTGCAGCAGACGAGCGACGGCGGGTACATCCTGGCTGGACGTACTGAATCATTTGGTGCTGGCGCTGGTGATGCCTGGCTGATCAAGACCGATGCGAACGGGAACACAGTGGGGGACAAAATCTTCGTAAGAAGTGACGGCGACGGTGCCTGGGCCGTGCAGCAGACGAGCGACGACGGCTACATCCTGGCTGGATGGACTTCTGGTGATGCCTGGCTGATCAAGACCTATGCGAACGGGAACAAAGTCTGGGATAAAACCTTCGGAGGAATCAGCAGCGACGGTGCCTGGGCCGTGCAGCAGACGAGCGACGGCGGCTACATCCTGGCTGGATGGACTAATTCATTTGGGGCTGGCAGTTCTGATGCCTGGCTCATCAAGACCGATGCGAACGGGAACAAAGTCTGGGACAAAACCTTCGGAGGAATCAGCAGCGACGGTGCCTATTCCGTGCAGCAGACGAGCGACGGCGGCTACATCCTGGCTGGATCTACTGATTCGTTTGGGGCTGGCAGTTCTGATGCCTGGCTCATCAAGACCGATGCGGATGGGAACAAGGTCTGGGATAAAACCTTCGGAGGAAGTGACGGCGATGGTGCCAAGGCCGTGCAGCAGACGAGCGACGGCGGGTACATCCTGGCTGGAGTTACCTCTTCATTTGGGGTTGGCATGGAGGATGCCTGGCTCATCAAGACCGATACGAACGGGAACAAGGTCTGGGACAAAACCTTCGGAGGAAGTAGCAACGAATTAGCCAATGCCGTGCAGCAGACAAGCGACAGCGGCTACATCCTGGCTGGATCTGCTTATTCGTTTGGGTCTGGCCGTGCCGATGCCTGGCTGATCAAGACCGATGCGGATGGGAACAAGGTCTGGGACACAACCTTCGGGGGAAGTGACGACGACTATGCATATGACGTGCAGCAGACGAGCGACGGCGGGTACATCCTGGCTGGATCTACCGATTCATTGGGATATGTCGGATCTGATGCCTGGCTTATCAAGACCGATGCGAACGGGAATGCCCCATCCACGCCGACACCATGATAGGAGTATCTATCAATCATATAGATAATTCCTAAAGCGGGTAAGGCTCCGGGGAAACCTGGGGCCTTTTCTTTTATGCCCTCATAGGGGGAAAGATGTGGGGAAAATCTCTATCATAATGAAAGAGGTTACGTTTATTAACGCAACCTCTTGATTTATTTGGCGGTCCCAACGGGGTTCGAACCCGTGTTACCGGCGTGAGAGGCCGGCGTCCTAGGCCTCTAGACGATGGGACCGCGGCGTCTGGCTGGGGGACTAGGATTCGAACCTAGATCGATGGAGTCAGAGTCCATTGTCCTGCCGTTGGACGATCCCCCAGCGACATTTCTTCTAACGATTGGGGGTTTCCCTGTCAAGGTGTTTTTCGTACCTTCTTCCGTGCAGGTTTGGCGCTCCGGAGAAGCGTTTTTTCAATCTTGGCCCACGTGTCCCTAAGGGTCACGGTCCGGTTGAAGACCAGACAATCGTCCCGCGCGTCTTTGAGATCCACGCAGAAGTAGCCCTGCCGCTCGAACTGGTAGCGGTTTCCGGGCCGTGCGCCTGCGATGGATGGCTCCAAATGGCAGGAATCAAGGGTGACGAGTGAAGCGGGATTCAGGATATCCATGATGTCCCCGCCGGCCTTTTCCGCCTCGGCTAGCGGATTTTCCACCGAGAACAACCGGTCGTAGAGCCTGACCTCGGCTTTCACACCATGCCGGGCGGATACCCAGTGCAGCGTCCCCCTGGCCTTGCGGCCGTCTGGCGCATCGCCGCCGTGGGTCTGCGGGTCATAGGTACAGCGGAGCTCAGCGATCGCACCGGTCTTTTCATCCTTCACCACGGTGGTGCAGGTGATGAAGTACGTGCCTCTCAAGCGCACCTCTCTTCCCGGCGCAAGCCGGAAGAACTTCTCCGGCGGCATTTCGAGAAAATCATCCTGCTCGATATAGATCTCCCGTGCGAAGGGGACCTTGCGGGACCCCATGGCCGGATTGTCAGGGTGGTAAGGGATCTCGAACTCCTCGGTCTTGCCCTCGGGATAGTTCTCTATGACGAGCTTGAGGGGCCGCAGCACGGCCATGACCCGCGGCGCCTTCGCGTTGAGGTCCTCCCGGATGTGGTGCTCGAGCAGAGCCATGTCCACCATGCTGTCTTTCTTGGCTACGCCGATACGCTCGCAGAATTTCCGGATGGACTCGGGCGTACATCCCCTGCGGCGCAGCCCTGCAAGGGTGGGCAGACGGGGATCGTCCCATCCGTCGACAAACCTTCCCTCCACCAGTTCCAGGAGCTTGCGCTTGCTCATCACCGTATAGCTCAGGTTGAGCCGGGCAAATTCGATCTGCCGGGAACGGAAGATATCAAGCTCTTTGAGGAACCAGTCGTAGAGAGGGCGGTGATCCTCGAATTCCAGGGTGCATAGGGAATGGGTGATGCCCTCGAGTGAGTCTGAGATGGGATGCGCATAATCGTACATGGGATAGATGCACCACGTATCCCCGGTCCTGTGGTGGGGAGACCTTAAGATACGATACATCACCGGATCTCGCATGTTCAGATTGGGGGAGGCCATGTCGATCTTGGCCCGCAGCACCCGTGACCCGTCCGGGAATTCACCTAGGCGCATGCGCCTGAACAGGTCGAGGTTTTCTTCCACGGATCTGTTCCGGTAGGGGCTCTCCGTGCCCGGCTCGGTCAAGGTTCCCCGGTTGCGCCGCACCTCATCCGGGCTCATGTCGCACACATAAGCTCGGCCCTCTTTGATGAGCTGTTCGGCGAACGCATAGAGCTTTTCAAAGTAGTCGGAGGCGTAAAAGAGCCGGTCTTCCCAGTCAAAACCAAGCCACTTTACGTCTGCGATGATGGAGTCGATATACTCCTGGTCCTCCTTGCTGGGGTTGGTGTCGTCGAAGCGCAGGTTGCACAGGCCTCCTTGAAAATCGGAGGCGATCCCGAAGTTGAGGCAGATCGATTTGGCATGGCCGATGTGGAGGTACCCGTTGGGCTCGGGTGGAAAACGGGTGTGCACCTTTCCTCCACACCTGTTCGACACCAGGTCCTCCCTGATGATACTGCGAATGAAATCAGTTCCCCCCGGGGGGAGTGTGCTTTCCTGCGCGGCTCCCCGGGAACTGTTCATGGAGTTCCTGTCCTTCTTCATCGTCTTTATCCCAAGCTGCATAGATGTAACCCATGCAAACGCAATAGCCTATAGCACAGGTGCTGGGAATTGAAAACAGGCGAGCACCACCCGTGCGTACTTGCGAGCCAGGCCCCCTTTAGAGACCGTTTCGAGCAGGCGATGGCGTATGAAAAATGGGGTTCTTCACACGGAAGCGTACTTTAGAGGAAGGGCATGGTGGCGGTGTATGATCTCGTACGGGGCAGGAAGGCGGAACGAATACGGACCAAGGAATCAATGGGTATTCTTTGCCAAGGGAAGGCCTTATTGGAAAGCACTCTCTGGTGAGAGAGATTTCCGCAAGCGGTATTATTCAGGCTGAAGGTTATTCTCCAAGACAATGGGACCAGAGTCTCCTCGCCCCTCGCTCGGGAGGGGAGAGGGAAAGGGAGAGGGGTGAAACAGACGGCCCTTAACCCCGTCACCCCAGCCCTCTCCCCCTTTTCAGGGGGCGAGGGGTACTGTACATCATGAGCGAAAAGTATGCTTCAGTGTGAAGAACCAAAAATGGACAACAGTATCTCGTGCAGCGGTTATTTATCCCCGGCACAAGGATGCGCTTTCCTTCCTTTTCCGGATACGATAGAATTGTCCTTACCGTATAATCCCGGGGGTATGAGCATGGTGGATTTTTCACTTAAAGGCAAGATGGCCCTGATCACCGGGGCGAGCAGGGGGATCGGCGAGGCCATAGCATATGCGCTGGCTCAATATGGAGCGCAGTGTATTCTGGTGAGCAGGAAGATCGAGGGCTTAAATGCCGTGGCGGACAAGATCCGCGTCGAGGGGGGGAAGGCGGAGGCCATCGCCTGCCATGTGGGCGATCTTAAACAGATCGAGGCCCTCTTCAAAGAGGTGCAGGAGCGCTTCGGCCGCCTCGATATCCTCATCAACAATGCGGCGACCAACCCTTATTTCGGAGATATGCTCGGCGCCGATGAAGGCGTCTGGGACAAGACCAACGAAGTGAACCTCAAGGGCCCGTTCTTCATGATCCAGCATGCGGCCAGGCTCATGATGGAATCCGGCGGCGGCTCCATCGTGAACGTCTCCTCGATGAACGGCGTTCGACCCGCACCGCTCCAGGGCATATACTCCATCACCAAGGCCGGCCTCATCTCCATGACCAAGGCCTTCGCGAAAGAACTCGCAGCCAAGAACATCAGGGTCAATGCCGTGCTCCCGGGGCTGACCGAAACGAAATTCTCCAAGGCCATCATCGAGAACGAGCTGGTCTACGATTATGCGATAAGAATGATTCCCATGGGCCGACATGCGCAACCCTCGGAGATCGCGGGGGCCGTGCTTTACCTCGTCTCGGATGCGGCTTCGTACACCACGGGGACATGCATCGCTGTCGACGGCGGGGCGCTGGCATGATCTTTCTCTATCAATCAATACTCAAGCCCCCCGACTCCCCTTGGCCTCCCTGAAGACTCAGGGGGGTAGGGGTCTGAGATTTTATGGAACTGAAGGTGCCCCCCTTTCAGGATGCCCTTGTTTGAAACCGAAAGCGATGATATCCTGATGGTTACGAAAGCAAAGGTAACGATACCATGCCGACAAAGGACGAGAAACTCTATATCGTCATGATTGGACTCCCCGCCAGGGGCAAATCCACCCTTGCCATCCAGATGCAGGAGACCTTCATGAAGAATCAGATCTCCACG
>Ga0315274_10016712_pt1 | contig 10365 bp, 1 predicted proteins | sample YL17G02_20_MG_FD_203700 | JGI IMG/M metagenome (GOLD analysis project Ga0315274, IMG submission 203700) | Sediment microbial communities from Yellowstone Lake, YNP, Wyoming, USA - YL17G02_20 | ecosystem: Environmental > Aquatic > Freshwater > Lake > Sediment | place: USA: Wyoming | collected... | reverse complement strand
GGTCTTGATGTAGTGGGTGATGAGTGCGGCGCGGGCGTTGGCGGCCTCGGTGTGATTCGTCTTGCGGAAGTCGTCGTAGGCCTGCTTCCAGTACTTGGCCGCGAGGCCGAACTCCTTGTTCCTGTAGTGGTTCTCCGCGAGCCGGGCGAGAGCTCCGCAGGCCAGGGGATGCGTCCTGTACTTCTCCTCCTCGACCATTTCCTTCATGGAGAGCAGGCCCTGGCGGGTCTCGCCATTGTCGAGATGGGCGAGTCCCATGAAGTACTTCGCGGCGGCAGCGGCGTCGGCCTCGCCCGCGAAGTAGTCGAGGACCTCGTGGTAGACCTTGATGGCCTGGTTGCGCACCTTGCCCTGATGGAGGCAGTAGCCGTGGAGGAAGAGGACGTAGGGGAGTGCGGGGGAGTCGGGGAACTGGACTTTGAACTTCTCGAACTCGCTGGCGGCGGCCTTGAAGGAGTTCTGCTGAAGGAGCTTGGCGGCCTTGTCGTACTGGGCGCGCTGGAAGACGTCGAGCTGGCGGTAGCGCTCGGTGGAGAGCTCCCACTTCCAGTCGGCGGCCCAGAGGCTCCCCGCGCCCATGAGCGCCGCGAGGGCAATGGCCATTTTCGATTGCAGATTGCAGATTGCAGATTGAAATCTGAAATCTGAAATCATAAATCTGAAATGCATCACATTCTCTCTTCCTCAAATCGGGCCAGCACGTCCTCGGTGAGCCGGCCGCGGGCGATCTTGGCCCACTTGCTCTCCGGGTAGTCCCAGGTGAGCTTCTTGAAGGTCTGGTAGGCCTTCTGGTAGTTGGTGGCCTTGAAGTACGACTCGCCGAGCCAGTAGCTGGCCTCGGCGCGGACCTCTTTGTCCTCCGTGTACTCGTCCACCAGCAGGGTGAGGAGCTTGGCGGACTCCTTGTAGTCCTCCATCTTCATGTAGCACTGGGCCGAGAGGAAGAGGGCCTTGGCGGCGAGAGGATGGGTGGGGTTCCGCTGCTGGAACTTGAAGAAGACCTTTCCGGCGACCTTGAATGCCTTCTGCTTGTAGTAGTAGTTGCCGAGGCGGACGGTGGAGTCGGCCACGAGGGGGCTGTCGGGGTAGATGTAGGTGACCTTGACGTACTCCTCGCAGGCCTGCTCGTAGTTGCCCATTTTTTCGAGGCAGATGGCCTTCTTGAACTGGGAGCGGGAGGCGTACTCGGAGTCGGGCCAGTTGCTGATGATGTTGGAGTAGCGCCCGATGGCCTCCTGGTTCTTGTCGAGCTCCTGGGCGAGGTTGGCGAGGAGGTACTCGCCCTGGGCGGCGAGGGAGGTGTTCGGGTAGTCGCGCATGGCCTCCTCGAGGATGGCCTTGCCCTTCGCGATCTCATCGTTCGCCTGGTTCTCCTGCCCGAGCTTGCGGTGCTCCTTGGCCATCTCGAAGAGGGCCTCGGCCATGAGGAAGCGGGTCTTCACCGCCATCTCGGGGTCCTTGAAGCGCTTCGTGAAGGTGGCCAGCTCCGCGTCGGAGCCGTAGTGGATCCTGCCCTTCACCGCGACGTCCACGGGGTCTTTCGAGAGGAGCGAGGTCTCGTCGCGGTAGGCGAAGGTGACCTCGTCGCCGAAGCTGACGCTGAGGGCCGTGTCGCCTAGCTTCGGGGCAGGCGCCTTGTCGCCGACCTTCTCGCCGAGGAACTCGGGCTTCAGGCTCCCCGTGAAAATGCCGGAATGGGGCAGGGTCTCGGTGAGCTCCAGGTCGAGCTTGTCGCCCGAGGCGGCCGCGACCTTGACGATCACCTTGTCCTGCTGGTCGGTGCGGTCGTGGTCGGGGTCCGTGACGCGGACGTAGAACTTGTCGCCGAGGTGGATCGCCTCGCGTTGCGCCGTGTAGGTCATGTCGAGCAGCTCGAGGAAGCCGTTGGAAAGCAGGCGGACCTTGGTGGTGGTGACTTGCTTCGTCTCGACGTCCTCGACGCGGAGCTGGACGACGTCGGCGCCGGAGACGATCAGGGTCGGCACGCGGTAGGCGTAGGTGTCCTCGGCGCGGCGGGTCTCGCGCTCGAACTCCTTGGCGCCCGCGACGACGAGGTCGTCGAGCGGGTCGCCCGGGCTGCCGATCTGAAGGCGGACGATGCCGCTGAAGCGGCCCTGCTCGAGCATCTCCTCGTACTCCTTGCGGGCCTGCGCCCCCGGCCCGGCGGCCGCGGGCTTTCGCAGCGCCTCCTTGCGCGGCGGGGCCTCCAGCTTGATGCGGTAGCCCTTGTCGCGGGCGATCGTCACGACGTCGCGGATGTGCATCGGGACCTTCAGCTCGGCGGGCTTGCGGTTGGCCCTCGCGGCCGCGGCCAGCTCCGACTCGGCGACGGCCGTGATGTTGAAGACGCTGCCCGAGTTGAGCGCCACCTTGGGATAGGTGAGCTCGAAGAGGAGCGGAGCGCGGACGCTGACCTCTACCATTTCCGATTTCCGATTTCCGATTTCCGATTTCGGGCTCGGCCTTGGGCTCTTCTCAATCGGCAATCGCAAATCGGCAATCGGCAATGCATAGTCGGGGTGGGTGGCGGTGATCTCGTCGCGGTAGATCACCATGTCCTCGGTCTTCTTGCCGCGCATCTTCATCTGGCGGATCTTCGCCTTCGCGTCCTCGGTCTTGTCCTCGACGGTCTCGACCCTCGTGCGGTAGACGAGAAGCGCGGGCTTGCTGCGGCCGGCCTCCTCGACGACGTAGGTTCGCTCGACGGGCACGCCGGGCTTGGTGTTCTCCTTGTCGAGGTAGCCGACGGTGATCACGTCGCCCGAGCTGACCTTGATGGTGTCCTTCTCGGTGGCCTTGCCCATGCGGAGGAGGGCGAGGAAGTCGCCGCTGTGGTTGTGCCGCTCGCCCGTGGTGTCGTCCACCCAGGTCTCCAGGGCGTTGAGGGTGAGCTTCTCGCCGCTGGAGGTCTTGATCTGGACGGGGAGGGTGTCGCGCTTGTCGGTGAGGTCTTCGTCGTAGTCGGTGGCGAGGATCATGAGCTGGTCGCCGTCGCGGCAGCGCTTGGCGGGCTGGTAGGTGGTGTAGCGCTGCTCGTCGCGCTGCTCGATCACCTCGTTGGCCAGGAGGATGGTGCCGTTGTAGTACGAGGAGTTGAGGGCGACGGTGAGGTTGGGCGTGTCCTTGAGGGTCCGCTTCTCGTCCACGTAGGTGATCTCGATGCGGTCGCCGGGGGAGATCTCGAGGGTGCGGTTGGTGGTGCCGGTGGTGAAGTCCTCCTTGACCGGCACGACGATCTTGTCGGCCTCGTCCTTGATGGTGATCTTCTTGACGGCGACGGATTCGCCGTCGAAGTCGTCGAAGACCCACATCAGCTTGCGGAGGCGCAGCGGCTCGGCGACCGTGGCCGTGAAGCCCGCGTCGGTGGCCGCCATCTCTCCCTTGGGCGTGGCGAGCTTCGTGCCCTCCTCGCCGGGGTAGAGCTGCGTGTCGGGCACGACCTCTTTCTTCTGGCTCTGGCTCGACCACGAGAGGGTCATGGCCGATTCGCCGGTGGACTGGAAGTACTCGATCATGATGTCGGCGAACTGGCCCGCCTTCAGGTCGATCGTCCCCTTGTCCTCGGCAGTGCCGCGCACCTGCCAGTTCTCGATGATCTTCTTGCCGTCCACGAAGAGGCGGACGCCGTCATCGGAGGTCGTGTAGAAGGTGTAAGTTTCGGAGAACTTGGGCTGGATGCGGCCGGTCCAGCGGACGGAGAGGTTCTCGCCGCCCAGCGTCTTGCTGGGGGGGCGCTTGGCGAAGTCGAACGCGATCTTCGGGTCCACCCGCGTGAACCGCAGGGTGCCGAAGTTCGTGCCGCTGTAGTACTCGCCCTTGAGGCCCTGGCCGGTGCCGCGGTAGCCCTTCGGGTAGGCGGCGAGGAGCATGTAGTCCTCATCCAGCATGCCCAGCAGGGCGACCTGCCTGATCTTCTTCGGCTCGGGGAGCTCGATGGTGGATGTCTTGAAGACGTGGGAGCTCATGGTGTCCACCTCGAGCGACTTGGGCTTCTGGCCGTCGGCGAGGCTCACCCAGAGGTCGTTCTTCGCCGTGTTGATCGTCACGCTGGGGTCTTTGCCCTCCTGGGTGTCGGACGCGGTGGCCTTGGGGAGGGGGATTCCCGTGGGGACGCCGGCGCGGAAGCTGCCGGTGTGCGGCCCCGTCTCCTCGAGCGGGAAGCCCTTCAGGATGTCGCCCGAGCTGGTCTTGAGGTCCACCGTCACCTTGTCCTTCTCGTCGGTGAGGTCGCGGTCGAAGTCGGTGACCTGGACGTAGATGGGGCTTCCGGGCCGGACGACGGTTCCGGAGCGGCCTTCGAAGCGGCGGCTCTCGTAGACGCCGCGTTCGCGCTGGAGGCGCATCTCGAGGGCGCGCTTCTCGGCTTCCTCCTCGGTGAGGATTTCGCCCGCGCTCGCCACCAGCCGCGCGTCATACTTCACCTCCAGCGTCTTCGGCGGGTACTTCAGGTCGTTGGCCTTCTGGAACTCCGGCTCGATGACGTAGCTGACGGTGTCGGTGCCACGGAGCTCGAGCTGGAGGTTGTTCTTCTCGATCTTGCCGAGCGTGGTGGCGATGGTGCCGGTGAAGAGGTTCTTGTCGCTGGCGTTGGGCAGCAGCTTGACGTGCTCTTCGTCGCCGGAGGTCGTCGTGACGATGACGGGGATGGCGGCGCCGCCCCGGGCGATCGAGAGGTTCGCGTCCTGGAGCTTCAGGGCGAGGGTGCGGCCTGGGATGGCGACGGTGCGGAGCCTGGGATTGCCGACGAGCACCTCGGTGGAGGCCAGGCCCCTGGGCACGACGAGCTTGAGCTCGCCCTCGAGGAGGCGGGCCTCGACGTGGTCGTTCTTCCGCCGGAAGACCTCTCGGAGGTGCTCCTTGGCCTGCTCGTACTCGGACTGGTCGTAGGCGATCCTGGCGTAGAGGTAGTGGGCTTCGGCCTGGGTGTCCACGTCGTCGGAGTCCAGGAGGCGCTCGAGGAGCGCTTCGGCGCTCGCGTGGTCTTTCGTGAGGATGAGGAGGTTGATGAGGCGGTACTGGGCCTTCGCGCCGGCGTCGGTCTTGGCGTAGCGCTTGTTGTTCTTCAGCCCCTCGTACTCGATGCGGGCGGCCTGGTAGTTGTGGCTGTCGCTGTAGATGTCGCCTTTGCAGAGGGAGACGGCCGCGGCGACCTCGGGGTCGAGGTCGAACTCGCGCAGCAGGACGGTGAAGGCGAGGTCGAGAGCGTCCTTGAGGAGCTTCTGCTTGCGCATCTGGTCAACGGTCCAGGCGACGTATTCGGGGTCGAGGCTGGTCCAGTTCTCCGGGAAGAGCTTGAGCTTGGGCGAGGTGAGCTCCCAGGCGCGGGTCTCGTTGCCGAAGGCGAGGGCCTGGGCGGCCATGTGGAGGTCATAGGTCGGATGGCCTTTCGCGACGGGGACGAGGCCGGTGATCTCGCGGCCGACCCTGGCCTTCAGGAGCGCGAGCTGCTTGCTGGCCTGCTCGCCTGGGCGATTCTTGCGCTCGACCTCCGTGAGGAAGACGTAGGCCAGCTCGTTGGCCTTCGCGGCCTCGAGCTTCTCGACCACCGGGAGGATGTTCTCCTGGTAGTTGCGGTTCCAGTCGCCTTCCCAGCGGAGGACGTAGGCGTAGAAGCGGCTCAGGCGGCTGAGCGAGTTCCAGTCCTGCTTCTCGAGGGCCTCGGCGAGCTTGAGCGCCACGGGGGCGAGGAGGCTGGTCCCGCGGCCGGAATGGCGGACCCCCTCCACCACCATGTCGACCTGGAGGCGCAGGAACTTGAGGGCGTCCTCCTTGTCCGGGCCGTCGGGCCACGTCTTCGCGACGTTCCACGTGTCGTCGAGCACCTGGTCGTAGACGACGCAGGCCGGCCAGTCGGGGAGCGCCACGCGCTCGTAGAGCGGCTTGAGCTGCTTGAGGAGCATGTGGCAGCGCTGGCCGGGCACGAGCTTCTTCTCGGCCTCGGCGGGGAGCGACTGGGCGACCGAGGCCAGGGCCTCGATCTGCTGCGGAACCGTCCGCTTGCCCACGGCGGCGAGGTACTGGGCCAGGTGCTGCTGCGCCTCCTTCGCCTGCTCCGCCTTCGTGTAGACCCCGTAGGCGTACGCCTCCGTCATCACGTTGAAGCTGCCCGTCCGCTCTTCTTCGGCCAGGTAGAAGCCCCAGAGGGCCTTCGTGAGGGCGGGCGACGGCTTGCTCTTCGGCCCCGTCCGCTGGTAGAGCGCGTGGATGAGGCTGTTGACGAGGCCACGGCTCGTGAACTTGAAGCCCTCGGAGGCCCTCGGGCCAGGGCCGGGCAGGGCGACGACCTTCGCCATCTCGTCCATGGCAACCTGGGTGTCGAGCGCCTCCTGGCTGGCGAGGTACTGGAGGGCCAGCTCGCCGCCCATCTTGTCGTAGTAGCCGGCGAAGAGCGGCTTGGGGTCCGTCTTCGGATTCGTGGCGTCCTTGAGCACCCACCAGACGGCGGGCTCGCCCTTCTCGGCGCCCTGGACGAGGGCGAGGTAGCACGGAGCGATCTTGTGGAGCGTGGGCCGGCCCTGATGCTCGCCGACCCGTCGGACCATGCTCTCCCAGGCGGAGCCGAGGTTGAGGCGCGGCGCCCAGAGCTCGGCCGCGTCGCAAAGCCCCTTGCGGTTGTCCCAGTGGAGGCCCAGGTGCTTCTCGAAGATGCCGAGGAGCTGGACGTCCTGGAGGCTCTTCGTCTTCTCCCAGCCGCCGGGGACGCGGACATTCGGGGCCTTCAGAAGCTCCCCGACCATCTGGAACGTGGCCTGGTGGTAGCCGCGGGAATCCCCCTGGACATTGTGAAGGGTGGCGAGGGCGCGCATCAGCGGGTCGCTGCCCGGCTTGTTGGAGTCGAGGTCGCGCTTGAGCGCCTGGAACTTCGGATCGTCGGCGAAGATGCGCTTCTTGTTGTTGTCGGCGAACTTCAGGAGGTTGTTCACCAGCTCTTTCATCGGATTGCTGGGGCCGCCCTTCGCCAGCGTCTCCTGGAGCACGGCGATCTTGGAGTCCATGTCCACGTTCGGGCTCATCATCACGCCGTGGTAGATGCGGCCCCAGTCGAAGTTGCCGGGGAACGCGGCCAGATACTCCCTGGCCACCTCCAGGAGCTTGGCGCTGTTCTTGGCCTCGCCATACCACTTCAGCAACCGGCTCTTGAGGTCAACGGCCTCGTTATAGCCGCGCCCCGCCGCCGCGGCAGCCAGCGTGGCCTCGAAGTTCTCCCCTTTCGTCTGATCGAGCAGTTCCGCGAAGAGCTGAGTGTCAATGAGGGCGATGTGTTTCCTGGCGAAGGCGAGCCCCTCGGGATTGGCCAGGCCGCCCAGGTAGTTTCCCAGGACTCTGCGGATCTGCTGGCGGAGCTGGCCTGGGTTGTTGGCGAGCTTCGGCTTCAGAAGCTCGAACCGCTGCTGCATGTCGTTGGGGGAGACGAGGGCCTTGCCCTGGATGTTGAAGACCTGCGGGGAGTCGGCGAGGATGGTGAAGAACTGGTCGTAGTGCGCCGGGTCCTTGCTGTCGCGGTACATCGCTTCGAGGGCGAGGAACTTCCTCCCCTCGGCCAGCTTCGCCTCGTCGGCGGCGAGGTTGCGGATCAGGCCGAAGCGGTTGAACACCCCCCCCCACAGCGGAGCCTTGGCCTGGGCCTGAAGGGCGAACGTGACGCTCACCTGCTGGTCGGGGCTCATGACGCGGGAGGCATTGCTGAGCATCTGGTCGAGGTCGCCGTATTCGTCGGGCTTGCCCTTCAGCATGGCCGACATCGGCAGGAGGTAGCGCTCCTTGTCGCCGCCGCCCAGCTCGAGGCGGTCCGCCGAGGCCTTCAGCCGACGGTGGACGTGGCCGACCCGCTCGGGGTCCGGGAACCGCTCGATGAGGATGCCCGCGATGTCTACCGCCTTCTCCGCCTCGCCCGCCTGAAGGAGCCGTTCGAGCTGGGTCCAGCCCAGCGCCCACGCGGTGCCATCGGGTCCGAAGAGCGCCATATACTTCCTGTACTCGTCCGGATACGTGTTCTTCCGCAGGAGGTAGCGAAGGGCGGCGGCCAGCTTGTCGCTCTTCTGGTTGGCCTGCCGTGCGTAGGTGAGGAATCGCGCGCCCGCCAGGTTCGCATCGCCCGCCCGGTCCGCGATCTCGCCGCCGAGGTAGAGCAGGTCGGGCGTCTGCGTGATCTGGAGCAGGGCGCTGACTCGCTGCTGCGCGGCGACGACGCGCCCGCTCGCCAGCGCCGCATCCAGCGACACCCGCAGCGCCGCCTCCGGCGGCTTCTCCTGCTGGAGCAGCTTCTCGAGCACGGTGTCAACCTGGTCGTACTTCTTCTGCGCCAGAAGCGCCTGCGCATCCTCAATCGGCCCGGCCGACACTTGGCAGGCCGCCGCAACCAGCAGAATGCTCAGGGGGATGCCCGTGACGCGAAGGATGCTCTTCATTGCTGCCTCCAGTGCAAAGGGAACTGCATCTCCGACGGCCGAAATCGCAAATCGCAAATCGGCAATCGGCAATTGCTCTCATTCCTCCTCAAGCTCCAGCTTGATGAGGTCGTCCTTCTCTTTCGCTCCCGGGGCGAGGTCCTTGGGCTCCGCCATGCGGAGGCCCTTGCTCGCCCTGTCGAAGAAGCGGACGTAGCCCCACAGGTCGGGGTGGAGCGCCGCCTCACTCGGTGCGTCGGAGAGAATCGCCGTGGCCTTGTTGGCCCAGTAGGTGCGGCTCAGGACCACGGAGCCATCGCTGTCCGTCGCCAACGTGCCCCAATCGAGCTTCAGGCGCAAGTTGGGCTGGACCTTCAGGCCGAGGCTCGCAAGGGGAACCGCGGCCTCCACGACGTACTGATTCCCGCCGCCCGACCGAGCTAGTTTCACGTCGCCGAGTATCTTAACCAGATCGAAGGGTAATTTCCACACCGGGGAGACGACTTCCCACGCCTCGGCCTTGGCCGCCCCCGGCGCCACCGGGCGGTAGATGACCGCGACGGGCCGGTCGCCCATCCAGGTCATCAGGAGGCGCAGGTCGCCGGCCACGGCTTGCTTGCGGGCGGGGTCCGCGGCGGCGTCGGTCCCCAGGAAGAGGTCCACCGCGGCGCCCGTCTTGAAGAGCTTGTCCCACTGGTTCCCGCTGTTGCGCAGCGGCCCCATGCCGCGGACCTCGTACGCGAGATAGAGGCACTGGTCGTCGTACGCCGTGCGGAACGAGGCATTGGCGTGGAGACCGTGGGTCTTCGCGTAGTCGTCGGTGTAGAGCTGGGTTGCCTCGATGCCGTCCCAGTCGCTCAGGCTGCCGTCAATCTTGATGTCGTTGAGCTTGCGGTAGCAGTCGAGCACCTTGACGTCCTGGCGGGCGATCCGCTTCGCGTTGGCGTGCTCCCATTCCTGGGCCTTGCGGATGTCCTCACCGCTCACCGTGATCTTGCCGCCGAGGCGCTTGACCTGGTCGAGGCCGAGGACCTCGACGACGCTCACGTGGTTGTGGCCCGCCACGACGTAGTACTTGTTGTCCTCGAACGTGCGGCAGAAGTAGCCGCAGAAGTGCTCCTGGCCCGCCGTCACGTTGTCGATCCGCAGTCCCCGCTGGTGCTCGCGCATCGCCCAGGGGAGCCGCCCCGGCTCGCGGATGTCCTTGAAGATCGGGCCGACCAGCAGCCCGTCGCCGGACCAGACCGTCCACGAACCGACGTTGGTCTTGAAGACCACGAACTCGCCGAGGTCGCCGGCGTGGGCGGTCTCGTGGCCGACCCAGCCGAACTCGCAGACGACCTGCGCCGGGTGCCACGGGCTGGCCGTGTTCAGCGCGTGGCCGCCCGCGCCCTCGGTCCGATACGACCAGAGCATCTCGCCCTCGGGCGTGAACGCCGCCTCGGGGTTGCCCATGTGGAAGAACGCCCCGTTGTCGAGGCGGTACAGCGTCGAGAGCCAGCCCTTGGTGGCCGGCTCCAGCTTCGGGAACTCCCTTTCCTCGTAGACCGGCACGCCGTTCGGCAGGAACTCCTTCACCTGGTAGCGGAGCGTGCCCGCCTGGCAGCCCAGATCCCGGTTGAAGAGAGAGACGCCGTGAATCCGCTTCGGCGATAAGGTCACTTCCGCGAGCTGCGGCTCGCCGTCGCCGTTGCGGTCGCACCAGATGAACTGGAAGTCTTCGAGCACCTTCTTGCCGAGGTGGCCCAGAATCTCGGGCGTTCGCAGCGCCGCGAAGTAGTTGGCCAGCCCGAAGGCGGCCACCCGCTTGAGGTGGTCCTTCTCGTAGAGGTAGACGATGCCGACGGGGATGTCGGAGGCGGGCTCGCGGGTGCGGGTGACCATGTAGACGCGGTCTTTGATCTTGATGGGCAGCTCGCCGGCGTCCCAGCCGTTGTCCCAGGTGAGGTTCTTCAGGCGCGTGGCGCCCACGCGGGTC
>Ga0315274_10016708_pt1 | contig 10367 bp, 5 predicted proteins | sample YL17G02_20_MG_FD_203700 | JGI IMG/M metagenome (GOLD analysis project Ga0315274, IMG submission 203700) | Sediment microbial communities from Yellowstone Lake, YNP, Wyoming, USA - YL17G02_20 | ecosystem: Environmental > Aquatic > Freshwater > Lake > Sediment | place: USA: Wyoming | collected... | reverse complement strand
GAGCGTTTCCGTCGTTGGAACATCACGCGTTACCTTCGCGAACTCCATGATCAACGGATCTCGCCGATGTCATCGCCGAATGTTCCGCGGAAGGGAGGCAGTGAGCGATGCGAACGTTGGAGGGGAACCCATTCAATGGGTTGCCCCTCCAAGAGTGCCCTGCGGACCGGCAAACCCTCATCACGTTCCGGCCGATCACGAATACCGAAGGAACTGCCCACACGAAACGGAAGAGAGCCGGAACTGCTTGTTTCAGATAAAGATCCCAGTTCGAGGGGGAACGGCGGCGCCGGCGATCATCTGGATCTCGTCAGAGAGGTTCGCCGCCAGCCGGACGTTGCCGGCCGGCCCGCCCGTCGAGGAGAGAAGATAGGCGTCGTCGCCGAGGACGCCATGAACATGGGGCCGACCGCCCTGGAGGGAAATCGCCTCCCGCAGAAGGGCCCGGCCTTCCTCGCTCACGAGGGCCAGGTCATCGCTGTCGATGATCATGGCGTCGAGCACGCCGGCGGCGCGGGCGTAAAGGGCCCGCTCGTTTGCCGATAAGGCGATGTCCCGATCGCGCAGAAGGAGGCAGTCCGGGTCATTAAGCCACCAGCGGCGGTGCATGAACCAGCGGAGAATGGGATTGCGGAGGGCGATGAAGGCGTTCGGCCCCTGGATGCCGGACATGCGGGAATCCCAAAACGGGGCCGTGTCCTCGCCGACGCGCATGCCGTCCACGAACCCTAGGGACGGGAGGAGCGGCGCGCCGCATCCAAGGACGAAATCGCCGCCGACGGCCTCGCGGATGACGGACAGCCCCTCCCGGTAGGCTTGGATGGGAGTGGCCCGGCGGCGCCGGTCGCCGGGCATGGCCCCGGCAAAGAGGAAGTCGATCTTGAAGTATTCGAATCCCAGGCGCTTCAAGGCCGCAAAGGTCTCGAACATCCACGCTTTCGCCTCGGGGTGGGCGGTATCGAGGGTGAAGATCTCCTTCCCCCAATTCCGGTAACAGAGCTTCGGCGCCCCGTTTTCGCGCACAATCCAATCGGGATGGCCGGCCAAGATCCGGGAAGTGGCCGCGACGCTCGTCGGCGCCGTCCAGAGCCCGGGCCGGAAACCGTGCCCGCGAATCAAACCGGCGAGGTCGGCCAAACCGGGGAAGCCCGCCTTCATGTCGAGCCAGTCGCCGATGTCGCGCTCATAGCCGTCATCGATCTGGAAAACCTCGAAGGGCGCTATCTCGCGGGCTAATCCCAAGTTCTTCTCGATGTCGCCCATCGTAAGGTTCGTGAAATACTGGTACCAGCTCGACCAGCCGACGGGGTTCCAGGCGCGGACGCGGACACCGTTCTCCGCCGCGGCCAGGTCGGCATACGTTTCGAGCAGGGTTTCCACGGAGGCTCCGCCCAGGATGATAAGAGGTTCGAGCGGAACGGGCTGGTCGAACGGCGTGTCGAAATACTCGAGATAGCCGGCGATCTCGCCGCCTTCGACGGCGAAGTAAGGATGGGCGACGCGGGAGCTCGTGAATCCGGCGAGACCTCCGTCCCAAGCGATGACGTAATCGCTCAGGAGATGATCGAGCGCGGCGTCGGGGACGGGCGAGAAGACGAAGCGGCTGTAGGCGGCCATGCGTTCGGCCAGGCCGTCGAGTTTCTGCCCGGCCTTCATCTTCTGGGTCGGGCCCCAGGACTGCCAATTGTTCATCAGGAATTCGGCGGGCGCGGGCGCCCGGAAGATTTCGACGCGGCCCGCTCGACCGCGCAGGGTTCCCGAGATACGATGCCCGCCCGGAATCTTCTCGATCGAACCCTGGATCGCGGCCTTCCCATCATCGAAACGGAAAGGACCGAACGTCAAAGGTTTATCGAAGATGTTCACGCCTCACCTCGGGTCGGAGATTGGCCGGACAAGCGCCGCCGCGGCCTCCCGATTCTAAGCGGCGGAGGAGCCGCCGTCAATAATCGGACGCCCTGACCGTCGAACGCTTTATATTTCAAGTCTAATCCCTGAGATTACTTGCGTTCGGGAGCGGCCTCCACTCCAGATCGGGTTTGAAGGACCGCCGGCCCCCGGAAACGCTTTCCTAATTCGGGGCTCCCCCTTGTTCAAGGGGGAGTTGAGGGGGTGAGTACCAGTAAAGTCAAAGTCTTGAGAGCGTTTTCGTTTCTCGGCGCCTCGGACCTTACGCTATTCGTCCTTTACCAGCTCGTAGCTTCTTAGCCGGCGTTGATGGTCTCTGAAACTTCGGCGTCCGAAGCCGGGAGCCTCGAAGAGCGTCTGCGGGACGGCAAACCCTCATCACGTTCCGGCCGATCCCGAACTCGGATAAGCTCAGAGCAGCCCATGAATAGCCAAAGAGTTCGACGGTCAGGTGGAAGCAGGTTCGCGGTTGATTTCGGGTCGATCCTCTGGTATGAAACGGAACGACGACCGAATCCGGATCGGGGAGGGCCCATGCGTAAATTCGCGATCTTCGCTCTTTCAGCCCTGGCGCTTCTGTCGGTCGCCGCCTGCCGGACGGCCTCCTGGAGAAACAAAACCCGAAAAGACTGGCTCATCGACCCTTCTCCCTACGCCGCGCGGATAGAGCCGAGCGATGACGGACGGGAGATCCTTTTAGCGAACGGTCTTGTCGAGCGCACGCTCCGTCTCTCTCCGAACGCGGCCACGGTCGACTATCGAAACTTGATAACGGGCGAATCCGTCATCCGGGCCGTCCGCCCCGAAGCCGCCCTCGAAATCGACGGCGTCCGATACAAGGTGGGCGGGCTCGAAGGGCAGCCCGATCAGGCCTATCTTCTCCCGCCGTGGCTCGAAACGATGACCGCCGACCCGAACGCTTTCCGGTTTGTGGATTACAAAATCGGGGGCATCGAACCGCGACTCTCCTACACCCCCCGGCGCTGGGCCGAAGGCCGGCCTTGGCCGCCCCGAGGAAGATCCTTGGCCCTGCGATTCGTCCATGACGTTCTCGCGGGCATCGACGTTACCGTCCATTACGAAATCTACGACGGCCTTCCGCTGATCGCCAAGCGGCTTACAATCTCGAACGCTGGCCGGCGGCCGATTCGTCTGAACACCTTCACGAGCGAAATCCTGGCCGTCATCGAACCCGAGGTGTCCGTCGGCGTCCCCGACCAATGGGAGCGGCCCAATATCCACATCGAAACGGATTACTCGTTTATCGGAATGTCGCCGAAAACGGCGACCCACGCCGTTTTCTGGATCGAGGATCCTTCGTTCACGACCCAAGTCAACTATGACCTCAAGACGCCCTGCGTCCTCGAGTGCCGCCCGCCTCTCGGGCCCGACGCGGAGATCGAGCCCGGCGCGTCGTTTGACTCTTTCCGGACATTCGAACTCGCTAATGATTCGACCGACCGCGAACGCAAAGGCCTGGCCTTGCGGCGGATGTATCGGACGATCGCTCCCTGGGTCACCGAGAATCCGATCTTCCTCCACCTCAATTCTGTCGACTCGGATATCGTCAAGGCCGCCGTGGACCAATGCGCCGACGTCGGGTTCGAAATGATCATCCTGAGCTTCGGCAGCGGCCTGGACATGGAAAACGAGGATCCGGCCACTCTCGCCCGGATGAAAGACCTGGCCGATTACGGCCACGCCAAGGGGATCGAGATCGGCGGCTATTCGCTCCTCGCCGGCCGGCGGGTGAGCGAAGCCGACGACGTCATAAATCCCAAGACCGGCCGGACGGGCGGGGCCGTCTTTGGAAATTCGCCCTGCCTGGGGAGCCCATGGGGCCGGGACTATTTCCGCAAGATCACCGCCTTTTTTGAAAATACGGGTTTCGATATTCTCGAGCACGACGGTTCCTACCCGGGCGACGTCTGCGCCTCGACCCGGCATCCCGGCCACCGCGGCCTGGCCGATTCGCAATGGACCCAATGGCGGACGATCGCGGATTTCTACGCCTGGTGCCGGGGGCGCGGCATCTACCTCAACGTCCCAGACTGGTATTTCCTCGCCGGCTCGTCCAAGACGGGGATCGGATATCGGGAAGTCAACTGGTCTCTGCCGCGCGACCGGCAGATCATCCTCGGCCGCCAGAACCTCTACGACGGCACTTGGGAGAAAACCCCGTCCATGGGATGGACGTTCGTCCCCCTTGTCCAATATCAGGGAGGCGGAGAGGCGGCGACGCTCGAACCCCTGGCCGAGCACCTCGATGCCTATGAGGCCCATCTCGTCCAGAACTTCGGCTACGGCGTTCAGGCCTGTTATCGGGGGACTCGCCTCTACGACGCCCCGGCGACCCGCGAACTTGTGCGGAAATGGGTCGGCTGGTATAAGACATACAGAGCCATCCTCAACTCCGACATCATTCATCTCCGGCGCCCGGACGGGCGGGATTGGGACGCCGTCCTCCACGTCAACCCGTCTTTGCCGCAAAAAGGACTGCTCCTCGCCTTCAATCCGACGGACCGGGAGATCACGACGACGCTGACCCTGCCCCTTGCCTATACGGGATTGAGCGAAACGGCGCGCATCCGCGAAGGGGAGGGAAGGCCTGCGGCTTACCGCCTCGACCGGGATTACCGGATCGATCTTCCGGTCCGTGTCCCCTCCCGCGGTTTTTCCTGGTTCGTCGTCGAATAGGACTCTCTTCACTGCGCCAAAAATCTCTTGACAAATCGAAAAACGACGATTATTATATAGACTAGTTTGTCTAATAAACTAGTATGTAGGAGATTTGAAATGACGACGGACATCGAAAAAATCGAACGGAGGACGGTTCAATACTGGTTCCAAGACGGCGTCTTCGAGATGGCCTTGGGGGGATTCCTGCTGCTGCTGGGGCTCTTTTTATGGGCTCAAGGATCGGCCCCGCCGAAATCAGTCTGGGGATTTTTTCTGGCCGTAGGCTTTCTGCCGTTGTTCCTTTTAGGCGGCTGGGCCATGAAGAAAGCGGTCCGAACCCTGAAGCAAAAAATCACTTATCCCCGCACGGGGTACGTGTCCTATCGCAAGCCGGAAGGAAAAAGACGAGCCGCGCGAGGCTACATCATCGGGGGGATGGCCGGAATCGTGGGCGCCGTAGCGGCGCTCATGTTCACTTCGAAATCCGCCGGCTTTGCCTGGATGCCGGCCGGGTCCGGAGTGGCCTTCGCCCTGGTCTTAAGTCTCCTGGCTTTCCGCTCTAATTTGATCCGGTTGGTCGCACTCGCCGTTTTAGTCGCCGCGGCCGGAATCGTTCTGTCGTTCTCGGGGTGGGGGGAGTTGCGGGGACTCGCCGCTTTTTACGGAATCTTGGCCGTCTCGCTGTTTCTTTCCGGGGGGATCACTTTTCTCCGATACCTCCGGAGCCATCGGCTTCCCGACGAGGCGTCCCGGTGAGCTCGGATTCGTGGTCCGTCGGGGACATCGATCGATTGATTCATGAGCCCGCCCGGCTGATCATCGTCACGATCTTGAATGCCGTGGAATCCGCCGATTTCCTGTACCTTCAACGGGAGACGGGATTGACCAAAGGCAACTTATCGGCTCACCTATCGAAGCTGGAGGAGGCCGGCTATGTGGCCGTCGAAAAAACGTACAAAGGCAAAATTCCTCTGACGATCTGCCGATTAACGGACATCGGCAGGGACTCCTTCCGGAGCTATCGAAAACACTGGCAGGCGTTCGTAAAAAAGACTCAATAAACCCATTCGACTCCCCGGGCTGAAGCCCGGGGCCGGGCTTCCCAGTCCCGGTCCTGGCAAGGCCGGGGCCGGGGTATATTCAGGGTTAATACTGAGCGGCGCTTTGACCCCGATTTAAAAATCGGAGTTTTGCGCCGCGAACGTATAAACAAAAAGGAGGTTCCGACATGAAACATATTGTTTGGAAGGATTAAACTTGAATGTGTCACCGTATTTTATCGGAATCGGTGATCGGGGCGAGGCAGGAAAAATTCGTACAAACATAGGCGGCGGCCCTGCCGTCGATCGGTTTCATACCCTTAACGAACGGCGCCAAACGGGCGATTTCCGCGCCCGCTTTTCCGGCCGGCCGCAAAAGGATGACCGTGTTCGGATCATAGCTCGAGCGGGCGGCGTCGAGAAAAGCGTTCGTGTCGGCCGCTCCCGGCCGCCCGACAATCACGATTTCGCGTCCCGGCCCGAGCGCGAAATCAACCGCCGATAGCCAATGGGCGTGGGCCGTCGGAGCGCGGACGATTCGAGCGGAAAACGCCTCGAACGCCCGCCGGGCGATCTCCTCGAGCTCGGCATCGCCGGTCATCCGAGCGAGCCTCAGCAAGTCGAGGGTCATAACCGCGTTCCCGCTCGGATTGGCGCCGTCATAGGATTCTTTGCGGCGCTCGGCGAATTCCGACTCCCCTTCGGCCGTAAAGAAAAAACCGCCGTGCTTCGCGTCCCTGAAACGATCCACCGCTCTCCGGGCAAGTTCGAGAGCGGCGGCAAGGCGGTCGGCCTCGAATGTCGCCTCATACAACTCGATCAATCCCCAGACGAAAAAAGCGTAGTCATCCAGGAACGCCGGCCTGGCGACCTCCCCTTCGGCGAACATATGGAGCAAGGCTCCGCCCGCCGTCCTCATCCGCCCGAGGACAAAATCCGCCGCGCGCCCGGCCGCCGCGGCGAGAGCGGGATCATCGGCCGCCCCGGCGGCTTTGGCGAGCCCGGCGATCACGAGGCCGTTCCAATCGGCCAGGATCTTCGTGTCCTTGAGAGGGCGGGCGCGGCCTTCCCGGACGCGGAAAAGCGTTGCCCGGATCGCAGCAAGACGCCGGGCGGCATCTCCTTCGGGAATCCCCGCGGCAACCGCGATCTCTTCGGGAGAAAGGGCTTCATAAAGAACGTTCCGGCCCGAGCCGGGCCGTTCGTGGTCGTCGAAATTTCCGGCTTTCTTCAGCCCGAAATAGGGGACGGCGAGTTCGGCGTCCTCGGGCGGGAGCGCCCGCCGCACTTCGTCCTCCATCCAGAGATAAAACGCCCCTTCTTCCCCTTCCGCGTCGGCGTCCTCGGCCGCGTAGTAAGCTCCTTCGGGCGAGGTCATATCCCGCAAGACATAGGCCGCGATCTCCCGAGCCGTCCTCCGGAATAAATCGTTTCCCGTCGCCCGAGCGGCTTCGGCGTAAGCGAGAAGCAGCATTCCCTGGTCGTAAAGCATTTTCTCGAAATGGGGGACGAGCCAACGGGCGTCGGTGGAATAGCGATGGAACCCGAGCCCGAGATGGTCGAAGATTCCACCCCGCCGCATCCGGACGAGGGTCTGCTCGGCCATGCGGAGCGTCCGTTCATCCCCCGTCCGCTTCCAAGCGCGAAACAGAAACAACAAGTTATGGGGCGACGGGAATTTCGGCGCCTCGCCGAATCCCCCGTGCTTCGGGTCGAAGGCCCGGGCGAAGTGACCCACCGCGACCTTGAGGAGCCCGGGGTCGAGTTCCGCGAGGGAGCCGGATTCCGGGCCGGGCTCAGACGAGGCGGCCCGGGAGATCTCTCCGGCCGCCCGCAGGACTTCGTCCCTCCGAGAACGCCAAGCTTCGCTCAGGCGAGGCAGGATGTCGATCAATCCAGCCCGGCCGAACCGCCGGGTTTTCGGAAAGTAAGTCCCGGCGAAAAACGGCCGCTTGTCCGGCGCCAGGACGACGGTCAGCGGCCAGCCGCCGCTGCCGGTCATCATTTGACAGACGGCCATATAATGATGGTCGAGGTCAGGCCTCTCTTCCCGATCGACCTTAACGGCGACGTACGAGGCGTTGAGGAGGGCGGCCACCTCCGCGTCCTCGAACGATTCGCGCTCCATGACATGGCACCAGTGGCAGGACGAATACCCGATCGAAAGAAAGACGGGCTTGTCCTCGCTTGCCGCCCGCGCAAACGCCTCCTCTCCCCAGGGATGCCAGTCCACGGGATTCCGGGCATGCTGGCGGAGGTACAAGCTTTTAGCCGAAGCGAGGCGGTTCATGTTTCCCTTCCGATCGTTTTATTTCCGATAGAAATAATAATATATCATATCAACGGCCGACGGTTGAATCGGCCTCTCCCCTTTCTATATAATGCCTCTCTTCGCCCATGACAAAAACGGGGACATATCACTTATTTCCGGCAGATCATCCATATGACATCGAAATAAGTGATGTGTCCCCGTATTTTTTTAGGAGGAAGCGATGACCCATCCCATCAAAACGGCGCTCCGCGCCGCGGCCCTCGGCGTTTTAATGATCGCCCTGGCCGGGCCCTTCAACGGGCAGAACGCGCCCGCGAACCCGGACCAGGCCTTCGTCAGCCACCTCAAGTGGCGGAACATCGGCCCGGCCAACATGGTCGGCCGCATCTCGGATTTCGAGGCTCTGGACAACGACTTCACTTTCGTCCTCGTCGCCGGCGCCGCCGGCGGGGTCTTCAAGTCCGTCAACGCGGGAACGACCTGGGAGCCGATTTTCGACAAGTACGGCTCGGCGTCGATCGGCGACGTGGCCGTCTTTCCGAAAGACCCGAACATCATCTGGGTCGGCACGGGCGAGGAATGCACCCGGAACAGCATCTCCTGGGGCGACGGGATCTATAAATCGACCGACGGCGGCAAAACATTCACCCGGATGGGCCTCGAAACGACTCAGACGATCGGCCGGGTCCTCACCCACCCGACGAACCCGAGCATTGTCTACGTCGCGGCTTCCGGACATCCCTGGGGATTCACCGGCGACCGCGGTCTCTTTAAAACGACCGACGGCGGCAAGACCTGGATAAAACTCGCCGGCGGTCTGCCCAACGACGGCAAGACCGGGGCCATCGACCTGGTCATGGACCCGAGCAATCCCGAGACCCTCATCGTCTCCTTCTGGGAGCGGATCCGCCGGCCCTGGCGGTTCGATTCGGGCGGCCCGAACGGCGGCATCTTCAAGACGACCAACGGCGGGAAGACCTGGACCAAGCTGACCAAGGGCCTGCCGACGGGCGAGGTGGGCCGGATCGGCCTGGCCGTCTCCCGCTCGAATCCCAAGATCCTGATGGCCGTCGTCGAGCATGGATTCCAGCCCCGTCCGACGATCACCGAGGGCGGACAGACCAAACCCAATCCCGAGTACGAAGACATGACCAAGCTCGGAACAGGCATCTACCGTTCAGAGAACGGCGGGGCGACTTGGAAATACATGAGCCGGACGAACAACCGGCCGTTCTATTACAGCCACATCTACCTCAATCCCCTCGAAGATAAGTGGGTCTATTTCCTGACCTCGAACTTCAACTTTTCGAACGACGGCGGGAAGACCTGGTCTCAGATCGGCGGCCTCCACCCCGATTTCCACGCCCTCTGGATCGACCCGAAGAACAAGAACCGGATGTACGTCGGCCAGGACGGAGGCGCCTCGATCTCTCACGACCACGGCAAGACTTGGATCTTCTTTGACAACCTCTGCTTTTCCCAGTTCTATGCCGTGAGCGCCGACATGCGCGATCCGTATTGGGTCTACGGGGGCCTCCAGGACAACGGCACCTGGGGGGGGCCGTCGCTGAGCCGGGAAGGGACGATTCTGACCGACTTCTGGTTCAATATCGGCGGCGGCGATGGTTTCCACACCCAGAACGACCCGACGGACTGGCGGACGGTCTATGGCGAAAGCCAGGGCGGCGCGATTCAGCGGGTGAACGTCGAAACGCGCGAAAGCCGCGGCATCCGGCCGAGCACTTCCAATATCGTCAACTATAAAGAGTACTTCCCCGACCAGCCGGCGGCGAAGGGACAGGCGACTCCGGCGGCCGGACAACCGGGCCAGAGAGCCGAGCAAACGCCTCCGACCCCGCCGGCCAAAGACCAGGCTCAGGCGGCCGGTCAGCGCGGCGCGGGAGGCCAACGCGGCGGACAGGGCGGACAGCCGGGGATGCAGCCCCAGCGGACGACCTTCCGTTTCAACTGGAGCTCGCCGATTTATCTCTCCCCGCACAATCCGCGGATCGTCTATTTCGGCGGCAATCACCTCTTCAAGTCTTTAGACCGGGGCGACCATTGGATGATTATCAGCCCCGACCTGACAACCAACGATAAGAGCAAGTACGCGCCCGAAAAGCCCACCGGCGGAATCACCCCCGACGTGACGGGCGCCGAGACCTACTGCACGATCATTACGATCTCCGAGTCGCCCCTGACTCCGGGGCTCCTTTGGGTCGGCATGGACGACGGAAACGTCCAGGTCACCCGCAACGGTGGCGCCTCCTGGACCAACGTCCGGCCCAACATCACGGGCGTTCCTGCAGGGACGTGGTGCAGCCGGGTCGAAGCCTCCCGCTTCGACGAAGGGACATGCTATGTGACCTTCGAAGGCCATCGGAACGACGATTTCCATCCTTATGTCTTCAAGACGACGGATTACGGAAAGACCTGGACGGCCATTGCCGCCGGCATTCCCGACAACC
>Ga0315274_10016707_pt1 | contig 10367 bp, 6 predicted proteins | sample YL17G02_20_MG_FD_203700 | JGI IMG/M metagenome (GOLD analysis project Ga0315274, IMG submission 203700) | Sediment microbial communities from Yellowstone Lake, YNP, Wyoming, USA - YL17G02_20 | ecosystem: Environmental > Aquatic > Freshwater > Lake > Sediment | place: USA: Wyoming | collected... | reverse complement strand
ATTCTGTCATCCGACAGATTGAGTCCCCATCTTGGGAGCAGCCGTTGCAGTGGTGCGCTGTCTACGGGAAGCCGCCCGTCTTGGGCGGGCTTGGCCTGGGGGCCAATTGCCTTACCTCGGATCCGCAGTTCCGCGACCCGGCGAATTACGACTATCGGCTCAGGCCTACCAGCCCCTGCCGCAGGAAGGCGTCGGACGGGGGCGACCTGGGCTGCCGCTGGACGCCCGAGATGGTCGAGCTCCTCGAAAAGGTCCTGGACCTGCGGAAGAAGGGGATCATCAAGTTCTGAACAACCCACACCCTGCGATCTCCCCGGCCTGCGGGCGCGAAGCGGGGCCGACGCGCCCCACCCACTGACTTCTCCCGTGTACCCGCGCCCCCCCCCCCGCCCACACTCTCCATAATCCTTGCTGTTCTGGCCAGCAAGAGGCTGGCATTCAGGCGGCACGCGCGTGAAGAACCGCGTGAACGCGGAACTACAGACGGGCCTCTGTCTTGTCGGCGGGGACGGGCGGCGGGCGAATTGGGTCCCCTTTGCGGGCTGCTCCCTCCCGCGGGGTTTGGAACCCGCGGGAGGGCGGCGCGCCCGCGCCGCTTGAATTCGGCCGGCCCAGGGTGTATTCTCCTCAAAGGATGGGCGGGAGCGGAGTCCACAGGCTGGAAAGGGATTGGCGGTGAGCAGCAGGACGCTTTCGGGGGCCGCGGTCTGGGTTGCGGTGGTGGTCGCGGGGTCGGGGTGCGCGATCCGGCTCGGGCCGAAGGCCGTAGAGCTGAAGCGGTCGGCGAACCCGCCCCTGATGCGGCTCGGCAAGGTGACGGAGGACTGCACCGGATCGTGGGCGCCGGTCGCGCGCGCCAACGCATGGGGACGACGCGAGCGTCTGACGAGTCTCCTGCGGCAGTCGGAAGCGGCCTCGCTGTTCACTAGCGACCCCGCCAGCCTGGTGATGGACATTCATCTCGTGTCGGACCACGAGGACGACGGGCCGCGCCTCCTCCTCCTCGGCACCATGAGCATCGCCACCCTCGGCATCGTCCCCCTGCCCTACCACTCCGAGTGGACCACGCGGTGCGAGGTCACCCTCAAGACCCCCGAGGGCACGCCCGTTGGCGAGCATCACCTTCAGGTGAAGGGGACGTACGACATCCTGGCCTTCCCGCTCACGATGTTCACGCTGGGGGCGGCTGGCCTCCGGGGGGCGCAGGATGGCGCGGAGGTCAGCCGGCGAATGGCCAGGAGCCTCGCCGCGGAGATCGTGAAGGCGGTGGACGCCGACCATGCCCGCCTGGCGACGTGGCGGGAGACGCGGGCCGCCATCGCGGAGCAGCAGCCGCTCAGCGTGCAGGTCGGCGAGGCGACCTACTGGGTGACGTTCAACATCGCCTCGGGCAAGGAGGGCGGGACGCCGCGGCGGCAGTACGTGCTGGAGATTCATCGGACGCGCCCGCAGGCAGGCGCCGCGCCGGTGCGGAGCCTCGTCGTGGGGCACGCGGCCGCCATGGGCGAGTCCCCCTGGCTCTGGCGCGACCCCAAGAGCGTCGTCTTCTACGCCGAGCGGCGCCTCTGGTATCCCGAATGGAGCGTGGACGGGCCGCACGCAAGGCTCACCGCCATCCAGTTCAAGGAGCGGCCGGTGCCGGCCAAGGAGCTCTTCCAGCCCGACTCGCTTCCCGAGCTGCCGCCGGCCGACTGGAACAGCCTCCTTGTCTCGTGGAAGAACAGCGAGCTGACGGGGCTTCTGCGGGATGCCTCGACGGGCGACCTGCGCGACTACGTGGACCGCATCGAGCAGATGATCCTCAAGGCCAGCGAGGCCGCGGAGAAGGAGAAGGACGAGGCGCAGCAGCTCACCATGAAGGGCGCCCCCGGCGCCGAGCTCCACGCGCAGCTCTCGCGCACGTACCACTCCCGCATCGAGGTCCTCAAGCCGATCCTCGCCGCGATCAAGACGGAGCTTGCCAACCGAGCCAAGTAGCCGTCGGCGCTCAGGCCCTCGTCAGGGCTATGGCCCCTGATTGTCGTGACCGGCTCTGGTCCCCTATCGTCCTCGTCGTCGTCCTTCGCTCGTCCCTACGCTTCCCCCACACCTCCGCTCGTCCCTACGCTCCTGCGTGGGGACGGGCTTCTCGGCCGCTCTGCGGCCACCAGAATCGACGCGGAGCGTCGGAAAGCCGCGTCCCGACGCGGAGCATCGGGACGAGGACAATACCTCCAACCGGAGCTCAGAGAACCGGTGGAGGCAGGGACAGAGCCAAAATCAAGCCCCGCCCCCGGCGTGGTCCTGGCCAAGTAGGGGCGAACCTTGTGTTCGCCCCATGAGGGGCGAATACGAGATTCGCCCCTACATGACGCGCCTTGTGGCTGACGGCATCGCCCCCTCCCCACCCCCGCAGTTGGGAGTGTGTCCCGTTCTGCTTCGAGTCCGCTCGCGGCCCCCCAAGACCGCCGAGACGGCGGCTTCGGCGCCCTTGGGCGCGTTGCGGGCTGGGTGGAGTGAACTCTCAGAGGACACTGCCACCATCCCTTCGACCCCCCACCTAAATCGAAACAAGGGGGGGATGGGGGGAACGCCCATAGTGGCCGGGGGTTCCAAGGGGCTGGCGGGCTTCGCGCCCCCCTTGCGGCCACAAGGATGGATCGGAAGCCGGAATGCCCCCGTCCGCGAAGTCGGGGAATTCTTCCCTCTCACCTTTCCCCTAATGGCCGTCCGGCGATCGCCAACTTGTGGCCGATACGGGCAGGCGTCCCGATGGGGAACCTCAAGGCGGCGAAAACCAGGGCCTCAAGGACGGCTTGACGTTTCTTTTGCGGTAGGGGCGAACCTTGTGTTCGCCCCATGAGGGGCGAATACGAGATTCGCCCCTACAGCACGAGGACGCCAGCGGCGGTCCCGCTTGAGGGCCGGACGTGGTGTAGCGGCAGCCTACGCTTTCATTCCGTACTTCTGAGTTTTACGCCGGTGAGGATCTCGAGCTCCTTTGAGGTTCCGCTGGCCGCCTCGTAAGCTCCCCAGACGCCATAGACGTCGAGGCCGATCTCCGTGGGGCCGGAGAGGTCCGACCATCGCGTCAGATCGAGCCCGGTGGTCCAGAAGGGCTGGCTGGCTTCGGCCGCCGCCCCGAGCACGTTCTTCCTGGCTTCCCACATTTCGCGGAGGGTCATCTGGCGCTCGCCCAGGAGACGCCGCCCGAGCGGGTCGAGCAACTCGCCGTAGAGGCGGCCATACTTCTCCACCACATGGTGGTCGCTGGTCACCGCGGCGTTCGCCGCTTCGCGCAGGTCCATGCGGCGCCAGTATTCGCGCGCGAAGTCGTGCAGGCCGTCCTGGACCCGCCCCAGCCAGTCCACGGGCATGCCGGGCGGCGGCGGGAGATAGAAGGTGAAGCGCCAGGGCTGCCGGCGGGCGGGGTCTTCGGGCATCACGGAGCCGTAGTTGCGGGTGGCGAAGGCATCGGTGTCGGCGGCCCGCCTGGCCTGGGCCTGGAGGAAGGCGGGGTCCATGCGCCCGCTCAGAAGCTGCGGCTCGGCGGTGGGCGCGGAGCTATAGCTGCCCGCGCGCAGGCGCGATTCCAGGCCTCGCCGGGCGCTCCGCTCCGGGCGGAGGTCCACCACGGAACTGTCCGCGAAGAGGTCCGGCTCCCCGGAGCCGCCGATCCCGAAGAACGGGGTCGGGTGGGCCGCCCCAACGGGGTCGAACACCCCTTCGAGGCGCTCGCTCATTTCGGCCTCGCGGCGGTCGAGGTCCTCCCGCAGCCAGTTGGCCCAGCGGATGCGTTCCTGGCGGAGCTGCTCCTGGCGCTGGCGCTCGCGCTCCCGCGCCAGGGCCTCCTGCCGCCGCCGCTCGGCCTCGAGGGCGGCGGCTTGCCGCTGCCCCTCGTGGATGCCATCGAGGAAGCGGTCGAGCAGCTTCTCGACGACCCTGCCGAGCGCCTCCCCTCCGCCGTAGCCTCCGCTGTAGCCTCCGCCATAGCCGCCCGACGAGGCGGTGCTACCCCGGTAGAGCCTGCAATGGGAATAGTGCCAGGGGGGGTAGGACGGGTGGCCGCAGAAGCTGCACCCGTAGCTGCACCCGGTCATGGCCAGGGCGGCGTCCGGGGCCATTGCGGCCACGACGGCCGCCGCGATCAGCGCGAGGAGCAGGCCGTGCGCGGTCGCGTTCCTATTCACGGCGGTTTTTCACCTCCTCGATTTGCTTGGCCAGCTCGTCGGCCAGCCTGGGGTCGAGCTCGACGGCGCGGTCGAGGTGCTGGATGGCGGAGCGGTAGCGCCGCAAGGCAAGGAAGGCCCGCCCGAGGGAGGCGTGGACTTCCGCGTCGCCGGGGGCCATCTGGAGGGCGCGCGCGAGGGCTTTGACGGCCTCGTCGTGCTTGCCCGCGCGCTGGAGCACGTAGCCGTGGGTGGCGTGGGTCCATGCCCAGGTCGGGGCCAGCTTCGCCGCCTTGGAGCAGTCGGCCAGGGCCTCGGCGTCCTTGCCCTGCTGCGAGAGGGCGCGGGCGCGCACGAGGAGCGCCATCGCGTCCTGGGGGTTCAGCTCCAGCGCCTTGTCGCAATCCCTGGCGGCCTCGGGGGCGCGCTTCTGCCCCAGGAGGAGGCGTGCCCTGAGCACGTAGGAGAGCGATGCCTTGGGGGCGAGGGCGACCGCCTTGGTGGCATCGGCGAGGGCGGCGTCGGGCCGCCCCTTGTCGTTGTGGAAGCTGGCGCGCTCGGCGTGGGAGCGCCAGTCGCTCGGATCCACCTCGATCGCCTTGTTGATCGCGGCGAGTGCCGCGTCGTCGTCCCCTTGTGCCTTGAGGGCGCGGCCGAGCAGGCGGTGCGCCTCGGGCTCCTTCGGGTGGAACTGGATGGCCTGGCGGGCGTGCTCGGCCATGGCGTCCCAGGCGCCGCGGGCCTCGTCGAGCCGGGCGAGGAGGAGTGGAGCGCGGGGGTCGCGCGAGCCAAGGGAGAGAGCGACCTGGGCGTCCTCGGAGGCGAGCGCGGCATCGCCAAGCCTCTCGCGGGCGATGGCGCGGTGGAGATAGGCTTCAGCGAGACGCGGCCGCAACTGGATGGCGCGGGAGAGGTCCTCGACAGCTCCCTGGAGGTTGGAGCCCTCTGCGCGGAGGCGCCCGCGCTGCACGAGGGCCTCGGCGAGCTCGGGGCTGGCTTCGATGGCAGACGTGAAGTCGCGGAGGGCGTCGGCCGTGGCTCCCTTGCTCGCGAGCGCCTGGCCGCGGTTGAGATAGGCCAGGGCGCTCTTCGGCTCGGCCTTCAGCACCTGGCTGAAGGACTCGGCCGCCTTGTCCCATTCGCCCCGCTCGCGGCGGGCGATGCCCTGGAGGAGCAGGGCTTCGAGGAGGTCCGGCCGCGCGCCCGCGGCCGCCTCGGCATCCTTGAGGACGCCCTCCCAGTCCCCTCGGAAGGCGTGGGTCCAGGCGCGCTCGAGGAGACTCCCTGGTGTGCCCTTGTCAGCCTCGACGGCTCGGTTGGCGTCGGCGAGAGCCAGTTCGGGCTGGCCCAACAGGCGGCGTGCTCGTGCCCGAAGGACCAGCAGCTCGGCGCTTTGGGGCGCTGTGGCGAGGCCGTCGGTCGCGTCGGCCACCACCTCCGCCCAACGCCCCTGGCCCGCGAGGAGCTCCGCCCTCGCGAGACGCGGGTCGGGGCTGAACGGCTCCAGGCGGATGGCCTCCGAGGCGTCGGAGAGCGCGCCCACGGGATCCGCGATCTGCACGCGGAGCCGGGCGCGCGCCAGCCAGAGGTCGGCCCGCTTCGGGTCTGCCTTGAGCTGCTCGGTGAGCTCGGCGAGCTTCTTCTCCGCCGCCGCGTAGGCCGCAGGGGCAGCGGGGGCTTCCGCCGCGTGCAGGGAATGGCCCGACATCAGGATCAGGAGTGCAACGCTCCCGCGCACAAGAGCGGTTGGCATGTCGAGCACGGTCCTACCCATCCGTGGTTCCAGCCTCCCTTCGCGCCCTCGGGAAGCCCGACGCAGGCGACCAGAGGAAGTATAGCCCAGGCGCTCCCAATTGCAAGGCAAGTCACGGCCGAGTGTAGCCCGGCCGCCGGAACGCGGTCGCGGCGCGGAAGAGGGCCACGGCGTTGGCGGGAGGCACGTCGGGCTTGATGTGGTGGTCGGGGCCGCAGATGTAGCCGCCGCCCACAACGCCCGTAGTGAGACGACGGAGGTCCTGCGCTTTGGCGGCAGCCGCGTGGGGTTCGCGGGCGTGGCGATCCCCGCCGACGGCGACGACGCCTTCGGCGTCATCCAGAAGGGCAAGCTGACCGCTCTCCAACCTGCGAAGCAGCATGAGGGGCCTATAGCGTCCAGCCCTTCCGGTACTCGCGGTGGACGTAGCGGTTGGCCTCGGGGACGTTGGCGCATTTCATGTTCGGGACGTCCCAGACGATCTTCTCCTTGACGCGGAGGGCGAGGTTGCCGGCGAGGACGATCTCGGTGAGGGGGCCGGCGAAGTCGGGGAAGTTGGCTCCGCAGGGCTCGCCGCCCTTGCAGGCGCGCGTGAACTCCGTGTAGATGTCGGGCGCTCGGGGGAGGGTCTTGGGCGGGAGGCCCGGCTGCATCTCCTTCATCTTGGTCTCGGGGATGATGCGGCCGTGGAAGAGCGTGGCCTTGTCGCCGACGAGGATCTGGCCGTTGTCGCCCAGCTCGCGTTCCTTCTCGAGGCCCTTGGGCCGTTCGGGCAGCTTGCCGCCGTCGTACCAGACGAGCTTCACGGGCGGCATGCCTGCCCCGAGCGAAGTCGAGGGGTCGCCGCGGGCGGGGAACTGGTAGGTGAGGATGGACCACTTGGGGAAAGTCTCGCCGTTGTGGCCGGCGTGCTGCGCCTCGATCTCGACGGTCTGGGCCTGGCCGAGGCGCAAGGCCCAGAAGACGCCGTCGAAGGCGTGGCACGCGATGTCGCCGAGCGCGCCCGTGCCGAAGTCCCACCAGCCGCGCCAGTCAGCCGGGTGGTAGCAGGGGTGATAGGGCCGCTCGGGCGCCGGGCCGAGCCAGAGATTCCAGTCGAGGCTCGCCGGGACCTCGGCCTTTTCCTTGGGCCGGCCGACGTCGAGGCCCTGGGGCCACAGCGGCCTGTTGGTCCAGATATGGACCTCTCGGACGGGGCCGAGGACGCCGCCCCAGACCCATTCGCAGAGGATGCGCTGGTGCTCGCCGCAGTGGCCCTGGATGCCCATGACGGTAGCGACCTTGTGCTTCCTGGCCGCCTCCGCGAGCGCGCGGGCCTCGTGGACGGAATGGGTCAGCGGCTTCTGGGTGTAGCAGTGCTTGCCCATCTTGACGGCCATCATGGAGGCCACCGCGTGGGTGTGGTCGGCCGTCGAGACGGTCACCGCGTCGATCTGCTTGTCCATCTCACGGAGCATGACGCGGAAGTCCTTGAACTTCCTGGCATTCGGGAGCTTCTTGAAGGTCTCGGCCGCGCGCTTCTCGTCAACGTCGCAGAGCGCGACGAGGTTCTCGCCCGCCAGGCCGTTGACGTCGTCGGCGCCCTTTCCGCCGGCGCCGATGGCGGCGACGTGGAGCTTGTCGCTCGGCGGCTTGTGTCCCTCGCCGCCAACGACGTGGCGCGGCACGACAAGGAAGGTCAGCCCCGTGGCCGCCGTGCCGAGGAAGGCGCGGCGAGAGAGGTCCGCTTGGTTTCCCACTGTTGGCCTCCAGGAAGTGTAGGGGCGAATCTCGCATTCGCCCTCATGGGGCGAACACAAGGTTCGCCCCTACCATCGTCCGACGACGGGGACGAGGACGGTCAGGAGGGGAAGAATTCCTCGTAGAGGGCTCGGACGGCGCGGTGGTTGTCCTCGGCCTTGACGCCGAACATCATGGAGACCTCGGAGGAGCCCTGGTTGATCATCTCGATGTTGACGCCGGCCTTCGCGAAGGCGGCGGTGATCCGCGCGGCGATGCCGACGATGTGGCGCATTCCCTCGCCGACGATCATGACGAGCGCCAGGCCGCGCTCGACGCTGACGTCGTCCACCGCCAGCTCCCTGCGGATGCGCTCGACGACGCGCGCCTCCTTCGCCGCGTCGAAGTGCTTCTCGCGCAGGATCACCGAGATGTCGTCGATGCCCGAGGGCGTGTGCTCGTAGGAGAGGCCCTCTTCTTCGAGGATCTGGAGCAGGCGGCGGCCGAAGCCGATCATGCGGTTCATCAGGTACTTGCTCACGAAGATGGAGCAGAAGCCGCTGTCGCTGGCGATGCCGATGACCGGACCGGCAGACTGCGTCCGCTCGACCACGAGCCGCGTGCCGGGCGCCGACGGGTTGTTCGTGTTCCTGATGCACACGGGGATGCCGGCGCGGTAGGCGGGCTCGAGGGCCTCCTCGTGGAAGACGCTGAAGCCGGCGTAGGCCAGCTCGCGCATCTCGCGGTAGGTGATCTCGGCGATGGGCCGCGGCTTCCCGATGATGCTCGGGCTGGCCGAGAAGACGGAATCCACGTCGGTGAAGTTCTCGTAGAGGTCGGCCCTCACGCCCGCGGCCAGCACCGACCCCGTGATGTCGGAGCCGCCGCGCGGGAAGGTCACCACGTCGCCCTTCGGCGAGTAGCCGAAGAAGCCGGGGAAGACGGTGACGCCCGGCCGGCCGCGGAGCGAGCGGAGGTTCTCGTAGGACTCTGGGAGCACCCGCGCATTGCCGAACTCGTCGCTGAGGACGAGCCCGGCCTCCTTGGGGCTGACGTAGTGGGCGTCGAGGCCGAGGGTGCGGAGGTAGTCGGCGAAGAGCTTCGCGCAGTTGTCCTCGCCTGCGGCCTTCAGCGTGTCGATGAACTTCTCGCGGGGGAGCTGCGTGGCAAGGCGAGCCCGAAGGTCGGCCTCGACGGTCCTGGCGACGGCGTCGGAGAGCCCGAGGCCGCGGGCGATGTCGGCGTAGCGCTCCACGATGGCGCGCACCTCGCCCTCGGCCGAGCCGGCGGCGAGGAAGCGCTCGGCGCAGGCGATCAGCAGGTCCGTCACCTTGATGTCGCTCTTGTGGCGCTTGCCGGGCGCGGAGACGACGATGAGCCGCCGATCGGGATCGGAGGCAACGATGGCGCCGACCTTGCGAACCTGCTCGGCAGAGGCCAGCGAGCTGCCGCCGAATTTGGCCACCTTCATGCGAACGCGAAGCTCCACAAGACGAAGGGGAACTGCCCAAGCCAGACAGTCACGAACCTCCCTATTATAGGCACAAGCGGCCGCGATACAAGTCGCAATGGGGGTTGAGCATGGCCCCCAGTCATGGTGATTCTGAGCACGCCCGCGCAACCTCCGGCCCTGCGGGACGTGCAGAGCGGCCCTTCCCACCGCACTGCTGAAGGCCGGCGTTTGGGCGGCACGCACGGGCATCACGGGCGACAGCCTTTCGGAGTGCGGCGCGGCAGCGCCGCTTTGGGTTGGCCCCGCCAAACCCCTCATTCTATGGGGCAGCCTCGATGACTGCACCAGCCCCCGATGGGGTGGGGCCACACCTATTGTTTGTGTTTGTCTCAACGCCAGGAGGAAGTCGGGACGGGGAGATAAATGCAAAAAATAGGTGTGGCCCCACCCCCACCACGAGGTCCCCTTCGCCCTGGTGATGGAGCGCGCCCCGAAGGGAAGCTTCGACCCTGAGCTTCGAGAGCCCCCCGACGCAGGGGCCACAGAACTTTCAAGACCAGCCCCCAACGTCACGCTGGCCAGGTAGGTCTGCCGCGATTCCACCACGGCGTGGTGGGTGACGGCTTCGCCCCCTCCCCACCCCCGCCGTTGGGCGCCTGCCCCGTCTTGCTTCGGGTCCGCCCGCGGCCCCCCAAGACCGCCGCGACGGCGGCTTCGGCGCCCTTGGGCGCGTTGCGGGCTGGGCTGAGTGAACGCTCAGGGGACACCCCAGCTATGCTCAGACCACAGACCGAAATCGAAGCAAGGGAGGGCGGGGCGGTGCCGCTCGCCGGCGAGCGGCGCCCCGCAATGGCCGGGGATTCCAAAGGGCTGGCGGCCCCCGCCCCCTTTGCGACCGCAAGGACGGATCGGAAAGCGGGATGCCCCCGTGCCCAAGGTCGGAGAGCTCTCCCCCCTCAACCTTTCCCCTAAAGGCAATCCGGCGATCGTCAACTTGCGGCGGACACGGGGAGGTGTCCCGGCCCCGTCCGCGAGACGCCCGGAGCCGGAACCAGAGGGGGCCGACACACTACAGGTGGTAGGTCGAGCAGCAGGTGGCAAGTTCGGTGCCAAACCTAAAGAAAATCGCCCAACCGAGGCCGGCCGCAGCCGCCGACGCGGATTAGCAAATGTGGGGTATGCACCTGACTCCAGTAGCGACCAGGACATCGGGAGTCTTTTCTCGGAAGAAAAGACTCCCGATGTCTTCGAGGGGCACAAGGCGGTCATCCCGAGCCCGTTCGGCTGCGCCGAA
>Ga0315274_10016705_pt1 | contig 10368 bp, 7 predicted proteins | sample YL17G02_20_MG_FD_203700 | JGI IMG/M metagenome (GOLD analysis project Ga0315274, IMG submission 203700) | Sediment microbial communities from Yellowstone Lake, YNP, Wyoming, USA - YL17G02_20 | ecosystem: Environmental > Aquatic > Freshwater > Lake > Sediment | place: USA: Wyoming | collected... | reverse complement strand
CTCCTGGTGCTCGTGGGCGGCGGGGTTTATCTCGGCAGGTCCTGTTCTCCCCAGCCGGATGTGGAGCCCTACGGGTACTACGATCAGCACGTGATGCTCTCGGTCCAGGACCCGCTCGCGGACCGGGCCGCGGCAGGGCTGATGATCACTGAGAATCAAGCGCGGACAGGCGAAAAGAAGTAGCCGTGAGAAAACCCCTGGTTCTTATGATTTTGCTTCTTACGGGCGCGGTCACCCACATTTGGGCCGCTCCGCCCGGGGGCTCGGCCTCGGATTTGGTCAGGGCAGCCATCCGAAAGGAAGGACGGATCGATTTGAGCGGAACCTCGGAGACCGTCCTCTTCACACCCCAGGGGCAGGTCAAGGCTCAGACCAGGGTCTTCTGGAGCTCTCAGGGGATGATCCGGACGGAATACCTGACGGGTCCGGCCGCTGGACGGGTGCTGGTCACCCGTCCCCTGGATGCCTGGGAGTATCGGCCGGGCGAAAAGAAGGTCTACCTTACCCTCTTCGGTGCGGCTGCTGACCTTGAAAAAGATTGGGAGATGATCGCGGCCAACCATGCCTTTGAGGACCAGGGGACGGAGAGGATCGCTGGACGGGAGACGCGGATCGTGAACATACGGAGCAAGTACCCCGGTCGCCCCTCGCGCAAGCTCTGGATCGAGCCTCAGATGGGGGTCATCTTGAAGTCGGAGTTCCGCGATGCCTCCAACGCCCTCGCATCCGCCACGGCCTTTACGAGCATCGACTTTAACGGAAAAGCAAACCCGGGCCTGTTTTCGCCGCCCTCAGGGATCCCCGTCGTTTCCACTGAGGGCGGTCAACAGCCGGTCTCGGTGGAGGAGCTTGCCAAGCTTGTGGGGTTCCCGCTGGTGTATCCCCGGAGCCTTCCGGAAGGTTTTCGCTTTCAGGGGGTTTACCCCTACCGTTGCCGGCGGGGTGCTTATTCCGCCCAGCTCCGCTACACGGATGGATTGACCAGTTTCTCTGTCTTCGAACGCTGGCGGGTCTGCCCGAAGTGCGGGGAGGAGGTGGAGTCGGGGTTTCCCTGGAGAAGGGGGAAGAGGAAGGTTGCTCCGGAGAGTTGTGAATTGCTGGCCGGCCCGGCCGGTAAGACCGTAAAAGTGGATAAGGATAAGCTCAGCTTCGTGGTGGTGGGAGACCTCGCCCGGGAAGAGCTGTCTAGGGTCGCGGAGGGGCTCAAGTGACTATTTCAGGGAACCCACCCGGCTCGGATGCGTCTTTAGGGATAGAAGGGCAAGTGACCCTGAAACCCCAAAGACGAAAGAAAGGAGTAAGAGAAATGAAAAAGGTGTGGAGCATCGCCGTTGTGAGCCTGTTCTTGGTGGGCCTGGCGGGTCCCCTCGCCCTGGCTGGCGATACAGAGCAGGAGCGGGAACGTCTGCGTGTGCGGACCCAGGATCAGACCCAGACTCAGACCCGCGAACAAGAACGGCTTCGGTCCCAGGATAAGGACCAAGTCCAGAACCGGGAGCAGATCCGGAACGAGGAGCAGGTCCGGACCCGGAGCGGGCAGGATGCGACTTCGGACGCCGCAACCGATGGGAAGACCTACGCCTATGCGCACCAATGGAGATACCAGAACTACGTGGACGCGGACGGCGACGGGATCTGCGACCGCTACCAGTATCGGAATGCCTATAACTACCGCTACTGGCGGGGCAACCGCTACCAGGCTCCCGGAGACCCGACCAATCCCGGCGGGCCGGTGATGCGCGGCCGGAACTTCGTGGACGCCAACGGCGACGGGGTCTGCGACCGCTACCAGAGCGGCGGCTCCGGCGGCGGAACCGGAGGAGACTATCGAACCGGGAGAGGCCGCGGTCAGTAAGAGCCATCTCAGGGAGAGAGGGGAGACCTGCCAATGCAGGCCTCCCCGTCTGCCCTTACCTTTGACTATTCATCATTATGGAGAAGGGGTGAACATGAATCCTGTGCGCCTGATTTCCAAGGCTCGGCATACCGGGCTGGTCTTTTTCCTTTTGCTTCTCGCCCAGTCGTCTCCGGTCTCGGCCGTGCAGGTCAGCGGGGACATCGGCGCCTCCGGGGAATTCGACTCCAACGTCTTCAAAGACTATTATGCCGGGGAGGATTGGGTCGAGCGGGCCGCCCTGACCTTGGGGTTGAGCGAGGAATCCCGGGACACTCTGCCCGTGATCAACGATCTCTACTACCTGGGTGAGCTGGCTTGGTTCAACCGCCTTACCGAGATGAGTTACCACCGGCACAGCCTGAACGCCGTTCACGACCATCCGTTCGGAGACGGACAAAACTTCAGGCTCAAAGCCTCGCTGGCTGCGCTGGCCAATCGCGAGATTTACCAAGCCTACGACCACCTTTCCCCCTCGGCCGGGGCCGGCCTCGCGCTCTGGCCCGGGGGCTGGTTCAAGGTCGATCTTTCAGGGATGGGCGGGATGACCCGCTATCCGAACTACACCCTCTACAACCAGGTCTTTGACGGGCTCGGGCTGGAGGTGTCCCGGTTCTTCCAGTCGGCTCAGGCTACAATCATCCTGGGGGGCTCGGCGAACCAGTACTTTCTGACCTCCCAGCCTTCGGGGAGCCGTTTCGATGAGGTCGCGGCCCGGGTCCGGCTGGCCAAATCCCTCGGGCCGTCGTTCGGTCTTCACGGGGAATATTCCTACGTTGCGGGTTCGGCGGCGACCCCCTTGGACACCCTGAACGGAGCGGGCCGCATCATCACCCCGGCCCTGGGGAACAACAGCTTCTTCACCGACTTCTTCTTGGACCGGCGGATGAGCCGGTTTTCCGGAGGGTTCAAGGTCCGTCCCCCGGATGGGAATTTTGTCATTTCAGTTGCGCCCTCCTTCCGATCGGTGACCTACCTCGGCAGGCCGGCCACGGACACCCTGGGCGTGGCGCTCACACCGCTCTCCGACCGCAAGGATGACATCACGGAGGTGGCCGTTGGCGGTACGAAGTCGTTCGGGGTGAACCAACCCTTTCGGCTGGAGATCCGATATCTATTCCAGAAGAGCAGCTCCAACGACCAGAGCTACGACTACGACAAGCATTCCTTTCAGGCCGGATTCGGTTACGAATTTTAGGCCGTACGTAGCGGGTCTTCCTAAAAAAGGGTAGGTTTTTAATCGCTGGCAGCCGTGGCCCCGGAGACGGGGTTGCGGTGGGTTGCATGAACCCGGCGTGCAGCTCAGCCAGCGTTTTTATTTGATCTCGTTTCCGTCCTCCGCTTTCATCCCGCGTGTTTCTTCCATCTAAACCACGATCTCCGCCTGCGCGTAGCCTGACCTGCCGCCGTCGGGTCTGACGACACGGCCTTTGACGGCCACTCTCGTTCCCGCAGGAATTCCCGAGAGGACATGAAGCCCCGTGGTGCCGTCGGCGTAGACGAGGTGCCGGAAGCCGGAGGGGTAGGCTTTGCGGGAGGCTTTTCCCTGGTTGTGCCAGAGGTCAATCAGGGTCCCAGTTGGCAGAGCCTCCCAGCGGATTCTGACGACTCCCGGGCTTGGGTTTCTCAAGCGGAACCTCTCCGGGGGATTGGGCTGGGGGATGGCCGGGGGCTGGATGGCCAGGGTTAATCCTGCATCCGCTAACACCTGGTTCACGGACACGTAGGCGTTGTACCCGGACCAGTGGCTCTCCCGGCCTAACGTGGCGTCCGTGGGTTTTAAGAGCTTGGCGTAGGCTTCCCACTGGGCTCTCTCCGTATCCGTGATCCCGCCCCAGGCCCGGGTGACCTTGGGGGTGGTCTTCCAGATTTGCTCATTCCTCTGGGTCCTGGGCTGACTGGGCATCATGAACGTCCTCATGCAGTTGATCCCTCTCCAGACCGTGAAAACGAAGCCGTCGGCTATCCTGCCCCTCAAGTCTATGCTGTGCAGGGGCGCTCTTACCTTTGCCATCTTCTACTCCTTTATCATTTAGGAACTGGTTGTTTCTTTGCTCTTTGGTTTTCCGTTGAACGGACCAACCGGCTGACCGAATAACCTCCCTTACTGTCCAACCGTCGAACCGTCTAACCGTCCAACCTCATGGGTTGTCTTACGGCCATTATTATACACGTGTTTACTATTCCTTTGTCAAGTACCTCAGTGCCTGAATAATTAGTGTGAAATCGGCGGGAATACGGCGGGAAATCGGCGGGAACACGGCGAGAACACGGCGGGAATACGGCGAGAAGTTGGCGGGAACACGGCGGGAACTTGGTGGGAATATGGCGGGAAGTCTTCCTACAATGGGTTTGTGGCCATCCATTCAAGCGGGCACAAAAATAGCCTCACCATGGGTTGGTGAGGCGTGGAACTTGAAGTAAAACGGGAACTTATCTCTTCTCTTGTGTCTCCAGGAACTGTCTGGTCAGGCGAATCAGGATCTCCCTCTGGTTCAAACCCGGTTCATCCAGCACGGCCTCCAGCAGGTGGTTCAGAACCTTGCCGACGAGGGGGCCGGGGGTTAGCCCAAACTCCTGCATCACATCTTTCCCGTCAATGGCCAAATCCCGGGTGGAGAGTGGGGGCTTTTTGGCCATTTCCTCCCGGATGATCTTTTCGAATTCGTCCACATCCTTGGACGAGCCGCCTTTGCCCTGGGCCACGATGTCCGCCCGCCGGAGGTCCAGCAGGGTGAAGATCTGGTCCTCGCCCACTTTGCGGATGAGGCGCCGGAGCCCCCTCTCGGTCTCCGGGGCCTGGAACATGTGCACGGAGACGAGTCGCGTGACCTTATCGATGACTTCATTGGAATACTTGAGCCGGGACAGGGCCCCTTCGGTTATCTCGGCTCCCATCTTATCATGTCCGTAGAAGGTCGCGCCCCCGTCGTACACCTCCCGGGTCCGGGGCTTGGCGACATCGTGGAACAGCGCGGCCAGGCGGGGAATGAGGGCCTTGGGTGAGGCGTCCACGGTCAGGAGGGTGTGCTTGAAAACGTCGTGGGCGTGGTATCCCCCGGGCTGGTCGCATCCCACGCCTTCCTCCAATTCGGGGAGCGCCTCCTTCATCAGTCCGCTTCTCTGCATCAGGAATAGCCCGATGGAGGGCTTGTCCGCCTTGGTGAGGAGTTTGGCGAGCTCCTCCTGAATCCTCTCCAGAGACACCGTGGCGATGAGCCGGGCGTGCTGTCTCATGGCCTGGAAGGTTTCCTCCTCGATGGCGAACTCGAACCGCGCCGCAAACTGCACCGCCCGGAGCATCCGCAGCGGGTCCTCCTCAAAAGCCCTTGGGTTCACCAGACGGATCAGACTTTCCTTGAGGTCCTCACGCCCGTGAAAAGGATCGATCAACACCGTCTCTTGAACCTTGAGCTTGGGCCCTTCGGCTGTCTTTTCGTCCAGCGGATAGGCCATGGCGTTGATCGTGAAATCCCTGCGCCCGAGGTCGACCTCCACCGGGAGGTCGGGGTCATGGTCCACGGAGAAATCCTTGTGCCCAACACCCGTGGAGGCCTCTTTGCGGGGAAGTGAAATATCAAGGGTGCCGGGTTGAGGGATGAGGTCTGAGGGGTGCGGGGTGAATTTGAGGACGCCGAAGGAGCGGCCCACCAGGTCCACCCTACCGAACGGCTCAAGGGTTCGAGTCAAGTCCTCCAAAGGGATGCCGGTCACTAAGAGGTCGGCATCCTTGGGCTCGAGGTCGGGGTGGATGAGCCGGTCCCGCAGGCTCCCGCCTACGAGATAGAGTTTTCCCTTGGCGAGGATAGCCTTTAGAAGGTCACCTGAAAGCCCTGCGATCAACGCTTTCCTTTATCTTGAAGACCTATGAGCAGTTCCCTGGCACAGGAGCCGAGCATGCCGAGGTGGTAACCCCCTTCCTGAACCAGAAGTGTGGGGAGGCCGAGGGATTGAAGTCTGTGCCCTATCCTCCGGAAGTCCTGCGAGACGAGGCCGAACCCTCCCTGGGGGTCGCTCCGATGGATGTCATACCCGATGGAGACAACCAGGAACCGGGGATGGAAGGCGCGGATCGCGGACAGGGCCATCTCCAGGGCTTTGAAATAGAGCTTCCCCGACGCTTTCAGGGGAAGGGGCAGGTTGACCAGGTTCGGGGCGGTGATCTCGGTGTAGGCCTCCCCGGGATACTCCACCGGGGTCTCGGCATGGATCGAGGCGACCAGGACGTCTTTTCTCCATTTAAAGATGTCCTGGGTCCCGTTGCCCATGTGGTAATCCAGGTCCAGGATAGCGGTCCTGCCTTTTTCCGCCAGGAACTTGGCCGCAGAAGCCGCGTTGTTGAAATAGCAGTATCCGCCGTAGAAGTTCCTGCCGGCGTGATGTCCCGGAGGCCGGGTGAGGGCATAGCTCGTCTCCCCGGTCTTAGCCACATGCTCCGCAGCCCGGACCGCGCAGGTAACCGAGGCCAGGGCCGCGCGGTAAGTCCCGAGCAGGATCTCCCCCCAGGCATCGATCGCCCCTTTGCCGATGCCCTTCCTGATGTCTGCAATCATCCAGGGCAAGTGAACCCTCCGGGCATCGGCAAGACGCCCCGGCCCGGTCTCGGCGATCCGCACAAAGGGCAGCCTCTTAATCCCCGCAAGGACGGCCTGCACCCTCTCCGGAACCTCGTAGGCCCTGGTGCGATGGCCCTTCCCGTCGTCCTCGGTCTTGGGCCGGTGCAGGGTATGGATTTTCGGGTAAAAAACTCTCATCTCAGGGCAGATCCTTGCAAGAACTTAGCGACTCGTAGAGTTTGGCTCTTTCCAGGTCCGGGGCCAGGGCCCAGAACATCAGGAACTCCTTGCTCTCCTCGGGCCAGAGGTCCACCGGAGCATAGCATCCCTGGAACGTGCCATGGCTACCGGCATCCACGGCGACATGCTCAACTTTGGGGGAAGTGGTGACCAGGACGAGTGCCCGCCCCGTCCTCGGGCTCTGGGAGGCGGACCAGTCCTCGCAGAGATGCCACGCCCCGGTCTCCCCCCTGGGCCGGATTCCTCTTTTGGGGTTGTAGTGCAGCATGGCCTGCTTCCGGCTCCCATCCACGTCGGGAAAACCCTCCAAGGCGAAATAGGCGTGGATGCCGCCCGAGGCGAGATTCCTGAGCCGCATGAACGTGGCCAGAAGGGAGGCTCCCGGCAGGGACAGGTGGTCCATTTCCAAGACCAGGCCCTGGTAATCCTTATGCTTAGGGGATGTGCTGAGACGCACGCCCTTCCAGAGATGCCCGGCCTTCCCTTTCCGCTCCACGGGCTCGGCCTGCCACTCCTCCTTGTGAAGGGGCATGCGGTTCATGTCCCCCTTGAGCGAGAGCAGGGGCTCCAGGCCTCCGTAGAAGGGGTTCCGCCAGGAGAACATGCCGGGCTCTGGAAAGGCCGTATGTAGGTGATTTACCTCCCCCTCCATCCAGGCAAACAGGGTCCCGCAGTACCCCGGGGCCATCAGGAACTGGAACCGTCCGTTGTCCATCCTCCAGACCTTATGCCCCTTCATATCCTCCTCCCGGACGCTCAACGCGGTTCCGGGCTTTAGAGCAATTATACTGAAATCCCTCTCCCTTATTCCAGAGGGTGTTTCAAACGCCAGGCTTCCCCTGCTGATCTCAGGAGGTGAAGAGGGGGAAGTGAAAGAGAGGTCTTTCGTGAACGGCTTCCCGATATCGGTCTCGCCTACTTTGGTTTCATGGGGAGAGACGGAATAGCCGTCCGGGACAACGATGCGAAGCGTGCCGGAAACGACCCTCCGGCGGAGGTTGCGGATGGTCAGCTCAGCCTTTAAGTCTTTTTCAGATACGATCAAAGGCTGGGGTTCCAGCTCCAACCGAACGACCGGGCCGGGCTCCAAGGGCTGAAGCCTGGCAGGGTCGTTCCCGGTGAAGGCTTGATGGTAATGTTTTCGGACGCTCTCCCAGGTTCCCTCGCCAACGTACACGAGCAGGGACTCGGTCTGGGCGTTCCCCTGGGCCGGAATTCTGAGGGAGTGATAGATCATCGGGTACTCCAGCCGATTCGCCCCGGGCCAGATACCCCCGGTGGTCCACCCCTTCCCCTCCTGGGCCCACCAGGGCTCAAGGTAATCCTCCCCGCGGTCCGGCAGGTCTTTCTGCCGTCCCGGGAACTCCCCATCCACATGAGGCTCGAGGACGAACCCCGCTTTCAGCGGGGCCGCGAAGTCGTATGGCTCCTGATGCGCCACCTGAGCCACCAATGCGTTCAGCTCCAGAGGATGAGTCGTGGCATTGCTCACCCGCAGGACGACTTCCAACAGCTCTCCGGAGAGCAGCGTGATATCCTGCTCGAAGGTGACCCCGGGCCGGAGGCCGCTCTCGGCTGAGAGCACAGCTTTCGGCAAAGGATGCTCGTGAAGAGAACAGACCTTGAACGTCTTATCCTGGAACTCGTTAGGCCAGAGGGGCGGCGTGAGGTTCGCGAACCCCACATAGGCCAGGTCCAGGTCCCTGGACTTGTGCCTGACGACGAGGTTTGCACCCTTGAGATCCCCGACCACCCTCAGGGCGGAGTTCTCCAGCACGACCTCCTTCTCGTCAGAGCGGGCCAGGGTGGTCTCCGGGACGAGGACCGCGACAGACAGGTCCTTGGGCTTGGCTGAGATGGTCTCGTTCCCGATCTTCACTTTGGAAATGATCCTCAAGGAATGGAAACCCGGTTCCCGGCCGCGGAGCTCGAGCACGCAGCCCGCGCGACCCTTGGCCGGAACCGTGATGTCCTGAGGCGAAGAAAGAAGCTCCACTCCCGAAGGGGGCAGGATCACGAGGGAAGCTGTGGCATCGGAATCCAAACGGCTTTGAAGCCCAAGGGCCACCTTGGTCGTGAGCCCTTTTCCCACGGACACGTGCTTGGGCAGCCAGGTCGTCTCCACGGGCTGTTTGGGCCTGAAGCCGCAGGCCAGGCGGACGGGAACGTCGTTCACCACGACCGTTGCCCGGACGGCCCAGGAGGGCAGATCGTCCCTGGGGGGGCTGATATCGGGCTTCAACCGGAGAGTTGCCTCCACCGTCTCCTCGTTGGACACGGAGAGAGAGGCTTCCTTGTGGAATTCCTCGTCTCCGTCCGCGGTGAGCGAGAGGGCCAGCTTGAGGGGCGTTGTGGCCCGGTTCACGACCTTGAAGGTGACTGTGTGTGGCAGGCCGACCACAGGCTCGGGATCGGGAAGAGAGCATGACAGTGAGAACTCTGGGTTCTCAATAGCGCAGATTTCCCTGGCATCATGATTCACAGAAACCTTGAGCCAGTCTCCGGCTTCCTCCCATTCATAGCGGAAGACCTTGGCCTTGCCCAGGAACTGTTCATCAGGCTCCAGCTTGAGCTCACGTTTGAACGTCCTGTACCAGTCGTGCCTGTCGAAATAGGCCTTGGCGATGGGATTCTTGAAGATCTTGGGCAGATAGTTGACCATGTGCACCGTGGTCTCCGGGACCCAGAAGAAGCCGGTCTTCTTGTAGAGCGGAACCGCGGGCAGATTGGCCGACCAGGTGTGCAGATCCAGCCGCTCGTAGCCCATTTCCGAGACCCGACAGAGGGCCTCCAGAAGCAGGCGCTTCCCCAGCCCCTGCTTGTGCCGGGAAGGGGAGACGTTCACGACCGCCACATAGGCTGCGTTCTTCTCCTTGGGAACCGAGCAGATCCAGCACAGCCCGGGCACTTCCCCCTCTCCGGCCGCCACCAGGGTGAAGATTCGGCCGAACTCGCGCTGCTCCCGGAGCACCCGCTCCGCGGTGTAGGGGATGCCGTCGTTGAAGCCTGGCGGCCAGACCGGCATGCTCTCCTGCCACATCCGGGCCAGTGCCGGGGCGTCCTCCTCGCGGAACTCGCGGATTTTTATCTCATCAGCCATAATGCCCTCACAGAGGTATTATAATTTCAGCCACAGCCTATTAATAAACGCCCCCCAGAAATTGAAACAAGGCCCTCCAGAGTCGTTTCAGGGGGGAAGGTAGGGAGATGGGTCATCTTCCTTCCCGATCGGCCCTCCTGGCCCTTTTCCCCTACCCCGAAGGGGTAGGGGAAAAGCCCCGAATTTCGCATTATCAACCCCATACCAACCCGGAATCAACCCGGTATGCTCCAGCCTTATTCGAGCATTGGGGAAACCCCTGCATAGCACCCCCGTAGGGGCTCCCCCCTACGCAGCGATGTAGTTCAGCGAGGGACGGCTGACTTGACCGTCCGGGGTGATCACGCGGGAGGAGAAGGTGTAGCGCTTTCCGGGACGGACCGGGGAATAAAGGTGCTCCCCCTTCAACAGGGGAACCACGGCCAGGGTGGTGAACAGGCTCTCCCAGGCCCGGGACCAGGCCGGGGTCACGGCCAGACAGAGCTCCAGCTTCAGGGAAGCCTCGGGCTCACCCTTCTTAGCTTTCGGGGCCACCACCCCGGACTCCTCCGGGTCCCAGCGGATCAGCACCCCCTTCC
>Ga0315274_10016701_pt1 | contig 10369 bp, 10 predicted proteins | sample YL17G02_20_MG_FD_203700 | JGI IMG/M metagenome (GOLD analysis project Ga0315274, IMG submission 203700) | Sediment microbial communities from Yellowstone Lake, YNP, Wyoming, USA - YL17G02_20 | ecosystem: Environmental > Aquatic > Freshwater > Lake > Sediment | place: USA: Wyoming | collected... | reverse complement strand
GTTCTTTCGTAAAAAAGTTGAAAAGCATTAAAGAACAACCATATTACTGGATTCCTGCTTCCGCAGGAATGACGACTTAACGATAGGTGTCATTCCCGTGAAAACGGGAATCCAGAGATTTTTATAAATAATTCAGATAGTTTCCTCTCTGTAAGAGGAATAAACCTATCTCTTGAACTTTACTTTTAGACTTCTTATTTAAGTGATTTAAAAGTCTCTTTCAACTTAAATACGAAAGAGGGAAATTTTTTTGTGGGGCCAGTGATAATAAAAAGGCTCAAACTGTCACCTCATTTACAATTATTGTCTCCAATCCCTTTTTTCGTCATCGGTCACCTTTTTTTGCATCTTGAGAATTTGGGAGTAAGCCTCAAAATATCCTATGGTTTTACAGCTTGACAAAACTTATGACCTCTGTGATATAAAAAAGATACGGGTGGGGCAAAAGCACAATGGGTGATCTTTCTTACCAACAGGTTCATAGTATTTTAGAAAAAGGAGCGGTTCCAAAGCAGACCATTTCAATGGTGGATATGATTGCGCTCATTGTGGGCGTCGTCATCGGAACGGGCATCTTCAAGACTCCTTCTCTCATTGCAGCCAATACCGGGAGAGCAGATGTTTTCTTTCTCGCATGGCTGGCAGGCGGGGTCATCTCATTTATGGGTGCATTGTGCTATGCAGAATTAGCTACGGCTTATCCACATACGGGCGGAGACTACCATTACCTGACGCGTGCGTTTGGCAGAAAGGTAGGTTTCCTTTTTGTATGGTCACGAATGACGGTTATTCAACCAGGTTCCATTGCCATGCTGGCATTCGTGTTTGGCGACTATCTCTCACAAATTTTACCCTTAGGTCATTATGCTCACTCCCTTTATGCGGTTCTTTCTGTTGTGATTCTGACAGCCTTGAACTTGATAGGTGCTCAGAAAGGCAAATGGACTCAAAATTTACTGACGTCTTTAAAGATGATCGGATTGTTTTCTGTTGTTATTGTGGGGATGATTGCTTCTCCTTCCTCATCTCCGATGGTGCCCATCGATCCTCAGCCTGAGACTTCTTTTGGCTTAGCAATGGTTTTTGTGCTGCTGACCTTTGGGGGGTGGAATGAAGCGGCTTATGTTTCGGCTGAGTTGCATGAAGTGCGGCGAAACATGGTTCGAGCGTTACTCTGGGGGCTCGGTATCATTACAGGGATTTATCTTCTCATTAATCTTGCATTTTTGAGGGGATTAGGGATGAGTGAAATGGGCCAATCGGAGGTGGTGGCAGCGGATTTTATGCGCCGGATTTTTGGCCAAGGAGGTGTTCAATTCATCAGCCTTGTCATCATCATTTCAGTACTGGGGGCGATCAATGCATCCATCTTCACGGGCGGACGAACCAATTACACACTGGGACAGGATTTCTCTCTGTTCGGTTTCCTTGGAAGATGGCATGGACGTTCAAATACCCCCAAAAACGCATTACTCTTTCAAGGGGCCATCTCTTCAATGCTGGTGTTGTTTGGAACTTTAGCCCATAAAGGTTTTGTCACCATGGTGGAATACACTGCCCCTGTTTTTTGGTGCTTTTTCCTGCTGGCAGGTTTATCACTCTTTGTGTTGCGCATCAAGGAACCAGAGGTGTTCCGTCCCTTCCGGGTTCCTCTCTATCCCTTCATCCCGTTGCTTTTTTGTATGACCTGTGTTTACATGCTCCAATCGAGTGTGGCTTATACAGGGATGGGAGCGTTTGTGGGTTTAGCTGTATTACTGACAGGAGTGCTGTTTTTGTTATTGACACGCTGTGGATATGAAGAAGGAAAGAGGAGAAGGATATAAATATATGGGTGGTAAATTTTAGGAGATTTAACGAAAGGAGGCAAAAATGGTTAAGTTTCGGCGCACCTTTTGGACCATTATTCTCATTGTAAGTGTTTTAAGTTTTTGGGTAACAGGGTACACCCAAGAACGTGAGCCCGATGTTATTTTTGTCCCCACACCCGAAGAGGTGGTGATGGAGATGCTCAATACGGCCCGGGTGACTCAAAACGATATTGTTTACGATCTTGGCTGTGGAGATGGTCGTATCGTTATCACAGCCGCGAAAGTATTCGGCGCCCGTGGCCTGGGTGTGGACATTGACCCAGTTCGTATTAAGGAGAGCAATGAGAATGCCCAAAAAATAGGAGTGACTGACCGCGTGAAGTTTATTGAACGAGATCTCTTCAAGACCGACATCAGCGAAGCGACCGTCGTCTTCCTTTACCTGCTTACTGAGTTGAACATACAGCTCCGCCCCAAGCTCTTTAAGGAACTTAAACCAGGTACGCGTATCGTCTCTCATGAATTTGACATGGGCGACTGGAAACCCGACAGGACAGGGGTGGTGCGTAATGTCAAGCTTCTATACACTCCGAACTACCCCACGGATAAAGATGTGGATTTTTACTATTGGGTCATCCCAGCCAATGCCGCTGGTATGTGGCGCTGGACCATGGCCCTATCAAAAGGCAAGCAAGAGTATACCCTGCGTCTGGCTCAGAAATTCCAGGAAATTAGTGGTGTGGTGAACGTGAATGGACAAGAAATCGCCATTACGGATGCGCGGTTAACCGGGGATCAATTGACTTTCACTCTAAGGGATCATACGAGTAAAGAAAAAGTAGTGATCCGATTCAACGGACGCTTCAGTGGTGATACCATCCAGGGTCTTGTGGAAGCTGGGCCCTCTGCACAAATTTATAATTGGGCCGCAAGACGAAACCCTTGATCCTCATTGATTTCTAATATCATTGGCCTAACTGTCCACAGGGTAACGTCAAAGTCGTCAAGTTCCTCTTATGCAAAATCCCTCTAAATCTCCCTTTTACAAAGGGAGACTATAAATTACCCCCCTTTGGAAAAGGGGGGTAAGGGGGGATTTCTGACTCGGGTCATTTTTGAAAAGAATTTAACATCATACACTTCACTTTGACGTTACCCTGCTAACTGTCCAGAAACAGAATGGGTCTTTTTTAAAACGTGATATACTTGCCAAATTCTTTGAGGATATCCTCCGGCTGATTGAGAAGGTAATTTAACACTTTTAAACATTCATCCGCCGGAGTATACTCAATCGTCATCATCAGTTTTTTGGCATCCTCCTTAAGCTCAGGATCTCTGGTTACCTTAGCAAAGGCATCCTTTAAAATGTTCATAACATCCGCAGGTGTTCCCGGAGGGGTCATAAAAGGCCGGGCAATTCCATCCACAGAAGCAAGCATCGCCATGATCGTCTTACCTTTCTTATCGGTGGTAAGATCTTCATTCACTGGTAAACGATCGATCTCTGGTAGAGATACCCGACCACGGATCAATGGAAGAAACACCCCTCTATCCACATACCTTTTTTCTGAGCTATAGGAACCTGCCCGTCCATCCGCCTCCTTCCGCTCGATCGCCAATCTGCTGTCAGAACCCGAAGGATAGACGACCAACTTTAAGTTAAGTCCAACAAACTCTTTTAAAAGGATGGGAAATTGGTGGCCGCTCGTCCCCAAGCCTTCGGTTGCCACAGCAATGGGCTCCTTTGCTTTACGGAGGTCATCCACGGTCTTGTAGGGGAGATCAGATCGAATGAGAAACACCGTAGGTTCGGTAGCCACTGACCCGATCCAGGAATACTTCCTGATATCAAACCTGACCCCCTCTACTTTGGTGATTTGGGCAAAAGGGAGTCCCCGGTTATAGGTACCAATCGTCAGGCCATCTGGCTTAGCGATGTTGTAAATGTAATTGGCTGCAATCATATGTCCAGCTCCTGGCATGTTCTCAATGATGATGGTGGGATTTCCAGGGATATGCTTCGGAAGGTGCTTTGCAACGATCCGGGCTGTGTTATCATAGCCCCCTCCTGGGTTTGTCCCTACGACGATGGTAATCCTCTTCCCCTCAAAGTATGGGGCCGCCAAGAGTTCTTCAGGAGAGATAAACACAACCAAAACGAAGAAACTGGCAAATAAACAAAGAGCTTTCCTTTTCATGGCCTTACCTCCTCATCTCATGTTTTTTGTTAAATATAATAACAGGAGCATTTAATAGATGACATTCGCCAAGTCATACCCCTCACCCTAACCCTCTCCCCAGGTCTTGGGGAGAGGGGAGGGTGAGGGGAACTCATGTAGCCATTTTAATGCTCAAGATAATAACACCTAATCCCCTTCCATAGGGTGGGTATTTAATTTCTATATATATCAAACATATATCAAACCACCCCTGTTGATCAAGCTTTATTTATCAAGCTTTCCAATTCTGAGAAAGCTTGACAAAACCAAGTATTTTTTTTAAATTCATTCGGTACGAAAGAATAGCGAATCTTAATTGATATGAAAAAGAGAAAGGGGGAAGTTTTATGATTCAACTATCCGATCTAATTGAAGGAGCGAGGAATTGTGTGGATAACTTGGCCAAGGTGAAGCCCGGGGAAGAGGTGTTGATCCTCGCAGATACCACCGTGGATCTGGATGTGATTCATGCGTACCGGATTGCAGCAGAAATGGCGGGTGGGAACGTGAGTGTGCTTACTTTGAAGTCAAAGATTGCGGGGGCAGGACCTAACAAGATCCTTGACGAAGGATATTTTGTGGCTTGGCCGAAGATGGCCTGGCATGCGATGGTTGCTGCCGATGTCTGCTTGAACCTCTCTTACTATATCGAAGTCCATAGCCTCTTTGGGGCTGCCCAAACCCAATGGGTGCAGAAATTCATGGACTTGAAAAACAATTATGGTACTCGGCTGGTCAGGGTTCAGATTAGCGTAAAGGAGACTCTGGCCTCGGCTTATGCCAGGTTTCCGGAGCCCCTCCTCCAGTTCATTGGCGCCACAGCTCACCAGCAGGTACTGGATGCTGCCGGTGGCGACCCTTTGAAGGCAGACGTGAAATTGATCGATCCCGAAGGCACAGATCTCTCCTTCAAAGGGTTCGGCTTTGTCGTTGGATGGAGGTTCGGAGGAGAAAAGGAAGAAACGACCCCTTGGAAAGATTTTGGAAGTTATAACGTGGGGCTTCAGCCTGCTGAACCTGAGCCGAACGCAAATGGTGTGGTTGTATCTTCTGCTCTCCATACAGGACCGATTCCACGAATGAAGATCACTGTCAAGGATGGCAGAGGAGTAAATATTGAAGGGGGAGGAACGATCGGAACGAAATGGCTTAAGGATTGGGAGAAATATAAACATGTCATGTCCAAAGGGCGTGCCTTTTCAGCTCATAAGGAACCGGGAAGTAATTGGCTTGAGGAGTGTATGTATGCCACACATCCCAAAGCCTTTCGCGTAGGGAAGACCTATATGTATAGCGGAACAGAGGCGGACCATAGCTGGTTTACTGGTTCAAGGAGGGCTGGGACATTGCATTTAGCTTTTGGTGGTGGCATAGGAAAGGAATACAGACACCGGGATCTGGAGCTCTTTTTCCCTACTCTCACCATTAACAAGACAACCATGATCCAAAAAGGGCATTTAACGACATTGGATGACCCGAAGGTCAGGAAAGAGGCTGAAAAATATGGTGACCCGGACGAACTGCTGACCGAAGATTGGATCCCGGAAATGCCAAAAATGGACTAAGCAGCTTTTACAGAGAAGGGAATTTAAATTCCCTTCTCTGCGCGGCTTTTTGGGAAGGAGGAAAATCGATATGACCACATTTAAAGAGGCCATTCGGATTGGACTTGATGAATACCTCGAGGGAGTGCAACGCGCGATCAAGGACCTAACGCCCGCTGAGGCGCGCTGGCAGCCAACTGTCCACACGAATCACATTGCGTGGCTTGTCTGGCACATGGCACGTGTCGAAGACCGGTGGGTTAGCCAGTACCTGAGTGGGACCACCGAGGTGTGGACTGCCGAAGGATGGGCCGACCGATTCAACATGAATCCTGAGAGCCACGGGGGTGGCCAGACAATGGAGGACGTCCGGGCGATGCCGGATATCCCGCTCACCGACCTGATGGCCTACTTTGAGGCCGTGCGTGCCGTCACTCGCCGGGTCCTCAACCAGGCCACAGATGCAGACCTATCACGGGAGCACCGTCACCCGCGGCGGGGAGTGATCACGGGGAGCTGGATCATGGTACACCTCATCGTTGAAGAGAGCCAACACACGGGCCAGGTGGCGCTGATCCGGGGGATGATGCGGGGGTTTGGCGTTTGAGGCCAAGCTTTGGCAATACCGAAACTCCCTCACAGATTTGGCAGTTGCATCCCTGATTGCGGCCGTAGAGTGTAGCACATGCCCAACCAACTCGGTAATCCTGGCGAATGGGATATCCTCGGCGGCTAAGAGTACAGCCTGCTTCTGGATGTTGAATTCCCTTAGGGTTGTATTCCCCGCCGCTTGCGGCGAATTCGTCATACCGGCGAAAGCCGGTATCCAGAAAACCCGACTGGATTCCGTGAGAAGCACGGAATGACGGCACAGGAGAGAAGACGATACCCCGCTGCTTGCGGCGGGGTCATTCATTGATGGTGGAACCTATTTTGCACCTTCAGAGAAGATAAAATGGAATTGGTTTTGGAGGAGAAAGGGATCCGGATCGAAAAATTCGTCCTTGGACCCTACGGGACTAACTGCTACATCATGGTCTGTCCTCTCTCAGGAGAGAGCGTCCTCATCGATGCGCCCGCAGAGGAGGCAAAGCTTCTCGCCCGGTTGAGAGGAACCCACCCCAAATATATCCTTATCACCCATAGCCACATGGATCACCTCCTCGGCCTCTCTAGGGTTAGGTCAAAGCTGAAGATTCCCGTTGCCATCCATCCTCTCGATTCGAAAGCTCTCTCCCAGTCTCCAGAGATCCATCTCTCTGACGGGGATACCATCACCTTCGGCAGTATAAAGCTAAAGGTAATCCATACACCAGGGCATACCCCTGGCAGCCTCTGTTTCTTAACAGAGAGGTTTTTGATCTCAGGGGACACTCTCTTCCCGGGTGGGCCGGGTAAAACTCGTACGCCATCTGACTTGAATCAGATTATCGAAGCGATCACGACGAAGCTGTTTGTCCTATCTGATGAGACGCAGATCTTTCCTGGACATGGAGACTCTACCGTGTTGAAGAAAGAAAAGGCGGAATATGCTGTTTTTGCCTCGCGGCCCCACGATCCCAATCTTTTCGGAGATGTCCTTTGGCTCTCCTCCTAAACTCTCGTCTTAGCGAAAATGCACCCATCCTACCTCGGAGTTTCGGCCCGGTGGAAACCCTCCGCAAGCTGAAAATCCTCTCCCTCGGCCATGCTCCGATGCCTTTGTCTCAAACGTTCCTCGAGTTCTCCGGGCGGAAGGTGGCCCACTTGACTCTTATGGCATTGAAGGGCAGCCAATTTTGCCTGAAAGGTTGCGGTGATATCCGAACGGTAATTGATATTCTCAGACCCCCATAATAAAACTTCCTTGACCTTATGAGGCTGTAGGCCCTCTCGCATCAGTTCAGGATAGGAAAGATGATCCCTAGCAAAAGGGAAGACAGAATCCAGGGTGACCTGTCCGGTGATGCGATGATCCCGATGTCTAATGTAGCGGCCGTAGGGATCCGCTGTTACCACCGTTTCAGGCCTGTATACCCTGATCATCCGGACGATCGCCTTCCGAAACTCGGGAGTATCCTCGAGCCCCTGGTCCGGATAGCGGAGGAATTGAACCTCTCTTACCCCCAACAGGCGAGCTGCGGCAAGTTGTTCTTGCTCCCGAATTTTAGCAAGCTCCTCAGTATCCATGTTCAGATCATGGGTGCCTTTGTCCCCATTGGTGCACACCACATAAACCACTTCCTTCCCCTCCTTGATCCAGTGAACCACTGTACCCGCAACCCCGTATTCGGCATCATCGGGGTGAGGAGTGACAATCATCATATGAGCTGGCTTCACCATGGCAAATGCTCAATCAGTTGACGATTCATAAAAATATTCTATAATATAATTTCCGCTGAAACAATGGTCCCTATCAGATGAGTTCTAAAGCAATGTACGATCTTCCGGGAACTATTCGAAATTACCACTCCGACGACCTTGAGGGCCTCCGAAAGCTGAAGATTGAATTCGAAAAAAGAAGGCCATCTCTGGACCCATGGTCCTTACAAGATCTTGAAGAAAGCTTAGCTCTTTCGTATCGTCTCTCCGGAACGAATGCATTCGTAGCTGAGATAAAGGAGAGCCTCATCGCCTTTCTTAAGCTCAAGCCAGAGTTGGACATCGGGAGAGTTGTTCTAACTCTTATCGTCCATCCCAGGCATCGGAAAAAGAGTCTATTGCTAAAGCTAATTCAGAGAGCGGTCATTCGCGCACGGGAATTTGAGACAAAGAGAGTGCTCGTCAATCTTCAGAAAGGACGCTCAGAACTGAAAAATGCTCTGTTGGAAATAGGTTTCCAGTCCACTCGAAGGTACCTTGAGCTTAGACTCGATCTGTCGAAGGTTCTTATTCCTGAGATTTCTCGGAAGATATTTCACATTCGCCCTTTCAAGAGTGGGGAAGAGGATCGGTTGGCGTTCATCCAGAATCGGGCTTTCGAAAGTACATGGGGATACAGTTCCAATACCATTCAGGATATCATCGACCGTACCGCTCTCCCTAACTTTTCTCCACAGGATGTCCTTTTCGCTTTTGATGGAAAAAGGCTCGCTGGGTTTTGTTGGACAATGATTGCTTCCCCAAACAGATTCTCCTATGGAAGTTTCGGACGCATCTTCATGATCGGCGTCGACCCTGAGTACCAGGGCAGAGGAGTCGGCAAACAATTGCTTCTGGCAGGGGCATCCTATCTGAAGGGGAAAGGCATTCACTTAGTTGACTTGACAGTGGACAGCGAAAATAACACAGCCATCGCTCTCTACAAATCAGCGGGATTCAGACATCGGACCAGCACTCTTTGGTACGAAATGTCACTTGTCTAAGCATACGTTGAACCGCTGAAACTGCCCCGAAGCACCGAGAAGGTTCTGGTCTATCCCATCGATCCTGAACAATTTACCCTCTGGCAAGGTACCCTTTTATGACGGATGAATATTCTCGTTCGATCGCTTCTGCGACATGTGACCAGGTGAACTGGAGTACCGATGCCCGGATGACATCAATCGGTTTTGGGATTCTGCTGACCTCTGAAAGGAATCGAACAATCTTGCCTGCGAGAAGGACAGGGGTGTTGTCATCCACTACATATCCATTGTGACTTGACCGGATGACACTCTCCATGACTCCCACTTTTGTGGCGATAACCGGCGTTCCACAGGCGAGCGACTCAAGGGCCACCAGACCGAAGCTTTCATGAAAAGACGGTATGACGCATACATCGGCCACGCTGTAGAACCAGGGTAGTTCTTCGTGGTCCACAAAACCAAAGAACGTGACATGATCACTGATACCTAACTCCTTCGTAAGGTTTCTCAGATTTTCCCTGGGAATAGGGTTTTGGTCATCCCCACCAATCACCAGCAGCTTCATAGGCCTCTTCCTCTCGAGGTAGGAGATAGCCATCAGCAGCCTATCCAACCCCTTGATGGGAACGAGGCGACCCACAAATAAAAGGACGTCCTCACCATTCAGGTTGAGACGCCGTCGGGCTCTTTCTTGGTCGATGGGTCGAAACAGGTCTAGATTCACTCCGCATGGGATGATGCGGATTCTACACGGAGAGGCACCATAATAGTGGATCAGTTCATCCCTTCCCAGGCTTGTAGACACGATAATCTGCTGGCAATTCTTGACCAGTTCCTCTTCTGATTGGATCCGAAGCATCGGCTCCTCCTCACCGATGCCAATGGCATTCTTAACCGCTCCCAGGGTATGGAAGCTGATGATATGGGGAATGCCCCACAGTTTTTGCACATGTTGTCCTGCCCAACCCGAAAGCCAATAATGGCTGTGGATGATGTCGTACTCCACCCCTTCGGACTTTCTAACATTCTCTAAGTTGTGAGTAAACTCTGTGAGATGATTATAAATCGCCAGCTTCGATATCCTCTCCTCTCCCCCCGCCTGGAGATGGATCAGCCTCGCGTTTTGACCCAAGGTCACGATTCGATCGTGCATCGGTTCATGAATCCGGGTAAAAACATCCACCCAATGGCCCTTTTTACCCAGTTCACGGGCAAGTTCTCTGACATAAACACTCATGCCCCCTGTATTCTCTTCGCCCAATCTTCCCAGGGGACAACTATGAATACTCAGCATCGCGATCTTCAATAGGGAGATTCCCTTTCATAAAAAATCTTCCATCAGCCTAGTGTAGTGTCTCTAAAACTTCTTTACAATGATAATAAGGGTTGTCATTCCCGTGAAAACGGGAATCCAGCTGAAAAGACTGGATTCCGGATCAAGTCCGGAATGACGTTCTGTGTAAAGTCTT
>Ga0315274_10016700_pt1 | contig 10370 bp, 6 predicted proteins | sample YL17G02_20_MG_FD_203700 | JGI IMG/M metagenome (GOLD analysis project Ga0315274, IMG submission 203700) | Sediment microbial communities from Yellowstone Lake, YNP, Wyoming, USA - YL17G02_20 | ecosystem: Environmental > Aquatic > Freshwater > Lake > Sediment | place: USA: Wyoming | collected... | reverse complement strand
GGTCCTCCAACAACGACATCCCTGTCTCTGCGATGGTATCCATACCCAACCCATCGGCATTCCACGCTCGCCAACTATAACAAATCGGTTACAGTAGAAATAGGCACATGCAATCCAAGTCGCCGGCAACCCATTCCGCCCTATCCTCGTTGCCCTTCGCACGATGATGCGCCGCCCCGGTAGCCCCCGTCGTCGTGCAGGAATAACTGCAAATTGAAGACCCCGTTTACGGCAGCGCCCCAAAGCCACTGGTTACGCGATGTCTGACCTGCTACCGCCAACGACCGAGTTGAGACGATCAAAGGCGGACCAGTAGGTAGGCCCACTGTTTTCCGGCTTCTGAAGCTCGCGCATATAGCCTTGCAGGATGGAATGGCAACGACGAACACTCGGCCCCCAGTTGTCGATCATGGGCTGGCCTGGGACTAGCCCCAGTTCGATCAGTATCGCCGCGACAGTGTAGCTGGAGCAGACTTTCGCCGCCGCGCGCTTCTCGCGTTCATCCCAGGTTGAGTGCTCGCGGCCTTCGAGCTTTTCAATCACAGTGGTCCGCGCTTGCCGGACATCCTCAGTCTGCAGGAAACTGGCCAAGGCCAGTAGGTTCTGGCCCGCGGATGCCTGGCGAACCGCGTCCACTTGTTCGCGCATGGTGTTCAACTGCCTCGCGTACACAACAAGGACAATTATGAGCGCGGCCGCCTGAACAAAGCCCAAGGCGATGGCCAGTGACTCATACGGCGTCATATTACCTCCCATACCTTAGCCCTTCACTTAACGGGGATTATTAGGCTGATCCGCATAAGATAGGGAGTCTTGCTTTCCTGTTTGCACAGCCATATAGCACGCTCTCGGGCTTCCCTTGCCATGCCACTCATTGAGACCTGTCCACACAACGACCACATGGCCTCTGTCGGGCCGACAAGCGGCCCAAACCAATCTGTCGCAGCTTCATCAAAGGAGTGTGTCTGGCGAGTATTATGTCACACGCCTACGGGGCACGCAAGCGGAAAGTGACAGGAAAGGCAGTAGTCGGTAGTCAGTAGCCGGTTGTCAGTCAAGAATCAGCGTCTGCGGGCTGGATGCTGGAGGCATGGCGATCCACGCTCGTCTCCGTGTTCTCGGTATCCCCCACCTTCGCGGGGACAGGCTTGGGCATGTCTTGCCACTCCTACGAACAACGGAGCTCGCGCCCTTGCCACGAAGACAGGCCATCGCCCGGTAGAGACGCAAAATCTTGCGTCTCTATCTGTTAAGGAAGGGAAAACCGAAGAAGACGATTTCTGAAGACGGTTTTCCCTTCCTGATGTAAGCCCGATCTCAATCTTGCAGAATCTTGTCGCTATTTCCACGTACCTACAAAGCAGATTGACGAAGCAGGGAATCTGTTCCGTGCGGGCACGAGAATTTTGTGATTTTTTTTGAGGAGCCGCGATGTTACTCAGTGATCTCCATACCGGCTGCCGCCGGGGCCCGCCCCCGAGTCTCCGCTCGCGCGAGCGAGACGATATGGATGCAGATCTGGCCGAGGATGCCCAGGCCCACGAGGGCGACGGCGAACCAGTATGGGGCGTAGGGGCCGACATGTTGAGCCAGATGTCCGCTGGGCCACGAGCCGGCCGTGACGCCGAGCGAGATCACGATTTCGTGGATGACCATCCTGACCGAGCGTTTGCGGCTGGCGGCGGCGCCGTAGAACAGGTGGGAGCTGTAGGCAAATCCGAAGGCCACCCCGAGAACCACGGCCGAGAGGTACAGAACGCCCAGCGTCCTGCCGAAAATGACCATCAGCAGAACCGTCAGGACCATTCCCTGGGCCCCCATCAGCAGCCCGGCGCGAAAATGCCAGAATGCCCAACGACCGGCCGCGATCAGGGTCAGGAAATTGCACAATGCGACCGTCATCAGGTACACGCCGAACTGCGACTTCGAGAAACCCAGGCTCGTGAACAGCAACGCAAACTGCGACCGGGCAATCGCGAACGACGCCCACGCACAGAACAGGGCGATTCTCGACAACCAGCGGAAATCCGCGAGCATGCGGGGGTCACACGGGATGTCCGGGGCGCCGTTGGCCGGGCCTGATCCACGCGGCTGCACTGCATCCCGGCGGGCAAGACTCAGCAACAGGAAGGCAACCCCGAAGCACAGGACGGCGGCGAGCATCGGCCACAACGGCCCCTTCTCGACCAGCCACGCCCCGACCAGCGGGCCAGCCACGCCGCCACTGGACCAGGAACCGTTATACCGACCCAGACGACGGTTCAGCTCCAGGCCCTCGTAGCTGCCGGAAACCCAGCTCATCAGGAAGGGCCAGAACAGGGCCATCGCCGCCCCGCTCAGCCCGCCGGCGGCAATGATCAGCCAGAGCCACGTTCGCTGGCCGGCACTGCTGTGAGTCGTCGCCCCGAAGACGGCCAGGGTCATCAATGCGGTGGCCAGCATCGCTGCCACCGTCGCCGCCCGAGTGGCGCGCTTGGCATCCAGGTGTCCCAGACGCGAGCCGGTCACCAGCAGGGCGGCCATGTAGGCGAGAATATTCACCGTCGGTGCATCGCCGACGTGGGCCTTCGTGCCGCCCATGGCTATCAATATAAAGGGCATGGCCGACCAGGCAGTGCTCAGACTCAAGCCGGTGGCAAAGGCCGCCCCATAGAGCGGCCACGCACGGCCGGAGACGCCCGGCAGCCATCTCCTGCGTCTATCCAACATCCTGATTCTGCTCCAAAGCCGCCGATTGTACCACCGGCGCAAGAACATGCCAGTATGTAGCCCTCCTTGGATGGAACGATGGCCTGTAGTGGGCGGTACACAGAGCCAAAAGCGTGGGCCACCCTCCGCGGGTGGCCCATGCATCTGGATGCCGTCGGGGATCAGAAGTGAATTGGACGCAATGTACGTCCCTACTTTGTGGCGGCGGCTTCGCTTGAGGTCGAGGGACCCTCGCTGGGTTTGAATGTGTAATTCTTCTTTTGGGCCTGCTCGCGGATCGCCTGCTGGACGGCCGAGCCCAGCGTGTTTCCCTGCTGCTGTTGTTTGGCCGTCTCCCCGGTGATGTACTTGTTTCTCTGCTCGTTGAGCTGCTGCACTTTGGCCTGCAGTTCAGCTCGCTCCTTGGCCTTGGCGTTGACGTAGTCGGCCCTCTGCTCAGAGTTCATGCCCCGCATGTCCTTGGGCAGGTCCTCATCTTTGACGTTCTTGAGGTCCGTGCGATTGCCCTTGACGGCGTCCACGAGGTCCCAATTGAAGTTGACGTAATTCTGCGAAGACTTCGTCACGGTTCGCTGAATGACCGCCTGAGGCGAGGCGTGGAAGGCATTATTATCCTGCATGGCCTGTCGCTCCTGTGCGGCGTGGCCCTGCTGACCGTACGGGACGTACGTCGCATTGAGTCTGGCGCCAAGCTCGGCAATCTCCTTGTCCTGCGGCGCTGCGACGTGCACGACCTGCCGATTCTGATCGATATTGAGATACCGCCCATCCGCAATGACGGCCCCGTTCTTCCATTGTCCCTCAAGCCCCTCCTGCTCGCCGCCGCAGTGAATCGTATTGACGAGGATTCCCTTCGCCACGGCCGCCTTGCAGGTTTCGCGGTAGTCCACGGGCCCCTGGGTGAACGGCTCGTTGCCCGCGATGAAGATGACCTTCAGATCGTCCGGCGACCGGCTCCACTGGAGCTTCTCCGTCGCGTCCCTGATGACCCAGCCGCAGTATTCATCGCCGCCGTTCGTCTTGAGGGCGAACAGCTCCTCGGAGATTTTGTCGAGATCGGTCGTCAGCGGGACGATCTGGCGAATCCAGCCGCTCTCGACCTTCAGGCCGGTGTTGCCGTACTCGTAGAGGGCGACCTGAATCTCCGGCCGGCGGCCCCCGCGCTCGGCGAAGATGAACTCATTCACGATCGACCACAGTTCCGCCCGCGCCTGGTCGATGAGCCCTGACATGCTGCCGCTGGTACCCAGCAGAATCGCAATCTGCACCAGCGGCGTGTTCGGGTCGCCCGGCAGTTCGACGGAGGATTTCACTTCCGCCACCGGCCCGGAGAACTCCGCTGCGTTCAGCCCAGGCGCGTGTGCGAGAATTGCCGCCACGACCACACATTGGAACAACACGATCTTCTTCATTTTTCCAGCCCCTTATAAAGAGTTGTTCTCACCCTGTTTTATCATCAACACGGCTCTCGTTCATCCGGCCTTGACATGTCCCCATACAGACTTCTCGGCCCCGTCGGGCGCTTCCAGGCCGAGGTGCTCCAGGCCCGTAGCCGCAACGGATGTGATCGGGGCAGGCCGCTCAATGCGGGCGCCAGGCTCGACGTGCGGACCCAGGGCCAGCATCCAGACACGCCGGCAGCCTTCGTCGGCCCCGTCGTTCGTGTAGAAGTCACTGTGGTGTATGAATCCGCTATGCCCCGGCTTGTCCAGCTCGCGCCCGTGGTCGGGCAGAATCAGCATCAGCGTCCGGCCCCGGTAGTCCGGCAACTCCTGTGACTGGCGCCACAGCCGCCATGCCAACTCGTCGGTCCGGTGAATTGCTTCGACATAGCGCGACCATGAGCCGTAATGGGCGCAATCGATCTCGCCGAAAGCCACCAACATGACCTGCGGGGCAAATCGGCGCATGCAGCCAATCGCCAGATCACAAAGGAATGCATCGTGGCTCGTGGTGCCGGCGCCGGATTTCCACGCCTCGTATTGGCCGTGGAGGAAATCGCGTGCCGGCGGCGAGCGGAGCCCGCGGGTCTCTATCCGGCTGGTCTGCCGCGCCAGTTGAGCGCAGGTCCGTGCCGCCTCCAGCTCGGACTCTGCGCTGCCGCTGGCAGATGCATTTCTCATCACCAGGTCCATTTGCTCCGCGGTCGAGCGGGGGATCGTCGGCGGTTCGATGATGTTCGCCGCATAGTCCGGGCCATAGCCCGGCGCCAGGCTCTCGCCGGTCTTCGCCAGAATGGATGCATACACAAACGCCCACGCCGCGTCATCGCCGGCGGCGCGAGCCTTTCGATACACCTCGAACAGGGTCGGATGGGCGACGGGCCTGCTCCAGTCGAGATCGTCCCACTCCCAGTGCCCGGTCACGATCGAGCCGGCCGAGTTCGGATGAACCACCCTGTGCTCCACCCGCATATTCGTGAACAGCGTCCCGCAAGGCGCCATCTCGTTCCAGAGTCTCGGAATGTGCCGGTGCTCCGGATCGTCGATCGTCTCGCTGCATCGCGTCCCTCCGCCGAACAGGACGACGATGAGCCTGGCTTGCAGGTCTCCTTTCGGAGCCTCGGCGAATATCCCGCCAGCCAGCCCCTCGTCCCCGCCAAGCAGAGCAGTAGCCGTGGCGCTGGCAGTGCCCAAGAGAAACCGTCTTCGATTCATCCGCACGTTCATGGCTGTTACTTGCCTTTCTGGGACAACGCCACCGTCGGTGGAGCGGTCGCAGGGCCGGGCGACAGACTCGCCGCAAATGTCTCCCAGGAAGTCCCGTCGACTCCGATGTAGAGCTCGCCGGTCTTCTCATGAAGCACGGCTCTATAAATGGAATACGGAGCCTTGTTCTTGCCGAAGGTGGTGCAGTCGCGCTGCTGTACCTCGTCGTTTGTGCATGGCACCGAGGTCCGCACGCGCATCCCCTGGGGCGCCGCAACCTCAAGATGGATGGGACCGAAGTCCCTCCAGAGCGACGCCGGATGCACGACGTACGCGAGCTGATAGCTCGTCGGAGATCGAGTGTCCTTGTAAGCATACTGGCGGTAATTGACAACCAGGACGCTGGTGGTCCGGGCGGGGAAGGTCGCCTGGTAGTGCAGAAGGTTCATCGGCGCGAATGTAAAGACCACGGGCAGGTTCTTCAGAATCGTTTTGCACGCGGCCGCCTCCGCCTCGCTAAGCGTTGCGTGCGGATCAAGGTAATCCACTCGGGCGTAAATCGTCGGATCGGAAGATGCGGCGGGCACACGCCCCGGGGCGTTCACCGGCTCAGGGCCAACCGATATCTCGCGAGGGCGGATCTGCCCACTGTCCAGGTCTACGCAGCGCTCGCGTACATCGCCGCCCCAGGCCTGGAAGATGGCCTCGTAGCTCGCCGCTGTTTCAGGCTCGAACTTCCCGGCGAGTTGGGCAAGGAACTGCGTCGCCTTCTGCTCGCCGATGGCCGACAGCGCGCCAAGGTTCGAATTCGGCAGATCAATCAACTCCACATCCGCGAACCATACGGGGCTTGTCCGATCCACGGGGAAACTTCGCATCGTGCCGAAATCCAGGCCCGCGTACTCGGCCATCAGGGCCGCGTCCCGCTCATTCCATCCTCGGGACTCGACCAGGCGCCGGCGAAGGGCCTGCCGGGCCGTTTCCCGCTCCGTATCTGTTTTGCGAATCACGTCGACCAGCCTCCTCAGCTCCGCGTCGCCGTCGACGGCTTTGTCGATCACGCCGCGAGCCCGCTGCCGAATCAATCCATAGATGACGGAGTTCGAGAGGATCGTGCTGTTGAGAGGCTGGCGATCCAGAGTGACCGCCACATCCGCCCGGGGCATCATCGAGAGCGGACTGATGTAGATGCCCCGAAGAATGGGAAATCCGAAGTCCACCGTCACCGCCTCACCGGTGGGGTTCTCGATGGTGTATTCGGCCGTGACGAGCGCCAGAGGCGGCATTGCATTGCCCGGGCGGCGCAGCAGGTCCGTCTGGAAAGCCACGCGGAGGTCCTCCTTGACGACTCGCAGACGCTCTTCCCGGTCGGGCTTGAGGCTCGGATCGAGCCGGGCCAGGACGCCTTTGGCAGCCGTGTCGCCGTTGGGATACTTGAGCACAAACGGCCCCCCGTTGCCCATCGCACGGCTCCCGAATGAAACCGCAAGGCCAAGACAACAGCCTGCGACCCCTATCGCTGTGCACAATCGGTTCATTTCCGTCTCTCCTTTCCAAAATGTCGCGACATATGAATTGCCTACTTCGTGTTTCGGACCAGCACGGATTCGCCGTCCACCATCAGGAGGATGTCGCCGGTCAGGGCGATGCTGCCCTGCCGGTTCTCGCTGGCCAGCTTTCGGGCCAGCTCGAAGTATTCCTTCGATCCGAACTCGATGATTCTGGCAGGCGTGGCTTGCTGTTCAGCGACGAGCCGGCTGTCCACCCACTGCCCGCCGCGACGGTAGTACGCGTTATCGTTGATCTGCTGCACGGAGCTGATGGAGACCTCGTTGAGCTGGGCGTCGTAGAACCGGTTATCCATGTTCAATTGCTCCTGGCCTTTCTGCCGGACAGCGTTGAGGCCCTGGTTGACGGCGGCCGGGCCGGAGCGAGACTGCATCCCTCGGATGGAGAAGTTGTCCCGCGCCTCTCGCCGCACCTCACCGACGTTGTGCAGGTCCGTGCCCTCGCGGGCGAGGAAGGCAGTGTATTCCGTCAGGACGCCGAACTCCGTGGACAGGCGAACGATCTCATCGATCAGCTCTTTGGCCTTGGGGTCGTTGGCTGATGCCGCCGGGTCGGCTCCCATCTGGCGAACGTCGTCGATCAGCTCCGCGATCTTGCGGCTGGCCCACAGCCTCGGCACGAAACCGTTCTTCACGCACGCCTTGTTGAAATCGAACGCGAATTTGAACGTGCGCTGCCTGCCGAAGAAGTTGCCGGCGATCCTGAACGTGACAGGCTCCTCACCCACGTACTGGCCCAGGAGGATGAGCCGATCGCCCTCGAACAGGTCGGGAAGCTTCTCGGGCAGGATGTCCCGCGTTCTTCCGATGGCAGCGTCGCCATCGCTGTCCACGACGCGCAGCTCCGGATCGGCCAGGACCGGGCCGCTCAATTGCTTGAACACCCGGCCGATCTTGACTTCGACATCCTCCTTCGGCAGCACGAACTCCACGCGACCGCGTGACTCGGCGGCGATTCGCTCGAGGAGCGGCGCATTGACGTCGAACCCGACTCCGAACGTGAAGACCCGGCGCTTGTGGGGATTGGACTTGGCTACCAGGTCGCGAATCGCTGTCTCCGAGGTCTGGCCCACGGTCGGCAACCCGTCCGTGAGGAACAGGACAATCGGCAGCATCCCCTCAGTCGGCTCCTGGTCCAGGGCCGCACGAAGGGCGTCATAAATGTTGGTCCCGCCGGTGGCGGTGATTCCCTCGATGTATCGCTGGGCGGCCTTGGCCGTCGCGTCGCTCTTGATGACGGGTTTCGGCGAGAACCACTGAACGGTGTTGCTGTAGATGATGACGTTGAAGGCCTCGCCGTCGTGCAGGCCGGCGATCGTTTGCAGGGCCGCCTCCTTGACCTGCTCGAGTTTCTCGTTGCGCATGCTTCCGGAGCGGTCGATCACGAGCGTCACTTCCCGCTTGAGAGCAGCGGCATTCTGCTCGCCCACGAGGTCGGCAGGCAGGCCCGCCAGAAGAAGGAAGTAGCCGCCGCCGACTTTCTTGTCAGGGTAGGCGAACATGGAGGCGGTGATGCCGTCCGCCTGGAGCAGGTACGACAGCCGGAATGGTCCCGGCGCCTTCGTCGCGTCATCCGCGATCGTTACGGACACTTCCCGCTCGCCCAGCCGCTCCATCTCCACCTTGTGGCTGGCCGAGTAGACCGTCGAGATCGGCCGGGCCGCCTTGATGCGGGCGGTCACTTTCCAGGGGACGGCGTACTGCAGCGATTCCGTGCGAGGCAGGACGTAATCGATGCGCGGCCCGTCAACTTCCAACAGGTGCTCGTACGTCAGGCGAACCGTCTGCCTGCCGTTGGCCTCGACGGGAAACACGCTCGAACGAATCAGGTTGTAGCCGATGAATTCCGCCAGCGCCGGATCGCGGATCTTCGAAACCAGGCCCTCATAGATGCGTCTGGCCTCCTCTTTGGGCAACACCTGGGCGGTGATCTGGCCGCTGGGGCCGTCGTAGGCAAAGCCTCGTACCACCGCCCCATCCGGGACAGGAACGATCAGCTCCGCCTCCTGCCTCCGGGCGGTAGCGTTCGCAAGGTGAATCTCGATCGTGGTGGTCGCTGTGGTCTCAAGTACGTCGATCAGCACGTTCACCTTGATGATCTCGACGGCGCCCGCGTGCTCAGGCGCAAACGCCCGTGCCCGGCTCTGCGGAATGATGATGTTCGACGTTGCCGGAGGAGACGCGAAATGCTCCGTCTCCACAGTGATGTGGCGCATCTGCGCCGAGGCGCCATCCGGCAGCGTCAGCGAGAGCGTTGTCACGAGGACGATTGAGAATGCTACGAACCTGTTCATCTTTGTGCCTCCTATTCAGTTGTCGGCCGTCAGCGGCAGGCGGCCGGCGATCCGCCAAACGCGCCCGCCCTGTACACTATAACGCACACAGAAGGTCCGGTTTTGTAAATAGGATGTAAAAAGACGGGTAGCCTGCAAGATAGCGGATGTATGTAAAAGCCGTGTGAAAATCCCGCGTGCCTCGGACGACTGTCTCGCTGATACGCGTTCCTCTCACGCCACGGACTCTGTCATCGTGAGCGCAGCGAAGGATGCCACGCGGAGCGTGCGACTGAATCATTATCCGTATGAGAGCCCCGAACGGAGCTATGCCGGCGGCTCTCAGGGCCCGCGTTGCCTGTACAATCCGATCTGTCTGGCGATCTGCTCGACCAGTCTCTGATCGCCGGCAGATATCGCAAGCTTCAGCGCCTGATCCAGAGTGGTGAGTGCCTCGTCGAGCCGGCCCGATTCGGCGTAGCCGGCGGCAAGGCAGGAAAGCGTGTCCGCCGTACGGCCATCGCGCCGCAGGATCTCCTGCCACTGTGTGATGGCCCGATCGTGCTGCCGCAAACGAGCCAGTGTGACGGCGAAGTTGTACCGCACCGACGAGTTGTTGGGATCGATGTCCACCGCCTTGGACAGATACGGCAGACCCTCGTTGAGCGCCCCTTTCGGCACAGTCGTTCAGCGTCCTGGCAGTCGCCCGTCTTGAGGTACTCCCATGCCGCCCGGGCATACGAGAGGTCGTCGACGAATTCCTCCTTGGTCTGTCGAATGGCAACAGCACTCGTGTTGACGAATTCGGGAATGTTGGCGGCGCGATCGGGTGAGGTCAGGCAATCCAGGACGACCGCCGGAGTGCTCTGGCCCTGCTCGTCGATGTGAGTCAGGAAGAGCCGCGTGTACGGCGAGTCGGGTTTGCCCGAGAAGACCAGCCACTTGCCGTTTGGAGAGAAGCTGTGCCAGGAGTTCATCCTCGTGGTATTGGCACGCAGCCTTCTGGCCTCGCCGCCCTCGGCGGGAATGATGTAAAGCTCGCTGTCGGGCTGCAGGAGCATGTAGTTCTTCGCCTTGCAGAACACGATCCATTTGCCGTCGGGCGAGACCTGGGAGAGCAGGCCGTAGGTCGGGTCCCCTTCATTTCTCTTGTAGTCGCTCCAGGTGATGAT
>Ga0315274_10016699_pt1 | contig 10370 bp, 8 predicted proteins | sample YL17G02_20_MG_FD_203700 | JGI IMG/M metagenome (GOLD analysis project Ga0315274, IMG submission 203700) | Sediment microbial communities from Yellowstone Lake, YNP, Wyoming, USA - YL17G02_20 | ecosystem: Environmental > Aquatic > Freshwater > Lake > Sediment | place: USA: Wyoming | collected... | reverse complement strand
CCGAACAGATGCTGCGCCGGCGCCCGGTCATCGGGGCACCGGTGGCGCACGGCGCCTCGGAGAACCTCAAACGCTCGATCGGCGTCTTCCAGCTGACGATGTTCGGCGTTGGCGCCACCGTCGGCACCGGCATCTTCTTCGTGCTGTCCCAGGCGGTTCCGAAGGCCGGCCCCAGCGTGATCGTCTCGTTCATGATCGCCGGGCTGGCGGCCGGGCTGGCGGCGATCTGCTACGCCGAACTGGCCTCCGCGGTTCCGGTGTCCGGATCCACCTACTCCTACGCCTACACCACTCTGGGCGAGGTGGTGGCGATGGGTGTGGCGGCCTGCCTGCTGTTGGAGTACGGGGTGTCGACCGCCGCGGTGGCCGTCGGCTGGAGCCAGTACGTCGACAAACTGCTGGACAACTTCCTGGGATTCCGGTTACCGGCTGCGCTGGCGGCGGCACCGTGGGACGCCGAGCCCGGCATCGTCAACCTGCCGGCCATGTTCCTGGTCGGGTTGTGTGCGCTGTTGCTCATCCGGGGCGCCAGCGAGTCGGCCAAGGTCAACACCGTGATGGTGATCATCAAGCTGGGCGTGCTGGTGATGTTCGCGGTGATCGCGTTCACCGCGTTCGACACCGACCGGTTCGCCGAGTTCGCCCCGTTCGGCGTCGCCGGCGTCGGCGCCGCGGCCGGCACGATCTTCTTCTCCTACATCGGCCTGGACGCCGTGTCCACCGCCGGCGACGAGGTGAAGGACCCGCAGCGGACCATGCCACGGGCCATCATCGCCGCACTGATCACCGTCACCACCGTCTACCTGCTGGTCGCCGTCGCCGCCATTGGTGCGCAGAACTGGCCGGAATTCGACGACCAGAAGGCCGGCCTGGCCACCATCCTCGACAACGTCACCGGCGCGCAGTACTGGGGCACCGTGCTGGCCGCCGGAGCGGTGATCTCGATCTTCTCGGTGACCCTGGTGACGCTCTACGGCCAGACCCGCATCCTGTTCGCCATGGGCCGCGACGGGTTGCTGCCGTCGATGTTCGCCAAAGTCGACCCGCGGTCGATGACGCCGGTCAACAACACCATCGTCGTAGCGATCGTGGTGGCCCTGATGGCCGGTTTCGTCCCCCTGGATTACCTCGCCGACCTGGTGTCCATCGGAACCCTGACGGCCTTCATCGTGGTGGCGGTCGCGGTGATTCTGCTGCGCCGGCGCGAACCGGACCTGCCGCGCGGCTTCCGCGTGCCGGGCTATCCGGTGACCCCGGTGCTGGCGATCATCGCGTGCGCCTACATCCTGTTCAGCCTGCGGTGGTACACCTGGCTCGCGTTCGCGCTCTGGGTGTCGGTGGCGCTGACGTTCTACTTCATCTGGGGCCGCCACCACAGCGCGCTCAACCGCCCCGCCTCGGCCCGGCCCGGCAGTCCGGTCCCCGGCGTCGAGGTCATCCACCCGCCGCAGGACGTGCCGTGACCGTCGTCGTCGGCTACCTGGCCGGCAAGAGCGGTATCGCTTCCCTGCATCTGGCGGCGGCGGCGGCGCGCACCCTGCGCACCTCGCTGACCGTGGCGACCATCGTGCCCAAGCCCTGGACCTACCCGTCGCCGGCGCGGGTCGACGCCGAGTACGCGGCCTGGGCCGACCAACTTGCCGCCGACTCCGCCCGGGAGGCGCAGCGCGAGCTGGAGTCCATGGGCCAGCCGGTGGAGGTCAGCTTTCACAGCCATTCGCACCGCTCGGTATCGGGCGGCCTGGTCCAGGTGCTCGAGGAACTCGACGCGGACCTGCTTGTGCTCGGCTCGTCGGCCAGCGGCCAACTCGGGCAGGTGGTGGTCGGGTCGACCGCGGACCGGCTGCTGCACTCGTCGCCGGTCCCGGTGGCGATCGCCCCGCGCGGCTATCGCGGCCCGCGCGGCGGGACGCTGACCCGCATCACCTGCGGCTATCCGGGCACCCCCGAGTCGATCGAGGTGGTGGGGCGGGTCGCCGCTCTGGCCAGGCGTCTCGACGTGCCGTTGCGGATCATCACGTTCGCGGTGCGCGGGCGCACCATGTACCCCCCGGAGGTCGGGCTGCATGCCGAGGACTCGATCCTGGCGGCCTGGGAGTCGCAGGCCGCCGAGATGCTGGCCCGGCTGCGCACCGACGGTGTGGTCGGCGACGACGTCGTGCTGCAGGTGGTCAGCGGCAACGGGTGGGATCAGGCGATCGACGACGCCGAGTGGCAGGACGGCGAGATCCTGGCGCTGGGCACCTCGCCGCGCGGCGGCATCGCCCATGTGTTCCTGGGCTCGCGCGGCACGAAGATCCTTCGGGTCAGCCCCGTCCCGGTACTCGTGCTACCCGGCTGAGGTCGATTTCGCCGACTCCTCAGCGCCTCACTGCGCTGCCGCGCATCGTCATCGGCTAGTACTTCATGACGCCGCGGTCGACGCTGATCTGCGAGCCCGACAGCGTCGCTGAATTGTCGCCGGCCAACCAGGCCACGACGTCGGCGACCTCCTCGACGCTCATGAAGTCGGACCGCTTGCCCGTCGCGCTCTGACCGACCGGCAGGTAGGGCATCGGCGCGAACGCGTGCAGATAGCTGGGGTGCGCACCGAACACCGCCATCATGGCGCCGTTCTCGGTCATCGGGGTGGCCACCGAGTACGGGTGGATCGAGTTCACCCGGATGCCGTATTGACCGGCCTCCAGCGCAAGGGAATTCGTCAACGCGGTCAGACCGTGCTTGGAAGCCGCGTAGTGACTGTTACCGGGGGTGGCCTTCACCCCGGCCGACGAACTCACCACAATGATGGAGCCGCCGTTGCCGGCCTCGATCATCGCCGGGACGACAGCGCGCAGGGTGCGCCACGTGCCGGTGAGGTTGGTGTCGATGACGGTGTTCCACTGCTCGTCGGTCAGCTCCCACAGCCGTCCCCAGGACAGCACGCCGGCGTTGGCGACGAGAACGTCGAGGCGCCCGAACTGTTCGACACCGTCGGCCACCAACTGGCGCAGGGCAGCATCGTCGCGGATGTCGACCTCGCGGGCGAGCACCTTGCGCCCCTCGGCCTCGACCTGCCGCACCGTCTCGGCCAACTCCTCAGGAGCGGTGCCAGGATAGGGAATGGTGTCCGAGACCGGTGCGCAGATGTCGGAGACGATGACGTCGGCGCCCTCGCGCGCCAGCCGCACGGCGTGCGCCCGGCCCTGCCCGCGGGCGGCGCCCGTCACGAATGCCACTCGCCCCTCGAGGGTTCCCGTCAGTGCTGCCATTGACCACTCCTGACTTGTCCTCAGGCCGCTCACGGCCCGCGTCGTCGCCAGGCTAGCAGCAGAACTGGAACACGTTCTAGCTGTCCCCGGCACGCTCGAGGGCGGCGGCGAACTCGACGAACCAGTCCAGTGAGGAGGGGTTGGCCATGGCGTCGCGGTTGGCCACCCCGCCCGGCGGCTGTCCGAGCAGAATCTTCCGCACCGGCACTTCCATCTTCTTGCCTGACAACGTGCGTGGAACCTCGGCAATGGCGATCACCTCGTCCGGCACGTAGCGCGGCGACAAGTTGGTGCGGATCGCATCGAACAGCCGTGCCCGCAGATCAGGTGAGACGTCGGCGTTCGGTTCGCTGAGGACCACGAAGAGTGCCAACAACGACGGGCGCCCTAGATACTCGAGGTCGATCACCAGCGAATCGAGCACTTCGGCGAAGTCTTCAACCACCCGGTATAGCTCGCTAGTCCCGATCCGGATCCCGTGTCGGTTAATGGTCGAGTCTGAACGGCCGTAGATGATCCCTGTGACGGACTCAGGCCGGGGGATGAGCCGAAGCCAGTCGCCGTGCCGCCACACACCGGGGTAGGTGTCGAAATAGCTTTCGCGATAGCGCGATCCGTCGTCGTCGCCCCAGAAGTACAGTGGCATCGACGGCATCGGCTCGGTGACCACCAGCTCACCAACCTCGTCGACGAGTTCGTTGCCGGAATCATCGAATGCATGCACCGCAATGCCTAGTCCCCGACACTGCATCTCCCCCGCGTATACCGGCAGTATCGGGCAGGACGTCAGATACGCCGCGCCCGGATCGGTTCCTCCGGATATCGCTGCCAACAGCATGTCGTCCTTGATGTTCTGGTAGGCCCAGCGATAAGCCTCCGGCGTCAACGGCGATCCGGTGGATCCCAACGTCCGCACCGCCGACAGATTGTGCTCGGCCTTCGGTGAGATCCCGGCTTTCATACAAGCCGACAGGTACGCCGGGCTTGTTCCCAGGAAGGTGGCCCGCTCACGGGCAGCAAAGTCGAACAGGCCTCCCACGTCAGGGTAGCCCGGGTTGGCATCGAGTTGCAGGATGGTGCACCCTGCGGCGAGGGTGGCCACCGCGAGGTTCCACATGATCCAGTTCGTCGAGGTGAACCACAAGAAGCGGTCGCCGTCCCCCACGTCAAGGTGGATCGACGCCGCTTTGAGGTTCTCTAGCATGAATCCGCCGTGGCCGTGCACGATCGGCTTCGGCTTACCGCTGGTACCGGACGAGTAGACGACCCACAGCGGATGTCCGAAAGGCACCGGGGTGAACTCCAGTGACACCCGCTTGGCGACGGCATCGCCGAACGAAACCACCGGCAACCTTCCCGGCACCTGGAGTGAAGGTTCGGCATCGAGATGGGGGACGAGAACCAACGCCTCGAGAGAGGGCAGTCCCTTTATGATCTCGCCGAGCACGTCGCGACGGTCGAAAGCACTGCCACCGTAGCGGTATCCATCCACGGCGACAAGGATTTTGGGCTTGATCTGGCGAAACCGGTCGAGCACGCCGGCGGCACCCATGTCCGGGGCCGCGCTGGACCAGATCGCACCGAGGCTGGTGGTGGCCAGCATCGCGATCACGGACTCGGGGACGTTGGGAAGATAGGCGCAAACCCGGTCACCCTGTCGAACGCCGAGGCCCCGCAGTGTGGTGGCGAGCGCGGCAACACGATCACCGAGTTGTCCCCAGGTCAACTCGGTCCGGGGACGCGACTCCGACTCGAAGACAAGTGCGCTGCGCGCATTCCACTCCGGTTCCCGCGCCCGCCAGAGCGACTGCTCGGCGAAATTGATCAGCGCCCCGCCAAACCAATGGGCATCCGGCATTCTTCGCCGATCGAGGACGCGGTCGTAGGGACGATGTGCGATCACACCGCAAAAATCCCAGATCGAGGCCCAGAACTCTTCCAGATCTTCGACGGACCAGCGCCAGAGCTCCTCGTAGCCGCCGAAACTCACGCCACGCTCGCGCTCGAGCCAACCACGGTACTTGGTGATGGCAGCGCGATCCACCCGTTCCGGCGGTGGAGTCCACAGTCGCTCGGCGGTCATGGCCGGGCCGATCGCGACGGCGTCCACTCGACGGAACCGTGCCTCATACCGCCACCCCCATCTAGCGTGATAGCAACCACTATCATTTCACCGACTGGGAGAAAACGATGGCCACTTCCCGCAAGGTCCTGTGCGGCATCTATGCGGCGATAGCGGCCGTGGCGCTGGTCGCGACCTGGACCCGGAACGCCGCCTACTTCGGCAGCGGCGCCGGGTTCCTGAAGAATTTCCTGCTCGATCTGAAGGTGAACCCGGCGTCGCGGTCGATCACCGTCGACATCGTGCTGTTCCTGCTGGCCGCCGCGATCTTCATGGTGGTCGAGGCGCGCAAACACAAGATCCCCTACGTCTGAGCCTGCATCGTCGGCGGCATGCTCATCGCGATCAGCGTCACCTTTCCGCTGTTCCTGATCGCCCGTGAGCTCAAGCTGGCCGCCACCGACCAGCCCAACCCGAAGCCCCTCGACGTGATCGGGTTGACGGCTTTCGCCGTCTTGGTGGCCACCGACGTCATCTTCACCGCGTCGAGCTGATCGGTCAGTAGTCGATCGGGTCACGGATGATCGGGCAGGTCATACAGTGCCCACCGCCGCGGCCGCGGCCCAGTTCGGCGCCGACGATGGTGATCACCTCGACACCGGCCTTGCGCAGCAGCGAATTGGTGTGGGTGTTGCGGTCATAGGCGAACACCACACCCGGCGCGACGGCCACCAGGTTGTTGCCGCTGTCCCACTGCTGGCGCTCGGAGTCGTACTTGGTGCCACCGGTTTCCACGACCCGCAGCTCGGGCAGGCCCAGCGCCGCGGCGACCACCTCGGTGAACGGTTTGGTCTCCTCGACGACCTCAACCCCGGGATCGGTGTCGGTGGGCAGCAGCGTGAATGGAGCTATGTTGTCCACGATTTCGGGATAGATCGTGACCACGTCACGGTCGGCGAAGGTGAACACGGTGTCCAGGTGCATCGCCGCGCGCAGCTTCGGCATCCCGGCCACGACGACCTTCTCTGCGGCATTCTGGGCGAACAGTGCGGCGGCCACCTGGGTGATGGCCTGCCGCGACGTGCGCTCGCTCATCCCGATCAGCACCACGCCGTTACCGGGCACCAGCACGTCGCCACCCTCGATGGTGGCCATCCCCCAGGACTGCTCAGGGTCGCCCCACCACACCGTCGAGCCCACGAAATCCGGATGGAATTCGTAGATGGCCTTCATCAGCAACGTCTCGTCATGACGGGCCGGCCAGAACAACGGATTCAGCGTCACGCCGCCGTAGATCCAGCAGGTGGTGTCGCGGGTGTAGAGCGTGTTGGGCAGCGGCGGCATCAGGTACTCGGTGACGCCGGCCGACTCCCGGGCCAGCGCCCGGTACCCCGACTTCAGGTCGGCGGGAAGATCGCGGGTCGACATGCCACCGATCAGCAGCTCGACCAGGCTCCGCGGCTCGAGCGAATCCAGGAAGCCGCGGGTGTCGTCGACCAGCCCCAGCCCCACCTCGTTGGCGACGATCTTGCGGTCCAGCAACCAGGCTTTCGCCTCCGGCATCCCCATGGTCTCGGTCAGCAGGTTGTGCAGTTCGACGACCTCTACATCGTGGTCGCGCATCTTGGCGATGAAGTCGAAGTGATCACGACGGGCGTTCTGCACCCACAGCACATCGTCGAAGAGCAGGTCGTCACAGTTGCTCGGCGTCAAGCGCTCGTGGGCGAGTCCGGGCGAGCACACCAGCACCTTGTGCAGCGTGCCGACCTCGGAATGAACTCCAAATGCGTCGGACGGCTTGGTCATCGGGCTTCCTCTCGCTATCAGATCTGGATGGCTCCGGTCACCAGTGACACCACTCCGGCGATCGCACCCAGGACGATCACGCCGAACAGCACCGCTTCGGCAGGAGTGAACACCCTAAGCCCGCGCTCCCGCCGGGCGACGACGTACAGCGCGGCACCCGCCGCGTACAGAATGCAGGACAGCAGCAGCTTGTCGAGACCGGCCGCGTAGATCAGGAAGAGCGTGTAGAACGTGGCGATGCCTGCTACCAAGGCGTCGCTGCGCAGCGCTCGGCCGTTGTCGTAGGTCTCCCGAGTCACCGTCAGCTTCACCGCGTACGCCGCCGCGAGCAGATACGGGACCAGCGACAGCGCCACGGTCAGGTCGAGCATGAAGTCGAGTGCATCAGCGGTGAACAGCAGCACGATGAGCAGCAGCTGGATCAGCGCGCCGGCCATGATCAGCGACGTCACCGGCGCACCCTTGGAGTTGGTGCGGGCCAGGAAGCGCGGCATGTCGTCGGTCGTCGCCGGGATGTAGAGGATCTCAGCCGCCATCAACGTCCACGCCAGGTAGGCACCGAGCACCGAGATGACGACGCCGACCCGGATAAGTACCGAGCCCCAAGGCCCCACGATGGATTCCAGCACCGCAGCCATCGACGGCTGGGCGGCCCCGGCAAGCTCGCCCTGCGGCATCACACCGTAGGACACCAGGGTCACCAGCGCGAAAATACTCAACACGGAAAGGAATCCGATGACCGTCGCTCGTCCCACGTCTTCGCGCTTCTTGGCGAATCGGGAGTAGACACTTGCCCCCTCGATACCGATGAAGACGAACACCGTGATCAGCATGGTGCCCTTGGCCTGCTCGAAGATCGACGAGAAGGACCCGTCGCCGCCGCCCCAGAAGTTGTCCGCGAAAACGTCGGCCTTGAAGGCGATGATCGCGATGACGATGAACACCGCGATCGGCACGACCTTGGCAACGGTGGCGATCTGGTTGATGGCCGCCGCTTCCTTGACCCCGCGCAGGACCAGATAGCAGAACAACCACACCCCGACGGAGGACGCCAGGACCGCGACCACGGTGTCACCGGCGCCGAGCGCGGGGAACAGCGCGCTCGTGGTGGTCATGATGACGACCCAGTACGACGTGTTGCCCGCACACGCCGACGCCCAGTACCCGAACGCCGAGTTGAAGCCGACGTAGTCACCGAATCCGGCCTTGGCATAGGCGAAGATACCGGCGTCCAGGTCGGGCTTGCGGCTGGCCAGCCGCTGAAAAACGAAGGCCAGCATCAGCATTCCGGTGCCTGCGATGGTCCAGGCGATGATCGCTCCGAGCACGCCCGTCTCGGTTCCGAAGCGGCGCGGCAGCAGGAAGACCCCGGAACCGATCATCGACCCCACGACCATCGCGGTCAGTGCCGGGAGGCTGACCTTATCGTTGGCGGTCCGCGACTCGGTGGTGGTCATGAAGCGACTCCGTCTTCGGTGATGGTTGAGACGCGGACGATCTTGAACCCGGTGTAGCCGTAGATCACGCTCAGCAGCGGGCTGAAGATGTTGAAGAACGCGAACGGCAGGTAGGACAGGGTGGACACCCCCAGCACTGCGCCCATGAAGGCTCCGCACGAATTCCACGGAACCAGGGGCGAAGTGACGGTGCCGCTGTCGGCGGCCAGCCGGGACAGGTTCTGCGGGGCCAACCCACGACGTCGGAACTCGAGCCGGAACATCCGGGTGGGCAGCACCAGCGCAATGTACTGATCGCCGGCGACGACGTTGAGTCCGAGGCAGCAGGCGAAGACGGAAAGGTACAGCCGTCCGGTCGTCTTCGCCCGGCTGATCAGTGGGTTAATGAGCCGGTCGATCAGCCCGAACTGCTCGAGCAGTGCTCCGAATGTCACCGCCGCGATGATCAGCCAGATCGTGAGCAGCATGGCGTCCATACCGCCACGCGAGACCAGTCTGTCGATCTCACCGATCCCGGAGTCAATCGTGAAGCCGTTGGCCATGACCTTCCACGTCGCCTGGATCGAACCCACGACCGCGTTCGAACTGCCCCCAATCGCCTCCACGAACCCATTCACCACGTCGCGCTGCAGGATTGTCGCCTGCAGGCCGGCGAACAGTGCCGAAGCCAGTAGCGCCAGTTCTGCCGGTGCTTTACGCACCGACAGCAATACCAGCAGGAGCAGTGGCAGGAGGTTCACCGGGTTGATCCAGAAGATCTCACTGAGCTTGGCGAGTTCGATCTCCTCGCCTACGGTGTCGATCGGTGCCGGGCCGGCCACCCCGAGAACCGCGAACACGATCGCGGCCGACACGAACGCCGGCACCGAGGTCCACGCCTGGTTTCGGATATGTGTGTAGAGATCAACCTCGGCCATCTGGGCGGTGAGGATAGTCGTCTCGGACAACGGGGAGAGCTTGTCGCCGAGGTAGGCACCGGAGATCACCGCGCCCGCAGTGATCGGCGTCGACACTCCGAGCATGGTCGCGATACCCACCAACCCGACGCCGATGGTTGCGGCGGTGGTCCACGAACTCCCGATCGACATGGATACCAGGCCGCAGATCAACGCCGCGGCGATATAGAAGTAGCCCGGCGCGAGCAGTTGAATGCCGTAGTAGACCAGCGTGGGAATGGTGCCGGATAGATTCCAGGTGCCGATCAGCGCGCCGACGGCCAGCAAGATGAACACCGCGCTGGTGATGGACGACATCGCGCCCCGGCCAGCTTCCTCGACAGCAGTCCACCGGTGTCCGTTCTTCAGCGCGATCAGGGCGGCTACCGCGCAGCAGACGATCAGGGCGACCTGTATCGGTCCGTCGAGGGCGGCCAGACCGAACAGCGCCAGGGAGCCGGCGATCAACACGGCCAGCACCACGAGAGGGATCAGGGCGTCGGCCAGCGACGGCGTTCGCGCCTTCTGACCTGTGCGCGCTTCCGTCATCGACCGAACCTCCACCGTCTGTCCGCGGAACAGTGGACACTGTGCTGTTCAAGCCAGACTCTAGGCCGATTCACGCTATTCAAGTTGGGGAATGCAGACTCTGGTCATCGCGCGATGGCTACAGCTCGGACAGGATCTGCTGCCGCTTGGCGGTGTACTCGGCGTCGGTGACGGCGCCGGTGGCGCGCAGCGTCGCCAGTTCCTGCAGCCGCTGGGAGACGGTCAGCGGCGACTGCACCGGAACCATGGGAGCGACCGGTGCGGCGAGCGGCGTCACCTCTGCGGGATGTGGCGCCCCGCCGGCCCTTCG
>Ga0315274_10016697_pt1 | contig 10371 bp, 7 predicted proteins | sample YL17G02_20_MG_FD_203700 | JGI IMG/M metagenome (GOLD analysis project Ga0315274, IMG submission 203700) | Sediment microbial communities from Yellowstone Lake, YNP, Wyoming, USA - YL17G02_20 | ecosystem: Environmental > Aquatic > Freshwater > Lake > Sediment | place: USA: Wyoming | collected... | reverse complement strand
AAGTGGCGATGGTGCGGCTGGGGCGGTGGGCGGAATTCGAATCGTTCGACGAAATCCTCAGCCGTCTGGCCGCGTCCGGCGGCGTAGCGGCGGGGCTGAAAGAGCAAGGTAATCCTTCACCCGGCCGTCGCAACGGGGATTCCCACGGCGCAAACCATGTACGCGCCTCCGACGCAAAGCCCTCCACCCCCGATAATCACGGCGGCGCAGACTCAAGCAATCCGCCCGCCGCCCGCGCGGAAGCCGGCACGGCCATCTCGGAACGTGAACCTTCAGCCGAAGAACTGTCTCAGGCGGAAGCATCGACAGCCGACGACGACCCCAAGTTCGCTTTTGCCGAGACCTCTCCGGTGGAGACGTGGAGCAAGGCCATAGACCAGATGTACAACAGGCGCGGGCTTCTGGCGGCGGCGCTGGCGCACGGGCAACTAATCTCGTTCGACGGCGAGAACGTGCTGCTGGGGTTCCTGCCGGATGCGCGCTTTTTCATGGAGCAGTTGCAGGACCCCGCGAAACGGCGGGAGGCGGAATCAAACCTGGGCGAGATCATCGGCAGAAAGATTTCCCTCAGATTCAAGGAGGTCGAACCCGCTCCGGAGGAGGAGCCATCAAGGCGCGCACCGGCGGAAAGGCCGTCGCACAAAAGCGGCGTCCCGCCCATCGTGAAGAAAGCGATGGAAATGTTCAAGGGCGAACTGACGGACTAATCACGGTCAATCAAACAGTCACACCAAACGGTCAGTCATCCCGGCATTGCTCTTTCCCCGGTTATTCTTATAATGATTGATGAATATAGTAAGGGTCATTTCGTAATAGGCGCGTGAGGAGAAACATCATGCCCAAAGGATTCGGCGGACTCGGAAACCTGGGAAACCTGGGCGACATAATGAAGCAGGCCCAGAAGATGCAGAAGGACATGGCGAAGATTCAGGAGGACCTGAAGAACCGCGTGGTTGAAGGGAAGGCGGGCGGCGGCATGGTGACGGTGAACGTCAACGGCGCGCAGGAACTGCTTGCGGTGAAGATCGACAGGAGCGTCGTGAACCCGGACGATGTCGAGATGCTTGAGGACCTCGTCGTCGCGGCGGTCCGCGAGGGCATGCGCAAGGCAAAGGAGATGGCCGACAAGGAAATGGCGAAAATCACGGGAGGGATGAACCTCCCGGGAATGTTTTAGGGCCATCCATCGGAGCCTTTTGGAGGAAGCGCCATGAGAGACGGCATGACTATGACGCGCATCGTCGGGGTTGTCATCGTGCTGGTCGGGGCTGTTGCGCTGTGCGACTGCTCGATGCTGCAAGCCCTTACTCCCACCCTGTCAACAACACAGCCGCCCGCGGCCCATCTTACGGCAGGAGGCCAGACACCCCCTCCGCCGCCTGAGGCGGATGTAATCGCGCCGGGCTGGCAGGAGTTTCCGTCCCTGCCTGTTTTCACGCACTGGGACCAGGATGCGCTGGATTTCAGAAGGATTTCGCTTGAGGAGTATGGCCTCTACAAGGCGGTTCCAGCGCCTGACGGCGGCATATATCTTTTCGTCAATTCGCTGGTCAGCGACGGGGGATCCATATATGTGGAGCAGTACGACGCGGATTTGAATTTCGTAACCGCGCCGACGCTGGGCCTGCGGCTGCTGGGTATAACGACTTCCAAAATCTCCGCATTTGATGTAGTCAAATCCGGAGATTTTTATTATGTCGCGGTTCAGTGCAACGTTAAAAGCCCCAATACCATCGTCCTGACGAAGTATGACAAGGACTTCAATCTGGTTTACTCGCACTTCATCGATGTCGGCTGGTGTCCCTCGATTGTGGTCGCTGACGGCAAGGTGCAGGTTCTGTATGTGCAGTCGGTGAAGATAAACAACCAGAAGACGCGGCGCCTGTTCGCGATGACCGTGATCGAGGCCGAGCACAACATAGACGGGAAGAAGGTCCTCTTCGTCAGGAAATCCGAGAAGACGATGCTGGAGACCGACGGCCCGTTGAGCAATCCCGGTCCGACGTATTCGGCGGTGGCGTACAATCCGACGCGGAAGGAATTCTGCGTGGCGTACGTCGTTCCGGACAAGTCGCTGGAACTGGAGGGCAAGGGGTACGTGCAGTTGTACGACGAGCAGTGGAAGAGCAAGGGCGCGGCGGTTTCCGTGTACGATAATACGAAGACTCTCCGGGGGAACGACAAAGTCATGTCCATGGTCCCGTCCGTCACGTTCCTGAACAATAATTATTATGTCGCGATAGACCAACTAGCGAATATCCGCAAGACGGGTATTCCGTGGTGGACGATGTGCGTGGGGCTCCTGAAGATGGACAAGGATCTCAAGTTGCTGGGCGCTGAGCAGGTTTACGGCAAGATGCCTGTGCAGGGCGATCCGACGCGCACCGGTTCCGTGACGCTTCCTTATATATTCCCGTATGATAACGGCCTTGGGCTTGTGGCGAACATCACCCACGGCAGCGCGGTGCTCTACAAGATGGACGCGGCGATGAAAGTCTCGTCAGGCACAATCCTGAAAGGCGGCTTCCCGAGGGCGCCGGACCTTTTCGTCGATGCGGCGACAGTGCAGGCATGGCCGCCCAAGGGCATCATGGGCGCGGAACAGGTGATAGTCGTTCCAGTGAACAACATCGGATGGAAGGCTGGAAGATGCACGGTGTCGCTGTATTATGAGGGGAACAAGGTGGCCACGCAGAGCATCACAAACCCGATCCCGCACGGGCGGGCGCGCGTGGTGCAGTTGAAGTGGACCGTGCCCGACAACCTGCAACAGGACAACATTGACGTGCAAATAAAGGTTGAACCGGGCGCCGGCACGACCGAATACACACTGGACAACAACACCGTGACGCTGACCCTGCCGGTGTGGGACAAGGGAATCATCCGCGGATACCTCTGCGACGGGTCGCTTGGAGCCATCGACTGGTTCCCGCTGCAGGGAGCGAAGGTGACGATTACCGCGCCGGGCTTCACGGCGGAGGCGACGACGGACAAGATAGGTTACTACGAATTTGACCGCGTGCCTTTCGGCAACTGTCACATCAAAATCCAGAGGGAGAATTACAATACCGTCGAGGCGGACCGGGTGCTGAGGAAGCAGTTCCCGGTTGTCACATATCGGGACAAGTTGAACAACCACGGCACAATCGAGGTTACAGTCGCGCCGGACAAGGCGGCGGGGAATTGCGAGGTTCTGTTTTCGAGTGACAAGTACGATAACATCGACACGGAAAAGGTGGGCGGCAAGTACGTGGCCGACGTGCCGGTGGGCGCGTACAAGGTTCAGATAAATGCGCCCGGATTCCTGCGGTACACGCAGGAAAACATTGAGGTGAACCTCGGGCAGACAACGTCGCTTTCGCCCACGCTTGAGGAGGCGACATCGGCGCTGGTGCACGGCTCCGTATGCGATGAATACGGCGATCCTATCGGCGGGGCAAGTGTCACTTTCGTGCAGGATGGCTGGGATGATAAGAATGCCGATTGCCCGCGCTACACGGTGCAGGCGGACGAGACGGGGAATTTCACGATCGAACTGACAGGCTACGAGAAGAAGACCGAGGATTACACGGACGCCGACGGGAACGTAAAGACGCGCATCGTTCGCGGAGACAAGATGAAGGGCGCTGTCAGGTGGACGGTTACGACGACCGCGCCAAAGACTCCGGGGCATGTGGATGCCTTCTCAGGGCGGACGGGATACGAGGAGTACTGCGAGATTTATTTGTGCGACCCCGCGGTCGCTCCGAAGAAAATCGGCGTCATCCAGGCTTACGTCCCGTGGACGGCCTCGGCGAATTTCCCCGGCTACCTGACTTACCCGGAACTCAACGCGTACGCGTGGTACGGGCTTTTCGCGACGGGCGTGACGGCGGATTACAACCCGAAGAGAAACGAGTTGATTTCGCTTTACGTGGGCGTGCAGGGGCTGGCGTACGAGGCGCACGGCGTGTCGGGAAAATTCTCCTCCGTCTCCGAACCGAAGTCCACGGGCTGGAAGAAATGGGGCACGTATGCCTGGCGCGTAGGAAGCAGACTGTGGAAACTCAAGAACACCGCGGAAGACGAGCCTGAAAAAGGCGACGAGGTTCCCACCATCTTCAGTACTGTGTGCGACGTAGTGAAGGAGAACGTCGGCAAGACGCTGTTCATCCCCGGAGTTGACGACCACCTGACGTCCGTGCGCGTTGACCTGATACAAGTGCTGAGCACGGAAGCGGACAACAAGGACGCGGTGTTGTGGTCGGACAACCAGCAGTGGTACAGCCACTCATCGCCCAACGACGAAGCGCCCAATACGCACCTGAGGGACTTCAGGCTGCCTCGGGGGTTCTTCCGCAACAAGACGAAGGTCGTCGTATATCTGAAACTCCAGAAACTGGGACTGGACGGGCAGACGCCCGACGGACTGGTCCCCTTCTACACCAACCAGTACATCAAGTTGGTCTGGCATCCCGACAGCAACGATATGAAGGCGTACTACGTGCCGGAGTACACGTACAGGCACGTCACCGGACTGGATTTTGAATAGGTCGCATGGCCGAGCATCCTGACATCGTGCAGCGATTGATAAACGCATTCACGCGCCTGCCGGGGGTGGGCGAGCGCAGCGCGGAAAGGCTCGCATACCACATCCTCGAAGCGCCCCAGGAAGAGGCCATCGAATTTGCGCGCGCCATACGCGACTTGAAAAGAGATGCAAAAGAGTGCAAATACTGCTATAATATGACCGGGAAAGAGGTATGCAGAATCTGTCGCGACAAGTCCCGCGACGAATCGACCATCTGCGTGGTCGAAACCTATCAGGACGTTACCGCGATAGAGCGAACCGGCGCATACCGCGGCCTATACCACGTGCTTCGCGGGCATCTGGCCCCCCTCGAAGGAAAAGGCCCGGAACAACTCACAATCCCGCGCCTCCTCGAACGGGTGAAAAACGACAAGGTCCGTGAAATAATTCTGGCGACAAATCCGAACATGGAGGGCGATGGTACCGCGATGTTTCTGGCGCAGGAACTCGCAAAGTCAAACGTCAAAATCACGCGTCTCGCCCGCGGCATCCCCACGGGCGGGATCGTCAGGCTCGTAGGAAAAAGCATTTTGTCGGACGCGCTGGAGGGACGCACCAAACTATGAAGATGGAACTCATATTGCGGCAGCGACTTGAGCAAAAACTCAAACTCGCTCCGCAAATCATACAATCCATCGAAATCCTCCAACTCCCGGCGCTTGACCTGCAGGAACTCATCGCGCGCGAACTGGAGGAAAACCCGGTTCTCGAAATCGAACAAGTCGAGGAGAACCCGGAGGAGAATACCGCTGTTGCGCCCTCCGACGCGGAACTGGACCGCCGCCGCGACCAGCCTGAGTTCGGCGCAGTCGAGGCAATGGAAGAGTCCCTCCTCGAAGATACTTACTACCGCCCGGCCCGCAGGCCCTCAGGCGACGATGACGCCTACGGCAAAATGGAGGCGATGAAGAACACCGAGAGCCGCCCGCCATCGCTCCAGGACATTCTCTTCGAGCAGTTCAATCTCCTCGAATTGCCCCCGGACATCAGAGAGATCGGCGAATACCTGATTTACAACATCAACGACGACGGCTACCTCCAATTCAGCCTCGAGGACATACTCGAATCAATGGACATGCCGGTCCTGTACATGAAAGGCGGGGACGCCCTCCGCGCCGTGCAAAGCCTGGAGCCCCTCGGCATCGGAGCGCGCGAACTGAAGGAATGCCTGCTGCTCCAAATGAAGGAAAACGGGCACGCCGCGTCCTTCGAACGCGAACTCATCGAGAACCATCTCAAAGACATCGAACTCAACCGCTTCCCGAAAATCGCAAAGGAAACCGGCCGCAGCATCGAGGAAATCAAGGAGGCCGTCCACCTGATAAGCACCCTCAACCCGCGCCCAGGCAGCTTCTATGCCGGCAGCGCCGCGCCTTACGTGGTCCCCGACGTCATGGTAACGTTCGTCGACGGGGAGTACGAGGTGCGCCTCGAGGACGACTACCTCCCCCGCATCTACATAAACCCCTCTTACCGCGAACTGCTCAAGGAACAGAAGGACAACCCGAAGATCTCCGACTTCATCCGCAAAAAACTCGACTCCGCCCGCTGGCTAATCGACGCAATCGAACAGAGGCGGAACACGCTCTACAAAATCGCGAAGAAGATCGTCGAAATCCAGCATGCGTTTCTCGACAAAGGCATCACGCATCTCAAGCCGCTCAAAATGCAGGAAGTCGCTGAAGGCATCGGCGTTCACAACTCGACCGTGAGCCGCGCGATCTCGAACAAGTACATCCAGACGCCTCGCGGGATCTTCCCGCTGAAATTCTTCTTCACCGGCGGCGCCGTCGCTGACGACGGAAACGTGGAGTCGCGCATGAGCCTGAAACAGCGCGTTCAGGACATCGTGGACAGGGAAAACAAGTCCACCCCCCTCAGCGACGACGAGATTGCGGACCAACTGAAGACCGCGGGGTTCAGCGTCGCCCGCCGCACCGTCACAAAGTACCGCCGCACGTTGCGCATCGCATCCTCGCGCCAGCGCAAGCAATACTGACGCGGGAGCCGCAAGACCGCCAATCCCCTCAAATCCAATCGCGGAACAAACAAGGCTGGTTGGCAGGGAGAATAATTCGTGAGCAACCGCGAGAAGCGCGGAAATGCGGCTACGGCTTGCTTCGCCTGAAAACATAGCCGAGCGTTCGGTAGATGAGTTTTGCGGATGTGAATTCCGTAATGCGATTCCCCGCGAGCGGCATCACCTCGTTCACGTCGAAGCCCACGATCCTGCGGCTCTCCGCCACCCGCCTGATTAAGCCCGTCACCTCGTACCAGTCCAGCCCGCCCGGCTCCGGCGTGCCCGTGCCGGGAATATAGGCCGGATCGAAGACGTCAACGTCGATGGTGACATACACGTTCTGATGCAGCGTATCAATCACGCGCTCAATCCACTCCGGCATCGCGCGCATTTCGTGCGCGAGAAACGTCCGGACATCGCCCGTGTTGATCTTCGTCACCTCTTCCTCGGAAACGCTTCGGATACCGACCTGCGTCACCGGACAGACCTCCAGCGCGCGCGCCATGGCGCATGCGTGGCTGTACCTGGTTCCGTCATAGGAATCGCGAAGGTCCGAGTGCGCGTCCAGTTGAAGGACCGTAAGGGCCTTGTATTTTTCGGCGTGCGCGCGCACAAGCCCCACCGTTATCGAATGCTCGCCCCCGATGCCCACCACGAATTTCCCCTTGCGGATGAGTTCCGAGCACGCGCGCTGAATCTCCGCGTGCACGGCCTCCTCCGACTCGTGAATCCTCACAGGCTCGCAGGTGAATATCCCGATGGCCGACGTGTCGCGCCACAATTCCTCGTCGAACAGTTCCATGTTCTGCGACGCCTCGATGACGGCGCGCGGGCCTTTGGCCGTGCCCTTGCAGTAAGTCGTCGTGCCTTCGTAGGGAATAGGCAGGATCGCGACGCGCGAACCTTCAAACCCGCTGTGCTCGGGCGGAAGCCCGCCGAAGTTGTCCGGAACCTGTACCGTCATGGGTCTGCCTTCCTCGTCTTTCGGGAATCATGAAAACAACAATGCCGCCGTTGATGCGGCGAACGGCGGCATTTGAATCATACTATCAACTGCTCTTTCCGCAGCCGCGGCCTGAGTGGCCCTCGTCAGGCCTAGCGCTCTGCCTGAGCGGCGGAAGCGGCTTGCCGCCGGTCATGGGATTCGGAATCTCCGGCGTCGGCAGGTTGAACTTCGGGATTTTCTTCCTGAGTTTCGCGGCGTCGCTGTCCGCAAGCGCCTGCGCGAGCAGCGGCAGCGCGATGGTCGCGTCGCAGTGCACCGTCTGCATCCGCGCGCCGACCTCTATCTTGCCCCAACTGATTGCCTCCTCGAACGTGCACCCGCTCAGCCCGCCCCAGTACGGCATGTCCTGCGTAATCTGCAACGCGTAGCGGTGGCCCTGCAGGCCCTTGCCGCGCGCTTCCGGCAGGGCCTGCGCGGTGACCTCGGTCTGCTGGATGAAGTTCTTGGGCGTGCCGCCGCCGATGTAAATCACCGCCGTGCATTTTGAATTCACCACGAGTTCCGCGCTCTCGCGCACATCGCGCATGATATCGAAGATTATCTGGTTGTCCCCCTCAACGTCCGTAACCATTCCAATCGCGATGGAAGAATCCGCCAGCGCCGGGCAATAGACCGGAACGCCGTGCTCCGCCGCGGCGACCAGGATGCCCTTTTCCTTGGACACGGCGGCAAAGTGCTTTCCGGCGATTTGAAGGAACTGCCGCGTCGAGAGCGTGTGCTTGCCGAGTTTTTGCGCCCAGTGGCCTATGTTGCCGTCCAACACGCGGAATTCGTTCTCGCTTGCGAAGGTGTCGTAGATGCGGTCAACCTTTTTCTCGCGCAGTTCCTCGTCGTTGACCTCAGTGCTGCCCTTGTAGTGCTTGCGGCCGAGCGTCTCGTGAAGGTCGTGGAAAAGGTTCGCGCCGGTGGAGACCAGGACGTCGATGAGGCGGTTCTCGATGAGCCAGACGATAATGCTCCGCATGCCCGCGGGGACCATCGCCCCGGCAAGGCCGAAGAATATCGTGGCGTCGTCGCGCAAAGCGCCTTCCCAGACTTCAAGCGCCCTTCCGAGCGCTCGGCCCTGGAAGGAAATGTCGGACATAACCTTCAACGTCTCGCCGACGGTCCTGCCCTTCTTCACCTCGAAGGGGACTACCGGTTCGCGAAGAAACGGATTGCTTGGCATTCATGCCTCCCACATTAATCACGGCATCAGGGCGGCGAAGCCCTGAAAATTTTTCTGCAACAGGCGCACCCCGCAAGGATATCCGCGGGACACCTTTCAGATGAAACATCGCCCGATCACGGCAAGAGCACCGCCGCGGCGACGACGGTCGTCCAGTAACCGTTCCTCTTGCCGTATGCGGACTGCGTGACGTTGCGGGTGTTCACTATCTTGCCGCTGATCTTCCAGATTTCGCGCTTTTCGTCCCAACTGGCGTCCGGGTCGAAACGCACGCCCAGAATCGTCGCCAGCATGGACGCGGCGAGGTCTTCGGCGTAGTCGCCGGCGGCGCGCTCGGTCTGGCCGAATGAGTGGTGCTCGGAAAGATAGCCGTAGAATTCAGGCTCCCTGGGCATGGCAAGGCCCACCGATGCCGCGATAAGTCTGCGCGCCTCGTCGGTCTCGTTGCGGCTCATCACCACGTATGTAACCTGCCCGCTGCCAAGTTCCTTCAGTCCTTTCTCCTTGGTGACGACCTTGCAGTGCGGCGGGTAGATCGAAGACACCGTCACGAGGTTGAAGCGCGCGATGCCGGCGTTGCGGAGAGCCTCCTCGAAACTGCTGAGTTTCTCCTTGTGAAAGCCGACGCCCTTTGTAAGGAAAATCTTTTGTGGTGTAAACATCTCCTCTCCTCGCTTCTCTGAAGTTAGATGGCCAAACTTTGCAACCGTCGCAGGCGCGGCGGCCGCCGACAAGTAAACGAAAACCGGAATGCGCATTATGCGCATGAAAGGGAGTTATGATATGACACCGCCGCCCCTCATGCAACAAAAAAATCCCGCGAAAGGAAGAAGAAAGTTCAAATTTTTTACGCAAAAATGTTATACTGGCAACGGCTCTTGGAACTCCGAAAGCCGTGACAATACAAGAATGAAGAGAAAAATGTTTTTGCCGTCCGCTTCCCATGAAACAACCTGACGAGAGTAATGAGAAATCCCCACCCGCCTCGCCGGGACTACTGCGAACGGGAATCATCATCGCCGCAGCGATTCTTCTCCTTCTCGCCGGGTTTCTCCTGCATCACCCGCTGAAGCCGCAGGACGTGCCGCCGTGGAACCCGCTGATATTGGGATACACGGTCGTGATGTTTTTCCCGGCGGCGGCCTTTGTCCTCTGCGCGCTTTTGCTCGCTCTGATAAGCGTCTCCGGGACCCGTGAAGCGATGCGGCGGCGTCTCAGAAAATTTCTCACGGTGGTCGTGAGTTCCGCCGCGTGCATTATTCTACTCGACATCATCCTTTCAATCTTTTCAGCGCTGCAGTCATCATTTTTCGATAAATCGATTTTCCTCCCCGGCAGTGAACTGCAGGTAATGGACAGGGAACTCGGTTACAGGCTCAAGCCGAATCTCGACAAGAAAAATCGCTTTGAGCCGTGGCGCACGGGAAACCTGATTATGGACGGCCAGATTGTAAATCCCGCACCCACTGGCGAAGAGACGATGGAGACGGAACTGCGCACAGACGCGGAAGGCTTCTGCAACGACGACGTTCCGCAGTCTTGCGACATCGTGGTAACGGGCGATTCGTTCGTAGGGCAATCGCCCGTTCCTCGCAACGAATATTGGT
>Ga0315274_10016696_pt1 | contig 10371 bp, 9 predicted proteins | sample YL17G02_20_MG_FD_203700 | JGI IMG/M metagenome (GOLD analysis project Ga0315274, IMG submission 203700) | Sediment microbial communities from Yellowstone Lake, YNP, Wyoming, USA - YL17G02_20 | ecosystem: Environmental > Aquatic > Freshwater > Lake > Sediment | place: USA: Wyoming | collected... | reverse complement strand
ATTCCACTATGCGGTACGGGCCGGTGCCTATGGGAGTCAGGTTGTAGTTGTCCGCCCACCATTGCGCGTCCCGTCCGTCGAGGACGTGTTTGGGTAGAAGCGACATCATCCAACTCAAGAGGCACTCGCTGTAGGGGTACCGGTATATGACCACAAAGGTATGCTCATCGGGCGTCTCCACCCGCTTGACCAGCCAGTAGTCGCTTGCTCGCGGGGAGCGGTACTGCGGGTCCAGGATGCAGCGGAAAGTAAAGGCCGCGTCGGCGGAGGTGACGGGCGCACCGTCCTGCCAACGGACGTTCCTGCGGAGCTGGAAACGTATTACCGGTTCGTTCAGCAGCGCCTGCGTCAGCCGATCCATGACTTCGCCTACAGGCCCTTTTTCACCTGCCAGTGCCTGCGGAAGAGCATCAACGAAGGGCTGGGCCTGCCCGATGAGGCTTATGCTCATCAGCGAGTCGCTGATGGGCAGCATCTCGTGGATTCGGACCCCCTCAAGCGTTTCGTCCAGCTCGGTCAACCTGGCCTTGATCGCCTCCGGCGTGACGGAGTTGCCATCGGCGAAGCTGGCGGAGGGATCGAAGGTCAGCGTCAACACCGTGGCCGGAAGAAGCTTGTTGCGGTCAATGATCTCGAAAAGCCCCGTTTCGTAGTCCGTCCCGGCCACCAGGCGCTCGTTGGGATCGCCGAACTCCAGCAGTAAGCGTGCGCCATCCTTCGTGCAGGATTGCAGCTGGAAGCCCGGCCACTTGTCTTGCGATGCGTTGAGTTGCCGCAAGGCTTCAGCCGCATCGGCGTCGCCGGCGAAAAAGGCCGTGGAATCCTGGGTGACCCGGAAATCCTCCGCCACGTCGCCGACGACGTCGAGGTGCTCGTCGTACTTCAGCAGTCCGTTGAAGATGAAGCCCTCCACTTCAGCGGCGGAGGTGGTTTGGGAGATGATGGGGTTGAGGTCGTCCGGCTCGCCGATGCTGCCGAGGGTTAACTGCTCCTTCTTGGCCGAGACGTTAGGCTCCCGCACCACGAAGAAGGCCATCAGCATCCATGCCAGCAGGACAACCAGCGGCGCCAACAGCAGGTGCTTTAGCGACATCCCTCGCTCCGGAACTCTTGAGTGTGCCCGCCCCGCGAGCCGCCGTTGCGAACGGCAGCGTTGTCCGTGCCACCTGTCATCGATCGGCAGGCGGGGCGCTCGGCGCTGAGGTAGGCTCCTGCGAAGCGCCCGGCTTGGCCAGGGTGTAACCGGCGGCGATCAGTGCCTCACGCCACCCTTGCACGGCGCTCAGGACGGCGAGGTTGCGGTCCGTCTGGTCCTTGGCCGCCAGGGCTGAGGTCATCAGGACCTTCCCCAGCCTCGTGACGTAATTCAGGGCGTTTTCGCAATCCCCCAGCATCGTCTCCAGCGCCGCCGAGACGGGACTGTCGGCCTCCGAGGCCGTCAAGCCCTTCGCCGCCGACCACATCATGTCGTAGACCATCTGGATGACCGTCTGCGAGATGGCCCCGTCGCCGGCCAGCGTGCCATGCACCGCTCGAAGTGCCGCGATGCCGTCCCGGCAGCAGAAGCTCATCTCGAGGTCGCCCTCCGCGACCCGCTCGCAGAGCCTGGGCCAGATGCCCTGGAATATCGCAAACAGTCTCTTGCGGGCCTGTTCGAAGTCCTGGGGGGATATGGTCCTGGGCGGGTCGGACTCGACGTGGAACATCCCGAAGGCCTCTTGAAGCACCGGTGGGCAGTCCTCCCTGGCGGCCGCCTTGGCCAGGGAGGAGTACGTCGTCTCGGCAAACTCCTTGCCCTGGGCCAGTACGAGCAGGCGGATGCGGCGGTAGCCCTGCCAGGCGTACAGCCGCACGGCCGGGTCGGGATGAGTCAGCATCACCTCCAGCGCCGGCTGCACGGTCACCTGGCGCATCTGCGAGACCGCCAGGCCCGCGTTGATCTGCTTGCGGGGGTCCTCCAGCTTTAACAGCTCCGGGATTCCCCTGGCTACCTGCTCGGCAAAGACGTACTGATACTTGATGCTGTAGTAGCGGTTGTAGTCGGCGATCAGGCCCTTGCGGGCGGCCAGGATCTCCTGATCGTCGCCGGCGTCGCGCATGCGGTTGAGCCAATACTCCACCGCCCTTGACACCTGCTCCAGGTGAGAAGTCAGAAGCCCCGACTTCAGGGCGCTTTCGGGTATGTCGATCTGTACCGGTTCGGCCGCCTGAGGCTCCTGCGCCAGCCCCTGCGCGGACAGAAGCATTGGCAGACAGACCCCTAATGCGTACATGCCGAAACGATGGAAGACACTCATGGCTTTTTGCCTGCCGTTCGCCCTGCTCGGATTGATTCTCCAGTGGTCCAAGCGTATCGGCGAGCCTATCCGAGTGTCAAGCCTCAACGAAGTCTCCAGCGGGGCTTGATTTTGGCTGACTTTTGTGCAGATTCTATGGCCCATGGCCGAGACTTACTACGTCACAACGCCGATCTACTACGTCAATGACGTGCCTCACATCGGGCATTCATACACCACCATTGCCGCGGACGTACTGGCCCGCTACCACCGTGCGGAGGGCCGCGACGTCTTTTTCCTTACCGGCACCGACGAGCACGGGATCAAGATCGTCAAGGCCGCCGCCGAGCGGGGCGTGTCGCCCAAGGCACTTGCCGACGAGGTGGTGGTGCACTTCGAGCAGCTCTGGCAAGAGCTTAACATCTCCCACGACGACTTCATCCGCACCTCCGAGCCGCGGCATGAAAGGCGCGTCAGGGAGATCATCCGCCGCCTGGTCGAGCGGGGCGAGATATATCCGGGCAGATACGAGGGCTGGTACGACGAGGGCCAGGAGGAATTCGTCACGGCATTCGCCGCCCGCGAGAACGCATTCAAGAGCGCCATCACCGGCCGCCCATTGGTGCGCTACAGCGAGCCGAGCTACTTCTTCCGCCTGTCCAAGTGGGTTCCGAGGTTGGTCGAGCACATCCAGGCGACGCCTTCGTTCATCCTGCCGGGACCGCGGCGGAACGAGGTGCTCAGCAAGCTCGCCCGCGGGGTGGAGGATTTGAGCATCTCCCGCCCGCTGGAGAAGCTGGACAACTGGGGCGTTCCGATGCCCAACGATCCGGCGCATTCCGTCTACGTCTGGATCGACGCGCTGAGCAACTACTACACCGCCCTGGGCTGCCCGGAGGTAGGCGACGATCACGACGCCAAGGGCGCGCGGTACTGGCCGGCGGATGTGCACCTGATCGGCAAGGACATCCTGTGGTTCCACGCGGTGTACTGGCCGTGCATGCTGATGGCGCTTGACCTGCCGCTGCCCCGCTGCATCTTTGCCCACGGATGGTGGACCTCCGAGGGCAAGAAGATGTCCAAGAGCCTGGGCAACTTTGTTTCGCGCCGGACAATCGCCGACATCTGCCGGGAGTTTTCGCCCGACGTCTACCGCTACTTCCTCTTGCGGCAGGTGCCCTTCGGGGCCGACGGGGACTTCTCCCACCAGATGCTGGTCCAGCGGTACAACACGGAGCTTGCCAACGGCATCGGCAACCTGCTTCACCGGACGGTGAACATGATCGAACGCTACTTCGACGGTTCGATTCCGTCGCCCGGCGATGCCGCAGCCGGCGACGGGGCGGGGGTACGCGCCGCGGCGGCGGACCTTGTCCAGTCCACCCCGGCGGCCATGGCCGCCTGCCAGCTTCACGTGCCGCTGGAGAAGTTGCTGGCCGTGACGACCCAGACCAATCGGTACATCGATTCGACCGAGCCGTTCAAGCTCGCCAGGGACCCCTCCCAGCGAGACCGGCTGGCGACGGTGTTGTATACCTGTGCGGAGGCGCTGCGGGTTATCCTGCTGTACCTGCGGCCGTTCATGCCGGAATCCGCCGAGCGGGGTCTGGCGCAGCTTGGCTGGCAGGTGCCGCCGGGGCGGCTGGCGGAGTTGGGACGCTGGGGCCTGCTGCCAAAAGGGCTTAGGACCAACAAGTCCGAGGCGCTGTTTCCACGGAAGACCTAATGCCAGGTTCCAGCAAGAAAAAGCACAAGACCCTCGAAGACATCATCCGCGCCGACGGCCGGTACCCGCCGGAGGCCTTCCAGTTCATGCTTCATGAAGGCCTGCCCCGTGCCGTCAGGCAAGCCTATGGTCGTCGGCCCTCCGAGAAGGCCGAAGGCGCCCCCAAGGTGCGAGCATCCCAGGCAGATCTGGCCAAACTGCCCGGGGGCGCGGCTCGGCACGTGACCGGCAGGCAGCTTTGCCTTGCCTTGCGCGATGAGGCCATCGAGAAGTGGGGAATGTTAGCGCCCGTGGTGCTGGAGAAATGGAACATCCGCTCGACACTCGACTTCGGCAACATGGTCTACCTGCTCATCGAACACAACATGATGCATAAGACCGCCGAAGACAGCATCGAGGACTTCCGCGAGGTGTACGACTTCGCCGAGGCCTTCAGATTCGAACCTGAGATCCGCCTGAAGGAATGAACCCCAGACCGCTTAAGGAAAGCCCCCGGCGTCTGGAGGTGCCCCCGCCCCTGGACGTGGTGGACGGCATACCCGACCGGAGTTCGACCAGGCCGGCCTGGAAATACGTGCTGATGGCGGCGGCATTCCTGGGCTGGCTGGCGTTCCTGGTTTATTGCTGGCTTGCCGGTGGCGTAAGCCGATGAGTACAGGTGGCTCGATGTCCTGGCGTTGCATAAAGGGAAGCCGCAATGGGTAGATCGGCTCGCTGGGCATGCCTGGTTGCCTCCGCCTTTGCTGCCATGTTGTCTGCCGGCTGCACCGGAGCAAGGGTCCACGCCAACGCCAGCATCGTGGCCGCTCCGCCTGGCGCCTTGAGCGTCTACCAACTGGCCGAGCGACTGGGCATGCGGGTCGCCGACGGCTCGATAATGATGGCCACGCTCCGCAACGCGGACAACACGGTGGTCATTTATGCCGATCCGGGCAGTCAGGCCTATGTGAATGGCCGGCCGCTGGGGGCGCCTTCCGGGGGCATCATGGCCGTGGATGGAATGCTCTTTGTCCCGGACGACTACGAGCCGAGCATTCGCTCCGCCCTGCGGCTGCCTGCGGCACAGCGGCCCGTCGCGCCGCCGCTTCCCCAGCCGCCTCCGCCCACGCGCCAAGCCATGGGGCGGCTGGGCACGGTCGTCATCGACCCCGGGCATGGCGGACAAGACCCAGGCGCCATCAGCGTCCACGGCGTCCAGGAGAAGGTCATCGTCCTGGATGTGGCCCAGATGGTGGCTGAGAAGCTCATTCAGTACGGCGTCGACGTGCGATTGACTCGGGACGATGACAGCTTCCGGCAGTTGGCGGAGCGTTCCGCAGTTGCCAATCGCTGCGGGGCGGCGCTGTTTGTCAGCATCCACGTGGACGCCGCGCCGCACAATCACTCGGCCAGCGGGTTTACCGTCTACACCGACCGCTCGCCCTCGCGGGCCTCCATTGCCGCCGCCGAGGCCATCATCCGCGGCATGTCCTCCGCGGGCGCGACCCCGCGCGGGCGGCGCGAGGCCGACTACCAGGTGTTGGTGGGAACAGGCTGCCCCGCCGCGTTGGTCGAGCTGGGCTTCCTATCCAACGGCCGCGAGGCTGCTAACCTCGCCAAGCAGGACTACCGCGATCAGTTGGCTGACGGCGTCGCCTCCGGTGTGATGGACTACCTACAAAACCGCTGAAAGCGGAACCTGGAACCGGGAACAAGAAACGCGGGGTCTTCTCCGCCTTCCGGTGTGGTGGTTTCGCACTCCGATCCGGTGCTCGCTACCTTCCAGAACATGGCTGAGACCCTTACCCACCGCCTCAGCATCCCGCGGCCGAGCTCCGACGCGCGAATCAAGGTAAGAGGTTAGAGGATAGAGGTTAGAGTGAGAGTCAACAACGCTTCGCCTAGCCTCCTAACCTCCAAGCTCCAGGAGGATTCCGCTTGCAGGCATGTCCGTCCACCGTCTTGCCGGTGCGTTTGGCGGACGGGGGATTTGCCTCGCCGCGCGGATGAATCGTACAGTTCCCTCCAAACCTTCTGGAGGGGCTACACATGGTGTATCGCATACGTTTTCGACGCGACGGCCAGCAGAGCGAGTCGGAAGTGGTGGTGGAGGCAAACACCCCCACCGAGGCGATGGTCAAGTTCCGACACGTTTGCGGCGCCGCGCATGACGGCAACAACCAGGGCAGGATCACAAGCATCTGCTCAGAGACATCCTGTCAACCCGAGCCGGCCGACAGTTGGTGAATTGCGAATTGCGAGTCCCGAATTGGGAATTCCCAAGGGTACTCCGGTCATGCGCCCCTGAACCCGGAACCTGTAACCGGGAACGCGACAGAATGTCCTTCTCCCTTGAGATTGCTTCCGCGCTGCGAGCGGCGCGGTCTTGGGTGTCAGACCAACTCCTTCCCAAGCATTACGTAACGCCGGAAAACAGCCCCGTCAAGGACGCGGTAGAATTCGATAGGGCAATTGTAAACGTAGCAGCGCGTCTCACCGTCGCGGGGGGCTTCCTCCAATGCCAGATGTACTAGGACGCTTCCGATCTTGCGTAGCCTAAAGTCCTTCCGCACCCCCGTTTGGCAGATCTGCCAGTGTTCCCACTTCTTTATGGCAACAAACCCGATCATCTCCGCGCCGCAGAAGGCGAGCATTCGCTTCTCTGGCAGCCCGTCGCCGGCCACGAATCGCTCGGTGTCGATAATCCAACCCTTGTAGCCGGGGAAGCGCTGCATCAGGAATTCCAGGCACGTCTGTTTCTCGCCCGGCCCGCACGGGCAAAACGTGATGCCCTCATGCTCCAGGGAAAGGCGGGCCTGGCACACCCAGTCGGGCATCTGATAGTCCGTCAGGTCCTTCACGATGTCCACCTGCGACTCATCCGTGCGGCGGAACCCGTTGCTCTCCGGAATTCCCAGAAGCTCCCCGTAGCAGCGGTCGATCCCTGTGAAAAAAGCAGCCCGGGGATGGAACGGTTCAACCTTGACTGACTTCAGCCCCTTCGTCCCAAAGTGCGCCAAGACGCGCGACAGCAGGTGGTCCCCCATATCCTTATGCGCATGGCTTGGGTGAACAAAGAACACGGGAACGTAACCTACCTTCTGGGGTCCGGCCACCCCTATAACGAGGGCCCCGACGCCCTCTTCCGACTCAGCCAGGAGCACCACGTTTGGGTCGTAGGCAGGGCTTTCGAAGAAAGCCTCCAGGCGGTGCGGGGCGATCTCGTCGTACGGCAAGGATACCTGCCAAGCTCGAACGATTGCCGGGATGTCTGCTTTGCATGCAGGTCGGATGGTGACCATCAGCGGGTTCCCTGATGGGAGGGGCCTCTTGCCCATGAGCGAATCAAACTCACGGGCGAGACGCGCGTGCCACCTTCACGGCCGGAGCTTGGCCCGCAGTTCGGCCAGGAAGTTTGCGCGGACTCTCTTGGGCAGGGCATCCAAGGCCGGTTCGCGGGCCTTTCCCCCGGCCAGGTCGTCCACAGCCTCCGGTCCAAGCGCTCCGAACCGCCGCAGCTTCGCAACCTGCGCGTCGGCTGCCTCGGTGTTGCCCCTGGCCATATCCAGGACGTAGTTGATCACGAAATGGTGCAGGTCCGCGCTGGTGAGGTTCTGGCGTTCCTCCAGCGGCTCGACTGGTCCCTTGGCGCTCAGGCGGATCAGTTCGCGCTCCTGCTCGTAGAGGGTGTCGATCTGCTGCCGGCGGCGGCGCTCTTCATCCTCGTCCAGCGGGGCCAAAGGCAGCAGGTCCTCTTCGGATACGGGGCTGGGGATGTAGGTGCTCTCCCCGCAGAAGGGGCACTTGCCCCTCTTTCCGCCGGCGGTGTCGGGGGCCTTGATCTCTTTGCGACAGTACTGGCAGCGGAAAGTGATGCTCATGGCGTCAACCTCACACGGCTTTGACCGGGTCCCTGGAGACTCCTGCCACCGCGGCCGGCGGCGGTCCGGGCGTTGCCAAACGCGGTATTCTGCGTTTGGGGGCCCCCCGGCAGCGTGCCGATTGCCAGCGGTGTCGGCCCAGACGGAATCGATCCGGGAACATGGCGTCACGGGGGCCTCTGTCCCACGTCCGTCGGATTTGCCGTCTTTGTTGTGGTCTCTTATGATAGCAGCACGGCGCAGCCGAGCAATGCCCAAGGTTGCCCCCGGAGGAGGCTATCGCATGGAGAATGTGGCGGAACTGGTAAGTTGCCAGCTTCTTCCCCGGGTCTCGCGGCCGGGGCAGTACATCGGCCTGGAGATCAACTCACGCTGCCCCGACGTCCATTCCGCCGAGGTTACCGCGGTGCTGGCCTATCCCGACGCCTACTCAGTGGGCATCAGCCACCTGGGAAGCCAGGTGCTGTATCAGATGCTCAACGACATTCCCGGCGTGGCCTGCGACCGCGCGTATTGCCCGTTTCCCGACGCCGAGGCCGTCTGCCGGGAGCGTTCCATCCCGCTATTCGGCTGGGAGACCCGCTGCCGCCTGCGCGACTTCGACGTCCTGGGCTTCTCGCTGTCCTATGAGATGTGCGCCACCAACGTACTGACGATGCTGGACCTGGCCGGCGTCCCCCTTCGAGCGGCCCAGCGCAAGCAGGGCGATCCGATCGTTGTCGGCGGCGATGCCCTGGCCGATTCACCGGAAGCGGTCGCGGAGTTCTTCGACATCATCATCCCCGGGGACGGCGAAGGCCCGATGGCGGAACTCGTCGAGATCGTCCGCCAGGCCAAGCGATGCGGCGCCAGCCGGGAAGAGACTATCCTCCGTGCCGCCGGGACGATCCGCTCCGTCTACGCGCCGCGGTACTATCAAGCCGCTTGCCTGCCTGATGGTTCGATGGGCGCTGCCGCGCCGCTTCGCTCTGACCTGCCGGCCAGGATCGAGCGGGCGCGCCTGAAGCGCCTGAGCGACTCCCCCGCCATCACCAGGCCGCTGGTCCCCCTGGCCGAGGCGGTCCACGACCGCGTGACCATCGAGATCATGCGCGGCTGCCCCAACGCCTGTCGGTTCTGTCAGGCCGGACACACGCGCCTGCCGGTGCGTTTCCGCAGCGCAGACGAGATCGTCTCCATCGCCCGCGCGGCCTTGGCCGCGACGGGCTATCGCGAGATCTCGCTGCTAAGCCTCTCGTCGAGCGATTATCCCCATTTGGTGGAGTTGATCGAGCGGCTGAACGCCGAGTTCGCCGGGAGGCGCGTCTCAATCTCGCTGCCGTCGCTGCGGGTGGACAGCCAACTTCGCCAGCTTCCTGCCTTGACCAGCGTGGTCCGCAAGGGGGGCTTGACGATCGCCTCCGAGGCCGGCTCGGTGCGTCTCCGAGCGGCCATCGGCAAGGATATCAGCGATGACGACATGATTGCCGGCGCCCGCGCGGCCTACCAGGCGGGCTGGCAGCGAGTGAAGGTCTACTTCATGGCTGGACTGCCGGGGGAGACCGACGCGGATATCGACGCCATCTACGACCTCTGTCGGCGGCTGTCGGAGGCCCGGCGGGAGATCGACGGCCGGCGCGGTGCGATATCGGCGAGCGTGTCGTGGTTTGTCCCCAAGCCGCACACGCCTATGCAGTGGTGCGCGATGCGGGAGGCCGGGTATTTCCTGGCCGTGCGGCGTCGCCTGCGCGAACTGAGCCCCCGCTCGCCGATCACTTTCAAGTTTCACCGCGTGGAGCGCAGCCTGCTGGAGGGGGTGATCTGCCGCGGGGACCGCCGGGTCACCTCGGCCATCGAGGCCGCCTGGCGCAACGGGGCGCGGATGGACTCATGGGACGAGTACTTCGATTACGCCCGCTGGCAGGCCGCGTTCGAGCAGACAGGCGTCGATGCGGCCTTCTACCTCCGCCAGCTCCCTCTCGACTGCCGGCTGAACTGGTCCCACATCGCCGGCCCCCACGGGGAGGAATTCCTGCGGCGGGAGTACGAGAAAATGGCGACTCTGCTCGAAACGAAATCGGGCGATCCGAGCTTCTAGAAAGCACGTTCAGGCGGATGCCACCCTTGTTCCCAACTTCGGGATGGGCGGCATTTCATCCCAAGTTCGCCCTTCTAGCAAGCGCCCTGCGCGGGTCCTCCTCGTTCCACCCCATTGCTTAAAGAAGAACGGAACTCTCGCTTCGCTGCAATGCCGCCGGATTTCAAGAACCCAGGCAGGGTCCATGGCCCGCGCGCGTGGCCCTGACTCTCCGCCCACTATTACCCAGTGGATTCCTTCGAGGTGCAATCCTGGAATAGGGCCGAGTAGCGGTTCAAGTGACAGGAACTTAACTCTGGCACCTGTCTGTCGCAGATCGTCGATTCTGAACGCGTAATCTTGACTCTCGACGCTCACGCCCATCCAGACATTGGCTGGCCAGGTCAGCAAACGATCGAGTTCGAGTAACCGCGAGGACCTCTTGGTCAAGAC
>Ga0315274_10016695_pt1 | contig 10371 bp, 7 predicted proteins | sample YL17G02_20_MG_FD_203700 | JGI IMG/M metagenome (GOLD analysis project Ga0315274, IMG submission 203700) | Sediment microbial communities from Yellowstone Lake, YNP, Wyoming, USA - YL17G02_20 | ecosystem: Environmental > Aquatic > Freshwater > Lake > Sediment | place: USA: Wyoming | collected... | reverse complement strand
ACCAAATCCATTGATGCAATTGGGGTATTCAATTTACACTGATTATCAGCATGCTTTATCCAACCGCGGCTCGGTTGATTTTGAAGACCTTATCCGATTGGCTTATAAAGTCCTGATAAATAATCCCGATTACCTGGCGAGGTTGCGCTATCGCTGGCCATATATTCTTGAGGATGAAGCACAGGACAGCAGCCTGATCCAGGAGAAATTGCTCCGCCTGTTGTGCGGTGAAAACGGTAACTGGGTGAGAGTTGGTGACCCAAACCAGGCAATTTTCGAAACATTTACAACAGCTGATCCAAAATTGCTAAAAGACTTTATCCAAGATCCAAATGTAGTTCAAATTGACCTGGAACATTCCGGCCGGTCCACTCAAAGCATTATGGACATGGCAAATTTTCTGATCCAATGGACAAATGAAAGCCATCCCGTCCAGGAATTACGAGATACTATGAGTCCCCCATTTATCCAACCCACTCCAACGGGTGACGCCCAGCAAAATCCCGCTGATGAGCCAGATGAAATTTACTTAACCGCCAAGCCAATGAAAGCCGACGATGAAATTCGGATCGTGGCAAAATCAGTAAAAAAATGGGTTGGAGAACATCCGGATTCAACGGTGGCTGTTCTTGTGCCAAGAAACGTACGCGGGGTTGAACTCTCTGAAAAACTAACCGTTTTGGGCGTGCCTATAAAGGAAATGTTAAACAGCAGCCAAACCACCCGCGATACAGCGAAAATCATCCGGGATGTTTTGGAATATTTTGTTCACCCATCCTCCCACCGACACCTGATCGATGCCGTTTTGTCAATTCTCAAAGTAAATCCGGTATGGCCGGAGCCGCCCAAGCAATTGACCCAATTGATTGTGAAACAAATTCAAAATTTGCTCGTTGAAGAGATTCTGGTTGACCCTGAAAAAATCCTTGAAAATATAACCATCCCGGGAATTGATGATAAACAATTAAGTTTAATAATCACTTCAGTAAAACAAATCACCCGCTGGCAGAGAACGGTTCTGCTCCCGATCGACCAAATGATCATGACCATCGGCATGGAATTGTTTTTCGAACCAGCGGATCTGGCGCTTGCCCATAAATTAGCGGTGATTTTGAATTCGGCTGGCGACCTTAATCCACAATGGGAGCTACCCGATTTCTGTGAAGAATTGAACGCAATAGTCAAGAACAGGTTCAAGCTATATGGATTTTCCGAAGATGACCTTGGGTTTGACCCGGAAAATTATAAAGGCAAAGTGGTCATTTCTACCATCCATAAAGCCAAAGGGCTTGAGTGGGACCGGGTTTATCTGATGTCTGTCAATAATTATGATTTTCCTTCAATGCAGGAGTACGATAGGTATATGTCTGAGAAATGGTTTGTGCGCCAAAACCTCAATCTTGAAGCGGAAGTCTTGTCACAATTGAAAGCCGCAACTAACAATGATTTTCTTGATCTTAAAAAGAATGAAGGGATTGCCACCCTGGAAGCCCGGCAGGGATATTGCGCCGAAAGGCTGAGGCTTCTTTATGTTGGAATTACCCGCGCAAAAAAACAACTTGTAATCACCTGGAATACCGGCCGGAAGGACGATTGCCGCGAAGCGGTACCTCTCCAGGCCTTGAGAAACTGGTGGGAGATGAAGCATGCCTCTGAGTAAAGATTTTGTCTTTAGCGCCAACAACCTGCAGGATTACTTGGATTGCCCAAGGCGATTTGAATTAAAGTACATCCTTAAGCAAAGCTGGCCGGCAATCACCAGCCAGCCAGTCCAGGAAATGGAATACAAAATTCATATGGGAAACCGCTTTCACAAGATTGTCCATCAATTCCTTTCCGGTATCCCCGCTATCGTCCTGGAAAACTCCCTCGAAGACCCGGAATTAATAAACTGGTTTACCAAATTCCAAATTTTTATTAAAACCTATTTGGATTTTCCATATTTCAGTGAACATACCATCACCATGCCATTCGAAGGAATGCGCCTGATTGCTGTGTTTGATTTCATAACATTTAATGGTGATAAACAAATCATCATCGGAGATTGGAAAACCACAACCCGCGTCCCCAAGCCATATCTATATCTGCAATCCATACAATCCCTTTTATATCCTTTCATGGCCAATGAAGTTCGGGGATACATTTTTCCTCAGGCAGACATACTGCTGCAGGAAGATCTTTCCATGGTCTACTGGTTCCCGGCGTTTCCAGAGAAAACAATAGCTTTGGAATACTCAAAAGCCAAATACTCCAAAAGTCAGAAAGTGCTTTCCAGTCTAATTTCTGAAATAGCCGAAAAAGAACATGGAACCTTTAAAAAGACAATTAACGATAAACGCTGCGCTTTCTGCCAATACCGCTCTTTATGCGAAAGGGGTATCCAAGCAGGAATACTTGAGGATACCGAGGATGATCCTGGTGATAATTCCGGGATAGAAAATATAGATTTTGACCAGGTAGAAGAGATTGCTTTTTAATAATGCCAATGAAATGGGTTGAACCCGGTCCGGTAAGTTCAAGTGATGAAATTCGAGAAGTCTTTCGTTCCACTTTCCTAATCGCTGAACAGTTGGCAAAAAGAGGAATAACCTCTGGTCAACAGGCAAAGCAATTTCTCGATCCTTCAGGTAGTACACAGGCCTCTCCCTTTGACTTCCCCGAAATGGGAAAAGCTACTGAGCGTCTCCGGTATGCGATCAATAAAAAAGAACGCGTCGGAATCTGGGGAGATTTTGATGTGGACGGACAGACATCCACCGCAATTCTGGTCGATGGATTACGAAAATCGGGTGGTGATGTCGTTTTTCATATCCCGGTCCGCGCTAAAGAGTCCCATGGTATCCTGCTTGAATCCCTGAAAAGCTTTCTTGAAGAAGAGAAACCGCAGTTAATCATAACCTGCGATACCGGTATCACAGAATTTGAATCACTGGAGTATTTGGCATCCATTGATATTGACACAATTATTACCGACCATCACTCCCCTACGGATAAATTGCCTCCGGCTTTTGCGACCATCAATCCCAGGCTGTTTTCAGAAAACCATCCATTGAATACACTGGCTGGCGTCGGTACAGCGTTTCAATTAATTCGCGCTTTGTTCAACTCGCAAAATGAAGATAACCTTGCGGAAAAGTACTATGACCTGGTCGCACTCGGTACAATCGCTGATTTGGCTGAACTTACCGGTGAGAATCGCTTCTATACCAAATCAGGCTTAAGGGTAATGAACAATCAGCCCAGGAAAGCATTAACGATAATGGCCGCAATAGCAGGCTTTCGCGACATATTGATCAACGAATCCCACATCGGATTTATATTCGCGCCACGCTTAAACGCGCTGGGACGACTGGATGACGCCAACCCGATTGTCAATTTTCTGCTTTCAGATGATGAAAACGCCATAACCGAAATGGCAAAGAGGCTTGAAGATTTAAATACACGGCGCAAACTCGCCGTGGATATGGTTTACCAGTCCGCGATTGATCAACTTGAAAAGAAAAAGGAATTTCTCCAATACCCAGTTATCCTGCTTGACCGGGAAAATTGGGAGAAAGGAGTGGTGGGGATTGCCGCGAGCCGCCTAGTTGAAAAATATAACAAACCCGCGATCCTGCTGGATAGCCGTGGTGGTGTAGCTGCTGGCTCTGCGCGATCGATTGAAGGAATTAATATTATCAAAGCGATTCAGGAAAACAGCCAGTACCTGATCAAATATGGCGGCCATCCTATGGCCGCAGGACTTTCTATTGAAGTTGAAAATATCCCTGAATTCAGGGAAGGATTATCCAGATCCATTTCAAGGATGAGTGCAGAAAAAGAGTATGTAAAACCTCTGGAGATTGACGCATACCTGCCATTAGTGAACATAAATGAATCTCTCCTTTTAGAAACTGAACAGTTGGCGCCTTTCGGACCTGGAAATCCGCCTCCGGTTCTGGTTTCGAGAAACCTGGAAATTGAAAAATCCTCATTAATTGGAAAAACAAAGGAACACCGAAGATTAATAGTCAAAGATCAGCAGGGCAATTCGAAAAATGTCCTGTGGTGGAATTCCACTGACTTGGCCTTGCCTGATGGTATTTTTGACCTTGCCTACTATGTTCGCCGGGATGACCGCCAATCTAGGGACGGGGTTTCGCTTGAGTGGCTTGATTTTCGGGAAATAGAGACGGAAATAATCGAACTACGCCCTGAGGTCACAAAATTCAAAATCCATGATTGCCGCACTGATGCAAACCAGACGGAAATTATTAAAAAATTGGCTGATGAACCAAAAGCTCTTCTTTGGGTAGAAGGATTCAAATCGGACCAGCTACGTACTTGCAATCGCCTTGAAGTAAAAAAAGCGGACGCCCTGGCAATACTCGCACCACCGCCTGACCGGGAAATTCTTGGAGAAATAATTGAAAAAGCCGATCCAACTGAGATCTATCTGTTCAATATTGCTACAATTGATGATACCGTTGAATCATTTACTAAAAGGTTAATTGGACTCGTTAAATATTGCCTTTCGCAGAAAGACGGAAAAACAAACCTGGAGCAGCTCGCCTCCGCACTTGGCCAAAGCAACAAAACAGTATTACTCGGGCTTGAGTTGCAAATGGCAAAAGGTGAGATTGAATTCACTCTTAAAGGAGTTGATATTGAGATAATCCGGGCAAAAAAACCGAGATCTCGGAATATTGATAATCTCGATACAAGATTGAAAAAATTCCTTGACGAAGCATCCGCTTTCCGTTCATATTACATGCGAGTCGACCCTGGTTATCTTTTAAGTGGGATTTAGTTGTAAATCCCACCAATTTTGTCCACATTCTTGGTATAATGCCGCTTGTGAAAATGAAAATGGATCGTCGCGAATTCTTTAAAACCAGTGGGTTAGGGTTAGCGGCGTTAGCTTTACCCAAACAGTTCTTAACACAAGACACTACCCCAATTTCCAAATTGGGCAGGGTCACCTCAGAATCCCTGAGTGTGTATCAGGAAGCATCTGATAAAAGTAAAATTCTATTTCAGCACTTTCGCGATGATATTTTGAATATCTATCAGGAAGTCAATTCAGAAGATGGCCCTGGTTACAATCCTTGGTGGCACCGCGTTTGGGGAGGATACGTCCATAGCGCCTGGGTGCAGCGCGTCCGCAACCAGTTGAATCCGATCATGAAATCATTCCCGTCCTCCGGTCAATTGATGGAATTGTCCGTACCATTTTCGCAGTCTTACCGAATCCGCCAAAATGGAACCTGGGAGCCATTCTACCGCCTTTATTATTCCTCGACTCATCATGTTTTTAAAGTACTGGAAGGACCGGATGGCGAAGCGTGGTACAAGGTTAATGATTCATTATTGACGCTTTCTTATTACGTTCGAGCTATCCACTTGCGGAAAGTAGAGGATGATGAACTGCTGCCCATCAACCCGGAAGTCAACCCCAAAGACAAGCATATAGAAATAGAAATCGATTTTCAGCAACTTAGAGCGTTTGAGGGAGACAACCTGGTTAAAGAGTTCACTGTCTCAACCGGGCTACCCAGTATTCTGAAGGGTCCGGGGATAATTCCAACTGACACTCCTAACGGGAACCACATCATTCAGAATAAGCGTCCAGCGGTACATATGGGTGATGGAAGTATCGCGCGCTTTGATGTTGAGGCGTATGAGCTGCCTGGGGTGCCGTGGGTATCCTATTTTGAACCGACAACCGGGGTTGCTATACACGGGACTTATTGGCATAATAATTTTGGTGTAACCATGAGCCACGGCTGCATTAACATGCGCTCTGAAGACGCCAAGTGGATTTACCGCTGGAGCACGCCAACACCGCAGGAAACCAAAGTCCACACAGTTTTTCATACCCCCGTTCTGGTTTATTAGACCTTAATCCCGTATGAATTGCATAAAAACCTGATTACCCAGTAGCCTCCCTCTGTGGGTTAGCCTTAAATGTTTGCAGCCTTCCAATTCAACCCATTCAACTAATCCCTGGCTATACATTTTAGTTATTTCTTTTGAATAAACGTCATCCGGTCTAACCCCAAAACGTTCTACAAAATCTTCGGCATTTATCCCTTCTGTGGTTAATCGCATCCCCATCATCATAGTCTCGGACATTTCATCGTTAGTATTGAGTGAAATCAGGTTTGTCCCAGCCGGGGAAAAGCAATCCCTGTTTTGAGGTCTTTGGGATACTGAACCGATATAATCGGTTATTGTTTTATGATTTTCCCACCTCAACTGATTATAATGGCTATGCGCACCAGCGCCGAATCCCAGATAATCCAGATTGCGCCAGTACTGCAAATTATGCAGGCATTGGCTCTGCTCATCCAGCGACCAGTTGGATATCTCATATTGGCTGAATCCATTTTTTTCAAGGTATTCCATTGCCAGAATATACATATCAGCCGCCAGATCTTCATCTGGTTCTGTCAATTGTTTGTTCGCGATTTTAATGGCTAAAGGTGTCGAATCCTCAATAGATAATGCGTAAAGTGAAAGGTGATTCGGAGATAACCCTAGCGCAGATTTCATAGAATCCTCAAAAGACAGGAGGGTTTGATATGAAATTCCAAAGATCAGGTCCAGGTTGAAATTTGAAATTCCGGCATTTCTTGCGTTTTCTACGCTAATTTTCAAATCTTCAAAGGTATGCATCCTTCCGAGGATCTTAAGTTCTTTGGCGGAAGCTGACTGCATCCCGAAACTCAATCGGTTGATACCAAAATCTCTTAGGGCACTTAGATATTCTCCCGGAAGGCAGGTTGGGTTAGCCTCAGTACTTATCTCTGCTTCTGAAACAACAGGATAATTTTTCCTGATACTATTTAATATATCTTCAAATTGACCGGGTGTTAGTAAATTGGGCGTCCCTCCCCCAAAATAGATAGTATGCACCAAAAAACCGGCATCAATATTTGCGGAAGTCCTTGCAATCTCTTCGATCATTGCATTTACATATGCATCCTTCAAATAGTCATACCCGGTATATGTGTTAAAATCGCAATAACCGCAACGCGTTCTGCAAAACGGTATATGAATATAAATGCTCAATAAATTGCTTGATTGCATGGTCTAATGATACCCAAGTTTTAGACCACTTGACCAAAATGGTATAATGACTCGATTTTTTGAGGTAAAACCTTTCTATGGCACCTGAATTAAATTCCCAAACAAAAATATGCCCCACATGTGGCACCAAACTGGCTGAAAACTCTCAACGCTGCCTGGTATGCGGGCGAACCTTTACAATTAAATCCGCTCCAAAAGCCAGGCAGACTGTGCAAGCCCAAAGGCTGCCGGAACTCAAATTAAGCCTGCCTTTAGCCATTGGTCTGCTCTTTATCATTTTGGCAGTAGGCGGTGGTTTGATCTTTCTTGTCCTGCGCGGCACCGGGCAAGTTGCTCCACCGGAATCAACTGCCACAGCCAGCCCTTCTCCTACATTTGAGCAAAGCCCTACGCCCACCATTACGTCCACGCCTGAACCTACCTTCACGCCTTTACCCCCGAAAGAGTATCAGATACGCAGTAATGATACCTGTAGCCTGATTGCGGTAATCTTCGAAGTGTCAGTAAGGAGTATCGCTGAATTAAACAACCTTCCGCCTGACTGCGGCGTTTTATCTGTCGGCCAAACCATTTTGGTTCCGCAACCTACTCCCACAGCATCACCAATGGCTACCAGCACCTTGAGTGTCAACAAGGCAACTGAATCAGCCTGCCAGACGATTGAATACCGGGTGGGTGATAATGATACATTAAGTGGTATCGCTGCTAACTATGCAGTTACAGTCGAATCATTAAAAACTTACAACGGGTTAACATCCAATAATATTTATTCCGGCCAGGTGATTACCATCCCGTTATGTCAACGCCTGCCAACCGCCGGTCCAACACCAACGGCGACGCTACCACCCCCTTACTCGCCAGCGAACTTGCTGCTGCCTGCAGACGGTGCAATTTTTACCGGTACGAATGATTCCATCACCCTCCAGTGGGCTGCTATCGGTGGCATGCTGCAGGGTGAATCTTACGCAATCACAATTGAAGACTTGACACAAGGCCAGGGTAGAAAACTGGTGGATTACACGAGTGATACAAAGTATATTATTCCTGCCACCTTCAGGCCTGTCGAAAACGCACCGCATATTATCCGCTGGTGGGTTCAACCAGTCCGGCAATCCGGCACCACCGAATCAGGAGACGCCATCTGGGTGCCAGCCGGATCGCAGAGTGTACCGCGTGTCTTTGCCTGGTCAGGCATCGGGGCTGTTATAACCCAAGCGCCTTAGCACAACAATAAAAGGAACTCTCTCAAGCCCCCTTTATTTTCACCATAATTCAATCAATCATTTTCCAAAAATCTTGTCGCTTCGATAGCGGCTGCCGCACCCATACCTGCTGAAGTCACTACCTGGCGGTAATGGGGATCGCACACTTCTCCCGCGGCAAAAACACCTGGAATATTGGTACGCAAACGGTTATCCACAACGACAAACCCTTTTTCATCCAGGTCTATCTGTCCTTTGAATAGGTCAGTATTGGGTGTATGTCCAATAAAGACAAACACACCATTAACTTGCATTTCAGATTCCATCCCATCCTTGACATTTTGCAACCGAAGGGCTTCAACCCCGTCAACACCTTTGATCTCGGTAACAACGGTATCCCAGACAAAGTGGATTTTCGGATTTTCCTTTGCGCGATTCTGAAGAATTGCCCCCGCCCGCAATGCATCCCGCCGGTGGATGATAGTTACAGAGGTCGCGAAACGCGTTAGAAAAATGGCTTCTTCAAGCGCACTATCGCCGCCGCCGATTACGGCTACTTTTTTCTCCTTAAAAAACCATCCGTCACAGGTGGCGCAATATGAGACACCCCTGCCGGTGAATTCCTTTTCACCTGCAACATTCATTTTATTTGAACTGGCGCCTGTCGAAAGAATTATTGTCTTAGCAAAATATTCATTGCTATATGTTTTAACCTTAAAGGGACGTTGTGAAAGGTCAACTAAAGTGGCAGCATCATACTCGAGCCGCGCACCAAACCGTTCAGCATTCTTCTGAAAAAGGTCTGCCAGTTCTGCACCGCCTACGCCTTCCGGAAATCCCGGATAGTTCTCAATACGGTCAGTCAGCGCGGCCTGGCCACCAATTTCCGTCCCTGTCAGAATCAGTGGATTAAGTTCAGCTCGCGCGGCATAAAGAGCCGCGGATAATCCCGCAGGGCCTGTGCCCAATATGATGATGTCTTCGATAATTTTTTCTTCTGCCATTAAAAGTCCCTTTTGCTAATTATGAAATTTTACAGGTACAAATCCTACCAAAATAATATATCATTTATCTAAGTAGAGTGTTAATTTCATATAACAATTTTTATATAATCTTTTAAATTCTAAGGATAGAAAAATGAAACCCTTTGAAAGTAAAACCGCCCTGATTACCGGTTCTGGCCGTGGCATCGGGAGCGCCATCGCCATTCATTTTGCGGAGTTGGGCGCTGAGATTATTATCAACTACGTTCATAACCAGCAGCCTGCAGAAGAAACCGCTGCGAAGATCCGCAATTTGGGCAGAAAAGCGGTAGTTGTGCGTGCCAATGTTGGAAAAATTGATGGGCTGGAAAAGTTATTTGGTGAGGCAAAAAGCGAATTTGGCAAACTGGATTTTTTCATTTCTAATGCCGCGTCGGGTTTCAACCGACCTGCCATGGAACAGAAGGAATCCGGTTGGGAACATACGCTCAATGTCAACGCCAAGGCTTTCCTTTTTGGCGCGCAGCTTGCGGCTGCGCTGATGGAAAAAGCAGGCGGTGGAAAGATGGTTGCCATCACCAGCCCAGGCGCGGACCGTGTCTTGCCGGATTATGTGGCAGTGGGCGCCAGCAAAGCAGCATTGAATTCACTTGTTAGGTATCTCGCGGTTGAACTGGCACACAGGAACATCGCGGTCAATGGGATTGCTCCTGGTATTATTGAGACTGGAGCTTTGGAGCATTTTGCCTTTATGGACGATAAAGGTATTATCTCCCGTGCTGTTGCAAACACACCCGCCGGACGATTGGTCATACCCAGGGATGTGGCTGAAGTGGCCGCTTTCTTATGCAGCCCTGCGGCGAACATGATCCGCGGACAGATCATAGTGGTGGATGGTGGTTATACATTGCCGATGCCGGGATAATTAATCTGTAGTCAGAACAGCTCGTACCGGGGCGCCATCGGTACCAACCAGATTTAATGGCAGGCAGATCAGTCCATAGGTCCCTGGTTCCACATTAACCAGGTACGCGTTTTCAAGGATTACAATTCCTGCCCGAAGAAGAATCTGGTGAGGAACTTTCAAATCGTTGAAAGGTGAAATTGAAAAATAA
>Ga0315274_10016692_pt1 | contig 10372 bp, 6 predicted proteins | sample YL17G02_20_MG_FD_203700 | JGI IMG/M metagenome (GOLD analysis project Ga0315274, IMG submission 203700) | Sediment microbial communities from Yellowstone Lake, YNP, Wyoming, USA - YL17G02_20 | ecosystem: Environmental > Aquatic > Freshwater > Lake > Sediment | place: USA: Wyoming | collected... | reverse complement strand
TCCCACGGCAGACGGTTTTTGGTCAGGCGCCGGGTTCCTCTGCCTACATCCTATATCGAGCGCCGGGCCGAAGTGCACCACCCCCGGCCGTGTTCGCTCCCCGGCGGGCGCAGGGGGCTCGCCCCCCCTAGATTGCGACCTGCGTCGGTTGCCCCTCCTCGGGGTCCAGCATAGTGCGGCCGCCCAGGGACGTGGGCGGCCGCATTGCCTCCCTAGGAGGAACTGGATCCGGCGAAGCGAAGAGTATGTTTGGCAGGGGGGAGCGACATGCGATACTGGATCGGCTGGGTCACAGTGGGTGCGCTGTGGGGATTGGCGAGCGTTGCGGTCTGGGCTCTATTCGGGACCGCGCCCAGCGACTTCGTACACGAACTAGTTGAGACGTCCCACTACTACACGACACACGTTTCGTTCATCATCGATTACTTCACCACCGACTGGCCGCCGTTCAAGCTGCTATTTCTGCCGCACGCATTGGGCATGGATATCCTGGCTTGGACGCTCGGCTTTGGGGTTTGGCTGTTCACTCGTCAGGGGTCGCCCTGGTCGACTCTGGGCCACCTGCTAGACCCCTACCCGGCGTTAGCCGGGACTGCGGTTGTCGTCTTCAACATGCTGGCCGGCGCACTTGTCATGATGATCCCCGCCCTCTTTCTTCGTCTGCTCATGTGGCTGGGTGACTTGTCCAATCGTCCGTCTCGATCACAAACCTAGTACTAGCGGGGTTCTCCAGCGCGTACTCGGCTGTTGCCGCCCCGCAGGCGTCGCTGACCAACCGCCACGGTCAACGCCGGTTCTCTTGACCCACTGGCGGCGGTTGGGCATGACCCACCCCCACCCAGCGTGGGAGCGGGACTCTTGCTCTCCTCAGTCCGCTACCCTCACCAACACCTCCCTTTCCCCGAAGAACAGGCACTGGCCGCGGTCATCCCACCAGCACTGGCTGTCGCCGTGATTCATGGCCACCACCGCAGGCACAGGAAACAGCCATTCCTGCGCGCCCGTCGGGCTTATCTGCTTGATCCACGGCCGCCCGTCGCGCTCTTCCACCAGCGTGAAGCAGTCCCCGCGCAGGGCCGGTGACGCCACGTTCGTGTATGTGGCAGTGGTCCAGGTGCCGCCTTCCCCCGGACGATAGACCCTGACCTCGCCGTAGGTCGTGTGCCATCCCTTGCTGCCCGAAGGCCCGACAAAAGGCAGGGCGTCGAAACCCAACATGTACGCCTCGTGTGTCGCCCATGAGTGCACCCACTGCGTCTCCCAGTAGACGTCGATCTCATCGAGGCAGCGCAACTCCTGGCCCGTCAGGTCCATGATGCACAGGCGATAGCGGGATATCCGCGTGCTGTCGGCACTATCCCTGATCGACTGAAGGACCACGAGATCCTTGGTCCCGGGGGGGCTACCGAAGATATGCTTATTCGCCAGGTCGATGTTGAGACGGGTGACAACCCCGTCAGGGGCGGTCACGAAGTAAAACCGCCGTCTCTCGGAGAAGACCATGTAGACGCCGCTGCCGTCTCCCGCCCAGAAGCACGGCTCCGGTCGCCAGGGCAGGCCGACGGCCAGAGCGTTTTCAACCTCATCGGGAGCGAGCGCCTTGATGTAGCTGAACCACACCCGGTGCAGCCCCAACTGGCGATTGACCAAGCACATGGCCCCATAGCCGTCGTTGGTGGGGTGGACCTCCCACTCCCCCGAGGGCGAGCACTTGGCCAGGGCGGAGAAGCGGGCACCGCGCTGACACCACACCCCTGCTTCTTGCTTATCCCAGTCGTAGAATTCCTCGACCCATCCTGGGGGCATCCCGGGGGTTGGGGGGATTGCTGGGGGAGTCGCGGGGCTGACGGCATCTGTCGGCGGCGGAGCTGGGCTCACACCGCCCGAAGCAGGGGGGCTTGGCGGGGCAGCCCGCCCGCAGCCTTGAGCCATAAGCGCCGCCAGCATCAAGGCTGCCGCTACAACGGTCAACGCTATGCCGCCCCGCCTTAGCCTACCCATGTCTTCACCCCCTGGCTTGACCCAAGCCCACGATCAGTCGTTCTTCACTGCTTTGGGGCCACCGTCCCTGCTCCCTTGCGTACCGTGATTTCGTAGTAGGTAGTGTCCGGGACCTTGCCATCATACTTGGCCGGGCGCGTTGCCCCCTGGGCCGAGTCTTTGCGTCCATTCTACCATATAGCACGGGTTCCTGCCACAAGTTGGCTGCACGCGCCGCGTATCGGTACACTATGCAATGGGTCAAGAAGCTCTCTCCGCCCAACGACGCGCGACGTGTGACGCCCGGGGCACGTGCTAGCGTTGCCGGGGGCCCGCCGGACGCTGCTGCTCCAGGACGGGCGTCACAGTAGCACCCTGGGTTTGCTCTCCCTGGAGCTTTGCAAATGCCCCCAGTCGTGATAGAATAGCCTTAATAACTTGGCCTGGAGCGAGCTTTGGCGGCCGCGGGCGGGGAGGGGTGGGACGTGTTCAAGAAGGTCAGCACGAAGGTCAACTTCCCGGCGCTGGAGCTGGAGGTGCTCGAGTTCTGGCGCCGCAATGACATCGCCGCCAAGAGCATGGCCAGCCACCCGGACGGGCCGCGGTACGTGTTCTACGAGGGCCCGCCCACCGCCAACGGCCTCCCGCACATCGGCCACGTCATCCCGCGCGTGCTCAAGGACCTCATCCCGCGCTACCATAGCATGCTCGGCTGCCACGTGCCGCGCAAGGGCGGCTGGGACACGCACGGGCTGCCGGTGGAGCTCGAGGTCGAGAAAGAGGTCGGCATCTCGGGCAAGCCTGAGATCGAGCGCTTCGGCGTGGAGGAGTTCGTCAAGCGCTGCAAGGAGAGCGTGTTCAGGTACAAGGTCGAGTGGGAGCGCCTCACCGAGCGCATCGCGTTCTGGCTTGACCTCGATGACGCCTACGTCACCTACCACGACAGCTACATCGAGTCGGTGTGGTGGGCGCTGCGCCAGATATGGGACAAGGGGCTGCTCTACGAGGGCCACAAGGTCGTGCCGTACTGCCCGCGCTGCGGCACGGCGCTGTCAAGCCACGAGCTGGCCCAGGGCTACACCGAAGTCCACGACCCGTCGGTGTTCGTCAGGTTCCCGCTCCTGGACGAGCCGGGCACAAGCTTCCTGGCGTGGACGACGACGCCGTGGACGCTGATCAGCAATGCCGCCCTGGCCGTGCACCCCGATGAGCGCTACCTGACGGTGGAGTGCGGCGGCGAGCGGCTGATCCTGGCGGCGGCGCGCGTCGAGGCCGTCCTGGGCAGCGAGTACACGGTGGTCGGCGAGGCGCGGGGCCGCGACCTCCTGGGGCGCCGCTACCGGCCGGCGTTCGACTTTGTGCCGCTTGAAAAGCCGGCGCACCGCATCGTCGCCGGCAGCTTCGTGTCGCTGGAGGAGGGCTCGGGCATCGTGCACATCGCCCCGGCCTTCGGCGACGACGACATGCGGCTGGGCGTGGAGAACGACCTGCCGGTCATCCAGCCCGTCGACGCGCAGGGGCGCTTCAGCGCCGCGGTCACGCCGTGGGCGGGCATGTTCGTCAAGGACGCCGACCCCCAGATCATCGCCGACCTGCGCGAGCGCGGCCTGCTGCTGCGCAGCGAGGTGGTCGCCCACAATTACCCCATGTGCTGGCGCTGCGACACGCCGCTCATCTACTACGCGCGGCAGTCGTGGTTCATCAGGACGACGGCGATCAAAGAGCAGCTCTTGGCCGAGAACGCGCGCATCAACTGGGTGCCCGCGCACATCCGCGACGGGCGCTTCGGCAACTTCCTCGAAGACCTGGTCGACTGGTGCCTCAGCCGCGAGCGCTACTGGGGCACGCCGCTGCCCATCTGGCGCTGTGATCGCGGCCACACGCACTGCGTCGGCTCCATTGCCGAGCTCAGGCAGATGGCGCGGCGCCTGCCCGAGCCGCTGGAGCTGCACAAGCCGTACATCGACGAGGCCGTCCTGGCCTGCCCCGAGTGCGGCGGCGACATGCGCCGCGTGAACGAGGTCATCGACTGCTGGTTTGACTCGGGGTCGATGCCGTTCGCGCAGTATCATTACCCATTTGAGAACCGCGACGTCTTTGAGAAGAACTTCCCGGCCGACTACATCAGCGAGGCCATCGACCAGACGCGCGGGTGGTTCTTCAGCCTGCTGGCCATCTCGACGCTGCTCTTCGGGCGGGCGCCATACAGGAACGTGCTTGTGGCCGAGCACGGGCTCGACGAACAGGGCATCAAGATGTCCAAGCACAAGGGCAACGTGCTCGACCCGGCGGAGGCCATCGACCGCCGGGGCGCCGACGCGCTGCGCTGGTTCCTGGTCGCGTCGAGCCCGCCGTGGCACCCCAAGCGCTTCTCGCTGAAGGCCATCGCCGAGCTGCACAACCAGACGCTGGGCACGCTGTGGAACGTGTACGCGTTCTTCGTGCTCTACGCCAACATCGACGGCTTTGACCCGGCGCGGCACCGCCTGCCCGCCGCCAAGCGCGCGGTTCTGGACAGGTGGCTCCTGTCGCGGTTGCAGGCCGTCGTCGGCGAGGTGCGCCAGAACCTGGACGCGTTCGAGGTCACGGCGGCGGCGCGGGCCCTGGCCGAGTTCATCGAGGACTTGTCGAACTGGTACGTGCGCCGCGGGCGGCGCCGCTACTGGAAGTCGGCGCTGGACGAGGACAAGGTCGCGGCGTACTCGACGCTGCACGAGGCGCTGACGACGCTGTGCCGCCTTTTGGCGCCGTTTGTGCCGTTCATGACCGAGGCCATGTACCAGAACCTCGTGCGCGGGGCCGACGCGGGGGCCGCGGCGGGCGCGGGGGCGCAGGCAGCGGGGGCGGCGGCGCAGGCCGGGCAAGCGGCGGGCGCGGCGAATGTGGCGGAGAGCGTGCACCTGTGCCCGTTCCCCGAGGTCGACGCGGCGCTACGCGACGAGGCCCTGGAGGCGCGCATGGCCGCCCTGCGCGAGTACGTTCGCCTGGCGCGGGCAGCGCGCAACCGCGCCGTTCTCAAGGTGCGCCAGCCCCTGGCGGCCGTGACCGTGGTCGGCTCCAGCCCCGACGAGCTTTCTGGGCTTGAGGACCTTTTGCTCGACGAGCTCAACATCAAGCGCATCGTCTACACGCCGAACCTCGACGGCTGCGTCGAGTTCGCCGTGAAGCCGCGCTGGGATAAGCTCGGGCCGCGGCTGGGCGCCGACCTGCTGGCAGCGACGCGCGCCCTGCAATCGCGACCGGCGGCCGAGGTGGCGGCAGCGCTCGACCGCGACGGCAAGGTCACAGTCGCGCTCGACGGCGGCCGCACGGTCGAATTTGCGGCCGAGGAGGTCGAGGTCCAGTCGCGCGAGCTTCCCGGCTACAAGGTCGAGGGCGCGGAAGGCCGTCACGTGGCCCTGCACACCGGGCTGACCGAGGACCTCGTGCTGGAGGGCCTGGCGCGCGAGATGGTGAACCGCATCGAGCGCATGCGCAAGGAGTTCGGCCTGGAGGTCGATGACCACATCGAGACGCGCTATGTGGCCGGGGGCCGCGCGGCGCGGGCGTTCACGCGCCATGACGACTACATCCGCCACGAGACGCTGTCGCGGGTGCTGGAGGCGGCCTCAGACGGCCTGGCCACGGCGCTGGGCGCGGGGGCGGGGGCGCTGGGCGCGGGAGCGGCGGGGGCGGCCGGCAGTGTGGACGCGGGAACCGCAAGGGCGGCGCGGGGCGAAGGCGTGCCCGTGCCTACAGGGCCAGACTCATTCGCGCGCGCCTGGGACGTCGACGGCGAGCGCGTGGTGATCACCATAGCAAGGGCGGCGGAGGGATAGACCGCCCCTGGGCCGGAGGCAAGACCAGCTCAAGCACGGTTCCTGAACCTACTGTCATGTGGCAACCGTAAAGGGTGGCCAAGCGGCCACCCTTGCTTTTAGGGAGGGGGATTCGAACCCCCGGAACCCAAGGAAGGGTTCACCCGATTATCAGTCGGGCCCGATTACCGTTCCGGCACCCCTCCATGGCGGCTATGTTGCTGCTTCAATTATAGGCGGGGCATGCCCGGCTGTCAAATCCAAGGATCATCAGGACGAGGTGATGCATCCGTCAACCAGGTGCACCGACCGGCGGGCCTTGCTGGCGAGCCACGGGTCGTGAGTGGCGACCAGGAGAGTGGCTCCCCCTTGATTGGCCAGTAAGAGCAGGTCGGCGATTTCCGCCGCCCACGTGGAGTCAAGATTGCCGGTGGGCTCGTCAGCCAGGATCAGATCGGGTTCCCCCACCAGGGCACGGAAGACGGCCACCCTCTGCTGTTGGCCGCCAGACATCCGGCCTGGGAGACGATCGGCCAGGTCAGCCACGCCCAGTCGCGGCCGCACACGCACCCTCACCGATCCCCGCTCCGTCCCATAGTACCCGGGCGCGCCGTCTTGCGGCACCCCGGAGTCGTTCGCCCGCCGCCTCACGTCCCAGTGACGTAGATGGGCGTCGTGTAGCAGTAGTCGCCGCCGCTGACGTAAAGCCAGTAGTAGTGCAGGCCCTGCACCACCGGGCGCGGCAGCGTCTGGGTGAAAAGCTTGTCGGCCAAGAACTCCCGCGCCGCCAGCTGCCAGACCGGCGCGGTGGTATTATTGTCCTGGTACAGCGCCAGCGTGTACTTCGCCTTGGTGATGGGCTTGAAGCAGACCGCGAACGTCACCGCGCCGCCGGCCGGGCGCTCGAGGGAGCTGCCCACCGGCAGGCCGTCGGCCGTGATGTACGCCAGGGAGCCCTTGCGGCTGACGACCGTGCGGCCGTCACGGAGCGCCGCGCTGACGGCCTGCCAGCGCCCGTCCCATGCGGCGTCAAACCACGCCGCGTCGGACGGGAGCAGGATGTGGGTGACGTAGAACTCGCCGAAGTACCTGTGAAAGTCGCTGCCGGTGCGCGCCGACGGCCGCGCGCCGGCCGCCGCCGCGGCGAGCCGCAGGCATTCGCTGCGCCACTTCTCCACGGGCGGGCTGCCAATGGCGAGGTTGGTCTGGATCCCGGACATCAGCTCAATGCCATAATAGCGCTGGACGGTCCAATCCTGCCACGCCGGCCTGCCGTAGGGGTGGGCGATGCCCACGCTGGACAGCGGGACGTTGCTGGCGTCGACGCGGTCAAGGCCCACCTGGGGCGGCCACTTCTTGTTGTCCAGGCCGACGGTGCCCTTCACGCCATACCCCAGGCAATCCCCGGCCGGCGCGGCGCCCGAGGCTGCGGACGTGCCGCCCGGCGCGGCGCCCGATGCGCCGCCCGATGCGGTCCCCGATGCGCCGCCCGGCGAACCCGCCGGGACGACCGTCATCTCCACCCCGGGAAACATCGATGTCGTGGTATCGCTGCAGTCCCGGCACGCCGCGGGGTACGGGCCGCTCATGTCGGCGAAGCTGCCGTGCTGCATAAGCAGGTCAGTGTGGTCGGTGAGGTAGCCGATGAAGTAGCCGCTGGCCGCGAGGCCCTTGCGGCGCTCGGCGGGGGTCTGGTTGCCGTCGGAGAAGGTCGAGTGCTCGTGCAGGTCGGATGAGAACCACCCCGGCTCGCGCGGGATGCTGGCGGTCACCACCTGGACCCGCTGGACCAACCTGACCAACCGACCGGCCCCCTGATAGTCGAGGGTGACGTCGAGCCAGTGCGCGTCGCCGCGGATGCCGGCCATACCGGTCAGGGTGAGGCCCGCGGACTGGGCCCCGGTGAGCACGGCGGCAAGCCGGGCCGCCGGCGCCTCGAGCTGCCGGAACACGGCGGCTGACGGCGGCTCGCCGATGATGGCGGCGGCCATGGCGGACTTCACGGCCAGCGCGTCGGCCTCATCAAGGGCGCCATTGGCGCGGACCCACGGCGCGCCCGCGAACTGGACGCGGGCGGCGTCCAACGGCCGGCCGTCAAGCGTGACGCTGACCGACTGCAGCGCTGGCGGCAACTTGCCCCAGCCGTCGGCGACCACGACCAGCCCCAGCTGCCATTCGGCGACGCCGGGCACGAAGCGCGCGTAGCCCGGCCCGTAAAGGCAGGCCCACGGCCCGGCCGCGCCCGCGCCGGGCGGGGTGAGCCCCCCAGCGCCAGCCGCCCCGCCAATGAAGGCCAGGAGCAGCATCGCCAGGACAATGACACAATGGGCGCGTCTCCGCATCGCCGCATCCCCTCTCAGGCATTGCCGCCGGCGGCGGTTGAGAAGCCCTCGCCAGGCGGCACGGCAGCCGCTGGGCCCCCAATAACATTATCGTCGATAATGGCTCCAAATGCCAGCATATACACCAGGTGTGGTAATATCAAGATGTGTTCCAGAGATGCGCGCCTGGCTATGCGTCTGGTGAGCGGCCGGTGAGTGTCCGGTAGCGTCCGGTACCAGCGGAGCAGGAAGAGACGCCCCTGCCCGGGTCGCGAGTATGCGCCCCATCGGCTTTGCGGTGCACGCCCCGTTCAGCTGGGCCCGTCCCAGGCCGGGGGAGGGGCACCAGGCACGGCCGTAGAATCCACATTCAAACGCAGACCAGCGTCGGGTGACACAGAGGGAGGGTGACACAGAGGGAGGTGCGACGTTGCGGGCAGGTCGCTTTCGGCCCGTCGCGGCGGCGTTGCTGGTCGCGGCGGTTGGCGCGGTTGTGGTCTTGGCCGGCGCGGGGCTTGCGGTCGGTGGGTGCGCTGGGCGGGGCACAGGGACGCCCGCGCCCGCCCCCGGGCCGGTCGCGCCTGCGCCGCAGCCTGGGCCGGGCTCCCCGTCCCTGCTCAAAGGCATCAGCCTCTCGCCGCGCAGCTTCGAGCCGGCCGACTTCACCGACTTCTTCGTCAAGGCCGGCGAGGCTGGGCAGATCGTGACCTGGGCCGGGGACTGGAACGAGCTCGGCAACCTGGTCAGCGGGGCGCCGCGGGTGCTGATGGAGCTGGCCCCGGGCTACGGCCTTCTGCCCGTCATCCAGGCGCAGTTCTTCTCGCAGTCGACGGGGCGCCTTCTGCGGCCGCTGACCGCAAAGACGCGCAAGGACTACAATGGATGCGCCGCCGCGTTCGCGCGCGAGTTCAAGCCGCCCTACCTGGGCCTGGGCATCGAGGTCAACCTCCTCCATGAGAAGGCGCCGGCCGACTTCGACGCCTTCGTGGCGCTCTTCGGCGAGGTCTACGACGCGGTGAAGGCCGAGTCGCCTGAGACGAAGGTGTTCACCGTGTTTCAACTGGAGCGCATGAAGGGGCTGGGCGGCGGCCTGTTCGGGGGCGAAAACGACCCCGCCGCGGCGCAGTGGGCGCTCCTCGACCGCTTCCCCAAGCTTGACCTGGTCGCGTTCACGACCTACCCCGGCCTCATCTACAAGTCGCCCGCCGACATCCCGGCCGACTACTACAGCGACATCAGGGGGCACACACACAGAAGCCCGTGGCCTTCACCGAGGTCGGCTGGTCCAGCGGCACTGAGCCCGCCGGCTGGGAGAGCAGCGAGGCCGAGCAGGCCGAGTTCGCGCGCCGGTTCTTCGAGCTTGCGGCGCCGTGCGGGCTGGAGATGGCCGTCTGGAGCTTCATGTATGACGTGCGGACGGCGGTGCCCTTCAATAGGATGGGCCTGCGCCGCGGCGACGGCACGGCGCGGCCGGCGTGGGACGAGTGGGCGCAGTGACGGGTGGCCGTACGACGGCCCGCCGCTCCGCGGCGGCGGCCAATGCGGCCGACACTTCCCTCGCCTTCACACCCCGGCCCCCCGCCTCTGCCGACCGCATGCATTCGACCGTCCATGGCCGGCCTGCTGCGAGCGGCCGCGGCCTATGGTCAATCGATGGCCATGAACCCCTGCTCGCCAAGCTTCACGTGGTTCTGCTGCTGCAGTTCGTGCGCGGCTCCATTCCAGTCAATCCTCGCAGCCTCGCTGACGTAGACGTGTGCCTCGCCGTACATGGCGGCCGAGGAGTGGAAGATGAAACCCACAAGGTTCAGCTTGGGGTCGTAGTCGAGTACGACTCTGAGGACGGCGCGCATTGCTGGGATGATCTCATCGCGCGTCACGTACAGGTGGACGAACACGTTGTCCATGACAAGCGGCGGGACGGCAGTTGGGTACCCGACCGCCGCCGGGGCAAGCTTCCAGTACTTGTACGGCGTCTCGGCCGTGAGCCGGGCGAGTAATTCGTCCCGGTACTTCTCGACCGCGCGCACACAGTCGTCGTTCACCGCCTCTGAAGGTGCCTCGTCCTCAACGATCGGCACATACCCGTACGTGGCGTGGCCCTGGCTATCGAGGCCAATCTGCGCCAGGCGGGAACCCCCCGGTAGGCCGGACTCCGGCAAGTCTGGGGGCGTTGCCGCAGCCAGCCCCACTCCTGCGAGCAAGGCCGCTACCAGCATGGCTGAACCGATTGCGGCAAGGACCTTGTTCTGCCTCAGAAGGCCGCTCCCCAGG
>Ga0315274_10016691_pt1 | contig 10372 bp, 17 predicted proteins | sample YL17G02_20_MG_FD_203700 | JGI IMG/M metagenome (GOLD analysis project Ga0315274, IMG submission 203700) | Sediment microbial communities from Yellowstone Lake, YNP, Wyoming, USA - YL17G02_20 | ecosystem: Environmental > Aquatic > Freshwater > Lake > Sediment | place: USA: Wyoming | collected... | reverse complement strand
AAACTTAGCGTGTGGGTCCATCGTGATCATGGGTCAGCACTCACAGGGCGGGCGGCAGTATGTTCGCTATGTCGCTTGGGCTCAATCCAGCGGCATCGCATCCCCCTCTTTAAAGCGCACGCTTCACAGAGACAGATTGCCGCAAGCTTCTCAAGCCAAGCCTGGGGACACGTCGGGTCAAATTCGAGCGTCATCGGGCGACGGCAGACTGAGCATGGGTATTCAGTGGTCATTGCGTTGCGAAGTCGGGCACGTCCGACAAGTCAATGATGGTTGAGTTGCGGAACAAACGGCTGTTGACCCTGTTATCGTAGGACTTTGGCCATTCACTTGCGGGGAGGTTGGTGGTTACCAACGTCCACTTAAATTCTCGACGGGATAGGATCTGGCAGAGCTTGTCCACGCCCAGGCGCGTCGGATCGTATTCCCCGCCCAACTCGTCGATAATAAGCACTGGATATTCGATCATCTCCTGCGTCAGATCCCATTCCCCTCCCTTCAGTCGGTCCAGGAAGACCGGCCACTTGCACAGGAAACACTGGACGAAGGTCACGAAATCTGGCCTGGGCACAATGGTAAGGCTCGGTCCGACAACCTGAATCCATCGCAAGATCCGTTTGGCACAATGGGTTTTGCCGGTTCCGTTTCTGCCGGTGAGGACGATAAGTCGTCCGCGGTTCGGGTTGTCCCAAATTTCACGGCACCACCGCGTCAACTCCTCCTCCATTTCCTTCAGTTGCGGGTGGTATATCGTCAGCCCAAGGCCGTTCTCGGGCCATGCGGGCGGCCTCTTGCTTGCGCATTTGGATGGCAAACATTTCCTCTGGACTGTGGAGAGGCTTGCAAGTGTTATCGACGCGGGGATTACTTCTCCCACGGTCCTCACTGATGATTGGTTGGTCTCGGTTTGCATAATATCCGTCAAACTTTTGTTTTCCGAAAAGCGTTTCTGGCCGTAGGAAATCGGCCATGCTGGTTCCTTTCCACTTCTGGCACTGACGTTCGATCATTTTTCTAATTCCAGGCAGGTCAACCCCATCCTCGGCGAGCCGTGCTGAAATGATGGTCAGGTTGGCGTCAGTTTCCCTGAAACGTTTCCCGGAGGTCTCGTTTAGAATCCACAAGGCGGAGCGGCAATCTGGGTGGTAATGGTTCTGTCGAACCTTCTTTTCCTTCACGCCGTCGGGTTTACCCGACAGTACTGGTTCTTTACCTTCTTGATCTTCTTCTTCTTCTTCAGATGTTGTTAGTTGTTTGTTAGTTGTTTGTTGATTGAATGTTGATTGAATGTTGATGGGCGTGTTGTTTTGTGTGTTGATTTCAGAATCTAAATTTTGGTAAAGATCGTAATTACAGATAGTTACGATGGTATATTTGTTTGTTGGTTCGAGTGTTATTTCGTGTGTTGATTTTAAGCGAGTGAGGCATGTGCGCAGGGTCTGCACTGAGATATGTGTGATTTTATTGAGTTTTCTGAGTCCGACCACACATTGTCCCCTTTCGATAGTCCTTCCCATCCATTGACTTGGACGAAAATTTGCCACCAATAAAAGATGAATAAAAAGACTCACCATATCCGAGTCGGAATACCAACCCCACTCGATGAACTTGCGATGGAGTTTGATGTATCCATTCATGAAAGAAAAGGCGCCCAGAACCTCGGAGTGAACCGGGAACGCGCCGTGGGCGTAGATCCCACGGAAACCCCACCGAGGGTTTCTAGGCGCCAAATGGTTTTTGAACGCGTATTCATGCTGCGAGGTTCAGTCGCAGATCAACTCTGCCCTATCGCCGCCGGCGTGTCAACTGGGTTTTTCATAGTTGGTTTTTCATTCTGGGAACTCGCAGATTATCTGGCCGTCGAGTCCTAGGCACATGCCGGGACGCGGACCCGCTGATTGTTTGAACCAGAACGGTACGCCGGCGGCGCGGCACTGGTCCCTGAGTGCCCGGGCCCAGTCGATGTCCATCGGCCGATAGCCGGGGCCGGACTCTCCACCCGCAACGAACCAGCCAATTTTCTTCAGCCACTCGTCGCGCAATCGGATGGGACCAAGTAGAGGTTCGACGCTCAGGAATCGTTTGGCGGCCGGGATGGCCAGCAGGTGCGGAATGTCCTTATCGGCGTCCTCCTGCGTCGAAATGGAAGTCCCGGGCCAGATGTTGGGAGGTGGATTTTCTTTAACCCAATGCTCAGTCAATAATCCAAGTTCACAACCCAGCGGCCAGCCCGTCCAAATGTCAGAGATACGTTGTTTCCAATTCTCACACCGTTTGCTCGGGATCAGGAAGAGCAGGTCGGGACACCTGCGGATCACGTCGAGCGCGTCGGCCAGCCACTCGATTGGCACCTGATCATCCCAGAAATCGCCCAGGCTCTCTACGAAGACGCGACGGCGGCGAGGTTCTTGATAGTCACCGCAGAAGTCACAATACCAGGCCCGCTCTGGTGTCCCAAGGTCATCGGTGTAATTACCGTTGCGGGTTCGATAGAGAATGTCAGGATTTGAAGTCCCGCAACCGTCGCAAATCCACGGCTTTTTCTGCCACCGCAGCGGCGCGTAAAACGTCGCGTCTTTGGCCCGGACGCGCTTGGAGAAGTCGCCGCCGAAACGGTTGACTTGGCGGCGCGCCCAGCAATTCTTGCATCCTTCACCGACGGGGGAGCAACCGCGAAACGGGCTCCACGCCGAGTCAGCGAAGGGTATGTTGGTTTTCTCACTCATGTTTTCTTTGGGGTTTGCGGCCATGTGAACGAACATGTCCGCATTGGAGTTTCAATGATTTTTCCTTTACACCTATGCTGGCCCTCGTGGCCACGAGGCTCACTGCAAATATGGTAATCGTAAAAGCAGCGACAGAGTTTAGGCCGGGGTCGCGAATGATGATCGACCTGCGGCCGGCCGCAGTAGGTGCAGATTGGTTCGGTTTTTTCGCTCATAAATTGTTGCCGCCAGTAATGTCAATCGGGGATGGCGATATCTGCCTTTCGGTTTCGCATCAATGGCTTATTTCCGTCCCTGCCCGGTCCTTCGGGCGACTCTGCGCGTTCGCCTTCTGGCGGCAACGTGGCTCGCGTTTCGTCTCTGTTCGACAAATCATTTTTCCCTCACAGTTAGAATCACCGCGGCAGTCAATAGCGCGGTAATGGTTCCGGCGCACAGAAATAGCGCCGCGAAGTCCTGAGCCAGTTTCCCAAAGCAGCCACCCAATACCATCGCGGCTTCAATCAGCAGCAGCGCGGCACCAACGCAGTAAATCGCTTTCATGACGCCCAAATCTCCAGGAAGTGCGCCTGATCGCAAATGGTTTGAAGCGACCTCTGTTTCATCAGGACTAGCGGCTCATCCTTTAGCTTGCTCGCTCTGGCCCAACGGCGTAGATATTTTTGGACATCCTCGCCATCGGCGCAATAGAGCTGGCCATTTTTCAGGCGCAACTTGTCGGGGAGTGGATCCCCGTCCGTTAAATTACAGAATCCGTTTTTCATGGTTTGGTTTTGTCTCTCAGTTTCCGAATTATCTGAATCCCCTCGACGATGGAATGAACTTCCCACACTAGCGCCCCTGCGGCCCTGAGTTCATTCTGACATTTTATCTGGTGCGGTTCGCTCGTCTGCCCCGGTCGTTTGCACTCAAAGAAAAGTGACGGCTGTTTTATCATCAAAAAGTTGATATCAGGCCACCCGGGAGTGCCGGTCCATTTCTTGTCCATTCGGTGGACGTTGTGTGGAATGTCATTCAGTCGCAAGTATCGAGCAATCTCGCTCTGAAGTTCCCTCTCCAGTTTCAGTCCAGCCTTTTCTTCCGCCTCTGCGGCAGTCTGGCCGAGGTCCATCTCTCGCCGCTCAGGCGCGTCGATGCACCTCAGAAACTCGTCTCGGAATGGTGGTTTAAGGCCCATGAGTATTGTGCTATCCAGAGGATTTTCTGCATATTACATGTTGGGACTCATCGCAGTACCTCCGGGGTGAAGCATTTTGTGCATCGGAAGCGTTTACTTTTCACGGAGTACCAGTGAGAAGCGCAAGACGCGCGTCGGCACAGTTCACACACTGGCACCGCGCCGACGCCGAATCGATTCGAGAGCATCGGCGATGTCTTCACCCATTCTTCGTCGAAGAGCGTTTTCATGTTTTCCCGTCCCAACCAGGCGCTGCACGCAATGAGTGCCGCGCCATGCTCGTAGGCGATTCGGATGCTGTTGTGGCGGCCCTCATGCGTGAGCTTGTTCGTTCTGCGTCAGTAGCATGTGAGTAGCTCCACGTCAGGATTGTCGCGCCGGAATTGCCGCTTGGCGGCTTCCAGGGTGTACGCCTCGACCACCGTGCGCCATTGCTGTCCGCGTCGGTCCTCATACTCTGCCACCCACAGCCGCAGCACGTCCGGGGGCGCAGAACCAATCGCTGCACGCAATGACTGCCCCTCTGGGCGGTCTGGCAATTCTGGAATCTGGGATGGGGCAGTCATGGCTGAGCTTGGGCGTTCGGCGGCTCGCATTTGCACATTTGGTCAGCCACGAGGAGAGCGTGCTCGTGGACTTCCCATCCGTCGGCTTTACAGTCGGCGCAGCACCAGTGGCTTTTCTGGCCCTTGATTTGCACCCACACTCCACCCCAGCCGTGTTTCCGCCAGTTCTCCGGGCGAGGTTTGCCACAGAAGCAGCAGACGAATTGACGCCGCCTAACAAGCTCACTGGAGCGAACGCGGTTGGGCGTCTTGGGTTTTATCATAGAGACTTTGGTGATTCGAGCGTCGCAGTTCCGCGTCGCTCAGTTCGGACGTTCGGCTCTGGCTTGGGTTGAGGACAGCCGCGTATCTCGCGGTTGCCGCAGAGCCATTCCCGCTTGCCTTGTGAGTTGGTGCGCGTCCGGTAGCCGACGCCCTGCGTGAATACGCCGGGGTCTTCCCTCGGCCAGTAGCACGAGCGGCGCGGGCAGTCTTTGTCGCACACGTCTATGTCCTTCTTGAGTCTCTTGTCGCGTACTTTCATTTTCCCTCCATCGGAGCCGAACCAGTCGGTGCAGCGAATGACGCCGGGGCGTCAGGGTTGCAATCGGGAGTCTTGGGCGGCGTCATCGCTGACCTTATCGTTCGGCCTCGGTATAGAGTACGGCACCATGTATTCGCCGCCACAACAGCGCGGGGCTTTCTCGGGATCGGGTTTGCCACTCCACATGGCTCCGCTGATTATGAAGCATTTGGGGCATTGCCACCCACCGCCGTGCCTCACCTTTTCGTTGGCCAGGACTCGATGAATAGCCGACGCCCAGGAACCATGGCGTTTTGATAATCGCTCCATCGTCGGGCACCCCTCATCAAATTGTGCGGCGCGGGAGCGCAGATCCTTAGCGGCCGACAGGTGGTAGCGCATACAGTCCAACAACCGGATCGAGCTAACCGGCGGATCGCTGGTCAGTTTGGGCATCGTCGCGCCAGGGCCGCCACATCCGGGGCATGTGTTGCGTTTGCCTTTGATGCAGGCTATCGCCTGTCGAACCTCCTTTATCCAGTCAATGAGCCGGCAATAGTTGTCGTTTACGCCCGGCTCGCGCCCCTCGGAGCACCATGCCTCCATCACGACTTGGGCGCCCTCTGCCGCCTCCAGGCCGCTCGCCAGTAGGCCAAGAAGGTCAACCGAATTTTTTGGTTCAATGCTCATGGTATCAGATCGTCGTCTGGTTTATCGGACTCGGAATCCTCCGATTTTTTCCTCGGTTATACGCAGTCCCGGAACCACGCTATCTTTCGTCAGAATCGCGCGGCAGGCCGAGGCGTTGAGTTCGATCCGGCAGAGTTCGGGCCGGGCCGCATAGACCGCGTGAATGTCCAGAACTTCAAACCGTACCTCTTTGCGGACGGCGGAACCCTTGCTTCGCTGGACCTCCGGGAGTGGCGCGGTGACCGTGGTTCGGTAGGCCAACTCCTTTGCCTTTGCGGCCGCCTCGGTGGCTAGGGCAGCTTGCAGGTCCGCTTCCGTGGTCATGTTGGCCTCGGCTTTCGCCTGGGCCTCGGCGGCGGCGCGCGCGGCGTCCTCGGCGACCTGAATGGCTTTCTGGCGTTCGATCTCTTCCTTCCGGACACGTTCCTCTTCCTGATGACGGAACATGGCGACATGTCGGCCAACCCGTTCCATCTCGGACTTGACCGGCGCGATCAAGTCTTTGACCATCGTAGAAACCAAATCATTCAGGTCGCGAATGGGTTTCGTGTGCGCCAGACGGTCTGTCTCCGCCGACTTGCAAAACCGTTGGGCTGCTACTCCGACCGACGTGGCGACATTCAATTCCGCCGCGTTGGTCACAATTTGAACGCCAGCGAGTCCGAGAATGAGTGACTGCTGTTCCGCTTTAGACTCCTCCTTTATTTCAAATAACGGCATTGTGACCCTACTTCGGATCACGCCGGAACTGTTTTCAATTACTGCGGGTAAGGTTTCCATAATTTTCACTTGCTGAATGTCGTCTGCTCGTCAACGGGTGGCTCCATCCCGTCCGGATCGATGTCCACCAGTTCGAGAGTCCCAGGTTTTTTCCCCGGCTTGACCGTGACCGTGCAGGTTTCATCCCGCCCGGCTAGACCCTGAGCTATTTGACCGAGGGTTGAACTGAAAGTTCCAGCCTCAGTATCGTCCTGGAATTTGACGAAATAGGCGGTCCACGGCCCTTTCACTGACTTGCCGGTCGCGGTGCGCACTTCCTTCACTTTGACTCCGGCCACCGTCTGCCCTTCTGCGGGCACTGGCGGAGCCTGTTTGCGTTCTGGCGGTTTAGGTTGATCCACCGGCGCGTCAGCGGGAGGCGTTCCGATTGTCCCATTAGCGTTCATGTCCTCGATGTCTTGAGTGAAGATGTCACTCGCTGCCGTCGTCGTCAGCACCGCGTCAACGTGTGCCCGTTTTTTGGCCATCTTCAGGACCGTGTTATGGCACACCAATCCCTCGGCAATGTAGGTATGACAAGAAGTACCGAGTAGCACGATCTCGCCTTCTCCGATAACCTCCACTGAAACAATACGCACTGGATGGCCCGTACCAGATCCGCGGCCTTCCACTCGTCGTTGTGTCTGTCCAATATAGGTCAGCCATCGCTCAAGCAATCGAGGGGGTCGAATGCTTCCGAGTAGTCGAAGCTGCTCAGTAAATCCGCCTAAAACACGTAAAGAGTAGGCCTGCTTTTTCGAAAGAGTTTGCTCAAGTTCATCCTCAGTTTTGCATGCATTGACTCCGAGTTTGTACCCACGCTCAGTCAATCCAGACTGTAACAGTGCAAGAACGGTATTAGACTGCTGTGCAAACATGACATACAACTGTGTCATGCCGAGGCTTCCGTCAGCGTCGAGTAGGCCTGCGATGTAGCCAGCCTCCTTTGATCTGTCTTCGTCCCAGGGGGTACAGACACTCATTACCGTCCACGCGCGGGGACGACCCTTTCGCTCAGCGATCTCCTTATGGATGTCCTGTGTAGCTACCCATTCGGTTCCTTTCAAGCCGACCTTCTTGACAAGCCACTGGTGCTCTCCGTTGCACCGAACAATCCTACCGTCTTCAAATGTTATTTCGTAAAGAGGATCTAGTTTGTACCCATGCACAATTGCCTCTCCGACTACAAAGTGACGGGCGTATTCGGTCGTCAGGTTTTCCTCAACTCCAATGAGCATATCCCCAGACTCGATCTCTCCTGCTGGGACCCACCGCAAATCGAGAGTCAGCACCTTTGTATCTGGGGTAACGCAGTTGTAGTAGTCCGCCGGGTTGTCGTGCTCTACGCGGCCCATGTTCTGGTTTTCAATGGTGGGATCTCCGTCGAGGAACTTTGCACCGCAACCGCCGACCTTGGCAAAGCACAGCCAGCCACCGCCGTACTCCTTTTTTCCCTTGATAATGCAGGCTTTCCTGCATGTCGGGCAGGTTTGCTCGGCTTTGCGATACCGATACTTCGTCTCCATCGTAGAGCATGATCCCAGCCCGCTGCCCATTACGATGCTGGAGCGGGTTGACCGCAGGTTGCAGATTACCTGGTACTCGCGATGCTCCCCTGGGCAGGCCCGCTCGGTCACAGTGTACTCCGGGGCCAGCCGGAACATGAAGCTGAGCTTTTCGGCTCCCGGTTTTAGCAGTGTGGGCTTTTCCCCACAGCCAGGAATCTTACCGAAATGCTCACCCTCCTTCATGCACTGCCGTATCGCGGACTGGATAAGGGTTATCTGTGATACCAAGTCAGTTACGGACATGGCATCGTTTTGCGTTGCCGGCACAGCCGCAGACGTTTGAATCACCGATCTATTTTCGTTTTCCATATTAAGGTGTGGTTGGTTCGTTCATTGGATTTGTCCTTGCAAATCTCTGATTTCCGCTTTCAATTCGCCAATCTCGCGCAGTGCATCCATGAGACCATCCTCGAATTGATCGCTTCTCTTGTTCGCATCGCAAGCCGGGCAATGTTTTGCCTCGTAGCAAACTTCGTCGTGTCCATCAGAGCACAGTTTCATGGTTCGCTCGGTTCGGTTGTGGCCTTCATGTCTGCGGCCTCGGTGGCGGCAAATCGCGAGTCGGATTGGTCCGCACACTGTTCAAGCCGGACATCGCAAGCCGGTATGGGCTTGGCCTTCTTCGCCGCCTTAGCGCCTGACTTCTTCACCCGGCGCCGACGCCGCCCATCGGTGACGAGGATGTCCAACACTGCGGCGGCGTGGGCGACGAGGTATTCCGCCGTTTGAAAGGAAAACACATCAGCCTGCTGGGAGTAATTCTCCGTACAAGGAATATCGCTTGGGGTCTGTTTCCCGAGCAACACTAAAAGGTCATGCACCTGCGCTTCCTCGCGCGTGTCGTATTCTAGGCCATCGCTGGCCTTCCACCTGGTGGGTTTGAATTTTGTTATCATGGTTTTCTTTTATTCCGCTCGCTCCTTGTGCGCTTCGAGAACCGCATCGGCGGCAGCCTCGAATCCTTTGGCGAGGTCTTTGAGGTTTTCCTTAGCCCACTTGCGGAACCGCTCGACGGCGGTCTTGACCGCATCCGGCCTGGCCTTGAAACACTTTTGCTCGGAGTCAAGTCGCTCCGTCAATTCGAGCTTCCCAATTTTCACGCGCAATGCGCTGAACCATTTGGCCCCGAACTTGCCGACGATGAGCAAGCCCTGGTCGCCTGCCGCCGGCGTGAATAACTGGATCTCCTCCCGGCTGTCGAACTTGCTCTCGGCCTGGAGGAGTTCGCCAACGAAGTCGCCCGGTGTCATGTCCTCGGTCAGTTGTATGACCGCTTTCTTCGGGTCGGCCTCGAAGTCCGCTTGCAGGTAGAAATCCTTTTTGCGGTCGGGGACGCGGAATAGCACGACGCACTTTTCCGCCCGAATCTCGAAGCCGTTCGCCCGGGTCGTGCATAGGCTGTCAATTTGCGCCTCGGCGAATGTGATTTTTGCTTTGAAGTCGGCCTTAACGCTGTCAAGGTCCGCTTCGATTCCCCGAAGAGCGGAGATTGCTCGGGCAAGGTCGCCCCCGATTACGTCACGCTCTTCAAGCGTGAACGTGTGTTTGAGAGACCGCGTTTCCACGGTCAGATTTGGTGTTGGTTTTTCGTTCATGTGTTTTCCTTTTCGATCAGGTCGGTTTTTCGGTTGATTTTTGGCATGTTTTCCCTTTCAAAGAATCACGCGTTCCCCGTTCTTTTTGTAGATTCTGCCAATCCATTGGTTCTTCTTGGAGTTCGTTTTGGCCTTGCGTTGTGTTTTGTGCCTCTCAGTCACAAACCGCTGAGTGGCGTAATAGTTGACATCTTTACTAGATCGCCGAAGTTTCTTTCCACCTTTTTGTTTCATTCATCCTTTCAAGAGTCAGCCCAAGCCGGATCCCACTCAGTGGGACGGCGCCGGGATATGCGAATGGCCAGAACTTGCATCTTGCGGTTGTCCCGTGGCTGAAGATTGCGTTGGGACGGGGTTTTTTATCGGGTTTCCCCCATCCCTCAGTTGGGCACAGTCGCCGGTTACCCGGACGTTCCCCGGCCCATGGTTTATATTTTTGAGTTCCGCCGTCTCCGACTGCCCAACCCAGGGCTTGCCCCATCCCGGAGGGAAGATTAGACCCATCGGAATTTGACCGCGCCTTCGCTCGTTCAGCGCCAGCGCGGCCAAGAGAAAGATTGCCGCAATCAGGAGCAGTGTGCCAACGACGCCGAAAATTAAAGCGTGGTCGAAAATGAAGGTCATATTATTTCTCCGTGGTTTCTTTTAGTTTTTTTGCCACGCGTTCGGCTAGACGTTTTGTGTTACCTATCCAGATGCGAACAGCAGATTCCACGCCACCAGCCATGGACATCCCACGGATAGAGACAGCGGTACGTAATTGCTGGTGAAGATTATCGGGGATCTGAA
>Ga0315274_10016690_pt1 | contig 10372 bp, 10 predicted proteins | sample YL17G02_20_MG_FD_203700 | JGI IMG/M metagenome (GOLD analysis project Ga0315274, IMG submission 203700) | Sediment microbial communities from Yellowstone Lake, YNP, Wyoming, USA - YL17G02_20 | ecosystem: Environmental > Aquatic > Freshwater > Lake > Sediment | place: USA: Wyoming | collected... | reverse complement strand
GAGATTAAAGATCTCGACTCCGATGCCTATCGAATTTGCCGCGGGGGCGGCGTGCACTCGAATATCGATCGGAAGGGCTGGATTTTCCAGAGAAGTGCACATGAACTGCCCCATCATCAAAGATTGCCACGTACTCTGTGTAGGGGGCACGTCCATCTGAGAGCAACTGTATTCGTTGCCGCCGATGTTCAAGGATGCGAGACAATACGCAATGGCCCTGCTATGGTCGCCAATATAAGTATTGGTGATCGGATCGACCAGCAGGAGGTCGGCATTTTGTGGCAGGCCTGATGGCGTTAAAAGCTCGGCACCCAAGGCAAAAACAAAGCAGGGCTTACTATCTTTGATCGTAAATGCCGCCCGATATTGCGGTGTGTCTGCGACATATGTTCCGCCAGAATAGAGAGTTCCAGATCCTGTTGTTCCAGATCCCATTGTTGCAGATCCAGTACTTCCAATAATTATAGGACCTGATGCTATTGGTCTTTCAATTGCGGGGTTCATGGTGTCTGTATCGCACTTATCGCCATAACCGTCAGTATCGGTGTCTACCTGATTCGGGTTAAAATTGTAGACGCAATTGTCGACGGCATCCGCAACACAATCCGAGTCCGTATCGGGACCTAAACATAAACTCGGCGGAGGAACTGTCTGACCAAAGGCCGTTTCAGGCAAGATGACAAGGGCCCCGAACAAAATAAACAGCGGAATAATTCCCCGTATCCACCCTGCCAACTTATTTCGGTTCTTCATTGTTATTTCCCCCTTTCTCGAAGATGACTTTCAGCGTGATATCGTTTCACGCCGCTTCTTCGGTAGAATTTCAAATTTCTGAATCAGACTAGATATGAACCTCCTTTCTTGAGCTATGAAAAAGTGCATATAATGTTCCATCTACCGGTTTCTTTTAGTGTATGAAACATATTGAATTTATTGGAAAAATTTTGCGTCGTATAATCTGGAGGCCCAAAAATGGGTAACCTTTTACGGGATTTCGTCAACTTTACAGCGGAGAACTATTTCTTTAATAATTCCACATAATTACAGAGGGTATTTTTTGACGGAGATACATTGAAATCGGAAGAAGTTGAAAAAAATTTTGGAACTCTAACTCATTGATTTTGCGTCATTATGCGGCTGCATATTGTACACAATTCTTATGCAGGCGGATCAAATATCAGGAGGATGCTCCTTTGGCTTTCGCTGAACACACAGGGGTTTTACTGGATCGATGTGATGGGCAGATCGAAGATGAGAAGCGTGCTTTCCTCATTTTCACGCCACATGCTGGGTTGGATCTGCACCGGAACGATCAGTTTCTTTTCGAAGACTGCATAATCGGCAATATATCCCTGGATCTCAACCGTCTCAAATTTGTTCTGGAATCCAAGCGACGGATCCTCACCGAAGGCGACGATCTTGCCTCTCGGTATCCATGCGCGCCTGCCGATGACCCCCTTGAGAGGCACGTCATGTTCAACAGCCAGGATGAGGGGCGTGCCGCCTGTTATCACAAGCGGTTCGCGATTGATAATGACACCCTCCTGATTTGCCTCGCCTAGCGGCTGGCGCGCCTCGAAATCGACAAGATTCAAGCCGCCGCCGTAGCGCCCGCCGCTCGACCATATCCTTTTGAACTTTTTCCCCCTCTTCTCATAAATCATGACGTGTTCGTAAGGCTCGATGCGGACGAGGCGCGAATCGGTGCCAAGCGCATCAAAATTGTATATCGTCGCCCATTTGGGGAGCGGCAACCTCTCGCCCCTTTTTATTTTTTTCCCTTCCACCGACAAAAAATATATCGGACCCTGGAAAAAGGAGGTCGTATCCCACTGCTGGCCGATGAGCAGTTTTCCGATATTGTCGCGCAGAACCCTTAGGTGCCACGGCGCCTTTGAAAAGAGGGTTTCAAATTTCCCGTCTGTAAATTTGAGGCCGAAGGACGATGGTCTGTTCGCTTCCATAGCCGATACAATGATTTCCTCTGCCGCGTCATCGTCCAGATTCACTGTGTAGAGCTTTACCGCCTCAAGAAGACCGTCCCACTCATACGTGGATTCGGGAACGAAGCCGTTATCATTAATATGGCCCACAACTAACTGATTGCTTTTGAGCAGCAGCGTCTCTTCAATTCCGTCTCCGTCGACATCGCTTACTGCAATCCCCCAGATAGCGCCCGGCAGCCGCTGGCTCCCCCATGTGTGAGCGAGCACGACAGACTGCGCATTCTTAAAACTCTGCGCGTGGCCAAACACCGGTGCCAGTAGCAAAATCGCTATCAGTACAATATCTTTATAGTTTCTCATATAATAGATGAATCTCATATATTGGGTATTTTCCAATAGTTAAAAACGTGTTTATGTAACTATCGAATATTATTAATTATTATTCAACAAAAAAACTAGCAACTTTTACCGAAAACTGCCGATAATAATATCGAAGGTTAAAAGGGGAACATTTTGGGGGAGAGATGTTGAACCTTACATCCCGCCAAATTTTTAATCGATAATTTTAGGAGGTAATATGGGTCGCATTGAAGCAGACTATTTGGCCGATAAGCTTTTGTGGCTAACAAATGGTCCGGAAAGTAAAGGATCTTTTGGTGTTAGTTTGATTGACATTGCTGCGGTCTTAGAAATCTGTGGAAATAGCGGAGATATTAGTCAGATTTGTATAGATGGCTATCGCGATGAAATGAATCGTCAGGAATCGACAACAGCAACAATATATGTTTCTGAAATTCAGCAGGACATAGAAAATTTCTCAACAGATTCATCGGAAGAAAACCTTCAACATATATTAAAAAAGACAGAATACTTTTGCGACAGATACTCAACAGATAGGGAACTGTGCTATTCAGAGGCCACGCGCTCGGTGATAAGCCTCATGAGGGAACTGGATGGAAATGAGTATGGCAATAATCCCACAGGATACTTAATAAACAATGGAACTATAAATCCTTATTTCAGTGCAAATAGTTGTGTAGGAGATGAGACTGAACATTGCAATGCCACCCACACAGCTTGTCATACTACGTGTGAAGAAGAAGTAGAAGTAAGGGTGTATGCCAGAGAATACTTTGCAGATACTACAAGTCAAGTAAGACAGGATGCTGAAAGATACCTACTTCGTCTGGGTAATGATTCTTTCTATGGGCCAGAGAGATTTTGTTCAATCTATTCTACACCGGGACAACAACAGTTTTGCGAGGATACTGTAGTCAATTGGTTAATTGAGCAAATAGCTGCAATGATAATGTAATAGATTCGATAATATCGAAATCAAAAAAAAGGGACCAAGGGTCTCTTTTTTTTCATCTCAAGCGAGACCGATACCCGACATCGCCTAATGATGCAATCAAGATTAATCAGTGCAATTTTTGTAGGGAAGCGGGATGTCGGAGCATAAAGCGCCGGGGACGACCGCAGGCGTATGAGGAGCGAAAATTTTGACTGGTTTCGCGAATTAGGGGCTGACAGCGCGGCAAGACACCTAATTCGCTTTTGAAATCCAGCAAAATTTTCACGACGAGTAGCCGGAGGGAGTGGCGCAGCTCCGATATCCCGCTTCCCGAGAAAAAATTGCACTGATTATATTGATAGCCTTTGGGCGATGTCGGGTACCGGCGAGTCGAACTCAATACCGGCCTCATATACCCGCTCAAAAATGGAAGGACAATACATTCTTGCCCAGCGCACAACCCCGTGGACGACTTGCGTTGCGGTGTTCGCGCACGAGATGACGATCGATTCGTTTTTCTTTATCGGTTCATGTGAAACGATGCGGAGACCGATGATCGAGTAATCTTTCACGCGCGCGACGTTCCAGCACGTGTCGTGATTCAAGCAAAATGAAACGGTGGCGCTTATCGTCTGGCGGACGGCACGGCGGCGCTCCGTGGATTGCGGCTCCGGCTTTCGCCAGAAGCGCCAGATCGGGGGCTTCCCAAGTTTTCTGTCGTATTGCGAGCGCTTGCCGGCGTCCTTCAAAACCGAATAGGCCTCGCCTATTGTCTTCGCCTCTTCCGGATTGCCGCCCAGATCGGGATGTTTTCTCTTCTTGAGCATGAGCGCGCGGTACGCGGCGTGGATGATCTCGGCCGATGCCGCAGGGCTGACGCCTAGGATGTCGTAATATGTGTTTCCCATCTTCCACCCCCTTTATCGCCCCGCGTTAAAAAAGGTTGCTAGAAATCAGACACCCATTAATTCCCTTATTTTTCCGCTATCTTTGGTCCAGTTTTCCTCTACTTTGACGAATAGTTCAAGATAAACCTTGCTGCCCACGAGCTCCTCGATCTTCAACCGGGCCTTTTTACCGATCTCCTTTATGCGGTCGCCGCCTTTCCCTATGACCATGCCCTTTTGCGATTCTTTCTCGATGATGATCGCCGCCTTTATCAGGGTCACGGGATTTTCTTCCGTCGCGTCCTTATACTCTTCGATCCTCACCGCAGCCGAATACGGAATTTCCTGTTGCATCTGTAAAAAAACCTGCTCGCGGATAAGCTCCGCGGCAATGAATCTCATTGGATGCGTCGTGTATATGTCATCGGGGAAAAATGGTTCGCCTTGCGGAAGGTGCCCCTTTATCGCATCCACAAGGGTTATTACGCCTTCGTTTTTCAGGGCGGAGAGAATCACAAGCTCCTTTGCGTTCCATTCATTTTTATAATGCTGCGCGATTTTTTCGTACCGGTCACGATTCACCTTATCCGCTTTGTTCACGACGATTATCGAACGCTCGGCCCCGATCCTGTCGAAAAGTTCCTTCTCGATTTCCGCGTCCTTTTGATTCGCCTCCACCATGAGGCAGACGACATCGGCGTCGTCTATCACCTTCCCCACGACTTCGTTCATCACCTGATTCAAGGGCTTTTTCGATTCGTGGTATCCGGGCGTATCCAGAAAAACGATCTGCGCATCCTGTTGGTTCAAGATGCCGGTGATCCGGTGCCGCGTGGTCTGCGGCTTCTGCGTCACGATCGCCAGCTGCTCCCCGAGTATCGCGTTGAGTAGCGTGGATTTGCCGACGTTGGGCCTTCCGATTATTGCGACGTATCCCGACTTGAATTGCATTTCAGTTTCTCCAGTGCCTGTCTTGCGGCATCCTGTTCCGCGGCCTTCTTGGAGGCGCCGCGTCCGGTGCCGACCAGTTCGTCTTTGACGAAAAGATTGATCTCGAATGTCTTCCTGTGATCGGGTCCAGTCGAATTCACGAGTCTGTATCTCGGCATGACCTTGAACTTGCCCTGCGATATCTCCTGCAGGCGCGTCTTGTAGTCCTTGATGAAACCAACGCCGCCGACCTCATCGAGCACGCGGTCGAACTGTTTCTTGACGACCTTATTCGCCTTTTCAAAACCGCGATCGAGATAGACCGCACCAAGGACCGCCTCGTAAGCATCCGACAAGAGCGACGGTTTTTCGCGCCCGCCCGTCCTGTCCTCGCCCTTTCCCAAGTACAAATATTCGCCGAGCCGGACCGCGCGCGCCATCCTTGCAAGCTCCGCTTCGTTGACGATCGCCGCGCGGAGCTTCGAGAGCTCGCCTTCTGGGTGGTTCGGAAAATGCGCCATCAAAAGATGGCTGATCGAGAGCTCCAAGACCGCATCGCCCAGATACTCGTAGCGCTCGTTGTGTTCGGTGGACGGCATATGCTGCTCGTTTGCAAACGACTTGTGCGTGAGCGCTCGCTTCAGATGCTCCCGCTTCTTGAACCCGTAGCCAAGGAGTTTTTCAAATTCCTTGAACCTCTTTTTTTCATCCTTCGATAGTCCCATATATATTTCCCTTATCAAATTTCGTTATCGTAACATTATAGACTTCGCGATATTTTAAGCCCTTACCCGGAATCATCAGAGGCAGATAATTATCACTTATGCCTTTGAAACGCCCCTCTCTGTCGGCCCGCTTCGATACAATGACGACACCCGCTTTCTTGCCCAACTGGCCTTCATAGAAAACTGCGCGCTTCTTTTCAGAGATTTCCATGAGTCTTTTTGCGCGCTGTGTACGAACAGGGACGGGAACCTGATCTGACATTGTCGCCGCCCTTGTCATAGGGCGCGGCGAGTACGGAAATACATGCAGATATGCAAAGGGCATCCGCTCAACAAATTTCACGGTCTGTTCAAAAAGTCCTTCTGTTTCGCCGGGGAAACCGGTGATAATATCGGCTCCTATTGCAATGCCCGGCACTTGAACGGCAAGTCTTTGAATCAGCTTTTCATAATCATTCATCCCGGATCTTCTTCCCATCATCTCAAGCACTTCATCGGAGCCGCTCTGTAAGGATAAGTGGACGTGTCTGCAAACCCCCGGATGGCCCAAGACCTTTATCATCTCATCACCCATCTCGTCCGGATCGAGCGAGCTTATTCTGAACCGGCAATTATCCGTTTCATCAAGAAGCTTCTGAATAAGTCCGGCTGCGGAAATTTGTGGCGTGAGATCTTTTCCATACTGCCCTATGTGAACGCCGGTGAGGATGATCTCTCTGTGGCCCGCTTTCAGAAGTTTTTTCACGTCATTTTGCACATCGGCCGGTTTAACGCTTCTGCTCTCACCGCGGGCATGGGGCACGATGCAATATGCACATCGATTGTTGCATCCGTCCTGTATCTTTAAAAAAGCACGTGCGCGGGGTTGGTGAGCCGATATGTCATTGCGAGTGTAACGAAGCAATCCCATGTGATCGCCACGTCGCCCGGAGCCTGCCCTGAGAGAAGTCGAAGGGGGCTCCTCGCGATGACACATCACGATTTTCATCAACTCTTCAGCGGCCCTGACCCCCAAGACATAATCCACACCTTCGATATTTCTATAGCGGTCCGCATCGACTTCAGACGAGCAGCCGCAAACAATCACGATCGCATCCGGATTATTCCGGATTACGCGGCGGATGATATTTCTCCCCCGCGCATCGGCGGCCCTTGTGACCGCGCATGTGTTGATCACATATGCATCAGCCTGCGATGAAGGAGGCACGACTTCGAGGCCGGCCTTCGCGCACGCCTGTGCCATCACATCAGTGTCATAGTGGTTGGTCTTGCATCCAAGCGTTATGAAGGCAACGTCAGTCAATCCATCCTCCGCCAAGCACCTCGTCTCCATCGTAAAAAACGGCGGCCTGCCCCGGCGCAATCGCCCGCTGCTGTTTTTCAAAGACGACACGCGCTTCATTATCATTTAGATGCTCGATTGCCGCCCCTGCCGCTCCGTGGGCGGAACGGATTTGGACCTGAACGTTTTTCCGCGCCCTGAAGTCTTGATTCACCCACGAAACCGCGCGAACGGTCATCTCCCTTCTTGTGAGATTTTCATTCGTGCCCAGGACGACTTCGTTTCTTAAGGGATCAATTTTTACCACGTACTGCCTTTTCCCCACTCCAAAGCCAAGGCCGCGGCGCTGGCCGATCGTGTAATTATGGATCCCCCTGTGGCGCCCCAATATTTTCCCGTCAATGCCGACAAAGTCGCCGGGCCCCATTATTCCCGATGGCCGGACATCTTCCACAAACGCGGCATAATCGCCGTCGGGAACAAAGCAGATCTCCTGGCTCTCCGGCTTTTCCGAAGTCGGCAGCCCGTTTTCTTTCGCGATCTTTCTGACTTCCTCTTTTGTCAGGCCGCCCACAGGAAATTGTATCCGCTTCAGCTCCCCGCCGGACAATGTGAACAGAAAGTAAGACTGGTCCTTCTTGCGCTCCAAACCGCGGAGCAGGCTATGGGCTTCGCCTCTTTTTTCGATGCGGGCGTAGTGTCCTGTTGCGATCGCATCCGCACCGAGCCTTGAAGCTTCGCCAAGGAGCGCCTCAAATTTCATATACTGATTGCAAAGTATGCAGGGAGAAGGCGTGCGGCCCTTCTGGTATTCGTCGATGAAGGGCCCGATGACTTTGTCTTTGAACGCATCACGGTAATCAAGTGAAACAAATGGTATCTTAAGCCTCTCGCAGACTCCTCTAGCGTCAAGGCGGTCTTTGGCGGAGCAGCAACTCTTTGCGCCTGCGCGGTTGCAGCTATAGAGATGCATCGATGCGCCGATGACATCGTAGCCCGCCTGCTTCAGTAGAAGTGCGGCGACCGACGAATCCACTCCCCCGGACATCGCTACCAAAATCTTCTTGCTCATTTATCTAATCATCCTGCTTTTGTTCCAGCGATAATAGGCGGGCGTGGATCTCCTGAATGCTTTTCCGCAGACCGTCGATTGCGTCGCCGAACGGGTCCGGCAGCGTGCCGTGGGCGAGGTCAAAGTGATGCTCCTCCCCCTCATGCACGATCGGCTCGCGCCTGTGGACGACCTTTCCCGGGATGCCAACGACGGTGGACAATGGCGGGACGTCATGTATCACGACGGATGAAGAACCGATCCTGGAGTCGTGACCGATGCGGATGGGACCCAAAATGATCGCTCCCGCGCCGACCACCACACGGTCTTCAAGAGTTGGATGCCTCTTGCCCTTCGTCCATGTCGTTCCTCCCAGCGTCACCCCCTGATAAAGCATCACATCTTCGCCGACCTCCGTTGTCTCGCCGATGACCACGCCCATGCCATGGTCTATGAAAAACCGTTTCCCTATAGTTGCACCCGGATGGATTTCAATGCCCGTAATCCACCTTGAAAAGTGCGAAAGAAGCCTTCCCAATAGTTTCAAGTGATGGTTCCACAAATAGTGCGAAAGTCTATGAAATATAAGGGCATGTAGGCCTGGATAACAGAGGATGATTTCCAGCTTGGATCTCGCCGCAGGGTCGCGGTCGAAGACCATAGTGAAATCATCCCTCATCAGTTTTATGAGCTTAAACATGGTTTCAGTGCACGGTTATGCCCTGGCCCTCAAAAGTGAAGCCGCGGCAGCCGTATTCCCTCACATCCTTCTGGTTTATCGGAAAGATTGTGCAATTGAGCGGCTTGTGCGGATGCAAAAGGCAATCCCATCTTCCCTTGTTTTCTATGACAAAGGGACACATCCTCTCGCAGCAGCAGAGCCCGCATCTTTTGCACTCGCCCTTCCTTTTCTGCGCCTGCTCCTCCACATACCCCTTTCTGAAACCGATCGTGAAGTAACGCCGAAGTCTCCCTCTCCAGTTTGTCCTCAAGACCAAAAAATCCTTCCAGCTCAAATGGACGATTCGGCCCTGCCCGTCTGAAACCTCCATGTAGCCGCGCAAAATGTTCCCGCCGTCAGTGACGAACCTTGCCTTCACCTTGTTCAGAAGATATCCAAACAGGATCAAAGACACATAGGCCGGATAGAAAATCACATTTTCGAAAAAAGTTTTCACCATGTCATTAAAAAGAGATTTTCCGCCATAGGCGGACCCGCCTCCGGCGGGGAACCCCTGACCTCTTGTCACGATTTGACATGATTTTTTCAAAATGCCGTAACTATCAGTCCGGTCGGGGCAAGGGGATTTGAACCCCTGACCTCTTGCACCCCAAGCAAGCACTCTAGTCCAGGCTGAGCTATGCCCCGACCGGACCGACATTTGGAGCACGTTGAAAAAATCATTTGTCAAATCGATGACCCGCCAACGCATTTTGGCGGGCATCCCAAGTCCGCCATAACTTCCTTGGCGGATCCTCGATGCGACACGATTTTTGCTTCCTGCAAAAATCGTGTCGCATCGGGACAAGCACTCTAGTCCAGGCTGCCTGCCCGCCGACGCTTTAGTGGCGGGAGCTATGCCCCGAAACCTATTCCCTGATAATCTGCAGCAGCGATTCCAAATCCTTCTTGAGCTTTGTGAGCACCTTTTTGTCGCTCACATCCGGTGACGCTTCACGTTTTTCCGGTTTGTGATGAGCCGGCGCGCTTCTTTCAGCAAATACTTCAAGCTGCTTCAACTGTACCGCCTGCTCTTCGGAAACCTTGACGCCCTCAATGCGCCCGAACTCCTTCAGGCGTTTGCGCGCGCCGTCTATCGTGAAGCGCTCATCGTACAGGAGCCTTTTGATGTTCACCAGAAGCTCGACATCGCGCCGCTTGTAAAGCCTCTGCCCCGATTTCGACTTCGAGGGCTTTATATCCTGAAATTCGGATTCCCAGTAGCGCAGGACATATGGCTTCACGCCGACGATGTCGGAAACCTCGCCGATGCGGAAATAGAGCTTATTCGGTATCTCCTGCATCCTTGCCATAATTAGGCCTCTTTCTTATTCAGTGCCGACTTTAAAACCTGGCTCGGCCTGAACGTCATCACCTTTCTCGCGCTGATTTCGATTTCCTCGCCCGTTTGCGGATTGCGCCCTATGCGCGGCCGCTTCTGCCTGACAACGAAGTTTCCAAAACCGGAGATCTTGATCTTTTCGCCGCGCTCAAGAGTCTCCTTCATCGTGTCGAAGACAAGCTCCACAATCTCCG
>Ga0315274_10016689_pt1 | contig 10372 bp, 11 predicted proteins | sample YL17G02_20_MG_FD_203700 | JGI IMG/M metagenome (GOLD analysis project Ga0315274, IMG submission 203700) | Sediment microbial communities from Yellowstone Lake, YNP, Wyoming, USA - YL17G02_20 | ecosystem: Environmental > Aquatic > Freshwater > Lake > Sediment | place: USA: Wyoming | collected... | reverse complement strand
CCGTAGTCTGCTGGAAGGAGAACCGTGAAGAATCCTCAGAGCCGGTTTTCCATCCTTGATGAAGAGATCGTTCGGGAGACATTGACCAGGATCGCGCGAGACGTCGAACCGATTTGCAGGGAGTTCACCTTCCGTTACGGACAGCTCGGAGCGAGCAACAACCGCAGCTTGTATGGGTTCAATCGTGGATCGGGGAAGATCATTCGAGTACGATTGCATGATTTGAGAACAGGGAAACTCAGGAAACATAGTGCCCTCGTCGTGACCATGCTGCACGAGCTGTGTCATTGTCGATACAGGACTCATAGTCAGTCGTTCTATAACCTGCTGCGCGAGGTCGTGGAATACGCGAAACAGATCGGCGTGTACCGACCGGATAAGAAACGATACTGAAGGCCCCCGTGTTGCTGCCGAATTTCCTTACCTGACAATTGAGAGAGGAGAATGCTGTTAAAGGTCATGAGATTTTGCTATACTTACACTACGATGAAAAGGCGCTCGAAAGCGGTTTGAATGCTGAGTAGAGGAGCTTCCGAAGAAGTACGTGGTCTCTCATTCTGAGCAGAGCAACTCATGTTGAGAGAGGCAGTGGACGGTTCGGAGGCGAAGAGCTCGGATGGGTGGGGTGATAGTATGCTGAAGGTCGAAGATCTTCACGTGTCGGTTGGGGATAAAGAGATTCTGTCTGGAATAGATTTGCACATAGACCAGGGTGAGACGCTCGCCCTTTTCGGTCCGAACGGGAGCGGTAAGACGTCGCTGCTCATGACAATCATGGGTATGAGCGGATACAGGATCACTAAGGGGAGGATTATTGTCAAAGGACAGGTCATCAACGATCTCACTATTGATGAGCGAGCGCGATTGGGTATTGGGATGCTGTTTCAGAGGCCACCGGTCGTTCGCGGCGTCAGGATGCGTCAGATGGTGAGTATTGCGGCAAGAGGACGTGAAGTTGACACCGAGAACCTTGCGTCACGATTGGACCTGGGCGGGTTTTTGGACAGGGAAGCGAACGTTGGGTTCTCGGGTGGCGAGATAAAACGGTCTGAACTGCTTCAGCTTCTCGCGCAATCGCCCGACATCGTGCTGCTGGATGAACCCGAATCAGGCGTTGACCTTGAGAACGTGCGCCTTGTTGGCGCGGTGATCAATGAGCTTCTCGAAAAGGACGTTCACAAACAAAGAAGTAAGGCGGGGCTGATTATCACGCATACGGGACATATTCTGGACTATGTGGATGCCGACAGAGGATGCGTACTCCTTGACCGGCGGATCGTGTGTTCGGCAAACCCGAGAGACATATTGAAGGGCATACAGACGCTGGGGTACGAGGAGTGCGTCACCTGTACGAGACGGGTAGAGACGCCGGCGTAACGGAGCGATAAATAATGGAGAAGAGCAAGATCGAACCTCAAACAGATCCTGAACTGAGTCAATACGCTCTCAAGACGCGGGAGCATCCCTATATCAAGGAACTGGCAAATGTATCACCCGAGGACTCACAGAGGTTGTCACAATCGGGAATAGATGTGTCGGAGAAAGAGCGGTCCGGCAGCTACCTCCAGATGGACCAGAGCGTGGTTCATGCAGGGGCTTTGGGCGACGGGGTCGAGGTGCTGAATACAGGGGAAGCCATCTCGCGGTACGATTGGGCGAAAGAGTACCTCTGGAAAGCGGTATCGCGGGATGCTGACAAGTACACGGTACTGGCGAGCATGGGCACACCGCGCGGCTACTTCATGCGTGCGTTGCCGGGCGTTCGCTCAACTTTTCCGTTGCAGGCATGCCTGTACATAAAGACGGAGAACCTGTTACAGCCGGTTCACAATATCATTCTTGCCGAAGAGAACGCTGAACTGGACATTATTGCCGGATGCGCGACGGCATCCCACGTATCGAGCGCGTTTCACGTCGGCATATCGGAGTTTTACGTCAAGAAAGGTGCGACGTTAACGTTTACGATGATACATAACTGGGCGGAAAAGGTGGGAGTTCGACCTCGGTCGGTGGCGATCGTCGAGGAAGGAGGCACGTTCATTTCAAATTACATCTGTCTGAAACCGGTGATGTCGTTGCAGATGTACCCGACGGCTCGGTTGGTAGGGAAAGGCGCGGTTGCGCGGTTCAGTTCGGTACTTCTGGCGCGTCCGGGCTCGAAGATGGATGTCGGTTCGCGGGTGATCCTTGCTGCAGAAGGGACGCGTGCAGAAGTGGTCAGTCGTGCCGTGAGTGCTGGCGGCGAGATCATTGCTCGAGGAGATTTGCGCGCTGAATCGCCCGGTGTGAGAGCGCATCTTGAGTGTCGGGGACTCATTCTCACAGAGAAGGGCTTTCTCCGTGCGATTCCGGAGCTGCAATCTTCGGTTGGAGACGTTGACCTATCACACGAAGCGGCAGTCGGGAAGATCGCGCAGGAAGAGATAGAATACCTGATGTCGCGCGGGTTGAAGGCGCGAGAGGCGACTGCGGCGATAGTGCGCGGGTTTCTCGACGTTGGCATTACGGGACTTCCGGCGGAGCTTCGGAGCGAGCTTGACAGCGCTATCGCCCTGAGTGAAACCGAAAGCATGTAAGACACACGCTCGAGCTGCCACGGGGATTTGATCAGGGTGTCGCGGTAACAGAAAAGGGAACTGCATCCGAAAGGCGAGGGAACCGTCATGAAGTGGTCATTTAAGGTAGGTGAGATCTTTGGTATATCCATTAGAGTTCATGCCATCTTCCTGCTGTTATTGCTGATCATCGGTCTGTCAGAGGCGAGCACGTCTGGTGTCCGTGCAGGGCTTATCTCGATGCTTTTTGTGGCGTCGGTGTTCGTGTGTGTGCTGCTCCACGAACTCGGTCACAGCGTCCAAGCAAAACGGTATGGCATAAAAGTCGAGGACATTACGCTGCTGCCTATCGGCGGCGTTGCTCACATGCACGAGATCCCGGAGAACCCGAGAAAAGAGATCCGGATAACGCTCGCGGGACTTGTAGTCAGCTTCGCGATAGCAGGGGTGATCTTCCTTATTCTGCTCGGTGCGGGTCGCATTTCTGAGCTGCGGTCGCCGACGCTGAGCGGGATACACTTTCTGGCGAACCTGTTCTGGGCGAACGTTATCCTGGGCTTTTTCAACGTCATTCCTGCGTTTCCGATGGATGGTGGACGAGTGTTTCGTGCTCTTCTCGCGCAGCGGCTGGATTACGTGCGAGCGACCCACATTGCTGCAATGATAGGGCAAGGGCTGGCAATGCTGTTTGCGCTTGTCGGCATCTTTTTCGGTAACTGGCTGCTCATCGTAGTCGCCTTGTTCATATTCATGGGTGCTGGAAGCGAAGAGCACATGGTGCAAATGAGGTCGTTCCTCAGAGAGGTTCCTGCACGGACGATCATGGCTACGGATCTCTATCCGCTTTCTCCGGGCGACCCACTCAGTAAAGCCATTGAATGCGTATACCGGGGATGTTATAGCGATTTCCCGGTGGCGGACAACGGACGGCTCATGGGCATTCTCACAAAAACGAGGCTCATTACGGCGCTTCACGAGCGCGGGTTGGAAGCGAAGGTTTCGGATGTGATGGATACGGATCTCAAACCTGTGCGTCCTGACGAGCCGCTCGCGGAGGTGCACCAGAAAATGGTTGAAAGCGGCGTAACCGCAATGCCTGTGGTGGATGAAGGGCACATCGTGGGGATGATCAGTTTGGAGAACATAGGTCGGTTCTTCATGGTGTCATCGGCGCTGAAAAAGGGCGCTGCATAGCGATTCGGTCCCGTCCGCACCCCTGTTCGTACCTGCGTTAGTTGTTTCGTACCGTTATCGGGAGCGCGCGATTTGCGCAAGATATTCTTCGCACCTTTCTTTGACCCGAGCTTCACGGGTGTTTCCCCGATGAATGAGGATCCGGCTTTTCACGGTGAATGGTGTATCTTTTGTCAGCACGATGGGTTTGGTCCATAGGGTGTAGTTTGGTGCGAACCACCCCCAGTCGCGCACGAACCAGTACGGCGGATAATCGCGGTTGTCGGGATGAGGGAAATAGGCAATACCGACGCGCGTTCCGTCGTCACGGGTGCCCCAGTAATCGAGCCATTGAGCTCGCTTGCGCATCGTCGCGCGTTCGTTCACACCTCCTTCGGAATTAACTGTCGTGCCGCTCGCGGTAACTCGAATCTCGTCCGCGACGCGAACTGCCGGAAATCCCTGTTCCTTGGTCTTGCGGATTGTTACTGTATCGGAATCGGTCTTCAGGGTAACCTCAACATCAATGACGTAATCTCCATTGTCCAGAGCGCGGAACCTGAAGGTTCGTTCGTCGCACATCACCGGCGTCCCATTGATTTCCCAGGTTGTTCGCGCCGAGAAACCGGGATACTGCTCATCATCGAATATCTGGATGAACCGGTCATGATGAAGTCGCGTCTCGCGCTTTTCCTCGGTCCAGAAATTGTGCCCGTTTACGAGGTCGGATCCGATCCAGATTCCGTGGTGATGCTTATGATCATCTGGCGCGTCTCGAGTTATGGCTTTCCCATCGGGTGCGAGAACCGGCGAGAGATAGGGTTTGGGCAGTTCGTGCCCGAACCGGTACTCGGCAGTCCGTTTGTCGCCGAGCCGTATCGAGATAACGCCGGGAGCGGTTCGTTTGACAAAGGTTGTTCCGCTGAACTCATCTGCATCACGGGTGCTGGTCATTGTTTGATACCCTCCCCCGAGCACTATCATGAAACAGGCATACGCGAGACTGAGATAGTTCATGGAGCTGCCTGATATTCGTGCTCGGACCCCGCGGTTCTCACTTTTCTTGACGTTCATTTTCTATATTGATGCTCGCGTTGCTAATGAAACGCCTTTGCGACGTAGCGCTGGCGTCCTCGCCGGCTGTCTTGGGAGCGTCTCGCTCCCAAATACGCGAGGGCGGGACGCCCTCACGACTGCCAGCAAGATGCTGGCGCTACAAAATGCACCGGGTTTCTTTTGCCTATACGAGACTCAATAATGCCCCCAAACGTAAGGATACTGTAACCGCTGATGGTGGTCTTGTCAAACGAACTGCGCAACAACAATGAGCCAGTTTGTGGAGAATCAACGGTCGGGATGGATGTGTTAGGCAATAGGCTCTGAGCGATGACAGGGGCGAACGAGTGATAGATAAACGCACTTTTCGACATGATTCAACTATTCACACATCAGCTTGGGCACAACTATCGGGTTTCGCTTGACACGAACCTGCCACTGTGCTATTGTAACAGTAGAAAAGGCAAGGAGAAACGAAATAGGTTTCGAGTTGGTGGAGGGAACGAAACATGGCAGACCTAGGTCAGATTCCTGAGATACCGGTCGAGATTGGGGAAACGGGTCCTTCAAAACTGCGGAAGATCATTGTGACAGTGCTGACGATCCTGATCGGGATTGTCGTAGGAGGTGCGGCCTTGTATTTCGTGGGTCCGAGGATCGGGATAATAAACATTCCCGGGAAGGACCAGCCTTCAAGGACGCCTGTGCTAACTAGTTCGCAGGCGTCGCAGCGGATTGCCGACTTGGAAACGCGTCTCGAGGCTTACACGGTATTAGGCTCGGCGCAGGACGTGAAGGGGAAATTTGATGAGCTCATGAAGCGGCAGCAAGCGCAAGGTACCATGGACCAGGTCGCTGAGAAGATTCGTGACGCTCAAACCAAAGAAGCGGAGTACGACGCTCTGACAAAAGACCTAGAATCGCTCAACGAGAAGATGGCTACGACACAGGGATCGCTTGACGACAAGAACAGACAAGTTGCCGAGGCGGAATCGCGTATCGCCGGGCTGAGAACCGAGGTAGCGAGATTTGAAGAGCAAGTAGGGAAACTCGAGGATGCCGATGGCAAACGGCAAGCTGCCAAGACAGAGCTGATCAGGGATCTCGACAGACTGATAATCCAGATACGAAAAAGCATTCCTCTTGCACCGCCCGAGTGTAAGAGGGAGGACCGATTGGCGCGCGCTGAGAAGCTTCGAGAAGAACTGCAAAACAGCAACTGGGTGAAACCGGAACTTCTCGGTGAATATACGCAGCTTTATCTCGAAGAGCTTACTGTGGCAACCCAGGAGAAGTACTTCCTCGCAGGGATACCGCTCGTTGAGAATAAAAAGCCTGTTATGAAATGGGCGGAGTGCGTGAGCATCGGAAACCGTCAAACCTATTTCGAGACGCTCGATAGGAAGTTCACGGGAGTCTGTCGGAACGCGAACCCGCAGGGCAGCGTACCTCGATACGAGTTTATCGTTGACCTACCGCGGGAAGAGTTGACGCGGATACGCGACCTTATAGCTCAGTACAGACCGGCGAACTACGAGGAGCTGATCAAGGCGCAACTTGGCGACGAGGCTGAGCTTCTGGGCAAACGGCCGACTGCTGTCCAAGAGAAACGGGCGACATAAGCTTGCAGCTTGGGTACGCCTTGCGATTGTCTGAGAGGCGGTCTCAGGGCAGCTATCGAGAACCAAGCGGACAGCCTTGAGAGAACCTCGAGAGGTCCTTACTTGCACGATTCCGCGCAACACTATGTAGGCTGAAGCGTTTTCGTTTACGTGGCCATTGCGAGCGACAGCGAAGCAATCTCGTTTGGTCGAAGTTGTTGCGGGTCATGAGATTGCCACGTCGCTCCGCTTCTCGCAATGAGGGGGCAACCGCGCTTTCCCAAGTAGCGGTGTGGCGCGAATCCGCGACGCGCCTCTACGCAACGAGGTACTAGTCCGCACGTCTTACGTTCAGCGTCACCCCGTTCTGTTTATCGCCCAATGCGGTGCGAACACCGTGGGGATTCCGTATGGTAATGGCGCCAGTGATGTCGAAAATGCCGAACGCTGACTCGGTTTCTTCAACGACGATGACCGGGCGATCCTGATTGTCTTCGACAGTGCAGTCCACGAAGTCCACGCCCCCAAGCCGGAGGGTCACACTGGATTTGAATAAGTGGAACCAGATTGGCGCCCACGCTCCCATGAAGTTACGGTCTCTTGCCGCGTTCCTGACCGTACAGTTGACGAATCGAACTCGTGCCCGGTCCGCCGACTTGTCCTGGACCTTGATTCCGTACCCAACGGTGTTTTCGACAACGCAGTTTCGAAACTCGATGAGCCCACCCGGTCCTTGGTCGGTGATTTTGGAGACCCGAATCCCGGAACCCCGCCGGCTTGTCACCCGACAGTTGTCAAACAGAATTGAGACGTCTCCGGAATCAGTCGAGAGATTGAGGGGGTATACTTCGATGCCATCCCCGTAATTGTCCTCGAACGAGCAATTACGGAAGACAACGTCTCTCACTCGCTCCTTCGGCGAGTCCGGCTCGATGTCAACGCCGGATGAGGGCGGCGTACCCCAGGTGTTCTTGAATACGCTATTCTCGACGAGCAGTCCGTCCACGTTGATGACGCTGATGCCTTGCCGGTAGTTGTTGTCGCAGACGACGTCCTTGATATGGATGTCTTCGCAGGGTCTGAGGTCACGCCCCCCGGTCAGGACGATGCCGTCGCCGCCGCTGTCGCGCAGCGTGAGCCCGTACAGCTTCACGTTCGAGCAACCTTGAAGTGAGAGGGTCATGCGCCATTCGGCTTTGTCGTACTTGCCGAACCAGCGTTTCGAAAGCGGCTCCTCCAACAGAGTTCCGACAATATAGTCCTCCTTCTGCATACGGACCGTGGCGCCGTAACCGCGAATAGTGAGATTGCTCACGTCTCTGGCGGTGAAGAGACTATCCCCTTTGCCACGATATTCACCGCGTTTGGCGGTTACTAGGACGCCCGGCTCAAGCACGAGCTCCTGGTCGCCCACGAGCTTGATGGGACGGACAATCCAGTCTCTGGTCATGTTCGGGACGGTGACCTGCTTGGCGCCGGAGTTGATTGCGGCTTGAAGGGACTCGGTTGAGTCTTGCTCATTGAATCCCCACCAAGCGGCGTTAGCGACGTGTCTCGTTCCGGCTCGGACCTCCTCCACCGCCCGCGGATTAGGACTGTTACCCGGCATCTCGAGCGTCAACGCTGTCAATATGAGTTGGACCGCCGCCATCAGAGGTGCATTGACTAGCATCGAAAAACCCTCCTCACTCTTTCTTTGCGTCTCGGTGGGACCTGGACTTAGAGCGTGGTTGGTATGCAGGGTTATACTTGCCCTCTTTGGAGAAGCCGCCCAACTCAGGTCGCATGGTGCCGAATCGCGGGTAGCTCTCGAAGATATCCTCAACTCCCAGCGCTCTGGGATCTTTCTGCTCTGTGAGGATGCACATCAATCTTGTGCGTAACCGGCGACGTTCCTCATCATAGTCGCGCACCAGCGCGAGGTTTCTCAGACAAGCCGGGTCGTTTCCGATGTCGTAGAGTTCCTCCTCTGAACGTTTCCCGAAAGCCCACTCGAACAGCTCAGGATAGTCGTGGCGGCGCTCCAGCATCAATGTCTTGGTAGGGGGGAGTCGTCAACATCGTAATAGCCTTCAGGGTCGCCGGCTGGCCACCGATCGGGCTTGAGGTTCCGTATATAGAGAAAGCCATGGGTGCGAATCGCGCGGGAAGGATAACCCAAGTTGTCGTAACGTGCGTGCGTGTGGCGTTCTCTGCCCGTGAGCACATAATCGTGCTCCGGGGCTAGAGGGGATTCCATCTCCGCAGCAAAACCGAGGAAGCTCTTGCCGGTCATTTCTGAGGGGGTTGGTTCATCTGCGGCTTCGAGGAAGGTCGGCGCGAAGTCAACGAAGCTGACCAACTTGTCAACTGTCCGCCCGGCACTTATCCTCTCGGGCCAGCGCACAACAAGCGGCACGTGCGTGCCGTACTCGTACAGGTTAGCCTTGGCTCGCGGAAAAGGCATTCCATTGTCGCTTGTGACAACAACGATCGTGTTGTCCAGTTCCCCGAGATCCTCAAGCCGGGTCAGCATCGTCCCGAGTTGCGAGTCGAACCATTCGACTTCCAGAAGATAGTCGAGGACATCGCTCCGAACGGCGGAATCGTCAGGCAGGAAAGACGGCAGGGGAGCGTGCTCCAGGGACTTGCTGGACCGAAGGCCGGAACCCGGTTCATACGTCCGGTGCGGTTCGTGCGCACCGAACCAGAAGAAGAAAGGCGTTCGCGGACGCGCCTTGAGAAAGTGATCGAAATTGGCGGGGTAGTCCAACTTGCTGATTCCGCTGGCGGACGCCGTCTGCAATGCAACGGCGTTGTATTCGGGACCGGCCGGGTTTCTGCGCCGACCGCCGCGTTTCCAATCGCCGGGCGACCAACCCTTGCCCGTAAAGCCGACGTGGTATCCTGCTGCTTCCAGAAGGTCGGGGAACACGACGAATTTGCTCGGGAAAATGCTTGAGTGCGTCCCTGCTTCCTCCAGTTGCCAGATGTTCAACCCCGTGAGGGCTGCGGCGCGGTTGGGAGAGCACTGCGGTGCTGCTGCAAAGGCATTGGTAAAGAGACATCCCTCACGGGCGAGGCGATCGAAAGTGGGAGTCTTCACGCCGTTTGCGCCATAGGCAGAAGCATGAGGATAGGACCAATCGTCGGCGATGGCGAAGAGGATATTCGGCTGTGAACGTCGCTTGTCACGGGCGGCCGAGCAGCATGACCGAGCCATCGCGAAGGAAACACCGTATGTTCCCAAGGCTTGTGCCGAGGCTCGTTTAAGGAATTCGCGGCGGCTGACAGAACTCATACAACCCTTTCTCACCGGCGTGCACGTTCAATCGGGACGCGGGCGACCGTCTTTACGCGGTTGCCGGTGTCGAGCAATGGAACTCACTCCTCTTTTAGCTTCTCGAAAACGCAGTAACCGTTCGCAACTCCATAGGGCGGCCACGGCACATATAAGCGTCCCTCCCGTATTGTCAAAGGCACCGACCCGCGCTCAGGATGGTGCGGCATCTTCGCATACCATTCGAGGTGCATGAACAGGTTCGAGTACCGCAACGTGTGGGTATCAGCAACTTCCGTCCCGTCCTGCATGGTCACGATCACAGATCGGTCCGGCTTGAGAACAAGCCGCTGAATGTCCAGACCTTCGGATCGGAGTCCTGTCCCCGTCATGTCCCGTGCCAGCCCAATCGGGTGCCATACCCCCATGATCTCTGCTTGCTGACGCCAGTACGCGTCGGGTCTAAACCGTTTTCGCGCGGCAGGATGAGGACCGTCCTGCATTGCCATGCTCAGTCCTGAAACAACTAACACAACCGCCGGGACACATGCACACGCAAGGGCGTACGGCAACCCTACTTTCCATCGTGCATCCGATGGCGCCACGGTGGCAGTCACAGGAACCGTTGCGTGAAGGGCTGCGTCATGTTGCGACAGAAGCATCCATGTCGCGATGCTTGCGAGCGTCAGGAACCCGAGATTGACAAACAGTTCGCCTTCGCTGCCGAG
>Ga0315274_10016687_pt1 | contig 10373 bp, 11 predicted proteins | sample YL17G02_20_MG_FD_203700 | JGI IMG/M metagenome (GOLD analysis project Ga0315274, IMG submission 203700) | Sediment microbial communities from Yellowstone Lake, YNP, Wyoming, USA - YL17G02_20 | ecosystem: Environmental > Aquatic > Freshwater > Lake > Sediment | place: USA: Wyoming | collected... | reverse complement strand
CCGTTGGCGAGGCCAATGTTGAACAGCGGCTTCACCGGACTGCGGCGTTTCAAATCGAGTCCCGTGACCGCGAAGATCTCACCCGGCCACGCGGCGATGGCGAGATCGCCGATGCGAAAGACCTGGAGCGGCAGGGAGACCGCCGGCGGGTAGTCGGCGAGGATGAGTTGCTCGCGGGCGAAGTTCTCAGTCCAGGTGTGGAGCTGATCGATCGGACGACCCGCCACGACGGCGCGGGCTTGTTCGACTTCGCTGGCCGTTGGCCGGCGCGTGGCCACCGCCAGTTCGCTCACGGCGGCCGTCAGTCTCACGTCCCGGCGATAGTCCAGGCGGCTGACCACCCGGAGGACCTCTTGCGCGACGTCCTGGGCTACCTGGCGGATTCGGGCGTACGGCGCGGGCGACTTCCCACCAGTCTGCGGGTTGACGTTGTTGATGTCGCCACTCGTACCATTGCACAGGATGCCAACGAAAGGCGGGTCCTGGCGGTCGGCGCCCAACAGTTGTTGGATGCGGTCGGCAAAGACGCCAAAATAGTCCGCGGAGATGTGGCCGGGACCGACATCCCCGACGTAGTGCAGCGAGTAGTTGGCCAGGAGGGCTAGCGGGCGTCCGTCGGCCTGCTGGACGGACACCACGAAGACTTCGGGATCGGTCGGCCCGGCGGGCTCGCCATCGGCGGGATGTGGCGAATCCCAGTTCATCTTCGCCAGGTCGCTGGTGAAGCCAAGCTGGTTGGTATAGACCATTCCCGGCTTGAGCTTCAACCGGCGGCAGAAGACGTGTTGGGGCACAGTGCCACTGCCCCAGGCGAGCTGCGCGGAGGCCAGGTTGCTGGTCGCACAGCGCACCGTATCGGCGAGGCGCCCCGGCAGCCAGCGGCGATAGGGTTCATCCGCCTCGCTGAGATGCGCGCCGCAGACCGCGCCGGCGGAGTGTGTGTGCGCGGCGGACATCATCACGCGCTCCGACGGGATACCCGTGTGGCGCTGGACCAGTCGTTTCGCTTCATCAAACACCGGGCGATCGACCAGACACGTATCCACCACCACGAAGGCAAGCCGGGTGGTGCCGTCGTCGAGCACCAGCGCGCGGGCGAAAAGATCGTCGTGGATGTATTGCGCCGTGCCGGGGCCGACGCCGCCATTGATCGTGATGCCGAGTGCCGGGGTAACGTTCGCGGTGGCAGCGCCGGCACGCAATTCCGCGCGCGTTACCATCGGCGTAAGCGTGACGAAGAGACAGAGCAAAAGCGAAGCGATTTTCATAAGCGAACAAAGCGGTCCCTTCGTGAGCTCAAGGTCGTGGGAGATAGATGCAGGTCAGCAGGTCGTCGAATGCTGTCATGCCTCAGCAGGTTCTTTTCCGGCCGGCTTGATTTCCAACACAACCGTGACGGCCCGTCGCAAGGCTCGGCCGCCGCTCAGTTCAAATGAGTGAACCCCAGCACCGCATAAAGCTCGGACAAAACAACTCCTTCCACCTTCACTTGGGGTTGCCCTGCGCGCTCATCGAAGGCAGACTAGGTCCGCGGTTTTGGCCTGTCAATTCACCCGCCGGCTGGCCAGACTCGCGGTCGCGCATTATGGCCATATTCTACGACACCCACGCCCACCTGCACTATCCCGATTACGCAGACGAGTTGCCCGCGGCGCTCGAACGCGCGCAGGCCGCCGGCATCACGAAGATCATCGCCGTCGGCCTCGACCTGAGCAGCAGCGAACGAGTGGTTCAGTTGGCCGAGCAGTTTCCCTGCCTTTATGCCGCCGTGGGCTGGCACCCGACGCACGCCAATGACGCGCTCGAGGACCTGCGACCGGCCCTGCGCGAGCTGGCACAGCACCCGAAGGTGGTGGCCATCGGCGAGACTGGGCTCGATTACTACCGTCATCCGAGCTGTCAGGCGAGCGGTTTCCCGCCTGACCTCCAGGCCTACAAGCGCAACCAGGCGCGCATCTTCGAGCAGCAGCTCGAAGTGGCGGCGGAGTTGGGCCTCAACGTCGTCGTTCACCAGCGGGAGGCGTGCGACGATACGCTCGCCCGCATGGAGAAGTTCACCGGGCGTGTGCGCGGTCAGTTCCATTGCTTCGACAACGACGCGGCGACGCTGCAACGGGTGCTGGCGCTGGGCTCGCTGGTAAGCTTCACGGGTATCCTCACGTTTAAGAACCGCCAGAACCTGCGCGATGTGCTGGCCGTGACACCCATGGGCCAATTCATGCTCGAAACCGACTCGCCCTATCTGGTCCCGGAGCCGTATCGCGGAAGGGTAAAACGGTGCGAGCCCGCGTTCGTGAGAGAGATAGCCGACGTCGCCGCACGGGTAAAAGGCTGCTTCCTGGATGAACTCAGCGAGGCGACGTGCCGGGCGGCCACGGGCTTCTTTCCCAAGCTCGGAACGGTTTAGAGCCTGTTTGAAACCCTCCGAAGCCGCCGCGTGAGGGCACGCGGCCAACCATAATCAGATGTGATTACTGCTTAAAGTCGCACTGCAACGGGCTTTCCGAGCTGCCAATCGCCGCGTGAGTAAGAATTCGCCACGCGCAGGCGGATTTGCCACTTCGCCACGTTGTTCAGAGCGGCGGTTGCCAACCGGCGCTCGTGCTCGTCTCCTTCCAGTTCGGCCGTGACCAACTCCTCCAGAACCGTGGGGGGAAAGCGCAGGGCATAACCTCCTGCTAGAAATGCCTCCCTGAACGCGTGGGCTAAGTCCCGGCCGTCCGCCAGGTTGAACAGCACGTTAGTGTCGAGGGCCAGTTGCTTCCTTGGGCCATTCGCCGCCATAGATGCGCACCATGCCACGCCGCAGATACTCGGCCCGCTGCTCCGGAGTCAGCCGGTTGGCTCGACGACGGACTCGAGCCGCCAGCAGGTCGCACTCGGTTTCCTCGGGATAATCGAGCTTCTTCTTGGCTTTGGTTCCGCTGCACTTCTTCATGACAAGGGCAAGTTCTCGATTGGGCTTCGCTTTGTCAATCCCACTTCGGACTTCAGGTCTGTTACCTCTGTTGCCTCCTGTTCAAATCAACTGCCGTTTGAGGCTGGATGCTGACCAAAAGCCAAGCCCGGCAAACCGGCGCCATGGTTCGTGTTCCTTTCGCGTGGCCGGGATAGAGCTCCAACGTGCGGCGAGCGACCTGCGCTCCCCCTCGGCATACCGGCGCTCGACCGAGCGTGACGACGCCATGAAGAAGCGCTGATCCGGGTTTGTGGGTTCGGGATGCTCCGATTGCTCCTGGTCAGCACGCGCTTCCTTGATTGCTAAGGATCGCGTCCATCCGTTTGCCCACGTCAGGCCAGGTGTCCACGGGGGACCGGTCTTGCGCCAGATTGCGAATCATGTAGGCGTCGTATGCGTCCGCATCCAGATACAGCGGGTCCAAGGCCAGCGCCTTTTGGGCGAGTTCCCTGACCTCCTTATATCCGATCTGCGTACCGGCCCTGCGGGTGTAAACGGCCTGAGCCTGCCGGAACCAGTGCAGGGCCTCCAGGTTGTTCGTGAGCAGTTGGTCGATATCCGCCGCTGTTCCCAGGCCAAGCCGGCCGAGGACAGTGCGACGAGGCAGTTTCACCTCGGGTAAAGGTCGGTGAGGAGCTTCACCGCGGTCTGCACGAGCAACTCGCCCGAGCCTTCCCCGCACCGGGCGCTGACAACTTCATAGTTGCCTTCGGCATAGGCCGAGCGATGGGGAATATAACCGATCGAACCGTTAGCCAACTCGGCGATATGGGTCTGTTGGAACGGCGAGGCGGCTTTGATGCTGAGGCCAAGCTCGACGAAGATTTCGCCCGGCAACGATACCCAGGCGAGCTCCTTGCCCAAGGCAATCGCCTGGACCTCCACCTCGATCGGTTTGCCTTCGAGGCTGGCGACATCGAGAACCTTGTAGGCCTGGACCTGTTCCATGAACTTCGCGTCGTTGCCCTTTTTGAGGACCTCGCGAGCCTCGCGGACCTCGCGATCCGTCACCTGGGCCAGCGGCAACTGCACCGTTTGGCTGCGCACGCGCAGGGTGGTGTTGGTCACCGGCCGGAGGTCCATGTAAACCTTGAAGACGGCCGCGGCGAGAATCGTGCCCAGCCGGTTCGCCTCGTTCGTGCCGTGCTGGCGGTCGGCCCAGCGGACGTTAAAGTGGTTGATGTTCCCACAGGTCCCGTTGGCGAACAGCGTCAACATCTCCGGTCCCTTACAGATCGCCAGACAGCGCGCGAGGGCCCCCGGATAATCCGCCGACAGCAACGGCCCCCCGGTAGTGTCGGCGTGCAGGGCAAAGTTCACATACGTGAGCTGGGGTTGCTGGTCCGGCGCCTCGCAATAGACGACGCCGACTTCGGGGTCGATCGGTCCGGCCGGACGAAGGATGTCGGGGTTGAGCTTGCCTGGGTTCCACCCGACCGTGCCGTCCTTCATCCAGAACCGCCGGTTGAACGCGAGCCGATGCTCTTCCGCGCGTGCGTAAGAGACGCGCGTCGGGGCCAACTTCGCGTGGGCGTCGGCCACCGCTTGCGCCAGGCGCCTGGGTAACTCGGCTGTGTAGTCCTTTGCCGCCGGACTGCTGCCGCCATCCAGATCGTCTTTCGTCGATTCACGCGTCAAGGAGGGCCCGGTATGCGTGTGCGTGGCGGAGATCATGACGTGGTCGCCCGGGATACCCGTCTGCTCCTGGATCAGCTTGCGGGCGGCGAGGACTGTGTGGCGCGGCAGGGTGAGGAGGTCACATACGATGAATCCAACCTTGGTCTGGCCGTCGTCGAACACCGCCGCTTTGGCGAAGAGACTGTCGATCACCCCCTGGCAGCCGCGCTCGAAGTAATACCCGGCCATCGGTGTGCCCAGGGGTGGGTTGATGTTCACTGCCGCCGTGCCCACCCGGAATTCGCCGGCGACAAGCTGGTGGCTGCAGGACAATGCGAGACAAACGATGCCCATGATACAAAAGCGCTTTGGTCTTGGTGTCATACGCAGTTATCGACAGCTACATAAGTGGTTGCGCCGGGTCAGGGGACCCGGCCTACAGACTCATGTAGGCCGCGTGCCCTCACGCGGCGGGACTTCTGGCGTCGCGTATATTGTGCGCCCGGACAACGCTTTCGACAAGAAAAGGCTCGTCAAGCAAGTCTAAGCAAGCTCGATCGTGTGTCCCGTCCTTGCTGACTCGTAACACGCAGCGAGTACCTTCTGACTCCTCAGGCCGAGCTGCGCATGGTTCGCCGGCTCGCGCTGCTCAAGGATGGCCTGGCTAAACTCCTCAATCTCCGCCCGGTACGGGTTCAACGGATCAGGATCAATGCGCTGCCCCTGGCCGGACGGCCGGGCTTGGCGAGCGTCGTAACCCGCAGTTGCCTCGTTCAGGTAGGCGATCATCTCGCCGCGATCGCCCTGGCCGATCGTATGGGCGGCCAACACGCTACCGCGGGAACCGTATAACTCAAGGACGTTCCGGCTCGCCTCATCCGGGATGCAAAAGAAGCTGTCTACCACCGCCAGTGCTCCCTGTTCAAAGAATAACGTCGCTACCGCGCTGTCTTCGGATGGGTAGGCGTGCACCGAGCGGTTGGTAAAACAACTGACGGCACGCACCGGACCGAAGAACATCTCCATCAGATCAATGCAATGGCCGCCCATGTCCATGAGCGATCCGCCGCCGCCCGTGACCGGGTCTTGTCGCCAGGCTCCGGCCATCGGCGGATACCAGCACGAGAGTTGTGCCCGGCCGAAGACGGGTTTCCCCAACCTGCCATCCTGGATCAACTTGAGCGCCGCCTGGTGCTGGGCGTGGAAGCGCATCATGAAGGCGGTGCCCAAGCGCACGCCGGCCGACTGACAGGCAGCGATCATCGCCTCGGCATCGGCGACGGTCAGGCCCAGCGGCTTTTCGCAGAGGACGTGTTTGCCGGCCTGGGCACAGGCCAGGGCCTGCTCACGATGCACGTTGGGTGGCGTCGCGATATAGACGGCCTCGATGTCACTCCGGAGCAACTCCGCCAAACTGCCAACCGCCCGGGCGTTGAACGTTCGCCCGACTGCCTCATTGGCCTCGGCGTTCAGATCGTAAACGGCGACGAGCTCGGCGTTGGACGCGGGCACAATGCCTTCGGGAATGGTTCGCCGACGGGCAATGCCGCCGGCACCGAGAACGCCCCATCGGATTCGCTTGGTCATGGTGTGCGAGGTGGTGGTGGTTGTGTTCGCGGGAACGTGGCATGGATTCAGCCGAGCGCTCGCGAAACGATTTGCCGTATTGCTGCTCGATCCTACGCGCCAGAATGGGTGTCAATCAAGATCGTCCAGAGCTCCAGTGGGGTCGATGGCGCCGTTCGGTGTCATACTGTTGCCCATTGATAGTCGAAAACGGAACGGACGGAAATCGAAAACTCGGAGTCTGCCCAGTCCCCAACCATTTGCCTTTGATCAATCCCCGCGAAGCATGATACCCTGCTCTCCCGAAACACGCTCCGCCTCGCCGATCCGACCAAGGGTCGCTTCCGGTCGTACCTCCTGACTGCGCTCAAGCACTTCTGGGCGGCCGAGGATGAACGAGCGCGGGCCCGGAAACGCGGCAGTGGCCAGCCGGTCCTCTCCCTGGATGAGACCGTGGCCGAAGAGCGGTACCGCTTCGAGCCGCGCGATGATTGGACCCCGGAGCGACTTTACGAGCGCGAATGGGCGCTCACGCTGCTGGAATGGGCGCGATCGCAGTTACAGGCGGAATATGCCGCCGCCGGCCAGGCCGATCTCTACGAACGGCTCAAACATTTCCCGTTCGGCGAGCGGGCCGAGCGTTCGTTCGCCGAAGCCAGTCGGGACTTCGGCATGACCGAGGCGGCGTTAAAGTCGGCCGTAAACGGGTCAGTTCTTAGTTTTGACAACTCCTGCCCTGCTGCTCGTGCTTTCGGCGTTGATGAGTAGTCAATACCAAGAACTGACCCCTTTGAGAGCCGCGAAAGCCTCGGGGTGCAGGGGATTTTTGGTGCCTTCCAGCTCAGGCGCGACTACTACTATCATGCGGGCAAAAAGCAGGGCCATTACCCGGCCGATGACGCGCTGGGACTGGAGGTGAGTTACACCCCGGCTTTGGCCAAACTCCTCTGCCTGGAAGGGGCCGACGAACCGACCTACCTGAAAGCGGAGCGGCACCTGGAACAAACCGGCGGCATCACGGTCTCGGCCCGTCAGGTTCAGCGGGTAGTCCAGCGGGTTGGAGGTGCCGCGCAGCAGTGGCAGGAGCGGCCAGCAGAACCGGGCCACTGCCAGCGCTGTGATGCGCCCATCCTGTATGCCAGCGCCGATGGCACCGGCGTGCCGATGGTCCCGGAGGAGTTGGCCGGGCGTAAAGGCAAACAGTCCGACGGCAAAGCCAAAACCCGGCAGGCCTACCTGGGGTGCGTGTTTACCCAGCACCGCGTGGATGAGCAAGGCCACCCGGTGCGGGACTGGGAGTCCACCACCTGCGTTTCCAGCTTCAAGTCCATCGACCAGTTCGGCCCACTGTTGCGCCAGGAGGCCCTTCGGCGGGGCATGGGCAGTGCCGGCAAAGTAGTATTGCTCATCGATGGTGCCAACGGACTGGAAAACATGGGCAAGCAGAACTTCAAGGACTGCGTGCAAATCGTGGATTTTTACCACGCCATGGAACACGCCGCTCTGGTGTTGCAGGCGCTGCTGGGCAAGGACCACCCCGACTACAAGAGCCGGTTGCGCCGCTGGGCCAAGCAGTTGCTCAAAGACAAGGTCCAAGCCTTGATTGAACGGACGCGTCAGGAATGCGCGGGCAAGCCCCAGGCGCCTGCGGTCGAAGACGCCCTGCACTATTTTGTGAGCAACGTTAGCCGGATGCAGTATGGGACTTTCCGGGCGGCTGGCTACTTCATCGGTTCGGGCGTAGTGGAAGCTGGTTGCAAGACCGTGATCGGCGGGCGCTGCAAACAATCAGGGATGTTCTGGTCCGAATCCGGTGCCGAGAACATCCTGGCCCTACGCTGCATCCACAGCAGCCGGCGCTTGGACCAATTCTGGAAGCATCGCCTCAATACCAAGGCGGCCCGCAACGATTGCCTCCCCTTGGCAGCCTGACTGAAGAATCTTGTCTCAGGCCCGGGCTGAAACGCCACGGAGGATTCTTCTTGCTCATATTCGCTGCTGGGGCGATAAAGTGATTGCCACTCGCCTCCGCGAGGCGCTGACTTTTTTTTGGCCGACGCCCCGGAAGCACCAGCATTGCCTTCCGCTGTCGCCGTCTCGGGCAACCATGCGTACCTGGGCTCACAGTATGGTATGCAGGTGATCAACGTCAGCAACCCGGCCAGCTTAATTCGGGAGGGCGGCCTTGACATCAGCGCAGCTGCCGCCCGGGACATTGCCGTGTCGGGGGGTTACGTTTACTTGGTAGGTCGTGCCGGGCTGCAGGTGATCGACGTCAGCAATCCGGCCAAGGCGGTGCGGATCGGTAGCTGTGATCTTGGCGGAGGTGGACGCGTCCTGGGAGAGGTGTCCGTGTCTGGGGACTACGCATACGTCGCGGGGGCACGTTTCGATGGTGCCTGGAATAGCTTCTTTGGAGTGATTGACGTGAGCAATCCAGCCAATCCACAGCCCGTGGGCGGGTTTGACACCAGCGGCGAAACCTCCGGCCTGACTGCGTCAGGCAACTACGTCTACCTGATGCACAGTGCTGGCCTAGATGTGATCGACGTGAGTGACCCAGCACACCCTGTGCGCGTTGGCAGCTACGTGGCCGAGTATGCACAGGGCGTGGCCATTTCAGGCAGCTACGCCTACCTGGCGCAGGTCGGCCGGGACGGCTGGAGCGCAGAGCGGTGGAGCCTGCACGTAATCGATGTCTCCAACCCAGCCCGTCCCGCTAAGGTCGGTTACTACACGACGAGTGGTCGCGCAGTGGGCCTGTCGGTAGCCGAGGGCTACGCATACGTGGCGGGAGTTCGCTGGGTAGACGACGAACCCAATGCCGGCCTGCAGGTGATCGATGTCAGGGACCCGGTTCATCCGGTGTACGTCGGTGGGTTCGAAGCCAGCGGCTACCCGTGCGGCATGGAGGTCTCCGGTAATCGTGTTTACCTGGCGGATGAGCGTGCGTGCCTGCAAGTGATTGATGTTAGCAACCCAGCCCAGCCGCTACGCGTGGGCGTGGGGGGCTACTACACCAGGGGGATAGCCTCTGGTGTAGCGTTCTCGGGTGCCTATGCCTATGTGGCAGATCGGGACAATACCTTTTTCATCTTCTTTGCTGGCGAAGGTCTTGTGGTCTTCGACGTTAGCGATCCAACCAACCCGGTGCGCGTCAGTAGTTACGACACTGAGGGGTCCGCTCAAGCCGTAGCAGTGTCGGAGAACTTTGCCTACGTGGCGGATTCTGACGCTGGCCTGCAAATAATTGACGTGCGTGATCCCGCCAAGCCGTTCCGGGTCGGCGGCTACGCTACGGGCGGACCGGCATGGCATGTGGCTGTGTCGGGCCGTTACGCCTACGTGGTCTGGGGTTGGACGGGTGACGCCGCAGAGGAATACGACCGGGCGTTGGACGTCATCGATATCTCGGATCCGATCAATCCGAAGCGCGTGGGCAGCTATGACATACGGGGACCGGCCCCCAGGCACGTGGCGGTGTCGGGCCACTCTGCCTACGTGGCGGTTGGGCAGGCTGGCCTGCAGATCTTCGAGATCATCGAACTTCCTGCCTTCACGCAGCAGGGCGTTACTGCGCGATGGCAGGCTGACCCTCACGTGGAATGATGCCGCGAAGGGCATGAGGCTCCAGCGGGCGACCCAACTGGCGAATCCCAACTGGCAAGACTTGATCGGCTCCGAAAACACAAACAGCGTCACACTGCCGATCTGGAGCCCGGGAGCTGAGTTCTTCCGGTTGGTGAAGCCGTGAGGTAATGCGCCTGAGGAGTTGTTGGTCAGAATCAGACCTCAAAGCCTCTCTGCCCCAGCTCATTTTTACAGGCACGTCTGGACTTGACATCACCCGCAATCCGCAGCCGTAAAGGAGACGAGCGATCAGGTTGGTCGGGTACCCCGCGCCTCGTCACGAAAGGCTTGCAGCAAGGCCAGGGTTTTGCTTATCGTCGGCGCGTGACGCAAGTGAGCGAGCCGTGTGACCCGGAGCGCGTCCACGTCATGCAACGGAGTGCCCAGGACGTCCTTGTAGAAGAAGGCGATGGCGTTGAATGGTGGCTTGAGTTTCATACGTAATGCATTGAGTGGTAATGGGTTGGGGTTCGCGTTGTCTGCGTTTCAACATACGAACCCTGGTCGTATAATCAAAGTCCGGTGCGCGCCCCAGCATATCCAAACTCGTGAAAACGCCATCGGCTAGCCCGAGATCACGGATGCCTGACCAGTTCATTGC
>Ga0315274_10016685_pt1 | contig 10374 bp, 9 predicted proteins | sample YL17G02_20_MG_FD_203700 | JGI IMG/M metagenome (GOLD analysis project Ga0315274, IMG submission 203700) | Sediment microbial communities from Yellowstone Lake, YNP, Wyoming, USA - YL17G02_20 | ecosystem: Environmental > Aquatic > Freshwater > Lake > Sediment | place: USA: Wyoming | collected... | reverse complement strand
GCCTGCCCGCGTATCCCTTCCGCACCGACACTTGGCCGGGGGTGACGGAGGGGAAGAAGTAGGCAGTGGTCAGTTGTCTGTGGGATCTTCGACTTTCAACTTTGGATGTTTGACTGTCAACTCGCCATCGCCGCCACGAGGCACGCGCCGAGCGTCACCACAAAGAGGCCCAGGAAAATCGGGGCAATGACCGACCGAAGGGACTTTCCCCCGATAACCACGGCGATGCCGCCCTTCACCAGGGTGTTCATCGCGCAAGCGAGGAGGATGGAAGCGTTGGCCGTGGCGGGTGCGAGGACGCTCTCGCGCGACAGGCGCGCCATCGAGACGGTGATGGCGTCGACGTCCGTCAAGCCGGCGAGCGCGCTCGCTATGTAAACGCCCGCCGAGCCGAAATAATGGTGCGAAGCGCGCGAAACAAAAAGCACGACGGCAAACAGCACGCCGAACTTAACGGCTTGGCCGAGTTCCATGGGGTTCTTGACCTTCAGTTGTGTCTCGCCTTCGCCCCCCTTGCTCTTCCAGAGATAAATCGCGACGCCAACGCCCATCAGCGCCGGCGCCATGATGAACAATCCCAGCGCGCGGGCGAGGGGCGGGTCAATCACCAGCGTCAGGAACCAGACGCGGAAATACATGATGGTGGAGGCGATGACGATCCCCAGGGCGAAGTAGCGCGCCACCGCCGCTTCGACGTCGCGAGCTTTCTCGGAGAGGCCGAAGGTCACCGCCGTGCTCGAAGCCAGCCCGCCCAGAAAGCCCGTCACGGCGATTCCCTGCCGCGCTCCCAGAAAACGCATTAACACGTAACCCAACATGCTCACGGCGGAAATCAGCACCACCATCCACCACACCAGGCGCGGATTGAGCACATCGAACGGCCCGAAGGTGCGGTTGGGCAGGAGCGGCAGCACGATCACCGTGACGATGCCGAATTTGAGGATGGCGTAGAGTTCTTCTTCCTGGATCTTCTCCGCCAGTTGGTGCAGCGGGGCTTTCATCGAGAGCAGGAGCGTGGTCACGACGGCGAAGATGGCGGCGGGAATCACCTGGTCGTACGCCGCGAGCGCCCCCAGAACGAACGTCAGGATGGCGACGAGTTCCGTGGTCGCGCCCTTGTGGTGGCCCTGCGCGGTGACGTAATACGCCGTGACCGCCACCGCCGCGACGCCCGCCATCGCCACCGGCAACAACCAGGGAACTCCCGCGCGCGCCAGCAGCGCGGAAAGGAATCCCGTCAGCGCCACAACGGGAAACGTGCGGAAGCCCGCAAACAGCGGCTCATCGACCTTCTGCGAGTGTTGCCGCTCCAGCCCGATCAGCAGGCCCATCAGCAGCACCGTGGCACCGTTTTGGGCGATTTGGAGGTGAGTGGGCATTGGAAAACAGTTGTCAGTGGTCAGTGGTCAGTGATCAGCCGTTCGCTATCAGCTTTCAACCGTCAGCGGGCTCCTAAAAGTTCGGTCTGACTTCTGGCTTCTGTCTTCTCGTTTCTAGCTGTCAACTGTTGACTGTCAACTGTCAACTCGATTCACACCGCCTCGATGGTGACGCGCTCGCTCGCGTCCCAGGCGACGTAATAGAGCTCCACCTGAACCTCGGGAAAGTCCGCGGCGAGAGTCCGCCTGGCGCGCCGCAGGTCTTCTTCCTGCCGCTGCCGGGGGTCTGAAGACCCGAAGAGATGAAACGGCAATTTCCGGTACCAGCCGCAATCCTGATGGGCCATCAGGATTAGCCGCCCCAGTTCATGGTTCTCGATCAAGTAGCGGAACCACTTCCCGCTGGCCCAGGAGAATTTGGGCAGATACTCAACCAGCGTCAGGCACTGCGGCCCGCCGGGGATCGCCAGCACATCGTAGTTGCCGTTGAGCTTGAGGCCGTTGTTGAGGAACTCTTGCAGGCCCGCCTGGAAGCGATGGTCGCTGCAATGGACGACCAGGGCGCCGGCCCGCTCGGTGTGCAGTTTCGCAGAGGTTTGGTAGGAGGCCATAAGGGAGTTGTCAATTGTCAGCTATCAGCGTTCAGCACTCAGCAGTCAGGTCTCGGCATTCACAATTCAGAATTCACCATTTACTATTCGACTTTCTTGCCCCTGGTCGCGGCCTGATCGGCGGCGGCTTTCACTGCCTCTGCTGCCTTGCTTCCGTCGCCTGCTCCGAGTTGCGACAGTACGGTGGGGATATCGAGCCCGAGCGCCTGCAGTTGCTGGAGGAGGCTGAAGACCAGCGCCGGGCCAGCGCGCGCGATGCGCCCGATGCCGCCCGTGCCGTCGCCGGCGCCGCCGTTGCCCTGCTCGATGACGACGACCTTATCGATATTGCCCAGCGGCGCCGCCACCGCCCCGAAGATTCCCGCCGAGGCCTGCAAGACGCTCGGCAGTTTCTCCAGAATTGTCTGGAGTTTGGCCGCGTCGTTGAACTGTTTCCAGGCCTCGGCCTTTTTCAAGATAGCCTGCGCTTCCGCCACGCCCTGCGCCTCGATGGCGCGCGCCTGCGCCAGGCCGATGGCTTCGATCTTGGCGGCCTCGGCGCGCCCTTCGGCTTCGACGGCGGCGGCACGGCCAAAGCCTTCCGCTTTCAGTTTTTCCTGCTGCGCTTGCGCCATGGCAATCTGCGCGGCCTTCTGGCCGTCGGCCTCGAGGATGGCCGCCTGCTTCTTGCCATCGGCGCGCACGATGGCCGCCTGCCGCTCGGCATCCGCGGCCTTGATGACCGTGGCTTCCAACTCTTTCTGCCTGCGCATTACTTCCTGTTCCTGAACGCCAATCTGCTCCAGTGTCCGGGTCTTCTCGATGCGCACTTCCTCCGCCACCACAGCCTGCCGTGCCTTGGCGTCGGCCTGCGGGCCGGCCTGCGTGGCCTTGGCCTTTTCAATCTCGATTTCCGCCTGGTAGGTCGCCTGCTTCACCTGGAAGTCGCGTTGCGCGGCGGCGATGTTGGCCTCGGAGTCAAACTTCGCTTTCTCACCTTCCTGCATGGCCAGAGCGGATTTGATTTTGGCGTCGCGCGTCGCCTCCGCTTCGCCGATGGTGCCGTCGCGCTTCACTTCCGCGGTGCGCTTCTTGCCCAGCGCGTCGAGGTAGCCTTCCTCGTCGCTGATGTCCTGGATGGTGAGCACGTCCACGCCGATCCCCATGCGCTCGAGGTCCACGGCGGCTTCCGAGGTCAGCTTCTGCGCGAAGCTCTGCCGGTCGCTGTTGACTTCCTCCACGGTCAGCGTGCCCAGGATCGAGCGCAGGTGTCCTTCCAACGTCTGGAAGATGACGCGCTGGATCTGGTCGTGCGTCATGGCCAGGAAACGCTCCGCGGCGGCGGCGAGCGAAACGTCGTCGCCCTTGATCTTGACGTTGGCGACGGCCTTCACCGAAATGGGCACGCCTTTCAGCGTGTACGCGCGCTTGATTTCCAGGGGGATGGTGAAGACGTTGAGGGAGAGGTAATCGACCTTCTCCAGCAACGGCCAGCGGAAGCTCGCGCCGCCTTTCACCATCCGGTAGCCGACCAGGCGGCCGTCCGGAAGCTTACGCTTGCGCCCGCTGAAGATCGCCACGATGTTAGGCGGAACTTTCAGGTAGTTTCGCCCAAACAGCGCCATCGCCACAATCAGCGCCAGAACCACCAGGACGACAATGATGGGGATTAGGAATTGTTCGAGTGCGGCCATAACGTTCCTCCGTACCGCCGGTTCCGCTGAGCGGGACCGGCACGCGTGAAGCTGTTAGTCGTCAGCTATCGGCTGTTAGCTATTAGCAATCCGCTGTCAGCTCTCAGCCGTCAGCGGTCGGTTGTCCTTTGTCTTTTGTCTCTCGTCCTTTGACCTTCGTCCCCGTATGCCACCTACCGTCTACCACCTACTGGCTTTTCCTCACCAACACCGTCTCCCCCACGATGGCTTCAATTTTCACCGCCGTGTTGGAGGGAATCTCCTCGCCGTCCACCGAGCGCGCGATCTTTTCCACCACGCTTTCACCCATTGCGCAGCGCACCTGGCCCAGGCCGCCCTTGGGAATAGCCACGGTCACCTCGGCGGTGCTGCCGATCAGGTCGCCGACGTGGATGTCGCTCGAAGCTTCCTGGCCGTGCAGGAACTTCACGAAGAGGAAAACAATCCCTCCAAAAACGAACCCGCTGGCGAGGCCCATCGCCGTGCTGACGCCGATGCCAAAGCCCGCATGAATTCCGATCGCGCCGAAGCCGCCGAAAGCCGTCACGAACACGCTGAGGATTCGGCCGCTCAGGAAGCTCGCGCCGCCCCCGTGCGTGTCCATGTCGTGATCTCCGAACCAGTCGCCCAGATCGAAGATCTCGCCCACCACAAAACTCGTGATCAAAACAAGGAAACCAATCGCGGCAAGGCCGAGGAAGACGCCGAAGGCGGAGAAACTGGCGAAAATGAACATGGACCGAAGCCTCCCCCCGAACGAGGGCGCTCGTCTCACAGGCGGCGGACCCGCGGTGCGGACGAAAGTAACTTCAGGTGGCGCCTACTCTAAGGCCCAGTCGGGGCGAAGTCAAGGATGTCGCGGCGGAGTCGGCAGTCGACAGTTGACAGTGGGAATTCAGAAGCCAGAAGCAAGAAAATCGAAGACCGAAAAGGCTGACCGCTGATCGCGGAAAGTTGGCAGCCAGCAGCGCGCGATTTGCAGTTTTGCGACGGCCTCGCCTGACTCGAATCAAAGTGCGGCGGCCGCGGTCGGGTTTCGGCGCTCGGAGAGCGCCGCACCATCAGCGTTCGCCGGGTGTCACCGGTCTTTCCCAGCGCGCTACTCACTTCACCGTAAAGCTCACGGAACCGAGGACGGTGCCCGCGTCATCGGTGACATCGACGCGCCAATTCCCCGCCTTGACCGATTTCGAGCTCCAGGTGCGCGTCGAAGGGAATTTGATATCCAGGGCCTTCTCGAAAACCTTCTGATCGCCCGCGTACCAAACGTGCTTGATCGTCGCGGGCACCGTCGTGGCCGCAATCTTCGTCCAGCAATAGACCGTCCCCACCGTGGCCTCGAATTCCTGGCTTTCGCCCACCGGCTCGCGGCTCTCCACGGAAGTTGCCGCGACCGCCTTTTCGACTTTCAGGCCCTGATCCGTGGCGCTGGTCGATTTCTCTTGCCCCGCGGCCAGGCTCGCCGTTAACAGAACACATCCAACCATGCTCAACAGTTTCTTCATACCTCTTCCTCCCTGTCGCGACGATTTTACATCGCCAGCGCGCTCGTGACGCAGATTTCGCATCGCCACGTTCGTTGATCCCAGCCCTCGCCCTCAGGGAGTAGCGGCGATTTTACATCGCCAGGTTCGTTGATCCCAGCCCTCGCCCTCAGGGAGAGGGTGGTCCGTCAGCCGACGGAGACGGGTGAGGGGGCGGCGCAGCCACGCCGTGTCGTGGTATGACAGCGATCTGGCAACCACCGCCGTCATTCCCGTCCCGCTCCGAGCGGGAGGGATCCCTCGCAGAGCCGGTGGACCCCCGCTTTCGCGGGGGCGACACCAACCACTGGCGCCGGTGCCGCGCCCCCGTGCGATTGTCATTCTGATCCCGCCGCGCGGGAGAAGAATCTGCATTTCCGTCCCGTCCGCCAAGCAACTGCAGACCCTTCGCGGAGTTTACCCTGAGTGAAACGAACGGGCTCAGGGTGACAGCATGCGGATTCTCGCAGACATCAGACAGTCCGTCAGCTGACGGGCCTGCGATCTGGCAACCACCGCCGTCATTCCCGCGGAACTTGTCCCCGTGAAAACGGGGAGCGGGAATCCATGCCCACACCGCCATTCCCACGCGCCCTCGTCATTCCCGCGTAAGGCTGTCATTCCCGCGAAAGCGGGAATCCATTCCCATGCAGTCGCCCTACGGCATATTCATCACCGTTCCGTACAAGTCCTTCCAATCCGGATTGGCCGATTCGATGAGGCGAACCTTCCAGGCGCGATTCCATTTCTTCAGGCGTTTCTCTCTCTGAATGGCCTCCAGAGGTCGCGCGAAGGATTCGCAATACACCAGCCGATGGACGTTGTACCTCTTGGTGAACCCCTCCACCGACCCCTGTCGGTGTTCCCACACACGGCGCGCAAGATTATTGGTCATCCCTATGTAGAGCGTTCCGTTACGCTTGCTGGCTAGAATGTAAACGTAATACTGCCGGCTCATTGGCTCCCTGCTGGATTCCCGCTTTCGCGGGAATGACTTCCTAATGTCCCGCGCCCGCGCGATTGTCATTCCCGCGCCGCCTTCGTCATTCCCGCGCACGCGGGAATCCACGCGCGATTGTCATTCTGCGAAGAATCTGCATCTCGGTCCCGCCCCCCAACCACCGCCGTCATTCCCGCCGCCTTCGTCATTCCCGCGAAAGCGGGAATCCATCCCCAACGCCGGTGGACCCCCGCGTTCGCGAGGGTGACAGCGACCAACGACGCCGGTGCCGCCCGCCCGTGCGCCCTCACTCTTGGACATGCGGATTTTCGCAGACATCAGACGGTCCGTCAGCCGACGGATTCGCATCGTCGCGGCCTTGAAAAAGCCCACGGCCTGCCGCAGGCAGGCACAACATTCGTGCCGTGGCTACTCGCTGCGCCACCCGCGAATTTTCGAGCAATCACAGTCATCGAACTTCAAAAGTTTCCACATGGTGGCCCGAACGCAAGAGTGAGAGAAGGGCCTCCTTAGTGCGTCGGCCCTCGATTACTTGGAGAACAACCTCAATGAGCGTCTTGTGTGTGAGGAGTGCAACTCCATTAGTGAACGAATTCCTGACTGCCATTTCCACAAAGGAAGGTTTACCCACGGTCACGTACGCAATTGGCTGGCTGCCGACTTGCGTCTTCCCCAGCACCTCGAAGGCGTCGGTGTTTGAAACCTGGCCTCTCGTGCTCGTTTTGCACTCCACCTGGATATCACCGTCCGGTGTCCGAATGAGCAAGTCCGCGCATCCTCGGATTTTCTTTTCGTCGAGGAGCGTCACATTCAAAGAGATAAAGCGTAGAAGGTTGTACACTGCGACTTCGAAATCTGTTCCCATTGATTTGTAGACCGCTTCAAGGAGTTTCTTCGTGGAAAGCCGCTCCCCTCGACGAAGGTGTTCAGGTAATAGGGATATTGAGCTTGCTTCCAGGTATTTGACGATTGCTTGCTTCAGGTTCTCAACCTGTCGATCGTCTTTTATCGTTTTAACAAGGTTTGAGTCGGAAGCCTCAAGGACTTTGGTGAGATCATCCAATCCCTGTTCGACGAGTGCCTGCACTTTGCTTCTTCCGATTCCTGAAAGGGGAACACCAACAGAACTGTGGTTACGGATTACCTCCATCAAAGGGACCCCACACTCGGTCACGCCATAGAGTAGCTGTTTTCGCAAGATATAGAGGAAGCGGCGAAGGCGTGGAATTATCTTCAGTTGGGGCAATTGAGCAAATGCGACCGCAGCATCCAGCATCCAAGCCGTGTGGTCTGCGGATTTCTTTATATCCCCTTCCCTCAGTTTTCTGAACGGACCACATATCTTATGGTAAGGAGAGCCGCGTACCCACTCTGAGAGAACCCATGCTGTCATGAGGGTTGCGTCGGGGTTTGCAGGGTACTCGAACCTCCTGATGCGGCAGACGCTCTGCCGATGGTCATAAAGAAATTGCTTCGCGGCATAATCCCAGTACAGGAGCCCGCCTTCTTCTTGGCACTCAAGGAAAGCGTGCAAAGTTGCTGATACAAGCACCCCTTCATCTTCTTGCGTTTTAGTAACGAAATCGCTCACCAGTGCCAGGCGTTCGATAATGTGAGCTGCTGTTTCTGGTTCGATGTTTTTCTGTGCGGTGATCCGCCCTTTGTCAGTAGCTCTGTACTTGCCTTTCTTCAGTTGGAATGCGAAGCCATCATTCTCCAGCTTTGTCAAAACACTTTGGATGGCTTCAATGCGCGCTTCTAGGAGTCGAGGGTTGCGTTGTTGGGCGGTGGTTCCGAAGAAGGACTTTGTGATGAAAGTCCGGATTTCATCTACGGTGCTTGCGATTTGGGAGGCAACAAGATTCAATGCAAGAAAGGGTAGAGACGTGTCTTCGAGCGGGGATTCAACAGGCTCCACTTTTTCTGACAAATACTCATTTATCCGCTGGCGGTCTTTGGCGCTACGGCAGATCAGAATCGAAGTTCCGCCAGAGTCCTGAAGTCCCCTCCGGCCCGCACGCCCTGCCATGTTCGTGTACTCTCGTTGGCTGATGTAGGAATCGAGCCACCTGCGGTAAACGTTGTCAAACACGACAACTGTTATCGGAAGATTTACCCCTTGTCCGAGGGTCGTCGTCGAGTAGGTCACTGCAATGTCACCATCTCTAATCTTTCCCTCCAACGCCTGCCGTTCTTCCATAGATAGGTCGCTGTGGTGGAAAGCAATTCCCCCTTCCACAACATCCACCAAGGACCGTCCTGTCGGACCGCCTTCAGTTACAAAAAGGAGGAGCTGCTTGAGTTCGTCAATCCCTCGTCTAATGACTGACTTGGACTCGCGGGTAGCCTCGCGATGTATTTGCGCTAGTTCTTCGGCCCTTGCTCTAGTCATACAGAAGACGACTATGGGTGCCCTTTTTTCGCCCAATAGATGCTGGACGATTTCGGAGGTATCCACGCTGTCCGCGGGATTGGGTCGCTCGTCTGGTTCGGTCTGACCGACACCGAACCTCTTGAAGTAAATCGTTGACCTTGTCCAAACTTCTTCGGCGAGTGGGATGTCTCTGTCAGTTATTTTGCAGACGTCGGCCTCAAGCCATTCCGCTATTTCTTCGGGGTTGGCTAGGGCCGCCGACAGACCGAGAACTTGGATCGAGGGGTCCTGGACTCGCAAAGTGGTCAGCAAGGTTTCAAGGATGACTCCGCGTGAGGGTTCGCCCATGGTTTGCAACTCATCGACCACCACGAGGCTGACGTGCTCTAAAATGCCTGGGTTCTCCTTGAGGATGGAATAGAACTTTTCGTATGTTGCGAAGGTAACTTTACATTGGCTAAGGTTTTCGTCATCAAAGTCACGGTCACCTGTGGTGATCCCTGTCCGCATTATCGGTTCATCCCCGGGAGTCCAGAACCGACGAAATACTTCGTATTTCTCCTCGGCTAGTGCCTTGAGCGACACGAGGTAGAACGCTCCCTTCGCATTGAGCGCGTGATGTATAGCGGCCAGCTCGGCGCAAAGGGTCTTTCCGGAAGACGTCGGCGCAGCAATTATGAGGTTCTTTCCCTTGAAAAGACCCTTTTTGATTGCCAGTTGCTGGATTGGATTTAATGCAACGAATCCTCGTTCACGGCCGCGGAGAATCTGGATTACCCTTTCGGGGAATCCGTAATTCACGAGATTCTCAATTGGGAATTCATTGGAAGTGTCCTTGGCTCGCATAGTCTCACCGCCTCTGTAAACCGAACCCGGTTATAGATCCCCAGACAGTTCGCACCGAGATGCGTAGGTGCATGAGCGGCCGGCTGGCGCGGGCCATCCTTGGTCAGCAAGTTCGCCATGGGGCCTTGCGGCGCGCAGACCTGCAGGGCAAGGTCTGCGCCAGCCCGCGAGACTGTGCGCTACCCGCTTACTTTCTGCAGGGCGTGCAGAGGAAAAAACTCGCTGAAGACCTTCTTGCCATCAAACCACGTGCAGTTGGCGCTCAATGGACCGCTCCCGCCGTAAGTATACTGGCCGATTTCTTTGATGGTCATCGAAGGACCACCGCTTTTGAGCTGTACGACGTCACCTTGTTTCAATTCATCCATTCGGTTCCTCCCTGGCAAAGCGGTAGCACACAGTTGATGTTTAACAGTGCGAGCTTTTTTTGTCAGCCATTCAAGCCGCCGAGTTGGCGGGCGCGTGGCGCACACATGTCGTTCTGTGGCATGTGTGCGGCCCAAACTGTTTCCAGCACACATCGCTCGCGGCCAGGCGGACAAGCGCGACATTTAGTCCGGGCGCATAACCACAGCGTTACAATTCCCGTATACAGCTACGAGGGGGGCAATGCAAGGGGCAAAAAGCAGGGGCTGGGTGTTGGGTGTTGGGGAAACGCCGAATCCCGAGTCGCGAATCCCAAATCCCGGAACCCGAATCCCGTAGGTGGTAGGTGGTGCGAGGTAGACGGTAGATGGTGCGAGGTAGATGGTAGGTATTAGGTGGTAGATGGGAAAAGGCGAACCCCGAATCCCGCAGACGGTAGATGGTAGGTGGTAGGTAGTAGGTGGTAGGCGGGGAAAAGGCGAACCCCAAATCCCGAACCGCGAATCCCGAGTCGCGAGTCCCGAGAAACCGAGACTGGGGGCGGGGGCCGCCGCCGCGCCGGCCCGGGCCGCCCCTCCGCGCCTGATTAGCTTATGTATGTAGGCTACAGTCTTTCGGCCCCGCCCCCGCAATGCGCAATA
>Ga0315274_10016684_pt1 | contig 10374 bp, 8 predicted proteins | sample YL17G02_20_MG_FD_203700 | JGI IMG/M metagenome (GOLD analysis project Ga0315274, IMG submission 203700) | Sediment microbial communities from Yellowstone Lake, YNP, Wyoming, USA - YL17G02_20 | ecosystem: Environmental > Aquatic > Freshwater > Lake > Sediment | place: USA: Wyoming | collected... | reverse complement strand
GCGTCCGACAAACCCTTTTGAACGACGAGAGTCTGCCGGCTCGCAAGAGCCTCTGGAGAATAGTCATGGAAAGCAAATGGAGCAAATTGGCCGCCGCTGCCGTGGTCATTCTGGCGGTAGTCATCGGCCTCAACCTGACGGGCAACAGCCACCTGGGCGGCGTCGCCTGGTCGCAAATGCTGCAAAACGTCAAGCAAGCCCGGTCGTGCATTCATCGGGTCTTGTTCACGATCGGAGGGGAGGGCAAGCCTGATACAACGTATGAGTTTGTCATGTACCGCTCTTCCGAATATGGCCTCCGGCGCGACGCCTACCGGGACGGCAAGCTGGTGAGCCAACTGTACATCCCCCGTGACGCCGCGAGCTGCGTGGAGATCCTGCCCGGGGAGAAGAAGTACGCCAAGGTCGTGCTCACCGAGCCGCAGCTTGCCGAGATCCGGGAGAGAGACCCAAGCCGGCTGGTGGAGTTCATCATGTCCTTCGAGTACCGCGACCTCCCACCCGGAGAGGTTGAAGGCAAGATGTGTGAAGGGATCGAGGTGAACGACCCGCGTTTCGGCAAGAATCTCTTCGAAAAGGGCCAGGGCCGTCTATGGGCCGACGCCGCCACCGATTTGCCGGTCCTGATGGAGTTCGAAGGCACATCGGCCGGCGGCTCGATCCGCACGCGGATTGTGATGGACCGGTTCCAGTGGGACCCGACAGTGACGGCAGCGGACTTCGAGCCGAACATCCCGCCGGATTACACTCTACTGGCCGAAGTGGACTTGTCTCCCGACGAAGGTACGCTGGTCAAGGCGCTGCAGAACTTCGCCCGGATCACGGGCGGCAAGTACCCCAGCAGTCTCGATGTCATGACGGCCATGAACGAGGCCCAGCGGGCTTTCATGATTGAGCGGCGAAATCGCGGCATCTCGGCGGAGCAGCAGCCCACGAAAGAAGAGCTGGATGGCTTGCTGGCTATCCAAGGCACGTGCATACGTTACGGCCAGTTGATGAGTGAGAATAAGGACGTTGCCTACCACGGGGGCAAGGTCACCACCGAGTTCCCGCATGCCGTACTCATGCGGTGGCAGGTGGATGAAGGCAAGTACCGTGTGATCTTCGGCGACCTGACGATCCGGGAGGCTACTGCCGAGCAGCTCAAGGAGCTTGAGGCGATGCCCCTCAATCCGGATCTCTACGCCATCCAACCCCAACCGGCGAACGGAGCGGCGGGCACTGCAACAGAGGGCCTGAGATTGGCGTGGCTGCCCGGGGCGGCCGCCGTGGAGCACAGACTCTATTTCGGGACCGACCCGAACCATCTGGCTTTGCTGGCCACGGTGACAGAGATCCCATTCACCGATCTGCCGAAGCTGGAACGCAACACAGACTACTTCTGGCGTGTGGATGAGGTCAACACCGACGGCTCCATCACACCGGGCGAGCTTTGGAGCTTCAGCACAGGCCGGCTCGTGGGCTGGTGGAAGCTGGATGAGACAGCCGGGACGGCGGTCGCCGACGCCGGCGGCAATCATCACGTCGGGACCCTGGTCGGAAACCCGCAGTGGACGCAAGGTGTCATTGATGGGGCACTCGAATTCGACGGGGAAGGCGACTATGTCGATCTCGGTGCGACGGCTGACTTCGACATCACAGACCGGATCACCGTCTGTGCGTGGGTCAGGGTCACTGCTTTCGATACCGATTGGCAGCCCATCATCGCCAAAGGGGATACGGCCTGGCGCTTGTCCCGGGACCAGGGCAACAACCTGCATTTCGCCTGCACCGGCCTGTGGCCGGAATGGGTCCGTGGCAGCGCCAACGTCAACGATGGACAATGGCATCACGTTGCCGGCACCTATGACGGCAGTGAGTTGCGTCTGTACGTGGATGGCAAGCTCGATGCCTCCGCCAAGACCCGGGGCTCGATCAACGTCAACACGTATCCCGTCTGGATCAGCGAGAACGCCGAACATCCCCAGCGCGAGTGGAACGGCCTGATCGACGATGTCCACCTCTACGACTATGCCCTTTCGCAAGCCGAGATCAAGAACCTCGCGGAGAGATAGACAAGATGAAGAATCCAAGATGGCCCTGGCTTCTGGCGGCGGCCACTGCGATTGTCGTGGCCGTCGCCGAAGCCGCCACAATAGTGCATCTGATCCCAGGCACGACCATCGTCGACATCGGAGCTCTGCTCCTTACGGGCTTTCTCGCGGGGCTTTTCATGGGATTTCACATCGCACACCGGCAGACCGTGTCAACCGATCAGCCTGGCCGGCCGTCATAAGATACAGCGAAGAGCCCTGTCGTCGAAGTTGGCTCCAACCTGATTGGCCGAGTAGTACAGGGCGCTGATCAGGAATGACGTGCTGACGGAGGAGATGCGAAATGTGGCGTTCAATTGTCCTATGCTTGTCTGTCACTGCGGGCATTGTCGCCTGCTGCTCGTCAAAACCGTTCCAGTTGCAGGAGGAACCGCAAACCGCCTCCCATCAGGTCGCTCCTCGGCAAGTACCATATCCTTTGTACCCCAACCTGCTTGACGACCCGCCCGATATCCCTTCTCCATACATGGCAGAGGACGGAACGGAGATTCTGACGGCCTTTCTGAAAAGCAGGAAATACGCCCTCATACCCGTCACCGTCGAAAATGGAGGGCCTCTGCACTACAGCCGGAGAGTCTCATCCGTGTACGGCAAAGACCAGCAGCTTCATGTGAACCGTGCAGATTTCCCTGCTTTGGCAGGAACCGGGCTCCACGCCGAAGCGGAATTGGATGGGAAAGATCAGATAACGGGAATTCCTGTGGATGTGATCACGTACCTCGGCCGACCTGGCAGGTCTTCCGGGGCAGGTTTCATGGCCGACGATGAGAATATCCTCTCCGTCCTGAAAGGCGACAATAACTTGGTCCGAAGACTCGGACTGACCCATCCGCAACTGGCCAAGCCTCTCTATCACGTCTGGAATATGATCCTGAAGGAGATCGAGCTCGGAACGTTGGGGAGATTCTCCAATGTTGACTATTTCTTCTACAACGGAGGAAAGATCACCCTTCGGGCGGAAGGCATGAAGGGGTGGCAGGTATCCATTTTTCAAGATGAGATCCAGGGCAGATTTGACATTGATGTCCAACGGATTCTCGCCCCTGCGGAACGACGATTTCTACAAGACAAGTATCCCCATCTGGCCGGCCTGCAAATGGTTGAGCTGGAAGAAAAACTCACGCGCCTCCATTTCAGTGAGATGGCCCCCTACTACATCATGGGCTACGGCTTCTACGAGGGCCATACGAAGTACCGGGCCGATCCCATCGCCATAGCATGCCTATTCGGACTGAAAAGCGTTGAAGAGATTGAGAATGCCTTTCCTGGCAGCTTATACAAAGCCTTGACCGCTCATTTCACAGAAGAGAGCATTGCCAGGTAATTGCCTGCAAGGCTCTTTCCCGCAAGCGAGGGTGTTTTCCCCTTTCGAAACGGTGTGCCCGGCACACTCCCTTGGCGAGAGCCAAAATTGTTGCGTTCGGCAGACCCGAAACGCCGTCCTGGTTGTTATATTGGCAGACGAACGTTCGTTGGGTACCCAGTAGGCCGGCGTATGGAAGATAAGTTGCTCGTATTCCAATGCAAGCGTGGGAGCCGCGAGGCTCTGACGCGGATCTATGAAAAGCACAAGGCGGACTTGCTGCTGCTGGCGATGGCTTTGCTCAACGACAAGACCGCGGCGGAGGATGTCGTTCATGACGTGTTTCTGTCCTTCGTTCGAAACCTCGACGGCTTTCGGCTGACCGGCAGCCTGAAGGGCTACCTGCTGACCTGTGCGGCCAACCACGCACGGAACTGGAACAAGGCCGAGCGGGTGCGCCTGCGGGGCACAGGCCACACGCCGGAACCCGCCGCGCAAATCGTCGATGATCCCGTGGAGACTCTGGCCTGCAACGAGCAACTGGAGATACTCAGCGGCGCACTGGCGGATCTGCCCTTCGAGCAGCGAGAGGCCTTGATGCTGCACCTGCACGGGCAAATGACGTTCCAGGCCATCGCCAGGGCCCGGCAGATTTCCACAAATACGGCCAAGAGCCGTTACCGGTATGGAGTTGACAAACTGCGGAGCATTCTCAACGGCAGGATAAGCAAATGCGACCAGCAGATGACATAAAAAAGCTGATCAACGAATCGCAGATCACATCGTCCCCCCAGGTCGATCGACGCACTCTGGCCGATGCCTTGGCGGACTTGGAGAAGCGCCGGGCGGCCGGAGTTGCGAACAGGCCGGGCGCGTGGAGAATATTCATGAACAGCAAATGGAGCAAATTAGCCGTTGCGGCGGGTGTTGTCGTGACGGTCCTGATCGGACTGCAATTCATCGGCGGTTCCAGCGTGACCTTCGCACAAGCCATCCAACCCATCCTGAATGCCAGCTCAGCCGTCTTCGATATCATCGTCGGCGTGGAGGAGCCGAACTCGCCGGTCATCCGCGACATGGTCGTGGGCTCACGGATTCGGCGGACCTTATCGAATATCCCGGGGAATGTCAGCATCATCGATCTGGAGAGCAAACGTATCCTGACCCTTACAGAGGCCAAGAAGGAGGCAGCCTACATCGACCTCAAGGGCCTGCCCGCGATTCCGAATTACCTGGAATTGCTGAAGAACACGATTGTCCGACTCCAGGACAGCCCCCACTTCGTGGTGGAGGACCTCGGCGTACGAGAGATCGACGGACGGGAGGCAGTCGGGTTCTTAGCCAAACACCCTCTGGTGGAAATCACAGTCTGGGCCGATTCCAAGACCGGCCTGCCCGTCCGCATCGAGAGCAAGGAAGGCCAATTGAACGTCATTTGCCGGAACATGCAGTTCGATGCGCCCATGGACGATTCCCTGTTCAGCATGGAGGTCCCCGAAGGTTATAAGCTGCAGCAGATGGAACTCGATCTGAACAGCGCGACCGAGGCGGACTTTGTCGAGGGATTACGCCTGCTGGCGGAGACATTCAACGACGGGTATTTCCCGGACGGCGCAGCCGTGGAGGACTTCCTGAAGCAGGTCCCGAGCATCACCAAGAAGACTGAGGCGATGAAACTGTCCAGCGAGGAGGAACTGGCTCTCGGCAAGAAGATTCAGCAGTACCTGCTGTTCACCCGATTCTTCAAGGGCGAGGGCAAGTGGTACTACCGCGGCAAGGGCGTCAAGCTCGGCGAGGCGGACAAGGCGATCTTCTGGTACCGGCCGAAAGGCTCGAAGACCTACCGCGTGATCTACGGGGATCTGCGGGTCGAGGATGTGGCCCCGGAGAATCTGCCCGAGCCGTTGCCGGCGGATGATGTGGTCAAGCCCATCGTCGGCTACCAGCAATGGTCCAAGCCCGAGTTCGTCGGGAGCCAGGAGGACTTCTGGTATGTCCTGCCGGATGGCAGGGCCCAGGTCAAGGCATATCTGACGCTCATGAAGGGACCGAAAGACACCTCGCTCATGCCGGTCCGACTGCCCTATGCCAAGTCTCCGCTGGAGGCGGTGCTGCTCGGCGGCCCCGGCCAGACGGCCCGGGATTTCATCTCGCTGCCCTTCCAGAAGACCGGCGACGGAACCTATGACGTTGAGCTTCCCGTGGACAAGCTATTGGCGGGCCAGACGATGATGATCCTCCAATGGCACGTGCCGCTCGACGAGCTGAAGTTCGAGCAGGGGCACCACATTACGGTGCTCCAGAGCCTGATCCCTGTCATTTCCTACAAGCTGAAGGTCGGCGTCGATCCGCAAAGCGGCTTCGAGCTGACCATGCCGCCGACGGACCTGTGGGCCACGCCCTTCACGGGCAGCGCCATGGAGAAGCCGGAGACCCACTTCGGCAGTTGCGGCCTGCTGATCCGGAAACGCCAGTAAACTCGCTCGTGCATTCAATCCCGGCCGGGCCATGGCGCCCGGCCGTTCTATTGCGCCCAAGACACCAAACCATGGCTTGATAACGGCGACAACCTCGTGCATAATAACAGCAGCGATGATCGTGCAAGTCACTGAGGTTGAAAAAGCGAGGTGGAGACATGAGGCTCTCAAAGCGAACAATCGTTCTGGCTTGGATGACTCTCGCGGCATGGCCGGCGGCCTGTGTGCTTGCGGCGCCTCCGAAGGTGATCGAAACCGTGCCGAAGAACGGCGACATGAATGTGGACCCGAGTCTGCAGGAGATGCGATTTGTCTTCGATCAGGACATGGCGAGGGGCGGATACTCGATCTGCGGGGGCGGCCCGCAGTTCCCGAAGACAGTCGGCCAGCCACGATGGGTGGATAAGCGAACGCTTTCCGCCCGCATCAAGCTCGAACCCGACCACGACTACCGGCTGAGCATCAACTGCCCCGCCGCCACCAATTGCCGCAGCGCCGCGGGCGAGCCGGCGACACCCTATCCGATGACATTCAAAACCGCCCCAGGTGGAGCACCCGCTGAACCCAAAGCAGGAGGCGCCGGGACGAACGCCCAAGCGATCATCGCTCTACGCAAGGCCATCGATGAGCAGTACTCCTATCGGGACCTCCGCAAGCTCGACTGGGCCGCGCTATTCACAAGATACGCCCCCGCGATGGAGAGCGCCACCAGTCCCGCTGCGTTCGCTCAGGCGGCGGCTGACCTGCTCGGGAATGCCAAGGATATGCACATCTGGCTTGAAGCAGGCGCCACACAGATTCCATCGTACAAACGGGACGTCACGCGGAACTACAATCGCGCTGTGCTGGAAAAGGTTGTTCCCGGATTTCGCAAGCTCAGCGATGGCGTTTACAGCGGCCGATTCGAGGATGGCATCGGCTACATCCTGATCGACAGTTGGTCCAGCGACCACGCGGAGGCGATGGAGCAGGCCTACGCCGCAATCTGGGAGTTCTCTGGTGCGCCCGGCCTGATCGTGGACGTCCGGCCCAACGGCGGCGGGGCCGAACCACTCGCGCGGCAGTTTGCCGGCTGCTTTGTGGACAAGCCCGTACAGTATTCGAAGCATGTGTACCGCTCCGCCAAGGCCGCAAGCGGATTCGATGAGCCCCACGACCGCGTGCTGGAACCGAACAGATATCGCCCCAAATACCGCGGCAAAATCGTCGTGCTGATGGGCCAAGCCAACATGAGCAGTTGCGAGTCGTTCCTGCTGATGATGAAGCAGGTCCCGGGCTGCAAGCTGATCGGCTCGACCTCCTACGGCAGCTCGGGCAATCCCAAGCCTGTGGATCTCGGCAACGGCATCACGGTCTATCTGCCCTCATGGAAGGACCTGCGTCCCGACGGCACCTGCCTGGAGGGCCAGGGCATCACCCCGGATATTCCCATCACCGTGACCACGGCGGCACTGGAGAGCACCGACCCGGTCCTCCAAGCCGCCCTGACCCTCCTGCGAAAGCGATGAGAAGATGAGCTGATCGGGGAGGAATCCGCTCCCGCCAGATGGCTTAGGCGGACCAATCAACGTTGACAGGCCGTTCGGAAAGGGAGTATAAACCCCCATACTCAACGACTAAGGCTTTTAGGATCCGCGCGTGCAGACGCATCACAGAATCATCACAGGCGATTCACGGTGCATGACGGAGGTGGCGGACGAGTCCGTACACCTCGTCGTGACATCCCCGCCCTACTGGCAACTCAAGGACTATGGAAATAGCCGGCAAATAGGCTTTGACGACAGCTACGAGACCTACATCAATAACCTGAACATCGTCTGGTCCGAGTGCCACAGGGTCCTGGCCAAAGGCTGTCGGCTGTGCGTGAACATCGGTGACCAGTTCGCCCGCTCCGTGTACTATGGGCGATACAAAGTGATCCCCATACGAACCGAGATCATCAAGTTCTGCGAGACTATCGGCTTCGACTACATGGGAGCGGTCATCTGGCAGAAGGTCACAACCTGCAACACCACCGGCGGCGCCACGATCATGGGTTCATTCCCCTACCCCAGGAATGGCATCCTCAAGCTCGACTACGAGTTCATCTTGATCTTCAAGAAACACGGAACCGCGCCGGCGGTGAGCAAGGAAATCAAAGAGCAGTCGCGGCTGACGACCGAGGAATGGAACACCTTCTTCGCGGGCCACTGGAACATCCCGGGCGAGCGTCAGGACAAGCACCTCGCGGTCTTTCCCGAGGAGATTCCCCGGCGCCTGTTGCGGATGTTCACATTTGTTGGCGATACAGTTTTGGACCCCTTCTTAGGTAGCGGCACTACCTGCCTCGCTGCGAGGAACCTCGGAAGGAATTCGATTGGTTACGAGATCAACGCTGATTATGTGCAGGTCATCCGTGAGAAGACCGGCATGGACAAGGCTGGGCTCTTCAGAGACGCGTGCTTTGAACTGCGAACACAAGAGAAGAGCGACACCGACTTCAAGCAGGTCATCAGTCGATTCCCTTACGTATTTACTGACCCTGTGCAATTCGATAAGAGGCTCGATCCCAGAAATCTGCAATTCGGCTCGAAGATCAACCATCAGAGCGGTGCGCGCGAGGAGTATCATCGCGTCCGCGATGTCCTCTCGCCAGAGCAACTTGTCCTGGGCGATGGCGTCAAGATCAGATTGCTTGGTGTCAAGGAGAGAGCTGATACTAGAGCGAAGGCGATGCAGTTTCTTGAGGAGGAGACTCGTGGGCAAAAGGTTGTCCTGAGATTCGACAACACGAAATTCGATGTGAACAACGATCTTCTCTGTTACCTTTACTTGCAGAACAAGACCTTCATCAATGCTCATCTTATTAAGAGAGGTCTAGTCGACGTGGATACGGGCCTTGATTACAGTCATAAATCGAAGTTCCTTGGATATCGAAGGGAGTGAGAAATGAATGAGTCCGTGTGGATCTGCGAACGTGCGGAAAAGAATCTGACTTGGAGATGGGAGAAGGCTGGGTCGCTCTGACCGAGGAAATGCCGTCGCCGGAAGACGGCAAGCTAAGCCCCATAGAACCCTTTGAAGTCGTCTGCTATGACTGTGCTGATGAGCTTCTGGCAGTTGTGGAAAAATGCAGCAAGGACTGTCTGCATTGCGCCGTTACTCAAACCTGGGGACTATCTATCAGCGACTGCGCGAGGTTCCAATTCAAGTTTGACTTGCTTGAGCCGGCACTGCCTCAAGGAAAGGTGAACTTCATGGGTTGCTTATATGACGCAGAGGTAGTGCTGGCGGAATTCAAGCCCTTCTGGCGACAACACAAGCTAAGGTGAGATGACAATGGCGAAAGAATGGATTCTGAATCAGGGGATGAACCGATGGGGCCTTAACAAGAAACGTTGTGTTGGCCCCGTCTCAGAACTCATCAGGTCGTGTGCCCCGAAGACGCTTGAGGAATGGGAGGGCTACTACTATCGCAATGTGCACCCGAAAGAGCATCTCGAAGAGCTTGGCAGAAAGCTGTACGTCAAGATATCTGAGGTCATCCAGTATGAAGTAGCGGAAGTCACGGAGCACGATTGCATCGAGTACATCAAGACCGTTGTCATAGAGAGAACCTACGATGGCTACCAGAATGAGATCGAGACGACCTACGGCCAACTTGAGCAAGAGGTAGGCGTTCCTATCAAGCCAGCACCAGATGAGTGGGACCGACTCTACAATGTTGACTTCTTCATCGAAGTAAACGGCAAGTACATCGGCATCCAGATCAAACCCGTTACGTTCACACACACCTTTGAAGAGCACAAGTGGAAGAACATGCAAGAAACATCCCATGCGAAATTCGAGCAGAAGTTCGGGGGAAAGGTGTTTACAGTCTTCTCGACGAAGGTAGCGGGAAAGAAGGTCATACTTAACAGAGAAGTCATAGACCAGATCAAACAGGAGATTCGACGGCTCGGTGGCGAAGTGAATCAGTGAGGCGAAGACTCTCAACATGGGAGGTGCTCAAACGACAATTCTTGTGGCGACGACGAATCCGGGGAAGGTGCGGGAGTTGCGGGCGATGCTGGGAGGGGAGGTCGAGTGGAAGAGCTTGGCGGACTTTCCTGGAGTCGGTGAGGTGAAGGAGGACGGCTCGACGTTTGCGGAGAACGCCTGCAAGAAGGCCAGCGGTTATGCCAGGGCGACTGGGCTCTGGACTTTGGCCGATGACTCCGGGCTGGTCGTGGATGCCCTGGGCGGTGTCCCTGGCGTCAATTCCGCACGGTTCTCCGGGGAAAGGCCCAGAGGGGCCGACCGCAAGCTCCTCGACCGGCGGAACATGGATAAGGTCCTTTCATTGCTGCAGGGGGTGCCGGAGGAGAAACGCACCGCCCGGTTCGTCTGCTGCCTATGCTTAGCAAGTCCGGAAGAAGTCCTCATTGAGACACAGGGAATGCTGGAGGGCCTCATCACCGACAAACCCGCCGGCACGAGCGGCTTCGGGTACGACCCGATCTTCTATGTGCCCCAGCTCGGC
>Ga0315274_10016683_pt1 | contig 10374 bp, 10 predicted proteins | sample YL17G02_20_MG_FD_203700 | JGI IMG/M metagenome (GOLD analysis project Ga0315274, IMG submission 203700) | Sediment microbial communities from Yellowstone Lake, YNP, Wyoming, USA - YL17G02_20 | ecosystem: Environmental > Aquatic > Freshwater > Lake > Sediment | place: USA: Wyoming | collected... | reverse complement strand
TGGAGGCCCGATTTCAAGTCAGAGTCCCTGACTTGCCTTCCGGCTCCGTTTACGTCGTCACGGCGGATATCCAATTCGGCCCCTGGGACCTGCGACAGTGGTGTGAGGGACTCATCAAGACCGCACATCGGGAGTGAGCCTGAACCCGGTGAATGTATGACGGGCCAGCCGCCGAGGGAAAACCAATACCGCCAAACCGACCCGGCGATAGATGCTTGAAAAGATGAGCAACATAGGCAGCCTCGGTCAGATTGGCTGCATCGCAGCCATCGTACACAGGGAGTCTGCACTGGCAGCATTTTTGTTGCAGCCGGTGGTACAGTGGCTATAATGCCGCTCCATGTTGTGTGGTATGCTGTTCACGGAGCAACGCAACGAAAGGGCTTGGTATGGAGTTCAACTTCCTCGACATCACAGTGTTCATCGTTTTCGTCGTCGCGGTCATCACGACCGGCCTGATCAAAAGCCGTCACGAGAAGACCAGCGAGGACTACTTCCTGGCCGGACGTGGGTTGAAGTGGTGGCTGATCGGCTTTTCCCTGATTGCCGCCAACATCTCATCCGAGCAGTTCGTGGGCATGAGCGGCAACGCCGCCAGTCACGTCGGCCTGGCCATCGCCAGCTACGAGTGGATGGCGGCCATCACGCTCGTCGTCGTCGCCTTTGCATTCCTGCCCTACTTCCTGCGGGCAGGTATCTACACCATGCCCGAGTTCCTCGAGTACCGCTACAACGCGGCGGCCCGCACGATCATGGCCGTCGCGACCCTCTTCATCTACATGCTCCTGCTGGGCTCGGTGACCTACTCCGGGGCCCTGACGATCACTACGATGGCGGACAAGATGGGCTACACCGTACCTATTGCCACCGCTTCGCTTGTGATCGGCATCATCGCCATGGTGTACGTGGCGGCGGGCGGCCTGAAGGCGTGCGCCTGGGCGGACTTGATCCAGGGAAGCGCCCTGATCCTCGGTGGTGCGGTCATCATGATCTTCGCATTCCGGAAGCTCGGTCTGGCCACCGAGCCGCTCGCCTTTGTAGAAGACGTCAAGACCGGCGCCGTCGCCTTCAAGACGTTTACCCAGGACACGGGAGGCGTGGAGCGCTTCTGGGAGTTGAACCGGGTCCGGATGAATATGTTCCTGCCCCGGGACGACAAGATCCTGCCATGGACCGCCCTGCTGCTGGGGCTTTGGATCCCGAACTTCTACTACTGGGGTCTGAACCAGTATATCACGCAACGGACGCTGGGATCGGAGTCGCTGGCCCAGGGACAGAAGGGCATCATGTTCGCAGCCTTCATGAAGCTGCTGATCCCGTTCGTCATCGTCATCCCGGGCATCATTGCCTTCAACCTGTTCGCCAAGGACATGGGGAACCTGGCGGTTCGCGACAATGGCGTCGTCCTGGCCCGGTATCTGAAGGCCAACCCGGATACCGCGCTGATCACCGTGGTGCAGTCGCCGAGCGAGGAGGCGATCGCGGCCTGGCCGCCGCAGAAGTTTATGCTCGCCGTGTATGGGCCGGGCGAGTCGATGCGGGCCGCGCTGACACAGAACCCTTACGTGTTGCCGTTGAACGGGGAGGAGTTCGCAGCCGTCAACGTGGCACCGTATACGATCTTCACTCCTGCCGACAAGGCATGGGAGCAGGTATTCCCGCAACTGGCGGCCGAGGTCTACGCCCACAACGAGAAGGTCACCGCAGCCGCCGAGGCGGCCAATGCCGGCATCACAACGGAGAAGTTCATCGCCTTCAAATACGACACGGCGCTGGGCCAACTGCTCAGCAGCGTACTGCCACAGCGTACGGGCGTGGTCGGCTTCGTCCTGGCGGCCCTGCTCGGAGCCGTCGTCAGCTCGCTGGCGGCGATGCTGAACGCCGCCTCCACCATCTTCTCCATGGACGTCTTCAAGAAGTACATCAGTCCGAACGCAGGACACCGAACCGTCGTGCTGCTGGGCCGGGTGTGCGTGGTCGTGTTCACGTTCGTGGCTATCCTGCTGGCCCCACAGCTCGGCAACCCGAAGATCAGCAACAGTATCTTCACGATCATCCAGGAAAGCCAGGGCCTGATCTCGCCCGGCATTCTGGCGGTCTTCGTGTTCGGGCTGCTCGTTCGCAAGGCCCCGCCAATCGCGGGCGTCGTCGGGCTGCTGACCAATATCGTGACGTATGGCGGCATGTATCTGGCCGGGCGATACCGGATCGGCCCCGATATCCAGTTCCTCAACCGGATGGCGATCTGCTTCGGCCTGTGCCTGGCCGTCATGGCGATCATCACGTTCGTCAAGCCGCTGCCAAAACCGGTGGAGTTCAAGCTGCAATCGAGCCTGAACCTCACCTCTTCCAGAGGCGCGCTCGTGGCAGGCATCATTATCGTGGTCATCACGCTGACGTTCTACGTGCTCTTCAGCCCGATTGGATTTGCCAAGTAGGTGGAAGCCTGAGATGGAATTGACACGGGAAGACCGGGCGGCAGTAGAGAAGCTTCAGCAGCTTGCGAGGGAGAACGGGATGGATATCGCCGGGGGGAAGATGCGGCGGACCTCGTCGCGGTTCTGCCTCGGGGTCGAGCATGGCGACTATAACGGGACCGAGCTGTTCGGTGTCGGGACCGACCGGTTCATCTGGCTGGCCTACAAACCCAACGGCACGAACAAGGTCCGGCTCTTCAGCGGCAATTTCCCCAATGATGGGGTCATCGAGTACGCCATCGGCAATGTCCCAAAGCCCAAGTCTCGGGAGATCGCCGAGACCTGGGGCCGGTTCCCGTATGGGATCGACCACATCCTCCGGCGGGAAGGCTTCAAGCTCAAACAGGGCATCGACGCCGTCCTGTTCGGCAACATCCCGGGCGGCGGCATGAGCCGCTCCGCGTCCCTGTGCGTCAACCTCATCCTGTCCCTGTTCGACGCGAACGGCATCGAGGTCAAGCAGAAGGTGCAGATCGTCGATCTGGCGCAGGCGGTCGAGAACGACTACATCGGCTCACCCTGCGGCAAGCTCGACCAGACGATGGTCCTGTTCGCCAAGGAAGGGATGGGGACCTACTACAACCCGAAGGACCGCTCCATCGAGTACGTGCCCATCGGCAAGGGGGCGACGGACTTTCGCATCGTGGTGCTCGACACGGGCACGGACCGGCCGGGCCTGGAGAAATCGACCTACGCGGTCCGAAGGAGGGAATGCGAGGAGCTGGTTGGTATCCTGCAAAAGGCCCGCTTCGACATCACGTGCCTGGCCGATATCAAAGATGAGGCCATGTATAACAACATCATGGACCGGTTCGGCCGGGAGCACCCGCATCTGTGCGACCGCCTCAACTATATCTTCCACGCCCAGCAGCGGTTCTACAAGATGATGGACGCCTGGCGGGCCGGCGACATCGAGACGGTCGGCGCGATCTTTCGCCTGGACGGCCTTGAGCTGCGGGACGACTACAAAATCTCCGGGCCGGAGTTGGAGACCATGTGCGACATCGTTCGGACTGTCCCCGGCGTGCTCGGCGAGCGCATGCTCGGCGGCGGTGACAAGGGCGCCTCCGGTGCACTGGTCCTTGCGGAGGCCGTCGAGGCGGTCAGAAAAGCCGTGGACGCCGCCTACCCGCGAAGCCGTCCCGCTTTCGCGGGCAAGTCTGCAGTCCACGTCTGCAAGGTCGTTGACGGCGTCAGAGTATACGAGAATCTGCTCTAGGTGGAGTTTTGCAGAACGGAGATTAGGCTTACTTGAAGAAGGAAAAATCGTCCTCTTGATTTTTCCTTCTGAAACGGCAAGCATTTGCCACGTAAACAGTTGAGCAGATTATTCAAGGAAATCCAGAAAGCGATTTCCTTGAATAATATAAGCCTAATCTCCATTCTGCAAAACTCGAGTTCTAAGGGACTGGCTTCATGCCGGACAGACACGCAGCGCCAGCGAAAGGGATCTTCACAGCGACGGTCCTTTCGAACCGGCGGATCGGCGAGTGCTTCTACACAATGCACGTCGAGTTCACCGGCGCCGGGGCCAAGGCCTTTGCAGGCGTTCGCCCCGGGCAATTCGTGCAGGTCGATGTCTCGACGCTCGCCCTGCCGCCGGAGGACAAGATTCCACCGCACCTCCGCGATGTCTGCCGGCGAAACGTCCTGCTCCGCCGACCCTTCAGCTTCGCCGACGTCACAGCCAAAGGAGATACGACCACTGCCGAGCTTCTTTACTGCGCGCTCGGCCCCGCGTCGTTGCGGATGACCACGTTGGCCTCCGGTGACCCGCTCAGCGTCGTGGGGCCGCTGGGCAATGGATTCCAAGTTCCGAAAGACAAGCACACGGCCCTCTTAGTCGTCGGCGGCATGGGCGCCCCGCCGATACGATATCTCGCGAAGTCTCTCAAGGCCGAGCACCCCGACATCGAGGTTGTTGCCTTCGTCGGCGCCAGAAGTGTTGCGGCGATGCCCTTCGAGGGCAACTTCCCTGACGTTTCGACCCGCGTGGACTTCTTCATCCCCGCATTCGCACAGCTCGGCATCCCATCCGCCGTAGCCACCGACGACGGCTCAGCAGGCTACCGGGGCTTCGTCACCAAGCGTCTGGCTCTGTGGCTGAACGAGCAAGCCGCCCTGCCGCTGGAGCGTACAATGATCTACGCCTGTGGCCCGGAGCCGATGCTGTCGGCAGTCGCTCGGATGGCAGACGAGCGGGACATCGATTGCCAGGTGAGCATGGAGCGGCGGATGGCCTGCGGCATCGGCGTCTGCCAGAGCTGTGCTGTCGAATGCCGCGTCGAGGGTTCGGACGAAACGGCCTACAGACTCTGCTGCCAGGACGGCCCCGTCTTCGACGCCCAGACTGTCGTCTTCCAGAGATAGCTGCATCAGACAATGCCCAGCCATTCGTGAGCCGAGCGCAATGTTAGGAGCCGTCGCGCCATCACGTTTCGTGGATTCGCCTCTTCCCCAGCGGAATGGAGGCTGGTATACTAAAATGGTCCGCTATGCAGGAACTCGACGGCATAGAAGAACGGGAGTAGCCTATGAGCTCGATAACCATTGACGACAACGATTTGAAGGCTTTGCTGAAGCAGGCCCTGATCGAGTTGTTCGAAGAGAAGAACGAACTCTTCTATGAAGCATTTGCCGAGGTCGTTGAGGAGCTCGGATTGGTCCGGGCTATCAAGGAAGGGCAGGCCAGCCCGACCGTAGATAAGGCGAGGGTATCCAAGGCGCTGGAGCGGGAATCTTGAGGACTCTATTCAAAGAGAGTTTCCTGAAAGATGTAGAAGCTCTTGGAGACGGTGCGCTGAAGAAACGCGTTCGAAAGGCCATAGCACAAGTTGAGCAAGTCGCCACACTCAAGGACATCAAGAATCTGAAAAAGCTCAAAGGTGGCGACCAATACTACCGGATCAGAATAGGCGACTATCGTCTCGGCCTTATTCTGCAAGACGATACTGTTGTCTTCGTCCGATGCCTGCACCGCAGGGACGTTTACCGCTACCTTTCATGACTACCTCGGCTGTCCATCAGGTGTGTTGAAGAGCAGTGAAGGACAAGGAAGTTGACATTTCGGTGGATTTCGCGGGGCTTCGGCTGGCGAACCCGGTGTTTACCGCCTCGGGGACGTGCGGCTATGCCGACGAGTTGGGCGATTTCATGGACGTCGATTCGCTTGGGGGCTTCATCACCAAGAGCATCACGCTCAAGCCAAGAAAGGGCAATCCGACGCCGCGGATCATTGAGACCGACGCCGGCATGCTCAACGCCATCGGCCTGGCCAACGTGGGACTGGATCGGTTCATCGAGGAGAAGCTGCCGATCATCGCAGAGATGTCGGTGCCCGTATTCGTCAACGTCGCCGGCGAGTTGATTGAGGAGTACGTGGCGGTGGTGGAGCGACTGGCCGGGGTGGACGCGATCGCCGGCTTTGAGCTGAACATCAGTTGTCCGAACGTGGCCAAGGGCGGCATCAGCTTCGGCCGCGACCCCACCCAGGTAAGCGAGATCACCTCGGCCGTCCGCAAGGCGGCTCGCGATAAGGTCCTCATCGTGAAGCTCTCGCCCAATGTGACCGACATCCGTATCATCGCCCGTGCAGCAGCGGAAGCCGGGGCAGACGCCCTGAGCCTCGTGAATACCTTCACCGCGATGGTGATCGATATCGAGACGCGCAGGCCCGTCCTGGCCAATCGCACGGGCGGCCTGTCCGGGCCGGCCATCAAGCCCATCGCCGTCTATCTCGTCAACAAAGTCTACGGCGACGTGGCGAAGGCGGTGGGCATCCCGATCCTCGGCCTCGGCGGAATCCGTACGGCGGCCGACGCCATCGAGTTCCTCATCGCCGGCGCATCGGCCGTGGCGATCGGCACAGCGACTTTCATCCAACCCGACTGCGCCACGCGAATCGTGGATGGCATCAAAGAGTACTGTACGAAACACAATGTCACGAAGCTGTCCGACCTTGTCGGCTCGCTTCCAATCAAATGACCGATCATCAATTCAGGGGGACGCAAGCAATGGAACGCCGCAACTTTCTGAGAACCGTCGGCTGCGGAGCGGCCGCTCTGCTGTCCGGCTGTGTGACAACTCCCAAGAAGAAGCGGGTCGTCCGCAAGGAACGGCCGAACATCCTATGGCTGATCTCCGAGGACACGTCCCCGGACATGGCCTGCTACGGCAACGCGCTGGTCAAGACGCCGAATCTCGACAAGCTGGCCGGCGAAGGCGGCCGCTTCACCAACGCCTTCGTCACCGCCCCGGTATGCTCGGCCTCGCGATCCGCGTTCATGACGGGGATGTACCAGACCAGTATCGATGCACACAACCACCGTAGCCACCGAAGCGACGGCTACAAGCTCGCTCCTCCGGCTGGTGTAATTACCCGTCTATTTCAATGGTCCGGCTATTTCACCTGCAACTGCGCGGGATTGAGCTACAAGAAGCCCGGTAAGACCGACTGGAACTTCACGCCGAACGTCAATGCGTTCAATGGCACGGACTGGTCGCAGCGCCGGCCTGGTCAGCCGTTCTTCGCTCAGATCAATTTTGACCTGACGCACCGCGATTTTCGGCGGGACAAGAACAATCCGATCGATCCCGACAAGGTGGAGCTGCCTCCCTACTATCCGGATCACCCGGTGGCGCGGCGGGACTGGGCCGATTATCTTGAGTCGATCCAGATCCTCGACAGCGAAATCGGCGTCGCGCTGCAGTGGCTCGAGAAGGAAGGGATGGCGGACAACACGATCGTAATGTACTTTGGCGACCACGGCCGGCCCCACGTCCGGGGCAAGCAATGGCTCTACGAGGGCGGAATTCGCATCCCCATGATCATCCGCTGGCCGGGACATATCGAGCCGGGGACGGTCATCGAGGACCTCGTCAGCAGTATCGACTTCGCCCCGACGTTCCTCTCCATGGCCGGGATCAGGCCGCCGGAGCATCTCCAGGGACACGTCATCCTTGGCCCCGAGAAGCGAACGCGCAAATACGTTCTCGCCGCCCGGGATCGTTGTGACGGGACGGTGGATCGCATCCGCTGCGTCCGATCTCAACGATACAAGTACATCCGCAACTACTATCCGGACCGGCCCTATACGCAATTCAACGCCTACAAGAAGCTCCAGTACCCCATGCTGACGGTCATGCAGGTCCTGCATGCACAGGGCAAGCTCACGCCGGACCAGGCCAAGTTCATGGTGCCGAGCCGGCCCCGTGAGGAATTGTACGACCTGCAGACAGACCCCCATGAGTTGCACAACCTTGGCGTCGAGCCGAAGTCCCGGGGGATCCTGCGGGAGCATGCGGCGAAACTCGACGAGTGGATCCAGGCGACAGCAGACAAGGGCGAAACCCCCGAGGATCCGCAGGTCGTGGCCTACTGGCAGAACGACATGATGAAGTCGTATAGAGAGCAAATGGAAAAGAGGGGCCTGTCGCCGGACATCTCGGACGAGGACTACCTCAAGTGGTGGGAGACGAAGCTGCTGGGCTAAGCCAATCAATAGACAGGAGGTGACGATGAACCGAGGCATGTTCACTGGGACACCCGCCGTCTTTCTATTCTTGCTCTGGTCAAGCCTGCCAATCTGTGATGCGGCAGAGGTGGCGGCCGAACGCATGACCTATGCGCAGGCGAAGGAGAGAATTCCCAACAGACAGTTGCCGGACTTCTGGATCGGCGACGTCAAGGACCTGCCACAGCGATTCGATCGCCTCAAGCGGGGGCAGGTGACGATTGCCGCCGTCACGCCGGGCAACAGGCCGATCCATTTGATCGCTTACGGCGAGAAAGAAAGTGCCTCGCACCAAGCCAACTTCAACTCCGCCATCGGCGCCCAGGAACCCGCCGCCTATATGAACAAGGCGGCGAGGAAGAAGCCAGTGATCTTCTTCATCGGTCCCGTGCACGGCCACGAAGTGGAGGGCCTCACGGGGTTGGTCAACCTGATCCACATCATGGAGACGGGTGAGGATCTTCTCGTCAGAAGCCAGGACAAGCTCCGGCAACTCGGCGAGCAATGCCGGCTCCTGATCATTCCGGCGGGCAACCCGGATGGGACCGCCCGCTTCGAGCCGCGGATGCTGCACGGGATGGAATCCATCGACCTGCGTTTCTGGGGCCAAGGGACATGGAAAGACGACACGATGTGCGACTGGCCCGCCTGCAAGCGGCAGCACCCGATGACCGGCGGCAACGTCGGCTTCCTCGGCTGCTACTTCAACAACGCCGGCATCAACCCGATGCACGATGAGTTCTTCGCGCCGATGGGCCCGGAGGCCCCTGCCATTCTCAAGGTCGCGAGCGAGGAAGGGCCGGACCTGGTCGTATCGCTTCACAGTCACGAATCCAAGCCCGCCCTCCTGCGTCCCGCGTACCTTCCTGCCGAGGTTCAACAGGACATCCAGTCGTTGGCTCGGGAATGTTACTCGCTCATGGCCGAGCGAGACCTGCCTCACGAGGAGCCCTTCAAGGTCAGTCCCGAGAGCGGCAGGAATCCGAGTCCATTCAACCTGACGAGTGCCCTATACCACGTGAGCGGCGCCGGCTCGTTCACCTTCGAATGTCCCCATGGCATTCGAGGCGCCTGCCAGGTTACGCCGGAGCAGATTCTCGACATCCAACTGACGCTCTACGAGGCCATGCTGCAACATGAGGTCAACAAGAAGAGCTGACGGTTTGCCACCGAGAGGCGCACCAAGCCTATTCATGATTGTCAACGAATACAACCCCAACCCTCGCCCGCGAGTCACGTTGGGAGAGTGGCACCTGACAGCCAAAACCGCCGAGCCAGATACGCACATGGAATTCGTGACGCTATACCGGCCGCACAGAGCAAAAGACAAAAGGGAGCAGCAGGCGGTGTTGCGTCCCATCCGCGGCGGCTACCTGCTGAACGCCGTTTCATCCGCCGGCAAACTTGCCGCCCTGCTACCGGAGGACGACAGTGCAACGCTGGCAAGTGAAGATATGACAGTGCAAGGAGCCATCAAGGTCAGGCTTGAACAATCAGGACAGTCCGCCCGAATCATCGAAGTGCGCGAAAACGGTTTGCGCTAGTCGATGGTTATAGCCAGGATTGTCGCCGCACCAAGACATGCCCCCTTTCCTGCTTATCGTCGTTCATCCACATTCACCATGCGGTCCAATCTACATGAGCAAGCGACCTTGTCGAACAAAGGTGAATTTTGTATGCTTGAACCTATACCCCCCGAGTCGTTTCTTCGACGCTTAACGACCACCATCAGGGGCTGGAGAAAGCAAGCGAAGCGCCGCTTTCGACAGTCCCCTGCATGGCGTTGTTATGTCGCGTTTATACTGGAAAACGGCGCTGATTGTCTCACGGGTTTCCATCGAACTGTTCCGTTTGAATCGTCGCCAAAACGGAGCTTTCCTATCTTAAAGCTCGAGTCCTGTTGCGCGGAAAAATGATCTCAACAGATCGGGTCGTGTCCTCACGCGAGATAGTTCTGATGTCACCTCCTTTCGGAGCTGATCAAGACCGTTCGGGCAGTAGTTTGCTAGCCGTCCGTATTTGACGTATGCCCAGACGTAGTCCACGGGGTTCAGCTCGGGGGCATATGGTGGAAACGACTCAACCAAAACGTCTTGGTGATGACTTAGGTAACGCTCTACTGGATATGATCGGTGAATTGGAATCTGATCCCATATGACTATAAGAGGTCTTCCGATTCGACACCGCACTGACTCAACGAAAGCCACTATTGAATTCCCATGGAAATTCGCATTGTCGGGAAGCAAGTGGAAATAGAGGTTCGTCTCACAAATCTGTGCATGGACAGCGGAAATAGCATGTGCTAACTCAGGGGTTGACAACTGGTTAGAGAAAGACGACCCCTGGAGAATAGCACATGCTGCTCAAGAGTGTACTTCGAAGGA
>Ga0315274_10016681_pt1 | contig 10375 bp, 19 predicted proteins | sample YL17G02_20_MG_FD_203700 | JGI IMG/M metagenome (GOLD analysis project Ga0315274, IMG submission 203700) | Sediment microbial communities from Yellowstone Lake, YNP, Wyoming, USA - YL17G02_20 | ecosystem: Environmental > Aquatic > Freshwater > Lake > Sediment | place: USA: Wyoming | collected... | reverse complement strand
GTAGCATGCCGCTCTCCTATGCGCTTTTCTTCGCCTTGGCTTTCTTCTTTGGCTCAGGCTCGGGCAAGCCCTCGTTCAACAGCGTGTTCGACTTGCTGTGGTCCTCGACGTCGCGCTCCTCGACCCGCTTGTAGCCAAGAGCGCCCATCATGCCGTCCACGTCATGTGAGGTAATCATTTTCGACAGGTCGCTCCCCCGCGTGATGGGCTCGGGCGCCTGCGTAGCGATGCCCTCAGTCGTAACGATGCCGAGCTTCTTGGGCTCAACCTTGGCCGGATTGATATGTGCGTTTGTCGTGATCACTTGCCCCCCTTGCCGAATGGATTGCCCTTGCCCTGCGTATCCGTGCCGCCCTCATCAGCGGTGTCCTGGTTGCCCTGTGCTCCCGCGATCTCCTTGGCCTTCTCGAACGCCTCAGCGTCGGCTTTTTCCTTAGCCGCCAGCTCCTCCTCGACGTTGAGGCCAGGCACCTGATTGAGGAGCGTCTTGATGGAGATGGCGCTCTCCCGATACAGCGCGAGCCAAGTCGTCGTCAGGCGCTCCCAACTTTCCTGCGTGATCATGGGGATGGTGACGATGATCTTGTCGGGGTCGAGCGGCGTCTTTTTCTCGATGTCGTTCCGCATCTTCATCGCCTTACTGATGAGTTCTGTATAGGCCGCCCGCCATATCTCGCGTTCCTTGGAGGTCGACATGGCGATCAGTTCCAGGAGCCCTTCGTTGGCCGCCCCGTATTTTGTGGTAAGCTCGGGCGCGCCGAGGAAGTGGATGGGAACGCCCGTTGTGCCGCTAATGAGTTTCATCAGGGTGATGATCTCGGACTCAATAGCCGCCTGCCCGTCAGAGGATGGCTGTTTGTAATCGAATTCTGTCGTCGCCGCGAATGCCTTGCCGATCTTCCAGTTGAGGTCGTGGATCTGCTCGTTGATCTTCTTGGCTTGTTCGGGCGTCTCGCACTTGAAGTACGGCGTCGGCGCGGCGTACAGGCGATTGATCTCCCGCCAATCCCTAAGCGCCTTGTCCAGGTTCTCGATCTGCGTCAGGCACTTGGCGACGCGCGGCATCGTCTCGTTCGGGATGTCGAGCCGCCCTGCGAATCGCTTATAAACGCAGGCATCGGGCAAGAGCTCAACCCTTTCCTTCCCTGTCGGCTGATACCAAACCTTCTCGACCTGGAGGTAATCATCCTTATCCGTCTCGACCGTATACTTATTCGTCGTCCACGATATCCAGCGAATGCCGATATCCGTCTCTGCACCGGCGGGCTCGCCAACCTCAGCGGGGATGGGGAACAGCTTGATGAGCGTCTTGCCCTCGATCTCAGCCTCACGCGCCAAGTCCTGTACGAGCTCATGGTCAAGCTCGTTCTTGTCGATGAACCGCTTGGCAAACTCGAGCTCCGCATCGCCGTTGCCCTCGCCCTCAGCCTCGACCTTCTCAACCTTGATGCCCTGGCCCACGGTGTAGGAGGCGCGGAGGTCGACGATGCTTCCGACCTGCAGCCCGCCCCAGTCAGCTTTCCCCTGGTATTTCTTACTGACTTCCTCGACGGCGTTCTGATACTCCTTGTAACGGTTTCCCGTGTATGTGGCATCCTGCTCCTGGACGGCGAGGATGTTGTCGACAATCAGCATTTGCGCCTTGAGATGGCGAACCTTTCCCTCAAGCTCCTGAATCTTCACCCTTCGCCCGAATAGTGGTGCCATGTTTACCGTCCGTTAGAAGACAGATTTGTCAGAGATGAAAAGGCCGCCCGCGTCGCGCTTGCAGTGAGTGAATATCCCGTAGCGGATCGCGTCCATTGCGTGATCATTGAACTTGGCGGGCTCGGGAAGCGTGTTGCCGTACTTATCTTTCCGCCAGGCATAGCCGCCCGCCTCGCTGACGATATTCGTTGACCCGTTCACGATGTGGATCTTCTTCGACTTGAGGAAGTCGATGCCCGCCCGAACGCTGTCCGGCCCCTTCTGCGCCGGATGAACGTTCAGGTCTTGACCGCACAGCTCGTCGATGCTCTTGGGCTCAGACGAATCGAAATAGACCGGGTCGTCCGCGCCGACGCCGCTGTCTTTCATCAACTCGCCCAAGCGCCTATTGATGAGCCCTGTCTGGTAGATCAGCTCCTCGACCCAAAACTCATCAGCCTTGCGATATATGCGGACGCAGACGGCCGGGTCGATGCTGTAGCCAAAGTCCCCGCCGTAGAAGATCTCGTCGAATCGCGTTTGCGGCAGATCGACGACATCCCAGGCGTATATCTGGCCCCGGGCCATCGCCCACTCGCCGCGCAGGTAAATGGCTCGAGTTGCCTCGTCCTCGATGCCCTCGAGTTGCCGGCGGTATGTCGCCCGCATCTCGTCGATGGGGTTGTCATCAATCGTCGAGACGTGGACAAGGGCGTCGGGATCGATGCGGTCGAAGAATCGCTTTTTAAGCCAGGGCGCGAGGGCTTCCTTGGGATTAAAGCTGAGGATGATCTGTTGATAGCGCGGCCCGGGCTCACGGAAGCACAGGTCAATTTCGAGGAAGTCGTCCTCGGTAAACTCGGTCGTTTCCTCGACCCATACTCCCGTCAATCCCTTGATGGACTTGATCTTCTCCGGCTCATCCAGGCCGTCAAAGAGCAGTTCGTTCCCACCCCATGAAAAGATGTTGTGCGTCTTGTTGTAATCGAAGGCGACGCCGTTCTCTACGAGCAGGCGCCGCATGACCTCGAGGACCGATTGTAGCGCGGTCTTGCGGACCTTGCGCAGTATCAGGAAGCGATGCCCGCCTTCGGTCTGGCATCTGTAAAATAATTTGCGTGCGGCAAACTCTGACTTGCCTGAACCTCGACCGCCGCATAGGACGAGATAGCGGTGCTGATCATCGAGGAGCGGCTCGAAGCTATTCGAGAGCGTGATCTCGCACGTGGGTTCATTTGTGTCCGTCGCCATTTCCGTTCCCGTTGCCCTGACCTGAACCCTTGACGTGAATGACCTTGACGATGAACTGGCCCGCCCTGCCGGATGCGGTGGGCGCGTTGCCAAGGTTCACGCTTGACGGCATGGTCTTGGCCCCCCAACTGAGGAAGATGGCCATGTTGTGTGCACTTGCAAGGGCAAACTTGACGAGACCCTCAGATCGACCAATTCGCGGATCGCTGTATGCAACAAGCCAATCTTGGTAAAAGGACTCGCAGATTTTAGACTTCGCCCCCTTCGGTTTCCCTTTAGGGTTGCCGCTTTGTCCTTTTTTGTAGAGTTGGTTTCTCATTCTGTATTTGTTCTGTATTTTCAGAAGGGTCGACGATGGCCACGATGACTTCTTCGTCGGCCCTGTGAAGCCGTTGGAGCGCGTCCATCACCTCGTCCGTCGGCAGGAAGCGCAAACGTATCTCGCCTTCCTTGTCGCCTGAGACGAGGGACTTGACGCTGATAGACTTGATAAGTGCAGGGAAGGCTGTTCTCATGGATGTGTTATAAGGCCCGGGCCTGATAATGGCCCGTTATAAGGTCGGGACTATGGAATAGGGTGTCCGGGCTATGAGCCCGGTGACTAACTTCTAGTCTACCCCGCAGTTATGATGTAATACCGAAGGTTTTACAGATTCATATAGGCACTATAAGCGCCCTATCTCAATCTCGTTCACTCTCAGGCTGTCGTATCCATCCCTGCACAATCCCGCGATGACCTCGGCCACGTCATCCGGGTCCATCATGCTGTCGTATCCCGAGCGGCCAAGCATCATGTCGGTTTGCATCGCACCGAGGTAAACGTCAAGTACGCCTACACCGTGCTTCTTGGCCTCATGCCTGAACGAGCCCATGAATCCGCGTAGGCCATGCTTTGACGCGCAATAGGCGGCCTCCCTGTCGTTGAACGATTTCCCGGCAAGCGAGTTGATGTTGACGATGAGCCCCTTGCCCTTGGCTACCATGATCGGGTAGACGAGCAGGGCGAGCCGTATGGGCGCGATAAGATTTGTCCCGATGACCATATCAAGGTCAGCCGGATTTATATTCCCCGGGTCGCCCTGCTGATAGACGCCCGCGTTATTGATGAGAACATCGATCTCATGCCTGAGCGCCGCCTCATAGAGCCGACAGAGCGTCGCTTCCTCGCGGATGTCGCCTATGACCATGTCGGCCTTGACGCCGTAGTCCTCACGTAGTAGGTCTCGGAATGCCGTAAGGCGCGTCTCGTTTCGCCCATGCAGGATGACCTTGTTCTCATCCGAAGCGAACTTCCATGCGAGGCATCGGCCCAAGCCGTTGGAGGATCCTGTTATGAGGACGTTCAATATAGCGCCTTGGCCTCACTCACCATTACCGGGCCCTTAGCTTCCCTTGCCAACGCATAGGCCGCCAGCACTTCCGGGCCTGTCTGAGGCTCGTAAACGGGGAAGTGGACGAATCCCCTCATGGCGCTTGCAAGATTGCCCGTATGCGTCAGGCCAGCGTAGAACGGCTTGACGCTCCCTGCCACGGCCTTGATGATGACGGGCATCTGGTACTCGCCGCCCGATATCGTGCCGATGGCGTCGAGCGTGTTGACTAGGGCATCGAGGGCATTGAGCAGGAATTCATGCCGCTCGAAGAACACGACGGGACGGAACCCTTCGAGACTCATCCCCATCGCTAACCCCATCATCAGGTTCTCGGCAAGCGGTGTCTCGAGGCGCTGATCCTCGGGCACAGCCTTGAGCGCCCCGTATGCCGAGGCGTGCCGCACGTTGTAGCCGATGAAGATAGCGCCGTCACGGGCCAGCGTGTTCATCGAGTGCTTGACCGCATCCATGTACTTGATAGGGTCGGGTAGCAATTCAGGAAGGGTCGAGTCCTGCCGCTCTGGCGGCGCGACAACCTGTGCCTCCCGCTTGAACTTCAGCCAGCCGGGAGTGCCTGTACCACTATGGGGATAGGTGGGCGTGTAGTTGTAGCGGCGAACGCACTCGGGCCCCCAATGCAGGCGGTCGGTCCCCCGCCTTTCTTCCTTGGACGCACTGACGTTCCTGTCGTTGTCCTCGATGATGAACGCACAGGGCAAGTCCCATCCATCGACGTATCGCACGGCCTCGTAGAAATGGCCCTCATCCTCCGCCCCGTCGCCGACGAAGCACCAGACGCGCTGATCGCTCCCCTTGCGCTTGAGTGCCCATGCGACACCGGCGGCGATGGCAGGAGTAGCAGCGACAATCGACGAGCTGAAGAAGTTTCGCGCTCTGTCGAATACGAACATCGACTTGCCCGCCAAGATCTTCGCCTCAAGCTCATCGGGCGGGATGCTATGCAGGAGCGCGTGATAGGCGTTGCGGTGAGTGCTGAAAACGTAGTCGCCGGGCTTGATGTCCTTGAATATCTCGATGAGCTGGTCCTCATTGCCCCCGCAAAAGTGGACGAGGTAAGGCAACTCGCCGTCGTCATACAAGTCGGCGATATGGCGCTCGAACGCTATCAGGTCGGCCTTGGTCATCATGCGTCCATCTCCAATATGACCCTACCCGCCACTCCCGAGCGCACGATATCAAGCGCCTCGTTCACCCTCTCTAGCGGAAAATGATGAGTAATCAGTTTGTCAACCCTGAGTAAGCCCTTGCGGTACAGGCGAAGGCATCGCGGGATATCCTCATTGGGCGAGGTGTGGCCCCCGGTGCTGTCCATTAGCACCTTGCCCTTGAAGTCGCCGGCCACATCGGGCAGCACAAGCGCTTTGCCGCGGGGTGGTTGGCCCACCATGATGACCTTCCCGCCGGGAGCGACGAGCCTGTACGCCTCGGCTATGAGGTCGGGCTTGCCTGTCGTATCGACGATGACGTCGTAGGACGTGATGAACTTCAGCCCGAGCCATGAGTCGGCCAGGTTGATCTCCCGGGTGGCTCCGAACGCAACAGCCATGCGGAGCTTTGTCGCCTGAACGTCGAGTGCCGCGATATTGCCAGCCGACGCAAGTGCCGCAGCCTGAAGGATGCTCAGGCCGACGCCCCCACACCCGATGACGGCGATGCTATTCCCGGGCTGGAGCCGCGCCTCGTTGAACACGACGCCCATGCCCGTTGTCACGGCACAGCCCATGAGCGCCGCAACGTCATGCGGTGTCGATTCGTCGATGACCGTCAGTCGATTCTCGGAGACGACGGAGTACTCCTGAAACGTCGTCACCCATCCCCCGCCTATGAGCGCGTCGCCTCGCGTGTACTTGGGGCATGCGGATTCGATGCCTGCACCCTTTCTCCAATGCAGGACAACGTGATCGCCCGGCTTGACGTGCGTGACGCCGATGCCTGTCTCCTCGACGATGCCTCCGCCCTCATGCCCGAGTAGGTGCGGCAGGTACTTGTCGGGCCCGAACGCCCCGGATATCTCCCCGAGTTGCTTGCCGCAGATCCCGCTCGCGTACACGCGCACGAGGCATTGGCCGACCCCGAGTGCCGGGAGCTCGATGTCCTCGACGACAAGCGGAGCGCCCTGCTTCTCAAGGATCGCGGCCTTCATCAGCACGTTCCGACTTTCTTTGTGGGATCACAGACCGCGATCTTCGTCCAATCGACATCGCCCCAATCTTGCGCGTGAGGGTCAGACGCCAGAGGAACAGACGCGGTATCAGGCTTAATAGGAGGCGCAGGCACCGGCTTGACGACAGGCTTGGCCTTACGCCAGATTGCCATGATGCCGACGATGAGCACGCCAAGGACGATGGCAGGGGAGAGCGCAAGGAAGATGAGCGTGGTCAAGAGTTGAAAAGCGAGTTTCATGCTAATTTTACCGCCATCCCGATCAGCGTTCCGACGCTGGCCCCGAGCGCGTAGGCGACAAACAGCTCGGGACGCCTAGCTTCGATCCCCTTCCACGTAACCAGAAAGGGTACGAGCGTAACCAGAAAGGATACACCCATAGCCAATAAGACTAGGCCACTTGATACAGACCTGTACCAAACGACGACGAGGGCGTCTGTTACGAGGCCGAGCGCGAAGAACCCGCACAGCCATTGTAGGCGCTGGTTGTGAGGGGTCATCGCACACCCCGGTCATGGCTCCGGCCCCAGCTGGTGCTGATAATTGGGCTGCGTTTGCAAGGATGCCCGCTCCTTCCGGCTGATGATCTCGAAATGGTTTTTATAGAGCCAGTTGATGAACACAGACATGGCCGTGAGCGTCGATCCGTTCCCGCCCCCGAGCGCAGACTTTCGGAACATGGATGGCAGAAACTTCATCGCCTGTTCACGGGTCATGTGCGTTTCCTCCGCCTCCTGCTCGTCTCGCAACTCCGCTTCCTTCTCCTGATCAACGCCCGGGATCTGGCCCGCGACGTGGCCCAGCGCCAGACGACAGCGACGCACAGCCCGAGCGCGACGAGCATGGCGATGTTCATGGGCGTCAGTTGTATTTTCAGGCCAAATTGCATGACGAAATATTCGGGAATGATATTCATGGGAGCCTCTTGATTATCTCGGCAATGTCTCTCTCGATGCGGTCCAACCTCTCCTCGACGACCGCGATCTTGATCGAATGCTGCTCACATCGTTCGGGGTTATTGCTCAATCCCGCCGCCTTCGTCAACCGCCTCTCCCTGACCTTGGCCCATGCGAGAATGGCCACGAGGATCAGGGTCGCAAGGGCATTGCAAATTTCGATGAGGTTGAGTTTCGACATCTCATTTCACCTTGATGGCGTTGAGGATAATGTATCCGGCTGCCGCAACCACGGCGCCTGTCTTGATGTTCCCGAGGATGGCCTGCGTCCTCACCTTGCGAATCAGGCTTTTGTTAAGGCCCATGCTAATGCTTAACAGCCGTTGCGAGCCTTCGTACTTGGCCTTCCATGCGTCGCTTATCGCGACCTGAGCATCGTGCTTGCCTGCCCAGGCCGTAATCTGTTTATCTTTCTCGACGACAATGCCCTCTAGGAGCGTGAATTTCGCGCTCCAAACGTTATCCAACTCGCGCAACTTGAACTGGCACTCGGTACTTAATTTGGACCACGTGCCCCTTATTTCGCCCAGTTCCCGGTCCCGCTGACCAATGGCCGTGGTCATATGACCAATCACTTGTTCAGAAGTGTAGAGCTTTTTGTCCTGCTCCGCGATGACGATGTTCTGCGCGGCAATAATCTTGTCCTTCTCGGCGACGATTACTCGCTCTTGAGTAATTGCTTGTTCAAGATTCCCGATGCGGACGGATGTCTTATCTATCGTCTTGGATAGCACTACGGAGAGAATGACCACGGCCACGACAAGCGCGGCGATGATGACATAGGATGGCTTGATCTTCATGTCGTGTACCAAAAGACGTAGGGATAAGAGGGATAATCCTCATGCACCTCGACCCATCCCTTGCCGCCGCAACCGTGGCAGGTCTTATCCGCTGGTCCCGTTGACCCAACTGGCGGATTATCGGCAACCCGCCCCATCCCGTTGCATACAGGACAAAGAACTGCTTTCATGGCTTCACCCCTCCGTTGCCCCGCCACTTCATAATCGCATCCGTAGCCGTAATCCCCGTGACTACGAACAACAGACAGAGCATGACGTACTTGCCGTACTCGATGAACCAGTTGATATCCGCGCCTTTGAATAGGCAAATGTAAAACGCAACGGTAACGAGAACCAAGGCGACCGCCGTGAACTTCGCCCTGCGGTTCATCGCCTTGCTCCCGTTGCCGTTCGGGGGGAGGTCGGTCATGTTATCCCTTCGGGATCTCCGGCGTCGGCTCGGTATTCTGCACATCGACCCCGGCGAATCCAGGTTGAAGCGTGAGGCGATGTTTTCCATCCTTGGCCTTCTCGGTCAGGCCAAGCTCCTCATAGATCACGTCCAGCGTGGCATTGAGCTGTTGGAACCAAGCCTGCTCGTACTGGCGCTTGAGTTCGTTCAAGAGGCGCGATTGCGTTTTGGTGAATGCGATAGATTCCTTCATGCTGTTCCTTTCTCCTCATGCTCAATGAGCCAATCGAGGTAAACGCGGGCCTTCTGCAAGTCATCGAGCGGCGTCCCTTTGTGCTGATATCGACACAAGTACTTGATGATGCACGCCTTCAGGTGCCCGCGATATTCATCGGGCGTGAACGTCGATTCTATAAAATCAATAGGCTGAATCGACCCCGTTCCATAGTGACTGACTTGAGGGTGTGTCTTAGGCACTTGGAACGCTCTCCGCGCCGTAATATGCGGGCATCCCCAACTCTATGCTCCGCGAATATTCGTCCTGGCATCCCGCCGAGGCTTCCCATCCCGGCAAGAGGACGATGATGTCGCATACGTCAAGCCACGCCATGCTGACAGCCTTGATAGTTTCCTCGGAAATAACTTCCCCGGGCCGGAGGCTCAGGAAATACTGAAAATCAAGCCCCGGACAGTATGGCGCATAACCCTTGTGGATGAGAGCAACGGCGGCCTGCACCAAATCGCGGGTATTCAGCAGATATTCGATAGCCGAGTTCTGTGTGTCGCGCCTATTCCCCCGGGGTGTCATCGGGCCGGCAATATAGGCCGTTTTCACTCCGTGGCCCCTGGCGTTCCGAATACGTCGCCGTTCTCAACGCACTTAGATTCCTCGAGAGGGATGAGCTTCCGCCTGATGAACTCAGCCTTGGCACATTCGAGAGCCCCAATAACCTCGTTCATAATGCGGTAATTCTCGCCATGCTGGGCGAGATAGGTGAGCATGAGTTTCGTGATGAGATAATTCAGTTCCCCGGCGCTGTCGATCCTCAAGTCCTTGACCTGATTCTCGAAACCCATAAACGACTCACGCCTCGCGTTGGCTATGTACGGCATCCTCTCCCCCGACGATAAGATAGACCGGGATACTGGCCGCCCGCCCGTCGATCCCCGTCCGTACCGCACGCCTGACGGCTATCCGGCCCTGAGCCTGGAGTTTGCGGATAAGGGTGCGGATCCTATCCTCGCTGAGATTCGTGCTGTCGCTCAATTCCCGCACCGTCTTGCCAGCCTCAGCGCCCGCCTCGGGCCGCATGGCATCTTGGAGCGCGGCGAGCCATTCCTCGGTCGAAAACGCTTGGCCGTCGCTCACAGCGCTACCTCCTCCGGACGGCCAATCGTCCAGATGCAATGGCGCGTGTAGGTGTCCCTGTCGCCAACTCGCACGACGGTCCCGCCGATCTGAGGTGTCCCTGTCCTCGCCCCGGCGATGCGATAGGTCAACGGGGTCTTAAGTTGCCAGCCCGCCGTCGAACAGACCGTGCAGAATCCCTTCTTGGTCTGGATCCTGACCTCGGTATTGCGATGGCGGTGAGAGCGGACGATCACATCGGGAGGCTCAAGCCCCCATCGGCCGGCCTCGACATACGCCTCGGACAACTCCCGCGAGAGCGCCGTGCTTTCATAGGCCATACACCCGGACGTGCCGATGTGATGCGTGATGTGGATGAGCGCGTG
>Ga0315274_10016679_pt1 | contig 10375 bp, 11 predicted proteins | sample YL17G02_20_MG_FD_203700 | JGI IMG/M metagenome (GOLD analysis project Ga0315274, IMG submission 203700) | Sediment microbial communities from Yellowstone Lake, YNP, Wyoming, USA - YL17G02_20 | ecosystem: Environmental > Aquatic > Freshwater > Lake > Sediment | place: USA: Wyoming | collected... | reverse complement strand
ATCCGGCCGTCGGCGAGGAGCGCGGTTTTCTGAAAAATCGATCCCAAAACCGGTTTAACCTCATCGAGAGACTTGCTCAGGATCGTCTGGGCGATGGGACCGGCCTCTTTCGACACGTATTTATAGATGTAGGCGCATTTTTCGTCGAGGGCGGCGAGTAGCCGGGCGTGTTCGGTGAAAGGCGCTTCGGGCCCGGGCCGGGGCTTGCCCTCCCGGGCCGCGGATCCGAGGATGCCCAGGCAGACGAACGCGAAGAGGACTTTCCGGCTCTCCCGCAACCCGAGCTCGTTGCCGGCCTGGAACGTTTGGAGATCAGCCGCCTCGCCGAGGATATTCAGAGCGTATCGCTCATAGGATTCGAGGTCCAAGAGATGAAGAAAATAGGGCGCGGACACCCGGATCGGATCTCCCGATCCGGGCAGGAAGCGGTCCAGGATCCGGTCGTTATGCATCTGCCGGATGCCCTGGAGGATGAGGCCGTGGACCTCCATGACGCCGAGCTTGGCGCTCGGCGGGAGCGTCTCCGCCGGGTCGAACTCGAATTCCCCTTCCTCCCAATCGAAGAGAGCGAAAAGCTGCCGGGAGAAAAAGGACTCGAGAAGGCTCCAGAGTGGAATCGGGGAGAGCAAGCCGAGCTCGCCGAGAGCCTTTATGAGAGAGATGTTTTTCAGAGCGGCGAGCCGCTCGGCCTGCCGGGCCTGTTCGGGGAGGAGGATTTTTTTGCGGACCAGGGCGCCGAGAAAAGCGGACTCGGCGAAGCTTTCGCGGGTCACGAGAAGGCGGCCCTTCTCGAAAAAGAGGAAGCGCTCTTCGTCGTTGCGGCGGAGGCGGAGGCGGCCCGACCGCTCGCGCGTCCAGATGTCGAAGAGGAGGCGCGGGAACGGCGTTTCGGCGATCGAGCCTTCGAGTGGAGCGTCTTTCATGTCCGCCCTAATGTATCGTCCCGACGTGAGGTTGTCAATGAAGACAAAGACCGACCGTCGAACACTTATTCTCGAGACAAGTCCCTGAACTTTCCGGCGTCCGGGAACGGCCTCCACTCCAGATCGGGTTTGAAGGTCCGCCCCTCGACGCTCCTTCTCGGCGCCTTGGCCTCTTGGATATGCGACCTTTCACCATGTTCGTCTAAGGGCGTTGATGGTCTTCTAAACCTCGGCGCCCGAGAATCCGGGATCCTCGAAGAGCGTCTGCGGGGCGGCAAACCCTCATCACGTTCCGGCCGATCCCGAACTTGGGTAAGCTCAGAGAAGCCCGTCGATAGCCAGAGTGTTCGACGGTCAGGCGCCAAGCCGGCCAAAGGCCGGAGATTCTTCTTGATTTGGCGTATCCCATGGGATACAATTGATCCGTGATTGAAATTCGGCAGACCGAGGCGTATTTCCAGTGGTTCGATCGATTGGGTGATAGACAAGCCCGGGCGCGTATCGACGCCCGTATTCGACGTTTGTCGCTCGGTAACCCCGGCGATGTAAAGCCGGTTGGCGAAGGCGTCTCGGAGCTGCGAATAGACTTCGGTCCCGGCTACCGAGTGTATTTCGTGCGGCGCAGCCGGACGTTGATGGTTTTGCTTTCCGGCGGCGAGAAACACTCCCAAGACCATGACATTCAAAAAGCGTTAAAACTGGCACGAGAGCTATAGGAGTTTATGATGGCAAAGACAAAAACCCGTCCCTGGGATGTTGTGGAACATTTAGAAACTGCGGAGGATATGGCTGCCTATCTGGAAGCGGCGCTCGAAGAAGGCGATCCTGCTCTGGTCGCGGCCGCCATGGGGGATATCGCCCGGGCGAAAGGGATTGCGCAAATCGCCCGCGAAACAGGTCTCGGACGCGAGAGCTTATATAAGGCGCTATCACCCGGAGGCAACCCGGAATTCGCGACGGTGCTTAAGGTCGTCCGGGCTCTTGGTTTACGGCTTCACGCTACCACGTCCCATTCATAGGCTTCGTGTCGGGAGCGAAACCCTCTCCCCGAGCTCAGCCTAGAAAAGAGCGGATGAGGAAACCGAAGGCGACGAAGACGGCGCTTTTGATCGCCCAGTAGCTGTAGGCGACGGTGAGGCCCTTTTTGGGTGAAACCTTGAAAACTTGGGCCAGGCCGAGGCCGATGACGCCGTACATCCAGATCTGGAAGAAATCGACCTGGCTGAGGAAAATATATGGGGTCGAAGTGAATTCGGCCTTGGGGACGAGAATAGCCAGGCTGGTCGTCGCCTCCATGACCGACTTGCGCATCGTGTAAAGAAGAGCCCGCACGCCCCCGCCGAGGATCTTGTCGATGAAGTTGGCGTGGACGATGACGGCGAAGACCGGTGCGAAGGCCCCTTCCGTGGAAACCAGGCGGCCGATGATGAGCATCAAGACGGCGCCGATGAGAAAGCCGACCGCCTGAATGAGGGGCGCGCCGACGAGAGACATGACCTTCGACCGGGTCGGTGACGGATTTTCGAGCGAGGCGATCATTTCGTTGTAGCGGTCTTCGCCCAGCCGGTCCTTCATCTTGACGTTGTCCTTCATCATCTTGAGCTGATCCTTGGCGCTATAGGGGGCGGCGACATAAGCGAAGACCGCCACCGCGACTAAGACGAGAATCAGGGCGTCGAGCCATTTCGACCTTTCGGCGACGGCCTTCATCGTCGGGGTGGGATTGAAAAAAACGCCTTGGAGGCGGTTCCCTAAAGTCATCTTAGGCTCCTTTGCGCTCATCGCGCTCGAGCCGGCCGTCGCGAAGGTAAAGGATGCGCTCGGTCTGGGCGGCGATGTCGCGGTCGTGGGTGACGAGGATGATGGTGTTATTCTCGGCGTGGAGTTTGTGGAAGAGCTTGAGGATTTCCTGGCCCGTCTTGGAGTCGAGGTTGCCCGTCGGCTCGTCGGCGAGGAGGAGCGAAGGCTCGTTGACCAAGGCCCGGGCGATGGCGATCCGCTGGCGCTCGCCGCCCGACAGCTCCGGCGGCCGGTGGGTCATCCGCTCGGTCATGTCGACCATGGCGAGGGCGGCCCGGACTCTCTCCTCGCGTTCCTTTTTCTTAGTGCCCTTGTAGATCAGCGGCAGCTCGACGTTGCGGAAGGCGGTCGCCCGGGGGAGGAGGTTGAAGACCTGAAAAACGAATCCGATCTCGCGGTTGCGGATCCGGGCCAGATCGTTTTCGGTCATGGCGCTGGCGAGCTTGCCGTTGAGGGTGTACCGCCCGTCCGTGGGCGTGTCGAGACAGCCGATGAGGTTCATCAGCGTGGACTTTCCCGATCCCGAGGGCCCCATGATGGCCATGAACTCGCCCCTCCGGACGTCGAAGCTCACATCGCAGAGGGCCTTAACCTGCGTCTTGCCGAGCTCATAGACCTTGCTGAGGTTTTCGGCCTTGATGAAGATGTCGGTCTCGGCGCTCATTTGATTTTGTCCGCCTCTTTCTTGGCCTCGATCTTGATCAGGACGTCGTCCTTGAGGCCGCGGAGGGCGTCGTAGGGGCCGGTGATGATTTCCTGCCCTTCCTGAAGGCCGCCCACGACCTCGATCACCATCTCGCCCATGATGCCCTTCTGGACGGGGACGAACTTGGCCCGGCCGTTTTGGACCACGTAGACGCCCTCTTCTTCGTTGTCCTTGTCGGATTTGGATTTCACCTCGCCCTCGGATTTCTTTTCGCGGACGACGAGGGCCGAGATGGGGACGGCGATGACGTTGCTCTTCCGGGCGGTGATGATATCGGCCGACGCGGACAGGCCGGGCTTGAGCTGTTTGGAGGGATCGTCGAGGGTGACGACGACTTTGAAATCTTTCGATTCCTGGGTGGAGGACGAGGCCACGCCGCTCTTCTGGAGGGCCGAGCTCCCGATTTCGGTCACCTTGCCCTTGAAGATCCGGCCGGGGAAGGCGTCGACCCGGATATCGGCCTCCTGGCCGAGCTCCGCGCCGATGACGTCGGTCTCGTCGACCTCGACCTCGACCTCCATGACCGAGAGGTCGGCGATGGTCATCAGGATCGTGCCGGGGTTGTTCATCGTCCCGATGATGGCGACTTCGCCCTCTTCGACCCGGAGGCTGGTGATGATCCCGTCGATGGGGGCGCCGAAGACGGTCTTGCTCAGGTTGTCCATCGAGCTCTTGAGCGAGGCCTGGGCCTGCTCGATTTGGAAGTCGATGGACTTGAGCGAGGCTTCGGCGATGTCGAACTGGGTCTTGGCCTGGTCGAGCTGCTCCCTGGCGATGAGCTGGTTGTCGAAGAGGTTTTTCTGCCGGTCGTAGACGCTCTTATTCTGGAGAAGGCCGGCTTGGACCTTGATCCGCTCGGCCCGGGACGACTGAATGAAAGCCTTATCCCGATCGGCGTTGGCCTCGTATTGGGAGGCGTCGAGCTGAAGGAGGAAATCGCCCCGTTTGACCTCCTGGCCCTCGACGACGCCGATCTTTATGATCCGGCCGGGGATTTGGGCGGAAATGTTGACGTTTTTCTTGGGCTTGATCTCGCCCGAGGCGGAAATGATCGAGACCAGATCGTCGCGCTTGGCCTTCTCGACCGTCACCTTGACCGATTTTTCGCGCCGGGAATTCAGGTTGAGGACGATGATGAGGCCGATAACGACGACCGCCCCGATGATGAACAACACCTTCTTGTTTTTCATGAATATCGCCTCTCAAAGCCGCTAATCATAGTCTAATACGGGGGAAAAGGCAAAAGGTTCAGACGCTTGTCGGTTGGGCGCTCTCCTGATATCATGAGAGCCCAATGAGCGTATACGGCGAATATTTGGCCGCGGCGACCGAGGCGGCGTTGGAGGCGGGAGAGCTGCTTCAGCGCGATTACCACAGCCTGGGCGAAGTCCGATTCAAGGGAGAGGTCAACCTCGTCACCGAATCCGACCACGCCTCCCAGGCGCTCATATTCGACCGGCTGTCGCGGCGTTTTCCGGGCCACGATTTTCTAGCCGAAGAAGGCTTGAGGGAACTGTCGGGGGCCGAATTCCGCTGGGTCTTCGATCCCCTCGACGGCACGACCAACTTCGCCCATCGTTTTCCCGTTTTTTGCGTCTCGATCGGATTGGCGCACCAAGGCCGGCTTGTTTGCGGCATCGTCCATAATCCCATGAGCGGCGAAACGTTCCGGGGCGAAACGGGCCAAGGCGCTTGGCTCAACGGCCGGGGAATCCGGGTCTCGACCATCGCGGACGTCGGCCGGAGCCTGCTCGCCACCGGATTCTCCTACGATATTCGGGAAACGAGAGCGAACATCGCCGAGCACGACCGGGTGATTCTCCGGGCCCAAGGCGTTCGGCGGTGCGGCTCGGCGGCCTTGGATTTATGCGGCGTCGCCTGCGGCCGTTTCGACGGCTTCTGGGAGCTACGGCTCAGCCCCTGGGACACCGCGGCCGGGGCGGTGATCGTCGCCGCGGCCGGCGGGAAGATCACCGATTTCGAGGGCCGGCCGGTCGACATCTATCATCCTGAAGTCGTGGCCACGAATGGCTTGATCCATCCGGCTTTGCTCGAGGTCTTGAATCAACGATGAGACCAATGCCGGATTTACAGCGGAGAAATTCCCCCCTGCCCCCCTTGTCGATCACCATCAGACCTGACCGTCGAACAGTTGCATTGCCTTCTGACCCAGACCGAGTCCGCGTCCGAAAACGGCCTCCACTCCAGATCGGATTTGAGGAACCACCCCTCGACGCTCCTTCTCGGCGCCTCGGACCTTTCGCTCTTCCCCCTTTACCAGCTCGTAGACTTCAGGTCGGCCTTGATGGTCTCCGAAACCTCGGCGTCCGAAGACGGGAGCCTCGAAGAGCGTCTGCGGGGCGGCAAACCCTCATCACGTTCCGGCCGTTCCCGTTTGCGGGCCGTAAAGCAACGGGAAAAGGCGGAAGAACGCAAAGAGTTCGACGGTCAGCCATCGGAGGGCTTGTCTGCGGTCTCTGGGCACTCGTCTCCTTAGTCGGTGCCCAGGAGCGGGCGGTCGCCCGCGAGGCGCCGCCTCCCCCTCGTCCCGAAGGATTCGAACTCGTCAAGATGGTCTCGGTCCCCGGCAACGTCGGCTGGACGGACGCGGGCATCGACGTTCGGGGAGGAGAGGAGTTTTTCTTCGAGGCGGAAGGGGCCGTGTCTCTCCAAAAAGACAACCCCGTGGCGAGCTGCGGGCCCGAAGGTCTGAAACTGCAGACGATGCAGCAACCTTTGACCGACCGGAACCTGGGCTGTCTCCTTGGCAGAGTCCGGGTGAAAGTGGATGTCTTCGAGGACAAAGAGACCGGAGAGAAAACCGAGCGCGATTACGGGGAAGTCTTCTACATCGGCCTGGCGGCTCTCGCCCTCATGCCCGCCGACGGCCGGCTGATGTTCGGGGCCAACGAGAACGTCACCGGGGACAATGACGGCGCCTTCGCCGTCTATATTTACCGCCGCAAGTCTTAAGCGCCGTTCGTCCGGGCCAGCGTCTTTTCCAGAAATTGGGTGTCGCAGGCGCCGTTGATGAAGTCCGAGTTGGCCAGGATGATGAGGTGGAGGGGGATGTTCGTCTTGACCCCGACGATCGTCGTCATCTCCAGGGCGGTCTGCATCTTTTTGATCGCCAGAGGCCGGGTCGGGGCATAAGCGATGATTTTCGCCAGGAGCGAGTCGTAGTGGGGGGGGATCAGACAGCCGCTGTAGGCCGCCGAATCGACCCGGATGCCTTCGCCGCCGGGAAGGACGAGGAATTCGATCCGGCCCGGAGAAGGGGCGAACGTCGCCGGGTCCTCGGCGTTGATCCGGCATTCGATGGCATGCCCGCGCATTTCGAGGTCGAAGGGGAAGTTGACTTTTTCGCCCGCCGCGGCCCGGATCTGGGCCTTGACCAGGTTGATCCCATAGACGATTTCGGTGATCGGGTGCTCGACCTGGACCCGGGTGTTGGCCTCCATGAAGTAGAACTTCTTGTCGACGTCGACGAGGAATTCGAACGTCCCCAGGCTTTCGTAACCGATGAATTTCGCCGCGTCCTCGACGGCCTTCATCATTTTCTTGCGGAGCCGCTCGTCGACGAAGGGCGAAGGTGTTTCCTCGATGACCTTCTGGAACTTGCGCTGAACAGAGCACTCGCGCTCCCCGAAGGTGATGATGTTGCCCTTCTTGTCGCCGATGACTTGGATCTCGATGTGGCGGGCGCCGGTGATGTATTTCTCAAGATAAAGGGACGGATCGCCGAAGGCATTTTTGGCTTCGTTCTGGGCGATCGGGAACTGCTCCTCGAGGTGGACGGAATTGCGGCAGATCCGCATCCCCTTGCCGCCGCCGCCCGCGGACGCTTTAATGATGACCGGGAAGCCTATCTTCTGGGCGACTTTTTTGGCTTCGGCCGCGTCCTCGAGGACCTTCTCGCTGCCGGGAATGACCGGGAGCTTGGCCTTGGCCATCTCCAGACGGGCCCGGTTCTTGTCGCCCATGAGGCGGATGACCGAGGCCGGCGGCCCGATAAAGGTGATCCCGGAGGTCTCGCAGATCTCGGCGAACCGGGCGTTCTCGGCCAGAAAACCGTAGCCCGGATGGATGGCGTCGGCCTTGGTGATCTCGGCGACGCTCAGCAGGTTCGGGACGTTGAGATAGCTGTCCTGGGCCTTGGCCGGGCCGATGCAGAACGTCTCGTCGGCCAGCATCGTGTGGAGAGAGGTGCGGTCGACATCGGAGTAGACGGCCACGGTCTTGATGCCCAGCTCCTTGGCGGCGCGGATGATCCGAAGGGCGATCTCTCCGCGGTTGGCGATCAGAATCTTGGAGAACATGGAACCTCAGGCGAGGATGGCGACGGCGAAGAGTTTCTGACCGTACTCGACCGGCTTGCCGTTCTCGACGAAGATTTCCCGGACGATGCCGTCGGCATCGGATTCGATCTCATTCATGAGCTTCATCGCCTCGACGATGCAGAGGGTCTGCTTCTTCTTGACGGGATCGCCGACCTCGATGAAGGGGGGGGATGCGGGGGAGGCGGCGCGGTAGAACGTGCCGACGATCGGGGAAGTGACGAAGACAAGGTTTCCCTGGGCGGCCGGGCCGCTCTCGGCTCCCGCGGCCGGGGCGCCCTGCGGGTAAGCCGGCCCCTGGAGCGCGGCCGCGGAGGGGCTCATCGCCGGCGCGTTTTTCCTCAGCTTGATCTTGAAGCCTTCGATCTCGAGCTCGAACTCCGCCAGGTTGCGGTCCTCGAGAAGCTTGATGATCTTGGCGATTTCTTCGTAATCGATCTTCGGGGCCATGCCCGCCTCCGTCGGAGATATAGATATCTCCTTGATTTTCTTCATGATGCGTGTTTGTTAGTTGAGAAGACTTTCTTAAGTTAACAGTAAAAGCCGGAATGTGTCAAGGGCGCGGTTTTTCAATACGTTATATCTTATTGTAACTTTTATACTACATCCTCGATTGGTGGCTTTAACTTTTCATAGCTTTAGACGAGGACATAATCGCCGCGAAGTTGTCGACTTTTTCTAATCAAAAAATCAATTACAAACTTCTTATTCAAGCGGTATTCGCGAGCCGGAGTCCCGTTTTATACTTTACAAAGTGAAAAGGTTCTTAAGCGTTCGGTCTACGAAAGGTATAATTTGAGATAGTTGGTTGAACGATTCCATGCCGATACGATAAATCCAATCTGCAGAGAATTCGGTCTTGTTGATATTTTGCCGTTTAACGAGAAGCATTCGATTTCCTTCAAGTGGCGAATTTAACAACCACCCTTGATTTTTCAATAATGTTGGCTTCTCGGATGATAGAATCTGACGCATTAGGTCAGCAACATCCTGGACTGCTTTTGCAGAGGCTTGTTTAAGTGTTTCTATATCCACAGATGACTGCACCCATTGATCGGCCCATGACAGCATATATTCAAAATGTATCCACGGAGCCATTTGGGTATGACTCGGGTGCCAGTCCTTTTTCCACACCTGGATCCATTTCCATGATTTTTGAGTTTGAAAGTCAATAGAAGAGAACCATTCTTGCTCGGCAATCCCTGCTTCTATGATTGTATAGATTTTCAAGAGTTCGGCCTGTGCGAGACCTGTCATTTGATTTACCAGAGAATAGGAGAGCAGAAATTCTTTCACGTCGGGCGACAGATCGTGAATCATTTTAGTTTACTCCTTTGGCTAAGAATAGTCGAAATTGTCTCGATTCTTTTCGCTCTTTGCCTCCAACAATTATCAATAAATTTTTTAAAAGAACCCGGAGAATCAGGAGGTTGAAGAATTGGTTTTCCAACGCCGTCAATAAATTCAATGCTAAGTAGCCGTCTCTCCTCTCCCTCTTCGTCTTCCTCGCTATAGCTCGGTCCACTCTCCTTCAGCTTGTCAATAATTGTAAAGGATAATCCATAAGGATTGAGGAATTGACCCAATTCCGTGACTACCCTCTTAAGATAATCGACGCACTTCCTTCGGTCTTTATTTGAAGAGCCGCACATAAAATCGAGAGAGATAGAACGTGATTCTAAATTAAGCCTTACCGCTGCAATATGGATCCGTGGATCATCGCGTAATCGGGATTGACCAATCATTCGATCGGAATTGCATTCCAGTTCATCTGCAAGCCGAAAAATAGCGCCCAAAAATCTCGGATGTATTTTCATATCAGATCTGGTGATATACGTGCACGACCTTAAATCAAGTTTCAGATCGCTTTCTAAAGCTTGCAATTCTCGAATATCGCGATCATGCAGGGAGCAAATCCTTGCAATTTGGTTTCGTATATCCGCCGATGGAAATAGATAAAGAAATTCCTTATCTTTGCCGATCATATTGGCCGACGCTTGACCATGTTTCATTCCATTTGTAAGATCCGATTGCCCGATATCATGAAGATAGGACGCTGCAATCAAAATGAATAGATCAAGTGTATTACAGACGGAAATTCTCGCGTCGGGTAATAGCTCTGAAAGACGCTGATGGACTGCCTCTGAGTGCGAGAAATCATGTGAAGCGCTCCCTCTTGTCAATCGCTCTGATGCATGAATTATTACGTGTGCGAAAGATGCTAGAATCTGATTGATAGAAGCGAGCTGATCAATCAGAAGGCCATTATTGGAATTCATTCGATATGCTTTTTATTCTGCCCTAACGCATATAACATAAATGTGGCATCGGAAGACCCTAGACGCGTAATTGCTTTGTTTCGTTCGAGGATAAATCGGAAAAAATGAGAATTTTCTGGAATGTCTTGCGTCCTCGGATATGTGGGACTTGTATTTTGTATGCTATGCGTATACAATTGTATGCATATGGCATATAAAGAGAAGTTCGATGCTTAACCTTACGCGGACAAAAGCTTCGTTATTGAAGATTTTTTTTACTAATCCTGAACAAGAATTTTATATGCACGAACTGGGTAGAATTCTGGGGAAAAAACCCGGGATTTTTCAGCG
>Ga0315274_10016678_pt1 | contig 10376 bp, 9 predicted proteins | sample YL17G02_20_MG_FD_203700 | JGI IMG/M metagenome (GOLD analysis project Ga0315274, IMG submission 203700) | Sediment microbial communities from Yellowstone Lake, YNP, Wyoming, USA - YL17G02_20 | ecosystem: Environmental > Aquatic > Freshwater > Lake > Sediment | place: USA: Wyoming | collected... | reverse complement strand
CTCGTCTGGACAAAGAGAAGCTGCCTTGCTTTCTTGAAACGCAGAGCGAGAAGAACGTGAAGATCTACCAGCGGTATGGATTCAGAGTACTTGAGAGAGGCGCCATTCCAGACACTGAGATTCCCCATTGGGCCATGTTACGGGAGAGTGAGCAGCCTTGAGTCGTAGGAATCGGTTGTGGGGTAACTCGTTCGTGAAGGCCTTAGATATTCAGGTATGTTGATAATACACAAGGATCGAACTATTATAGGATATTACGTATCACGCTTCAGTGATTTTTAAAAAAGTGAGGTGTCAATGCATGTAGCAGTCTTTGCAGATATGGAAGGAAGTTTCGGTATCTGGCGAAAACGTCAATGTATGCGTGGAACACCAGAATGGCAATATGGACGAGAATGTCTTACCTGCGATGTTAACTGCGTCATCAAGGGTGCTTTTGATGGCGGAGCAGATAAGGTCACCGTTAAGGATACCCATGATACCGGTTTCAATTGCATCCGTAAGAAGCTTAATCCACAGGCAGGATATAATGGAGGTCCCTATGTAAAGCCGACCATATTTGGATCAGTATCTCACTATGACATGGTTTTATATGTTGCTATTCACGCAGCTTCAGGAACAAAAGATGCTTTTTTCCCCCACACACATTTTGGTGAATTCTTAGAGCTTAGATTAAATAAAAAACCTGTCTGTGAAATGGAACTCTATGGCGGTTGTTTTGGTGAGCTTGGAATTCCTATCGGTTTCGTCTCTGGTGAAGATATTGCTGTAGAACAGGCAGTGGGTGTAATGCCTTGGCTGAAAACGGTTACAGTCGAAAAAAGAAAAGAAGCATATACACTCGGTGACCAAAACATTGCCTATATAAAAAAGGGGCGAAAGCTCTTGCATGAACAAGCCGCAGAAGCTGTACGCAATGTATCGGGTATGAAAACTTTGGTATATCAAAGACCTTTGCATTTTGAGGCTGTTTTCTCGTCAGAAGAAACTGCGAAACGATATAATACTTGGGGATTACAGCAAACCGGGAATGTAATACAGTGGGAGTCTAGCACTATGATGGATGGATTTCATACAGTTAACAAGCTTTCTTGGTTTCCCCGGAACATTTATCCTTTTCTCCCTTATATGCTTTTTCTGTTTCGACACTATTATCAGATAAAGAACAATTATTTCCCGCCACGGTGCAATAGTGAAGGTTCTATAGATCCATGGATAACTGAGAATTGTTGACGTTAATGAAAATTGAGAATGGGGAAATTACAGTAAATTGGGGATGTGTAATTTGGGTACGGCTTCAATGTAAGCACAAGTAGTCCTGAGTTGTCGCTGATCTTCTCGTTGGATTAAAATTAGAGAGCTCGTGCCAGAAGGCGCATCTAGGAATGATATGGCCCAGGATATCGATCTCTTGAGAAGACCTTAAATATTAGTCGATACGGGATTTCACAAACACCGCAATTATATACGTTTGATTTTTTTGTGAGAGTTGGTAATTAATATATGATCAGGTTTTGAAATATCTGAAAAAACCTTGACTGGATTTTTTCAGCATTAGGTCTGAACATGTTCAGGGTAGGAGGTATGTAGATGAAAGATATTTATGAAATGCTCAGGGAAAAATTAGATAAATTCCCTATCGGAATGCCAGCAAGCAAAGAAGCAATCGATATCCTGAAAATCCTCTACACTCCTGAGGAAGCAGAAATAGCATTGAAACTGCCGATACTCAACAAAAGTCTTGAAGAACTTAGTGTTGATATTGGGGAAGACCAGCACAGAATACAGGAAATCCTCGATCGTATGGCCGACAAGGGGACCGTTTATGCGATGGAGAAGAACGGTAAGAAGTTCTACCGCATGCTTCCTTCTGTTGAAGGATATGCCGAGACACCATTCTGGGCGGGAAAAATTGATGCAACAGCACGAAAACTAGCTCCATTGTGGCGAAAATATTTTGATGACAAGTTTGCCCATGAACTTGGTGACAGGGAAAATACGCTCATGCGGGTTGTTCCCCTGCACACCACTATATCGAATGCGTCACAAGTAACTCCATATGAAGATATGGTAAAACTACTGGAGCAGAATACTTATTTCGCAGTTGCATATTGCCCCTGCAGGCAAATCATGAGAGAGACCGGAAGCGGGTGTAACCATTTGCTGGAGGTATGCTTTCACTTTGACAGCATGGGGAAATACATGGTTGAGCACCATATGGCTAAAGAGCTTAGCAGAGAAGAAACTCTGGATATCTTAAAAAAATGTAATGAAGATGGTCTGGTTCATGTCACGTACAACAACCAGGGCAAGATAAATACCATATGCAACTGCTGCTCATGTTGTTGTATCTTTTTCAGGGCATTAAAACAACATAATCTGCCCGGGTCTCTGGCACGGTCCAACTATGTATGCACAATAGACGTCGATTTATGTACTGGCTGTGAAACCTGTACTGAACGATGCCCAGTCGCGGCAATTACGGTCGATGAAATTGCTCAGGTAGATAAGCACAGGTGCATTGGCTGCGGCGTGTGTTATCCGAGCTGCCCATCAGAGGCAATTACCCTTACCCGAAGACCTGATGACCAGATCCATGAAATACTGGACAGCCAGACATGGCTCATGAAATCTCTGAAAGAGAAAGGATTGATTTAAGGTGATCCAAAAATTGTTTATGATATCCTGCCAATAGACGCATTCAGAAGTTGATTGTCTATTTAGATAGATCGCTCTTGAAGACCTTAAAAATTTTGGGCCATTATAAGACCTGGTTACGTTGGACTCTTTACGGCCACTGGCTTCTCACTTTAGGCTTTTTTGTGTTGCGCTTCCTTAATCTTGAGATGATAAATGAATAGCAGAGTGTCATTGTTGGCAACTATTCCCACTAATCATGCTTTGAGGTAAAGGACATGGAAGATCATTTGTCGACTTATTTCACAGCCGAGAAGCAGGAGGCAATGCTGTTCATGGCTGTGGGTGTCGCTGCCTTAGTCGTCTCATTCTATCTATTCAAAGCTGATAGTACCTATAAGGGAATGATGTATCCACTAATCGTCGTTGCGGTAATTCAGCTTGTTGTCGGGAGTACGGTCTATTTCAGAACCGATCGCCAGGTTGCAGCGCTGGAAAAGCTGTTGAAGTATGATCCAGCGGCATACAAGGCTGAAGAATTGCAAAGAATGGAACCAGTGATGAAGAACTTCAGAGTATACAAGAGTATAGAAATAATTCTGTTAGCAATCGGTATGGCCCTGACTTTTGCGCTCCGAAAAAATAACCTGTGGTATTCGGTTGGTATTGGTTTGATTGTTCAGTCATCATTGATGCTTATCCTGGATTTGTTCGCTGAAAGACGAGCACATGACTATTTAAAATTTGTGGTCGGAAGTTAGACATGAGAAAAGAATAGATTGCGAGCCATCACAGAATTTAGAACGGCGATAAACACCCGGCACTCCCCACAGTCCAGCCAGCAACATCCGACCATGAGCACATTCATCTTCTCCTCTATAGGTTTAAGGAAACACCATATCGGCAGTCAAAGTCACGCGGATGGAGCCAGATAAACCTTATTGTGGGCTGGCATGAGCAAATCACAGATGCAGACAGGGGATTCAGAATGCTTTAAGGCAGCGCTCTGGAAAGGTTGCCTATGTTCCGCTCTTCATCCCTGGGCTTCACTTGCTGCGGATCCCTCGGGCGAACCTCTTGGCGTCTTCGAGATCGGCTTGATCCGGATGGGACTGGGCGGATTGCGCCTCCAGCGCCCAAGACTTGTGTTCGGGTCTGTTCATAAGCTGTTCGAGGATCGCATCCTCCACCTTGCCCCGGCACGTGAAGGTGCCGAGAACCTTGGCATGCTTGGCAAGCCCGAGTGCATGCTGGATCGCCTGTTGCGGGAGTTGGCCTCCCTTAAGCGATCCATGCGTTGAGAACAAGGCGAGTTTTGCACCTTTTGGAATCCGCTTAAGAAAATTTTGAGCCGGCACCGGCATACTGTGGGCATGCACCGGGAATCCACAGTAGATCAGGGGGTATCCGATCGGATCCAGGGAATCGGAAATAGGTTGCAGTTCTTTTTCGACCTTTCCAAGGGCATCATAGATCGCCTCAGCCACCTGCTTGGTATTGCCAGTTTTAGAATAGTAAGCGACGAGAACCTTCATGTCTCCTCCCCACCAAAAGCTCTCTGTAAGACCTTGCCATGTAAAAAAAGGCTTGTCAAGATTCCTCCTCCATAAAAATTTTCCCTATTTTTCTGTGCAAACCGTTCGCAACCCTCGTCAATTCCTGATATGAGCTTGCATGAAAATGCCTTCTTTGCGGAATGTCCTGGTTCCGGCCGCGTTGAGTAACCGCCGATGAGCGGGAAAATATCCACAATCCCGCGGTCTGGTATCGACCGGGGAGATGGGGAAGGAGGATGTCAGACCTGGCAACGTGCAATAGAGAGCATTTACCATAAACACGTTTTGCACCCACTCTGGCTTGAGCCGCGAAGTTCTTCCCGGCATGCAGAGGTTCAAGCTCCACGTTTACCATTGGCCTTGGTGCGCAGAGCGGGGGACGGTGCATTGCAGACGGCCCTTCCCCTGCGATTGAACCTCTTCTAGAAGTCCTCCTTCCAGAATGCCTCGTTGGTCTTCTCCATCCACCTGCGGTAGTATACCTTGTAAATAACGATCATGCAGAGACTGGGATTCCCTTTGACTTGACTGGCATGCTTCCTGAGGGCCGCGGTGCGTATGGCGATGAGATCGCTCACGTCATAGATGACATCCCAGAGCGGGGGTCGCGGCCGTATACGGGAGTTGCACAGCGCCTGATAAGCGAGCACAGGACCGGGATTCGGCCAGTGCATATCACCCAGACAGCAGGAAGACGCTTCCCAGGGAAGCTCGTCATGTACGATCGCGCTCAAGAGCGTTACCGGGATACCGCGCTCGGATTTGACCCTGCCCGCTGCTGCAAGCGCGGCAGTGTAGGCGACGCGATGATCCGGATGGGCATCCCATGAGGACGCCGTAATGATCGTGAGGTGCCGGGCATCAGAGGGTACCAACGTGGGGAGCAGGTCGGCTATCTCGGCTACCGCACTTTCGCCTTCCGCATTCAGGACATCCACCCGCCTGCCATCGATGAGGTGCGACTCGGCCATGAGTTGCCTATCCGAATACCGGAGAAAATACAGACGGGAGGCATCGAGCCCGATGACGCCCCAGGCCTCGCGGGTCTCCCCTTCCCGCAACGCGACGATCTTGCGTTTCTTCTCTTCCACGCTCACCTCGAAGCATTTCCCATTGCTACCGGCACCATCGCCGGAAGAGAGGTAAATGGCGCTCACCGCGGTATACCCGTCATGGACTGCTCGGTAGAGGGTTCCTCCGGCCATGATGGTCTCATCATCCGGGTGCGGAGAGACGACGATGAGGGCCTCGGGCGCCCCCTGATCGGGAATAGCGTCGGCTCTGCTGGCAGACCAGCTGACTGTCATGATAATTATGGAAAACAGAATGAAGAGTGGCTTTCCTTTGCCTGTAAGTACCATACTATCCCTCCTTTGATCAGCGCATTCTAAAGGGCAAGGCCCTATATTTTGTATTATTAAGAGCGGCGCAGGGATTGTCAAGCAGGATGGTCAAAGCAGCTTGCCCATAATCATTTCTGCTCACCCCTATCTAACCGAATTTACGTAAGATTATTCATTCAGGTCAGATTTTTGGAAGTCTTGTCCAAACTCAGCTCTTGACACACGCGCGGCAGAAGGATATGGATACACTGATACTGGCAGTCATAGCTGTCAGTATCTTTCTTTTTATTTATGAAGCGGAGGCAGCAAATGACACGCACCCCCATAACCAAGGCAGGCTATGACGCCCTGCGGGTCGAGCTACAAAACATCAAGAAGCATGAGCGGCCGCAGGTGATCGCCGCCATCGAGGAGGCCAGAGGCCATGGAGATCTCACAGAGAATGCGGAATACATCTATGCCAAGGAAAGGCAGTCCTTTCTCGAGACGAGGATACAGGAACTGGAGAACAAAATTGCCACCGCGGAGATCATCGACACCTCACGTCTTCCGGACGACCGGATCGTTTTCGGATCGAAATTCGTGCTCTGCAATCTGGATACTAATGAAGAGCTGACCTACCAGATCGTAGGGGTCGACGAGTCCGACCTCAACCAGGGCAAGATATCGATCGTATCCCCCATAGCGAAGGCCCTGATCGGAAAAACGCTCGGCGATACCGTCATTGTCAAGACCCCGAATGGGAATAGGGAATACGAAATCCTCGAGATCATCTCTGCCTGACATACCCTGGTTTGACAAAGACAAAGGGCCTGCCTGATACGGGATCAGGCCGTATGTCCACGCTGGTGCCGTAGACCATCTCGATAGATTCCTGTTTCAGCACCTGCGGAGGAGTGCCCTGCACATACACACCCCCTTTGCGCATGAGGATCAATTTATCGCAATAGGCGCTTGCGAGGTTCAGATCATGCAGGATCATGACCACGGTGAGCCCGCCGTTTAAACAGAGCCGCTTGAGGGCATCGAGAATCTTCACCTGATGCCCGATGTCAAGATGCGCAGTTGGCTCGTCCATGAGCAGGAGCAGAGGCTCCTGGGCAAGGCCCTGGGCGAGGAAGACCCGCTGCAGCTCTCCCCCGGAAAGGGCATTGATCTTTTTGGCTTTGAGCGCGGTCAGATCCATGAGGCCAAGCGCCTCCTCTACGATCCTCACATCACGCGCCCGCATGAGACCGAACCTGCCCTTGTGGGGGTATCTGCCCATGATGACGAACTCCTCGACGGTGTACGGAAACGGCAACGCCTGGAACTGGGGGATGGCCGCCACAACCTTGGCGAGCTTTCGTCTCGATATACCCCGGATATCCTTGTCCCCGAGGAGCACAGACCCCTGCCAGAGAGGCAAGATCCCGCTGATTGCCCGGAACAGGGTGGACTTTCCAGCACCGTTCGGACCGATGATCCCCAGGAATTCCCCGCGCACGACAGCCAAGGAGACATCCTTGACGATAGCGGTTTGCTTATATCCTGTGGTTATGCCCTCGAGGGCAAGGATCGTCATCTCTCGACCACCTCCCCTTCCTCAAGGAGCATGATCAGGAAAAAAGCGCCGCCCAGGATGCCGGTTATCACCCCGACCGGGAGTTCCAGGGGTCTGATGAGCACCTGGGCCAGGGTATCGGAGAGGATGAGGAGGTTCGCGCCTGCCAGCATGGCAGCGGGAAGGAGGACATGGTGATCCGTGCCTATAGCCTTGCGCATGACATGCGGCACGATGAGGCCGACAAAACCGATGACTCCGGAAACCGCCACGCACGCACCGGTGATGAGAGAAGCGATGATGAACAGAATGGCCCGCGAAACCTTCGTGTCCAGACCGAGATGCAGGGCCTTCTCGTCACCGAGGCTCAGCACGTTGAGGTCCCGTGCAAACGCCACCTGACATATCATGAGGGGGATGACTATCAGCACGAGCACCTTCACCAAGATATCGGGGGCGGCACTGAGGTTCCCCATGAGCCACATGACGGAAGCATGCACATCCCGCGAGCTCGACAGCGAGAAGATGAGCATCATGATGGAGGAGAAGAGGAAACTCATGATCACGCCGCTTAAGATGAGCATGGTGTTGGAGAATCCCTTGAGGGATGCGAGCCCCAAGACCAAGAGCATGCTCAGGGAGCATCCCAGAAAGCATAAAAAGACCATGGGGAGTCCGGAAATCCCGAGGATGATGGCGATCGTGGCGCCGAGTGCCCCGCCCCCTGAAACCCCCAATGTATACGGCTCGGCCAGTGGATTCCTCAAGATGGCCTGGAATACCACGCCGCAGCCTGAAAGGGCTGCCCCGATCACCATGGCCATGATCACACGCGGCAGGCGCAAGCCCCATAAGAGGGTGCCGGTCATATCCCGGCGTTCCGGATGCAGGAGGGCATCGAACACCGCGGACAGCGGGAGAGGGGTTCCTCCGGTGGCGATAGCGAGCATGACACAGAACATCAGGAGCACCACGAGGAGGATGAAAATGAAGAGCCTCTTTTTCATGGAGATCCAGGGAAGAGCACTCCGACCACGGTCCTGAACCCCGCGAGGAATTTCAGCGGGGTCGGCTGGCAGACCTGGTCGGCTGGTATCCTGTATACACGCCCGGTCCTCACCGCCTTTACCGCCTGCACGGTACGCCAGGGGTCATACCCGCTGTCCATGCCCGATACAACGATAATCACATCCGGGTCTCTCAATAGGACTTCCTCAACATTCACCCGCGGATAACTGAACTCGACATCCCCGAAGATGTTCCGGCATCCGGCAAGGCGGATGAACTCGCCGGCGAAAGTCCTGTCGTTTACGGTCACGAGCGGGTTATACCCCACCTGCCAGAAGACTTTGAGCTCCACCTTGGGAAGCGAGCCCCGGATGGCTCCGATCTGTTTCTTCACATCCTGGATTATCCTGCGTGTCTGAGCCTCTCTTCCTAATAGCCTGCCCAGCCTGAGAAACCCGGTGCACATGCAAGCGAAATCCTCGCACCCGTCGAAGACCTCCAGGCGCATCCCCAGAGAAGCGAGCTTCTCGACATCCCTCTTCCGGTTGCAGTCCTTGCCCGCCAGGATGAGATCCGGCTTGAGGGTCAGGATCTTTTCGAAGTTGAGCTCGGTCAGGCTGCCGACCACCTCCTTCTTCCCTCCCGGATTCGGACAATAACGGGTCACCCCCACGAGCAGATCCTGGGCACCGAGATCATAGATCTCGCTGGTCAGCGAGGGGACCAGGGATACGATCCGCTGCGGTAGAGAAAATGCGCAAAGCCATTCCGGCAGGAAGAGAAACATCATCAGCATTATGGAAAAGAAATATCGCCCTTGCATACCGACTTCATATCCAAGATTCTTCTCTCAAGCAAGCAATTCAATCTGAATCCTCCCGAACCCCCTTGGTTTCAAGGGGGGCCAAACGTCTGCCGGATTTGGCCCCTCCCCTCTTCATCGATCAAATAGAGGCGACCAAATCAAATGGCCCTTACCCCCCTGAAGACTCAGAAGGGACGGAGGTCATTTGAGTTTTAAAAACATACATGACTGAACATTACGCAATCCCCCATTCTATGCTATAACGATCCTATTCCATACGTGAGGAGTGATTATGCTGTATGCATTCATCGCCATTGCCTTTGTGCTCGGGTGCATCTTGGGCTTGCTCCTCGCACGGCCGAAGATAGCCGCGTTGATGGGCAAGGTCCAGAGTGCCGACCTCACCATAACCGATCTCAAAGAAAAGAACGCATCCCTGGAAGCCCAGCTCGAGAACATGCGCGCCGAGCTTGAGAAGCAGCGGCTGGAAAGCGCACGCGCAGAGACGCGCCTGGAAGAGGCGCAAGCAGCCCTCATCGCCCAGAAGGCCCTCCTCGAAGAGGCACGCTCCCGACTTTCCGAGAGTTTCGGGGCACTGTCCGCCGATGCCCTCAAGCAGAACAACCAGATATTCCTCGAACTCGCGACCAAGACGCTCGAGGGCGTCATAGAACAGTCCAAAGGCGAACTCGGCAAGCGCCAAGAGGCCATCGGCGGCCTGATCAAACCGATCCAGGATGCACTTGCCCGCTACGAGACCCAGATACGGGAGATGGAAAACACCCGGCAGGCAGCCTACGGGGGCCTCAAGACTTACCTCGAGGAGCTCTCCAAGGCCAACACGCAGCTCCAGGAGCAGACCCGCTCGCTCTCCAGCGCGCTCAAGCGGCCGCAAGTCAAAGGCCGATGGGGGGAGGTAACTCTGCGGCGCGTGGTCGAGGTCTCCGGCATGTCCCCGCATTGCGATTTTATCGAGCAGCCCTCCATGACCACCGATGAGGGGCGGAAGCGGCCCGATCTCGTCATCACCTTGCCTGAAGGCAGAACCATCGTCGTCGATTCCAAGGTCCCTCTCGATGCCTATATGGACGCCTTCAACACCACGGACGAAGAGGCCAGGAACACCCTCTTGAAAAAGCACGCCCAGGTCGTGCGCTCCCACATGCAGATGCTCAGCTCCAAGGATTATTGGAAACAGATGGAGCAGAGCCCGGACTTCGTCGTGCTCTTCCTGCCGGGAGAGTCGTTCTTCAGCGCCGCCCTCGAACAGGATCGCACCCTCATCGAGGATGGCATGGAACGCCGCGTCATCCTGGCCACCCCGACCACCCTCATCGCCCTCCTGCGTACCGTGGCCCTGAGCTGGCAGCAGCAGCAGGTGGCCGAGAACGCCCAGCTCATCTGGCGGACCGGATCGGACCTCTTCGACCGGCTCAAGACCTTCTCCGGGCACATGCGCAAGATCAGGGAGGGGCTCCAGAGTG
>Ga0315274_10016677_pt1 | contig 10376 bp, 9 predicted proteins | sample YL17G02_20_MG_FD_203700 | JGI IMG/M metagenome (GOLD analysis project Ga0315274, IMG submission 203700) | Sediment microbial communities from Yellowstone Lake, YNP, Wyoming, USA - YL17G02_20 | ecosystem: Environmental > Aquatic > Freshwater > Lake > Sediment | place: USA: Wyoming | collected... | reverse complement strand
CTACAAGTTGTTCTTTATCAATCTTCCGGTAATATTCATAAAAATGTAAAATGTGTAAATGCAAATCCGCTAATGCTTCTTGGGAAGTTTCTCCAGTACCGCAAACATTAAGATTTTCATTTTCTGCGAAAAATAAAGCCTCATCCTGGTATATTTTTACTGCTATAGGATTGCTAATAATATATTGTTTATTTTCTTTCCCCCGCATCACTTTTTTATAATTATCAGCAATTAATTGCTCAAATAAATATTTAGTATTAGCATGACTTTCTTCAAGATATTTATCTATCTGTGAAAAATACAAATCTCCTTCTTGGGCATAATCAAAATCCAATATGATACCCTCTTGTTTTTTATCATTGGAAATAGCTGATTCTATTCGAGTAGTTAAGCTGCCACCTTCTTTAGTTGGAGATACAAATATTAAACTTAGATTTTTAAAATCAGTCGTTATAGAATTTGGAAGAACTATCTTAATATTTAAATAATTTTCTATAGGAATAATATCATTTTCCCTAACAAAAGGAATAATGTTTATATATCTTAATCCAGCTCTTCGAAGTTTTTGAATTTTAAATAATTCTTCAAAAATAGAAAATAATCGCATTGTTTCTTCTTTAAAAGAATTAAAACCCTCATATTTTTTGCCATAAAAAGCTAATTTGTCAATAGAAAGCATAATACCATTATCCCCATCAACACTTTCAAATCTATAAGGTTCAAAAGCAGTAGCCTTACCTGGGACTGCCGTAGGAATCAAAATTTTGGAATAAATATTTCTTATTTTTTCATATAATTTATCCCTATTACATTCGATCGCTGGTTCTGCTGGAAATCTAATCTCAAAAACTGTTTCAATGAGTGGAATGTTTTTATAAATTTCAGTTTTCTTGCTCACCTTTTATTTCCTCCAAATTTTTTTAATTATACCATTTAAAATATTTTATACCAACATTATATAAATTTTTTTGCATTTTGATAACCCTTAATTTTAATATTCTATAAAATACTTAAAAATCCTCTTTTTTTATAAAAAAATATAGATTTTAATTATCAATTCAAGATTTATGTTTTTTATAAATTTTACTAAATTTTGATTTCAGGTTTCAACAGTTGATATTCAATTATCTCTCAATGTTGCCATCATCTTTTGCTTGATCTCACCTATTTTATGATTCGTTTTACTTTCTTGTTCAAATCTTTTAGCAGCCTGAGAGACAGTAGAGTAATCCATCTCAAAAAACTGACCCATCTCAGCTAAAGAAAGTGCAGTGAAATGTTTGATTATATAAATTGCTCACTACCAAGGGCGATATTACAATAGGATTGTTGAATAGGATCTTTCATGTTCTGATGTTGAATAATATATTCCCGATATTTTTCTATCGATTCAAAAAGATTAGCGCTTAGAAGGTGCAATACAAAAGAGGGATCCAAATTAGAAATATTAGATTTTCTTAAATTAAAATTAAGATAATCTAAATAGCTGCTCCAGGGATAATCTTCTAATTGTTTTACTGACCCGGTCCGCAGAATACCTTCTCTCTGATTAACTCGAGCAGTAATATGATAAAAAGCATCTTCAAAAAATAATCGTAAAGGTCTGGCCATGTTAATATATTGGCATTCGAATAAAATTATGTCAAATGTGAAGACCCCCTTATTGGTGTATATAATTCACTTTGTCTATATTTCATGTTATAATATTTTAAGTAAAAGGATTAACTATATAAAACTTTTATCCTTATGGAGAATGATATCATTTATGATAAATAACAATTATTGGTTAAAAATTGCTAACTATGATTTAAAAACAGCAGAAGCAATGTTAAAATCAAAGAGATACTTATACGTGGGATTCATGTGTAATCAATCTATAGAAAAAATACTGAAAGGTATTTACTCTGATAAATTTAACCAATTACCTCCAAGGATTCATAATTTAGCCAGATTACTAAAATTAGTAGAGTTAGGAAATGATATACCTAAAGATCTACTTGAAATTTTAAATGAATTAAACCCTTTAAACATTGCTGCTAGATATCCTGACCAACAATTGGATATAATTAAAGAATTAGACTTTGATTACTCCTCCAAACTACTTGAAAATACAAGGAGATTATTTAGATGGTTAAAGACAAAGCTATAATAATAAATAAAATTAAAAAATATATTAAAGCCTTAGAAAAAAATATTACCATACATAAAGTAATTCTTTATGGTTCTTGGGCGAGTGGAAAGCCCGATGAATTTAGCGATATAGATTTAGCTATTTTTTCTCCTAACTTTGGCAAACACAGATTAAAAGAACTACAATTACTTTCAAAATTATCCTGGGAAATTGACGAATCAATAGAAGCTGTACCTTATTCTTCTGATACATTGCTTACTAAAAATCCTAAAAATTTTGTTTACAAAATTATAAAAACAGGAGAAACTATCTATGATAAGGCTGTGAAGCGTTAAAAGTTTGAAAAAAACAACCAATATCATCTTTCCCCTATGACCAAAGCAATTTTGATAATTTATTCAAGTACTCTTTAAGAATTTTATTCTTCAATTCTATCACCTTAGTTCCACAAACCTACGGCAAAATTACATAGTGCCGTAGGGTTGTGAGATATTTTTCTTTATTAAACTTTTTCCTTAATTCGAACTATTGTAAAAATAAAGCCAGACTTAGAATGTAATTGTGTTAGATTAGAAAAATTTCCCAACAGCTAAAACTGATTCTGACTTTTATTAAGTTAAAATCTAATCTTGACTTTTATTCATTTTAAAAATTTTAAATAGGTACGCGCTTTATCAAGCTAAAAAGTCTATAAAATATTTAAAAATCCTCTTTTAAAAATAAATCATAGAACCATACCCTATTTCACATATTGAGACCCCCCATAATTTTCGCAACTTCTGCATGAAGGGGAAAATAAGAAAAATTTATGATAGATTAAAATTCATTGTGAAAAATTAAAAACAAAAAGGCGGGGAAAATTTAAAACTTCCCCGCCCTCATAATAAATGTTCCTCTTGTGGTTACATTATTTTTGTTCACTTTTTTTATGATGAAGGTGGAACATATGTAAATGTAAAGTACATAGCCCAATTCTTTCCAAGACGAATATCAAACCCTTCTGCCCAAGCTGTCTCTTCTCTTGGTGGCTCGCCAGTATTAGGATCAATTTCTGTTGGATTTGTTACTTCTGCCTGAGCTGCAATATAAAGGGTGGTCGGTACTGTAAAATCAGTTAAGTCAATGGTATATACTCCACCCACAGCATCCTCAGGACCATAGGGGAACTGCCCTGGGGCACTCTTTTTCGGTGCTGCAGTTCCTACATAAAGGTGTGTTTCTCCTAATACCCACGGAGAGGTGATATTATAAGTAACTACTAAATTAGTACCAGATACTGCTACAGTTAGCGTACCAACATCAATATCCTGATCAGCATATAATGTAACTTCCACATCCACAGCTGAAGAGGTAATCCCGAATCCTGCTAGCATAAGAAGAACAATTGAGAGAATAATAAATCTTTTCATTTTTAATTTCCTCCTTAAATTTCAGATTAATAAAGCACTTTCAAGATAGTCTTAGAACATGGCTTGATCTTTCTATCTCACCCCCTTTTTTACCCGGCCTTTCTACCTAGAAATTTCGGAGGAAAAACAAAAAAGCCGGCAGTCTGGCAATCTTGGCACTTAAAATGCTTTAGACCCATGACTTTGCGTCCTATCCTTTCGAATAGTTTGCCTTTATCAACTTTACTGATAATTTATTCTCTTTTCAAATTTCTCTTCTCTACTAATTATATTCCCCAAAACAAAAAATTTTAGACATTAATTTGATAATTTTTTAAAATTGTCTAAAAATTCAAATAAATATTTTTGTGTATTATATTTACTTTAATGAAGCGATTATTCTTTTATCATAATTAAGTACATCCTGGGGGCTGATGTAGAGCACCAGCCCCTGCAAAACATTTAGTCTGGATAGAACCGGACTTGGACCAGCTTATTGCCATTATTGTCAAACTGCCAGAAGTATGCTGTATCCTCTGCTCCTAACCCAGCCAAGTAATCGAAAATCCATTCGGTACCAACGTAGAAGAGCTTAGTTGCATCCTTCCATTGAGGCTTCCCAATATGGCCTCCCACATTCACCGTTCCTACTTTAAAATAATACTCATCAGTCTCAGAGTAATAGACCCAGCCCCAGCCTGTGATATCTGTTTCTCCACCCGGTTTAGCCTTGGCAACAATATATACTTTATATGTACCAGGGCCTAGCTCGAATGCAGCCTCACCATCATCAAAAGCATTACCATCGATTACAGCAAACTCTGGACCTTGGGTCATCCATATAGTAATGCCCGGCTCCCCATTGGGAGTAAAATAACCATCTGTATCTTCGGGTACAAACATTGTATGCCGGTCCCAATTGTCATAACTACCGCCACCGCTCCAGTCTGATTTCTTTCCGATAATATTCAAGTTATAATGGGGACCGTTGAAATCAGTTCCAGGTTTTGCTTTTGTCAAACTACTTATTTCATCTTTTTCTGCTGTTGGTACCACAGGAATACATCCTGAGACAATAAGCCCTAAAACTACTATTGCCACTATTAAATACACTAACTTTTTCATTAAAATTCCCTCCTTTTATTTTTTACTGGACTGAAATGTAAGCTCAAATCATTTCAATACAATTCAGAAACACCACCTCCCTTTTATCCGGCTTTTCAACCCAGAAACTTCGGAGGAAAAACAAAAAAAGCCGGCAGTCTGGCAATCTTGGCACTTAACGTGCTTTAGACCCATGACTTTGCGTCCTATCCTTTCGGATAGTTTGCCTTTATCAACTTTCGAAATGATTATTCTATTTTTGAATATAATTATCCCTATATATATTATTCCCTAAAAGAATCAATTTTAGACATTAATTTAATAATTTTTAAAAATTTTTTTAGATAAATATTTTATAAAAATTATCATAATAGGCAAATTTCGATTTTGTGGTTCAGGCCTCAACATTTTACATTCAATTCTCTTTCAATACTTCCATCATCTTTTGTTTTATCTCCCCTATTTTATGATTGTCTTTACTTTTTTGCTCAAATCTTTTAGCAGTCTTAGAGACAGCCGAGTAATCCATCTTAAAAAGCTGGCCCATCTCAGTTAAAGAAAGTGAAGTGAAATACTTGATTAGATAAATGCCTCAATACCAAGGGCGATATTGCGATAGGATTGTTGAAGAGGATCTTTCATATTCTGATGTTGAATAATATATTCCCGAATCAAAATTATTGTAAAAAATAAAGCCAGACTTAGAATGTAATTGCATTGGAAATATTCCTTAGCAATTCAAACTAAGCCTGGCTTTTCGTTAAGTTAAAATCTAATCTTTACTTCTATATCATTTTAAATAGACTGAAAAATATACTAAAATCTTCTTCTAAAATGATACAAAGAGAAAATATGGTGTGTCCCTATTTTTAATTTTTGAATTTAATTAAATCTAGAATTCTGCTTATTTTTTTTATCAAATTATTTATATATATGTTCTTCTGGTTATCTCTTAGAGCTATTTCAATTAAATTTTTTTTACTAAAACTCGAGTACTTATCTTTGGTAGTTAAAATCCTTCCAAGTACTTGAAAAATTTGTTTACCTCTTAATTTCAATTTATAATTTAAAATTATATCATTTAGAAATTCCCCATCTGGCTCTTTAAATCCAATTTCTACTAAAAATTTAGAACATAACTTACTAGAATGTTCACTGCATATTTTATAAATTGAATATTCAACATTGAATTTTTCACCCCTAAGATACTTTTCTACTTCAAAAGTAAACCACCTACAAATTTCTTTAATTGTAGTTTCAAATTCAGACCTCTCTTTTTTGTTTAAAAATTTAAGTAAATTTGAGCCAGCAAAAATATCATTTTCAATGCAATAACCTTTAGTCCAAATTATCTCTTTTAGATGTTTAGTTCTATCTTGAAATAAATTCATATCCCTATCAGCTAAAAAAACAACCTTTTTAAAAGGAAATTCGTTTTTCCTCTTGTATACGTTAAATAATATTTCTTTTCCCCCGCAAGGAATAAAATCTATCCCCTTTACTGAATAAGCTGCTCTTTCTTCAATAAATCGTAATACTTTAACATCACATACTCCCTCGATTAAAACCGTAGGAATATTAGTTCTTTTCAACATAGTTACGATTTCATTAACGTTATATGGAGGTAAAGACATAATATATCCTCAAGTTATTATATTTATATTACTAATTCTTTATCTGAATATTTTGCATAGATTAAGGGAGAATGAGTAGCAACTATAAACTGATTATTTGATTCTTGACTCTTTAAAATTGAAAATAGCAATCTTTGCCAATCTGGATGAAGACTTATTTCTGGTTCATCTATAAAGATAGGACTATTTCTGAAAAACGCATTATAGCACAAAAAACTTAACATCTGCTTTTCTCCAGAAGATAATAAATTAGAATCTAAATAATATTTTTTATAACCCCATTGTATTTGATCGGAAATTTTAATTCCCTTATTTTTATATAATCCCTTTATTATTTTTTCTAATATAGTAAAAGGCTTTAATAAATCTTTGTGAAGTTTTTTAACTTTTCTTGCTCTTTCTTTAACTTTTTGTAATATTTTATTGGCATTTTCTAACGAATCCTTTTCAAGATCAGTTTCTTTATGATTTTTAAGTTCATTTATAGTCTCACTAGCAAATTTTGCATAATTTTGTGAAGATTTATTAGCTACTTCAGTAAACTTTTTAGAAACAAGTTCTATTATATCCTGAGTTGAAATTGAATATACAAATCTATGGTTACTTACAGAAAGATGATTTGATATATTTGACATTGATTCTTGTAATCTTCTACTTTCTCTTTCTAATTCATAGGGTAAATATCTACTTTCTCGTTCTCCTTCTTCAGAAGGATATCTAGTGATAGAAAATCCCCCTTCAATTCTTCTAAACGTGGGGAAAAAAACTGAATTTTCTAATTTTCCAACCAAGATTTCATTAAATTTATTTAATTTTTCAAATACTATTGGATGAATTACTATTCTAATATTATCTTCTGATAATAAACATTTCCCCTTAATATCAAATAAATCTATTCTAAAGGTATTTTTCTCGATATTTCTACTTTCTAATGATATTTTATATTTATTTGTAATTAAAATTAAATTTTGAAAAAATATTTTTTCGAGAAATATATTTTCAATATTACCACTTAAGATATACCAAATTATTTTTAATATTGTTGTTTTTCCAGAACCATTCATACCAGTTAGGATATTTATATCAGAATTAAATATTAAATCACAATTAATCTTATTAAATATGTTTTTGGCATGAAACTCTTTAATCATATTAGAATTCTCCTTTTTAAATACTTAAAGCAATATTTAAATTTTTAATAAAATCATTTACTATAAATTAAATCTTAAAATATAAATCGGTACCTAGATTGACCTCTTAAAATGAGGAAGATATCTAGCAACTTCCTCAAATGCTAATGAAACTTCCCAATTTTAATAAGGCTCCTTTTTCATTTGACTTTGTCTATAAATGAGACCTGTTCTCAACATTTGACATAATTAATTATTAACAGATTCCATTCTTCATTATTATAAAATAATCACTTAATAGTAATTCTAAATTTCTTCTATTTACCCAATACGATAAATTGTTCAAAAATCCTTCTTTTTTAAAAAACTTATTTAAATTAAAATCCATACTTCATTAATCACAGAGTTAGTAGAAAAAATTATGAAGATGAAAAGAGTAATTAGAATATTTATTGTCTATCGTAATCATCATGTAATACTTCTATTATAACCTTATCCTTTTTCCGAAGTCTTGTGCTAAAATATCGTCTATTCTTTTTTTATCTTCTAAATACTCCTTATTTCTTCCATCATTTACTTATTAGGTTTTCTACTAAATCGTAACTGGCCTTGATACTTAAGCCACTCTTCAATTTCCTTCTTAAAATTAATATGTAATTTTCTTCGCTTAAATTCTCTTACTATCTTGCTCTTAATAATTATAATTAGGATAAATATTAATATTTTCTGAATTATCTCTGGTGTACTTATCTTATTTTTAACTCAATTCTTCCAAAGGATATTTTTTAATTAAATAATCTTTTTAAAGTACCATCTACAAATATATTTTAGAGCCAAGCCACAATATTTAACCTTTAACTATCTTTCAATCCTACCTTCATCTTTTGCTTGATCGCCCCTATTTTATGATTGAGTTTACTTTCTTATTCAAATCTTTTAACAATCTGAGAAACAGCCGAGTAATCCATCTTGAAAAGCTGGCCAATCTCAGCCAAAGAAAGTGAAGTGAAATGCTTGATTCGATAAACACTTCACTACCAAGGGCGATATTGCGATAGGATTGTTAAAGAGGATCTTTCATGTCCTGATGTTGAATAATATATTCCCGAATCAAAATTATTGTAAAAAATAAAGCCAGACTTAGAATGTAATTGCATTGGAAGTATTCCGTAGCAATTCAAACTAAGTCCGGCTTTTTTGTTTATTAAAATCCAAGCTTGACTTTGAGGGATGCAAAATAGTCAACCTTTCATCTAAAAATCTCCTATGAATAGACTAAAATCCCTTTTAAAAAAAGAACAGAAAACCGTCCTCTGTTCTTTTACTTGAGCACCATTCCCGGGGAAGTAGGTCAGGAGGACTGGTTCCTGTTCCTTGTTAGCGAACATTGACCCACTGGGGAAATCGCACCAAGTGTCTGGATGAGTCTTCCAGTAGTCGATGGTTCTGGCCCCCATGGTATGGATGGTCCAGGAGTCCTCATCGCCGACCGTCACATCGAGCTCGTCTGTACCTATGGCGGTAGCGATATTTATCAGCCACTCGGGGTCATTAAATGTGACCACATAGTTAGCAGTGAATATCCAGATCTCACCAACTTCGAGAAAATCATTGCCATCATCACCGCTAACCTAGACAGCATCACCAGCCAGGTCATCGCTCACAGTCACAGCGGAGAGCGGTACATCTCCAGTATTGGTCACGGTGTAGGTGTAGGTAATGATATCATCAACATGAGCACTCTCAGGGCTACTTTTCTCCACTGGAATGTCCGGATTGAGGATGTCCTCTGGCTGTAGGGCTTTATCCCAGATGCGGACTTCGTCGATTAGGCCGTTGAAATAGTGAGCCGCAGAAGTAGTATCCAAGCCAATCTTTGTATTTGCAGTAGTCGTTATGATATCCCGATTCAGCCCAAGCATTGCCATAAATGACATCATCGCTGTTGTCGAGTGCTAAGTTTATCCAAGCCTCAATCGTAAACGGATCTAATAGATAGAAGTTACCAACATTACTGTTACAATCCACATAGTCATCTGTGCCATCAAAACTGAGAGCATTGCCGAACTTACCAATAACCCAAGTTGGCTCTGACCCTGTCGGCTTTAACATCCCATTGTTGCCATTCCCGCTGCTGTCGCTAGCGGTTGTACCTACTCCCTCGTCAAAGTGCCACAGAGCAACGAGGTCATTAGGCGGTTCTTTCGTTAAGTAAGAAATTCCACTTTGTTCGTTAGTTGGAACCTGACCAACATTAGACAGTAATGAACAGCCAGCAAGAACCAGTCCTAAAATTAAAGCTACTATTATTAAAAAATGATACTTTTACATTAAAATTCACTCCTTTACTTTTTTAATTGAATCGAAATGTATTTGGATTTTTCGAATTTTGATATGTTTTATGTGTGATTTTTTGTAGGTCTATTAAATATAATGGTTAGAATAAGAATTGCTCAATATTTTTTAATTTTTTTATTCTATTTTCAAAACAAAAAAAGCCGGTAGCCTGGCTATCTTAGCACATTACGTACCTTAGACCCATTGCTTTGCGTCTCAACTTTTTGGTTGATTTGCCTTTATCAACTTTAATGATAATTTATTCTTTTTTATGACTTTTCTTCTCTAATTATTCTATTCCCCAAAATAATCATTTTTAGACATCTATTTATAAATTTTAGTTATAATTCCTAAAAAAGCCAGACTTAGAAGGTAATTGCGTTGGAAAAATTCCATAGCAATCAAAGCTAAATCTGGCTTTTTTGTTACATTAAAATCCAAGCTTGACTTTGAGTAATGTAAAAATAGTCAACATTTCATCTAAAAATCCCCTATGAATAGTCTAAAATCTCTTTTAGAAAAAGAAGTCGAGTAGATGAACATCTCTTAACTTTAGGAACAGCTTTGTATTCCCTGTTTCTTCCCGTTTCCTAAATGGAAGTGTCACAATATTTGTTCCATGGCTAATTGATAGCCCACCCCTCACAGATCC
>Ga0315274_10016675_pt1 | contig 10376 bp, 5 predicted proteins | sample YL17G02_20_MG_FD_203700 | JGI IMG/M metagenome (GOLD analysis project Ga0315274, IMG submission 203700) | Sediment microbial communities from Yellowstone Lake, YNP, Wyoming, USA - YL17G02_20 | ecosystem: Environmental > Aquatic > Freshwater > Lake > Sediment | place: USA: Wyoming | collected... | reverse complement strand
CAATGCCAAGTCTGGCCCGACGCATGGCTGAAGCCACGCCCTTAATGGCCTGCTCCTGATTAATGACGCGCTGATGCAAAACGTCCTCAAGACCAACCAGTTTTTCTTTCTCTTCTTTAGCCACCTCCCCAATCGGAATCTGAGTCTTTTCCGACAAAATAGCGTCAACATCTTCAACTTTCAGAACTTTCCCGCCTTTTTTTGTTGCGACATAAACCATCGCTTCATCCAACAGATCAATGGCGCGCTCGGGCATAGGCACGTCACCAAAATACTGGCTGGCTTTAGTAACAATTTCTTTAAGAGCGCCAAAGGTCACGCGCACATTAATTCTCGATTCGAGCTTGGGTGCCACGTCCTCTAAAATCATAATGGAATTTTTTTCGTCCGGCTCCTGCACCTCCACTTTTTCAAATAGCTTAAGCAGCGCCGGATTAGCTTCAATGTTTTTATGCAAGCCGCCGTTGGTCACGATGCAGATCAATTGAATTTTATTGGAACCCAAATATGGCATGATTAAGCCGGAAATATCTATTTTGCCCAAACCGGCTTGAGCGCCGACAAAATTGTGGAAATCGTCAATCACCAAAATAATATTGCCCGCTCGCACGGCTTCGCTAAATAGCAACTGGAGGCGCGCTTCCATTTCGCTGGTATTGGCGGCGCCAGCCAGGGCCGCGCCGACGCTCAGCTCTAAAACTCTTTTGTGCTGCAGCGGCGGCAAAACCCGCCCCTGATAAACAAAATCGGCAAAACCCTTAACCACGGTTTTTCGGCCGGTGCCCGCTTCCCCAACAACTAAAACGTTATTTTGAGCAGCGCGAACCAAAATTCTTTCGATTTGTTCAATATCTTTTTCTCGGCCGATCAGATAACTTTTGAATTTTCTGGCTCTGGGCGCACCCAGCTCAACCGAAAATTTATCTAAATTGGGGGTATAGGCATATGACCAATCTTTTCCGATGCCGCGCCTGGCTAAAAGATTCTCTTTTCTCCAAAATTCCCTTGCCAGCTCATCTTTTTCTCGCTCTCGAGAAACCCAAGAAACAATTTCTTTAAAATCTTCCTCTGACAATTTGCTTTCTTTTAAAATCGGTCCCACGTTTTCCGGCGTTAAATTCTGGCCCACATCGGCTTTGATACCGGCCCTCTCCCAGACCAAATCAAACCAGGGTTTATCCATCATCTCTGCCAAAGACATCGCTGAAGGTAATTTCTTTTTGCTTTGATAATAAAAAAGCCAGGCCAAACATAAGGCCAAGCCGCCAAAAGCTAAACGCGAATAACCGGAGGCTACATAGTCTTTATCAAAAAGATATAGCACTCCGCTCAACAAAAGATAAATTATCAGCAAAGGAAAAAACAGCCAAACGAAAAATAAAAACAAACCTGCCAGCAACGTTATCAATTCAAGCAACAAAGCTAAAATTATTGCGACACTCCTGATCAGGGCACCAATCAGCCGCGAAAGAATATTTAAAACCAACGTTTGAAAGAAAATCTCTAAATCGAAACCGCGCCCCCTGGGATTAACATCCCGTTTCCAGGGCGCAATAAGACTGCGCAGTAAAAGTCCTGCGGAAAAATAATCCCAAAAAAATCCAAGAAAATTCTGCCAGATGACTAAAAAATTTTTTACGCCTCGGCGATAATGCCAGATTAAATATGAAAGCATATTCTAAAAAATTATCCTTAATTTTAGTATACTACAAATGGCATTCCGCGACGAGCGAGAAGAATATCTTTAAAAAAAGGCCAGGAGATAAATCCTGGCCTTTTAAACTATTTGACAACTGCTTATTTTTGGTTAAATACTTGAGCCGTAAACACATAAATTTCTGTATCCTTATCCTTCCAACAATCCCAAGGCAGGCCGGCTTTTTGCGAGCAAAGCTGACCCATAAAAGTGTCTAAATCCCAACCGGTCTCGCTTGCCACCTGCGGCAAAAAAACACCCGAATTTGCTCCCTTCTTTATTTCCACACCATGTTTGCCTAGTTCAATTTCATGCCAATCATTAATTTTTTGGAGTGGGCTTAAAACGGAAATTTCGTAACCTAATTGGGGTAATTCATCTCCAGCGACCGGCGCAAAACGAGGATCTCCAGTCGCGGCGGCCACGGCCATTTGCTGCACGGTCAACCAAAGAGATAAGCTGCTGCTAAAGCTGCCAATACAGCCGCGCAGCTGGCCTTGTTTTTTTAAAGTTACAAACGCACCTAATTTTTGATTCAGGGCCGGCGTGTTTTCAGAAAATTTGGGCATTTTGCCTGTTTTTATATATGTTTCTGTGGTCAGCTTAGCAATTTCCAACAATCTTTGCTGCTCCTCTAAATTTAGTTCCGAGCCGCGCCCTTGGCCGTAAAAACCAATCGCGCCATAACCTACGACTTGAGATTTATCACCAGCAGTGTCACCAGAATTAGCATATTTCAAAAGCCTGATATCGCTGGTCCCCAAATCTTGCATCAAAAGCATCAAAACCTCAACCGCGTCTTTGCCGCACAAAAACGTCTGAGCGCCGGGGATTTTTTCATTTTCTAATTGAGTGATGGCCGTTTCTAATTTTTCCACCTGACCAGTTAAAATTGCTTCGTAAGTTTTTTTATCAGCGTAATTGGCCCTCTCGTATGGCGGATAATGAGACATGTCGGAGCTGGCGACGACTATCACATTTTTATCTTTGATATTTTTAGCGATTGCTTCAGCCAAAATTTCTACTTCCGCGAAATCGCCGCTACCCATCAAAATCGGCACGATTTTAAAATTTTTTAGCACCCGCTGCAAAAATGGCAGTTCAACCTCGAGCGAATGCTCCTGGCTATGAACGCTGGTATCGGCTTTTATTTTTCCATTTTCGCTAATGATTTTTTGCGCCAAATCCGAATCGATTTCTACCTCGCCCAAAGGAGTTTTAAAATAGCCTTGCGGATAAACCGCCGCGCCTTCAAAATAGGCCTGGTGAGAATTACCAACTAAAATCACCGTATCAATATTTTGGTTTTCAAGTTGTTTAAAACCGTAGCCAGCCACTGTACCGGAATAATCGTAGCCGGCGTGGGGCACTATCAAACCCAAAATCGCTCCGGCAGATTTTTGAGGCGAAGCTTCGGCCAAAAAATTATCCACCTGGCTGGCTAATTCCTTTTCACTAGCCGGATAAAATGATCCCGCTACTGCGGGACTGCGGACATTTTGATGTGGTTTAATCGTTGGGGTCATATTTAAATTTTGCTCTTTTTTATTATGCGCTAAAAACCAAATCCCGCCAACTAAAATCGCACCGATTAAAATTACCCCAGTAATGATAGCTGTCAAAGTTCCTTCTTTCATTAGCGCTAATTTTTCTATTTTGAGATTTTTTTAAAAATCTTTATTTTCTCTATTTGTCCCATTTTGGCTTTGGTCACCGCCCGCTGTAAAATTGCGATTGATTTTTCATAATTTTCTCGGTCAACCGCATAAGGATAGCCGTCTTTGCCGCCGTGAGCGAAGCTGTAGCGCACCGGATCCTGATATGAAGGCTTGGCACCATAAATGATTTCCGAAACCAGAGCCAGAGCACGCAGGGTCGTGGGCCCGACCGGTGTCTTACTCAAGAGCTCCTCAAAATCCAGCGGATTTTTTTCCCGCGCCTGAAACAAAACTTTCTCCACGCGCCGATAATCAAAAAACAAAATCGGCGGGGGCGATTGCTCATCCGAAGGTAAATCTAAAAATGGCAAAGGCTGTAATCCCTTCTGCTTGTTTCTGGCCAGCTGATGAGATAGCAAAGAACGCCGGTTAATATTTTTTAAATCCCGTAGAAGCGAATTAAAATTTTCTTTTATTAAACCCACGCTGTAGTCGCGAGTTTGATTGCTTTCTTTGGCAACCAAATTGAGGGGCTTGACCTTAACATCGGAACAGATAGCCGCTTGCGGCTCTTCAACAAAATTAAGACCAGCTTGCCCTGAATGTAAATGAAGGGACTGCCAATGATACCGCCGCGCCTGCTTAATTTCCGTATTCATTCCCTGCTGCACCACGCTCCAGGAGCCGGCTTTGGTAAAAAAGAAAGAGTGATGATAAAGCTGAAAGCCGTCCTGAAGTGCCGCACTGTCGACTTTGGCGCTCATGCGGCTGGCATAAATTAGCTGGGGCGCAAAACTAAGAGCAAAACGCAGACCGAAATCCTCAATTTGCTGGGGCGTTTTGCGGGAAGTTTTCCCTTTGCCGCCGGCGACAAAAATCCCTAAATCTCTTTCCGTGCCCCGCAGTGCTTCTTTGAGCGCACCGCAAAGTGTGGTAGTTAAACCGGAACTATTCCAATCAAACGCCAAAACCGACCCCAGCGACTGAAAGAAAAAAGGATTAGCCAGGCGTTTAATAAATTCTTCCGGCCCAAATTCATAGACAATCGCTTCCACGATTAAACGCCCCAGTCTGGTCATTTTCTCAAAAAGCCAGCGGGGGCAGGTTCCGTAATCCAGGGGAATTTGGGCGACGCCTGAACGCATACCAGGTAGTAGAAATTCGACTAATAATTCATCTTATGATGCGATAATAGTCTTAATTAAATTTCCGAGTTTAAAAAATTATTTTTGCGCCAAGCAGTTTAGACAAACTGTCGAATTTTCACTACCTGGCATAAATTTACTTAAGTTTAACAAAAATAACGTCAAAAAAACAGCCTGCCGACCGTTTAAAAAAGCGAAGTTAATTTTGGACTACGAGCGGTTAATCTTAAAATTTAAATCTTCTGGCACCGTGGCTTTTTTAGAAAATTTGATTATCAGTTCTTTGGCTTTGTTAATTTCGGCCTCGCCATTTTTTTTACCTCTCAAAAGAGCGGCCGGACCGATAAAGTTTTGCGGCTTAATTAAAGTATCTTTTTCCCCAACGGCCGATTCTAAAATCTCATTTTCCTCTTGATTGCGGCCTAAAATTATCTGAGCGCCGCCTGAAAAAAAATGCCGGCCGATTTTTATTAAATCGATATCATTTACATCGAAATCGGGTTTGTTTTTCATCAGCTCACGTAGCCGTTCGCCAAAACCTTTTTCGGTCAAAGCGCAGCCGCCGGCGGGCGTGGGATAATTTTTGATATGATATCTCGCGGCTAACTCCATTTGACGTTTACGACTTCGGCCAGAGATATCCAATAATTTTTTGCGATCTACCCAGCCATCTTTTTCCAGAACGGTCGGCTCAAGTAATTTGGCTGATAACGGCCTTAACAAATATCCTTCCAGTCCCGCTTCTGTCTCAACTATTTTGAGCGCTCGTTTGTGCTGCGACATAGGCCGCTCGCCCAAAACCTCGCCCGTCGCGACAAAATCGAAACCTTCGGCCCGCATAATCTCGCTGGCCTTTTTTAGCATCAAAGCGTGGCAATCAATACAGGGATTCAATCCCGCGCCATAACCGTATTTTGGTTTTTTTAAAACCGCTAAAAAATCTTGGCGAATATCAACTTCGCGCAAAGGCACGTCAAGCATTTTGGCCGCCGGTCGAGCCTTGGAGGGTCCACAAAAATTCGTCCGAAAATTTATTGCTTCAACTTCAATCCCCTGTTCCAACAACAACTTCACAGCCAAAATTGAATCTAATCCGCCGGATAACAAGACTAAGGCTTTTACCCGTTTTTTCATATATTTCACTATGGCATAATTTCTTTTTTTACACAAATAAAAAAGCCGAGGTAATATTTAATATCACTCTCGGCTTGGCTAAAAAATTTTCCTCCTAAGGGGTTTTCCTGAAAAGTTCTAAGAACAATCACTTCTTTCTCATTTTTTCCACCCATTCTGCCTTTTCTGGCTCTTTGGCTAAAATCTCATCCAGAAATTTTTTCCCGTGACCCAGCATTTGATTGATTGGTCGCTCCGTCTGGCAGTAAGGGCACTCGGCGGCTGGGAAATTATCCATATCAACATTCAACAAGGCATACGTTGGCACGCTAATCAATTCCGCTGCGGCTGATTTGTTGGCGCTACGATTGCAAAGCGCAAAACACTGCACTATTTCCCCTCCCGCCCCCTGTACTGCCTTAACTGTCGCCGCAGCTGATCCGCCGGTATTGATTACATCCTCAACCACCAAAACTTTTTTCCCAGCAACCCTGCTGCCATAGCCTCGCTTGAGAATCCGCTGACCCTTCTCATCACTTTCATCAGCAAAAACAGCAATTATTTTTTCATCGCCGGTGAATCGTCTTAGCCAATAAGCTACCCACTGAGAGACTAAAACACCCCCAACTGTCGGGCCGGCTACTGCTTGAACGCCCAACCCCCATGTCTGAAACGCGATTTCTTTACAAAGGGCTGAGAGCTGGTCTGGGTCCGGGTAGATATCGTCCTTGTTGACATAGGCTTTGCCGTGACCGCCTTTAGTGTAAACAAAATGGTCCTCGTCATAAATAGCACCCATTTTGCCGAAAATAGTCAAAACTTCCTGGATAGTTAAGGCCCGATACTGGGTCGCCTCAATTTCGGCCACAATCCTCTTAACTGCCTCAACCGGACTACCGATTTCTTTTGGCGGATTGGTGATGGGGCGACCAATTACTAAATAATTGGCGCCAGCTTTGATGGCGTCAGCGGGCGTAGTAATTCTTTTTTGATCACCAGCTGCTGCCCAGATTGGTCGGATACCCGGAGTGACAATCAAAAACTCCGGCTGGCACCATTGTCGTAAAAGCTTTACTTCTTGGGCCGAGGCCACCACGCCGTCAAGTCTGGCTTCTTGAGCTAAAAGCGCTAATTCTTTTACCAGACACTCTACCTCATTTCTCTCTGCGTCTTTTTGCTCTTTTTCGTCGGCATAGTTGAAATCTCGAACTAACTTCATGGCCAGCAATGCTTTGTAATCTAGGCTGGTAAGAACAGTCACACCCAAGACTAAAGGTCGCTCAATCCCCAACTCTTGGGCCTTTTTTTTTGAGGCTTCTCTCGCCTTCTCCATCATCTCTTTCCCGCCAAAGCAGTGAACATTAAACATTTTTACGTCTGGCCGAGTTGCACCCCGAGCCGCACCGGCAACCGTGTTAGGAATATCCTTGAATTTAGCGTCATAAAAAACCGCTCCGCCGGCTTGGCTAACTGCTTCAATAGCCTTTGGCCCACCCACGCTGGTAATTAGCTCAAGTCCGATTTTAAAGCCCCCCACATACGGATGCAGCTGTTTGACCAGCCCAACCGCCTTATCCAACGAATCAACATCCAATGCTACAATAATTCTGTCTTTTGCTTCCATTTTTTCCTCCTTTCTCTTTTTTTCTAAATGGTTTATTGAAATTTTAAACAACGAACTACATTTAAAATCTTATATCACAGCAATAAATAGCTGTCAATCAAAAATCCCGCTTTTGGGGCGGGATTTGCGATACAATCTTTACCGGCTGAATCTTTCCTGACGCTTTTTTTGATGACAATCGCGGCAATAGATGGGGCGATCGGGTGCCGGCTGAAATGGTAATTCGGTAATTTGGGCGCCGCAGTCAGCGCATGACCAATTGCCCTGAAACATTTGGCGCGGAAAATCGCCTTGCGGTCGCTGGCCGTAACTCTTTTGAAAGGCCATCGATTTTTTAACTAAGTTCTCTACCCAACTTTGGGCCTGTTTGGTTGGCGACCGCTGTTGAATAATTAACTCGTTAACTCTTAAATATTAATACTGCTTAAATTATGCTGCCAGGTTTCTTAAAAGTCAACCCCGTTAGAAGTCTTTCTGTTAAGTTATTAAAAGCACTGAAAAAGCCGAAGGCGAAATCGCCGATAGGTAATTATTTGTGAACAATCTCGGCTGGACTTCTAACGGGGTCAACAATTAGCAATTTAAAGTAGCGAAGCTTGTTTGGAAAAACCTTTTCTTTCCCCTTCATCAAATATTTTTATTTTTCCGTATTCGCCATCATAACCCGGCTCAATTTTAACTTTTCCTTCTCGCACGCGCTTTATCGCCTCGGCTAATTCGGGACTGGTACCATGTTCCAGCTCCGCCTGAGAGGCGTCCAGCAATATCTTAAACTCGCTGCCAAATTTATTAATTAACTCTTTGTATTCTTTTTCCACCCCTTTTGTTCCGACACCCAAATCCAAAGATTCGCCAATAATTTCCTCCAAAGGAATCAGGTGCCTAAATGGAATTGTCTTGCCCGGCTGGCCGCCCGAGGGTCGATCGGATAGCTGTTCAACCCTGTTCATCACGCCAATGGTCAGGGGCCGGCCGCAAACCGGACAAATGTTTTTGTGCTTTCTTGATTCTTCTGGGCTGAAAACTATGTGGCAGTTACGATGACCGTCGTAATGATATTTTCCTTCCTCCGGAAAAAATTCAATTGTTTCAACCAAGCGATTGGTAATGGAGGCGGGTGACCTTGAGCCCAATCTTAACGCTTCAATAATATATTTATAGCCAGCCAACTTACCTTCAAAGACGTTCGCTTCTCGGCCAATGCGGTGGGGGCTGTGAGAATCGGAATTAGAAATTAAAGTGATTTTGTCCAGCTTTGACAGGCGCCAGTTCATGGCCGGGTCGGAAGACAGCCCCGTTTCAATCACCCAGATATAGCGGCTGTATTCTTCAAAACATTCTTCAATCGAATCAAAGCCCGATTCGGAACCAAAAATAGAAAAATGCGGTGTCCAGGCGTGCGCCGGCACAATCATTGCCTCGCCAGATATATTTAAAACAATTTTTGCCAGTTCTTTGGCGTCTAATCCCAGGATCGGCCGACCATCGGCTTTTAAATTTCCCAACCACCCCAGGTGCGCATTAATTTTTTCTACCACTTCAAAAGAAGGAACAAAAATCATCAGATGGATTTTCCGAGTCCGGTTATTTTTGCTATAAATACAGCTAAGTTCAGTGGTTAAAATATATCTTAAAGTATTGTCATTTTGATTATTGTTGGGTAGGTGCCAGCCGTTGTTAATTTTTATTTTGTTTGTCTGGCGCAATTTAAAAAATCCGGGTTCGGCCGGCTCAAGTTTGGTCCTTAGTTCTTTAAACCAGACCGGATGAGTAAAATCACCCGTTCCCAAAAGCTGGATACCTTTAATCTTGGCCCAACGGTCTAAATTTTCCAAGTCCATGTCGCGCGAAGTGGCGCGAGAATATTTGGAATGAATATGGAAATCAGCGATAAAACGCATAATGTTTAAATCTTATCACGAACCAATAAAAATAAAAAGTTTACCCCGTTAGAAGCTTACCAAAAACTGTATGTTTATTTAAAATAAGCCGCAGGCGAATTCGCCGATAAACTATCCATCTAATATCAGAGCCGGCTGAGCTTCTAACGGGGTTGACGCAAAATCATCAAAAATGATAAAATAATAGTAACTTAACAACAAAAAAGCACCGGAGGAAGTGCTTTTTTGATTTCCAGTTCTTAAAATCTATCTCAAAAAGGAGGACAATATGTTCAGAAGAAGCTATCCGACCGCAATTAAAGTGTTTGCTGCTCCAGGCTCAGAAGAAATCGCCCAGAAAATATGTAACCATCTACAAAATCGCATCCCCAGGCACCTCGTCCCGTACGAAGGAGGTAAACTCCGGCTCGCCGAGGTAAATTATGAAATTTTTTCAAATGGTAACCCGCAAGCACAAGTTGAAGAAGTGCGAGACATGCTGACTGTTATTATTTGCACGCAGGCCCAGCCGTTGGCCCTCAACTATCTGCTATTCCAGCACATGCTGAATGCCATGATTAATGCCGATGTTGCTGATATTATGCTTATCCACCCGTATATGTGGTTTTCACGCTCGGACAGAAAAAATGATCCGCGTATCTCCTCTTTTGCTAGCGAATATGCTCGTATGATTTCGGAACACTTCGGTATCCGTCGCGTTCTGCTCATGGATCCGCACGACAGCCACTTGAAACATTATTTCAGGCCGGCTGCCAATGAAATCACTGCCGTCTACCTTCTGGCTGAGTATTTTAAAAAGAACTTTCTTGATAATGGCAGAAAGAAATGGACAATGGTTTTTGCCGATGCCGGAGCGGCAAATAAATATGAGAGGATTGCTAATCTTCTCGGTTTGCCGCAGGCTTATATGAAAAAAACAAGGAAAGACAACACCGAAAAAGCAGAGGTCCAAAAGATCGTCGGGACCGTCAAAGGACGCAGCTGTCTTCTTTTTGATGACGAAATCCTGACGGGCGGGACTGCGATCGAAGATGCCGCGACTCTCAAAAAAAATAAGGCTGATCAGATCGTCATGGCTGTTGTTCACCCGATTTTGGAACACAAAAAACTAAGCCATCAGGAGCTTTTGGCAAACCTCGAACGCTCACCGATTGAAAAATTCATTATGACCGACAGCGTTCCCATTGCCAAAAAGCTGGAACAAAACCCCTCAAAGAAAATTGTGATCTTATCGGCTAC